>MDTG01326006.1_pt1 | contig 36144 bp, 33 predicted proteins | sample 811421 | NCBI WGS metagenome assembly MDTG01 (sample SAMN05326645, study PRJNA326480) | marine metagenome | isolation source: seawater | place: Pacific Ocean: South East | collected 2011
CCACGCAGCATTACAATTAATGAGTTAGAAATATGCTCCTTTGAAAACAATGTCCTTTCCTTGCGTGTACGTTGTGGAAAGGGAACTTACATCCGCTCTTTAGCACATGATTTGGGTAAGGCACTCAAATCGGGTGCCCATCTCAGCGGATTGCGTCGAACGAAAATTGGGAATTTCGAGGCCGATGGCGCAAAAGATCCGATACAGTGGTGTGAATATTTTAAAGAAGTGCTCGAGTTTTAGTCGAGGTATTTGCTCTTCCAGAGATTTGAATTGAAATTCTTCATGCGACTAAAGCCATAAAGGGCAGTCATTGCGCCTGTTGAGAATACCATCCAAAAGAAGAAGATTACCCGGATATGTAAAATCGTGCCGGTATCTTTTGGTCCTCTCATTAGATTTTCTGGGAAGAGCAATGCTATTGCCAGACAAAAAACAAATACAGTCTTCATCAAGCTCTCGAAATTTCTAAACGGGTATACGAGTATCTTGCGTAGTGGATGTAATTCATTTCCCCATTGGGCGAGTAAGTAGTGGTATCCAGCGCCCATAGGAACGAATAGCAATGGATCTTTATCTTTTTCAGCAAGTTTGAACATGCCGGCAGGTGCGATCATTTTAAAGCCCGTAATTTCGCGCTGTTGCGATTTTTCAAAGGCTTTGATGGCATCAAGAGCCTCATTAGGAAACGTTCCGTTAAAATGTTTTGAATCAAGGAAGCGCAAACGATAATCTATACAGAGCTTCTGGATGTCTTCTATGTGGTATAAGCGCGACGCGTCTAGGTCGTCAAAATTCAGTTTTTCACTGTTCCCCTCAGAAGTGAAAAGGTTGTTTAAGATGCGCTCACCTTCCGAGGGTTGTGAAAGTAATGCCTCAAAGCCTGCGAGGATTTCTTTGTATGTCGGCTGCTTATTCTTTGTACGAATACCATTCAGTTGGTTAAGAAGATTTATTCCCATACTCGAGTTAAATTACTATCTATTTGGAAACTCAACGTGTCTAGAATAACAAAGTTCGCAAATGCATTGTTCAATATCAATTGGTTTATCAAAAACTTGACAAGGGGCGTGCTAGAATCGTACATTTGTATTCTTATTAATTCAAAATTTCAAAGCCCGTAAGCTATGAAAATGAAACTTTCTCACTTCGCTTATGAACTTCCTAAAGAGCTAATAGCCCAGGAGCCAACCTTGCACAGAGACGACAGTAGGTTGATGGTAGTACACAAGGATACTGGCGAAATCGAACACAAGCACTTCCACCAATTGATTGATTATTTCGACGACGGCGATGTAATGGTGCTCAATAACACGAAGGTCTTCCCTGCGCGCATGTGGGGTAATAAAGAGAAGACTGGTGCACGCATCGAGGTGTTCTTGCTCCGTGAATTAAATGCAGAAAGCCGTCTTTGGGATGTGCTGGTAGATCCCGCGAGAAAGATTCGTATTGGAAATAAGTTGTACTTCGGCGAGGACGACTCGCTCGTTGCTGAGGTAATTGATAACACTACCTCACGCGGTCGCACGCTTCGTTTCTTATTTGATGGTTCTTACCAGGAATTCCGTTCGAAATTAATGGAGATGGGGGAAACTCCAATTCCGAAGTACATTGACCGTGAGCCAACAGTGGACGACGCTGAGCGCTACCAGACTATTTTTGCAAAAGAGGAGGGCGCTGTAGCAGCACCTGTCGCTGGTTTACACTTTTCGAAGCATTTGATGAAGCGTTTGGAGATTAAGGGGGTGCACTTACCTGAATTGACCCACCATGTAGGCCTTGGGACATTCCGCCCTGTAGAAGTGGAAGATCTAAGCAAGCATAAAATGGATAGTGAGCAGTTCATTATGCCGCAGTCTACTGCAGATGTGGTCAATGAAGCTCTCGCTAATAAGCGTCGTGTATGTGCTATTGGTACTACGACGGTTAGAACTTTGGAAAGCTCGCTCACAACCGGTGGACGAGTTACTGAGACCAAAGGTTGGACAAACAAGTTCATTTTCCCGCCGTATGAAGTCAAAATCCCAGATTCTATGGTAACTAATTTTCACCCTCCAGGTTCTACCTTATTGATGATGAATAGTGCGATGTTGGGTCACGACCTTGCTATGCATGCGATCAATGTTGCCATTAAAGAGAAGTACCGCTTCCTCGCATTTGGCGACGCGATGTTGATTATATAGAAATTAAGGATGTCTATGGATAGAGCCCTGCCTTAGGTGGGGCTTACTATTAAATGCTTTGGAAAGCTTTAAGATAGTCTTTGGCAATTTTTGGCCAATTGAAGTGCTCTTTAACTCGAGCTTGCGCCAGGGCACTTTGCTCCGCTCGTATTTCATTATTGGGTAGGTTTTCAAGCATCGCCGTCAATTCTTCTGTACCATCCCACAATCCGCCGAGTCCTCCTAATACACTCGCGTTGTAGGGGTTGCCGTGCGCAAGCACAAATGCGCCACATCCCATTGCCTCGAGCAGTGCAGGATTTGTTCCGCCCGCACTATGTCCGTGCAAATATGCATCGCAGTTTTTACGTAATGCGTTCACCACGTCCTTTTCATAAATATTACCTGGAAATATGATGTTTTCACAGGTTTGATATTTCTTGTAAAGTTTCTTTCCGTACGTTGTAGAGTAATCGCCAATAGCTATCAAGATTTTACCGCTGGCTTTGGCCGATTCCAAGATCTCTTTCACATGATTATCCGACTGCACTCGGCCAATGTGAAGCACATAATCTTTGGTTGGCAGACCTACTCGCTGAAGAAGTTCAGTGTTGGCCGATCCGATAATTTCCGCACCGTAGGCGATTGTCCTGCAAGGGGTTTTGTACTTATTGAGATAGTCTGCAATAATAGGATTATCAGCAACTAAAAGTTTTGAACGTGTCGCCGCTCGCCGCTCAGACCATCTTAGGAATAGAGCCAAGGGACCTTTGTATTTAGCCCTTGTGTGCTCGAGACCGTCCATATTAGTAACGGTTTTTTGCTTTGGCCATAAAAAAGACCAAAGGCCCGAAGTGGTATAACCCAATTGCAAAATGATGTCAAAATCTTTCTGTTTCGCGTCTAGGATACAACGGAGGTCATAAATGAATTGACCTGCCAAACCGAAAGTTTTTTCCGGATTGAAAATGTGGGTAATATCCACGCCTTCAAGTTTTTTGAGCTTTTCAGGATGATCGCTTACCGCGTATACTGTGACATGATGACCTGCACTTACCCATAGCGGGCAAACGCGCTCAGCCATTTCTTCAAACCCTCCATAACGGTTGGGAATACCCCGCGATCCAAGTACTGCTATTTTCACAGGACTAAATGTAGGATTTTTAAGGTGGATGGCAGAACTTTTATGGAAACCTAAAAGCTTAATTATGGATTTTTAAGTATTGCTATGATTGGACCTAGCAGCAATTACTTAGTTATGTTCTCAAGGGCGCAATAAAAGGCACCGTTGCGGACCCGAGAGTAATAATAAAAAAGTCCTTCAATGGGTCGCGACTGCTATCATTCTAGTATACAATTAACCCTAAGCTGCTTTGTATCCAAGCGAGAATGATAAGCGAATTACTTAAAAGCTCGTTTCTGCCATAAAAACCTTGGATATGACCGTGCTTGACCACCTCATTTTGACGCGTAGTGGCTACTTTAGCTTTTCAGAACAAGGCTTGATGTAAATGGGTGCGGTACACTACGTACAGAATTGGATAACATTTTTAGGACAGTATGATCATTGGCGGTTCTTATTTGCGGAACTAAACAAGATTATGTACCTGCGTTCCTATACCCAAACTCTAAATGAGATGGAGAAGGAACAATGCTTGCAACATGCTGCCCAATGGCTCATTCATTCTCAAGAGCAAGGCTCCACAGACGGCTGCGGTACCTACTATTTTACTTGCGGTTGGACAAGTGACTACCCGGAGACCACTGGGTATATAATTCCCTCATTATTGCGCTATGCTGCCTATGAAAAAGCACAGTGGTCAGAACAGGCCATAAAGTCTGCTCTTGAAGCGGGGGAGTGGTTGTTGACTCTACAGCGCGAAGACGGCGGATGGCCCGGCGGTTATATCGAACAAAACAGACCGTCAGTAGTATTCAACAGCGGTCAGATTCTTAGGGGTATGTTAGCGCTATACACGTACAATCAAGACCTTCGATGGAAGGGAGCAGCGGAGCGTTGCATTGGCTGGATTTGGCAACAGTTGGACGAGCAAGGAAGGTTTGCGACCAATGATTATATGGGCGCTATTCGTGTTTATGGCACCTATGTTGTAGCGCCTATTTTAGATTGGCTTCCGCATTTTAATCAACACCGTGAGGCTTGGCATGTACTTGCAAATCGACATTTGAATTGGGTATGTACTCAGCAAAATAAAGTAGGCTGGTTTGCCAACTGTGACAACACACAACACAAGAACGATAAACCCATTATTCATACCATTGCCTATACTATTGACGGCATATGGAATTCGGGCGTAGCATTAAACAATGAAGCTTTCAAAGCTTCAGCACTTGTACCGGCTCGAGTTTTAGCTATGGATTTCTTGACTCGTGGAATATTAAATGGTCGATATACATCAACCTGGGCTGGTACCGAGGCCTTTATTCCGACCGGCGGCGCTCAGCTAGCCATTGTTTGGCACAGTATGTATAAAGAAACAGGAGACGCCCTATGGAAAGAGGCTTTTGAAAAGATGAATACATTACTTTGTGTTATTGCACGTAGAGGGGCACGTCAGTTCAAAGATTCCTTAGGAGCATTACCTGGGAGTTTCCCTATGTGGGGTCGATATGAACCGTTTGGACTGCCGAATTGGGCCACGAAATACTTTTTAGACACACTACTGAATGAGCGTTAGAGATACCATTAAAACCATGGTTCCAGCGGCTTTGTTGGAATGGAATAGAGAAAGAAAGAAAAAGGAACAGCGCAAGCGTTTGGAGCAAAAACGTGCATCTGGAGCTGTTTGGACGAAAGAAAAATTAATGGCTTCCTTACAAGATGCAGGTGTAGATGCTGAAAGGGATTTACTGGTACATAGTTCGATGAGTAAAATAGGCTATGTTGAAGATGGACCCGCTACTGTAGTTGCAGCTTTGCAAGCTTCATTGCACAAGTCGTCAACACTGTTAATGCCTACTTCACCGGTAGTTAAACTTCAAGCAAAACATGACTTGGCGTTATTTGATGTTGCTAACACGCCCTCAAAAATGGGGGCAATCACCGAGTATTTTAGGGCGAATGTAGCTTCCCATCGAAGTTTACATCCTCTTGAGCCTGTAGCAGCCTATGGTCCGCGCGCTGCTGAGTATACCGCTTTGCACCACACAGATTCTACCTGCTATGGTGCTAATAGTCCGTGGCGAAAACACATGGATTTTGAAGGTCAGATTTTATATATAGGAACAACTTTAATTAACTCAGGTACATCTCTTCATGCAGTGGAGGACGCAATCGGTCATGAAAATTTTAAATTCCCGATTTATCTTGAAAATCGTAAAACCTTTAATGTACTTCTAGAGGGCAGGAATTTGAGTATTACCTCGACTGTTCACAACCCGGAGTGGAGCAACAAACGCGAATGTGACGGGCTCATACCTTTGTTAGAAAACAGAGGCGCGCTAAAGCATACGATAGTTGGGGAAGCACCCACGCTTTTGGTAGATGCGGCTAAAATGAAATCCATACTTTTGGAAGAATACGCTCTACGGGGCGTTACGATGTATACGCCACTAGGTTCATGAGTAGAATTTTAATTACAGGAGCAGGTGGTGGTATCGCCAAAGCGGTCCTACCTGTATTACACGAATTAGGCCACTCGATGCTGTTGACTACGCGTTCGAGAACGGCAGCTTTGGAAAGTTTCTTAAAGGATGCTGGTATAGACGCACCAATCTTTCAAGCAGATCTTACGTTGGACTCTGAGGTTGATGCACTCTTTGAATGGGCCCAAGAAAACGGTGGCTTGGATGTCCTTGTAAATAATGCCGGTATTGCGCACGCAGCAGCAGTATGGAAGTTAGACGCGGCAGAAATGGAGCGCCTTTTCCAAATAAACTTCTTTTCAGCCGTACGGTGCTCTTCAAAAGCGTTATCTATTCTTCGCGCCCAAGAAGGTAGTGGACGGATTATTAATGTTAGTTCTGTAGTTGCTCATAAGCCTACCTTTGGCACCAGCGGTTACGCGGCCTCTAAAAGTGCGTTGGAAGGTTATGCACGAGGTATTGCAATCGATGTTGCCAATCAGGGCATAACTGCGAACACCATTGCTTATGGCTACATGGAAGCAGGAATGTTGTACGATGTACCCGAAGCTATGCTTGGTCAGATAAAAACAACTATACCGAAGGGTGCCTTTGGCGATGCAAGCCAGATAGCTCGAACGATAGATTTTTTAATTAATAGTCCCTTCACCACAGGACAGACCCTTCATATAAACGGCGGCCAATGGATGCCTTAATCTCTCTTTATTCTAAGGAAACGTCTAGCCGATTTATTTGGGCAGCACGTCTGTTTTTTAAGCATGCGATGAAGTGTGAATTAAAGATATACAGCGATGTAGATGCTTTTAATGAAACCCAAGGTAAGAAAGTAAATTACAGCCCAGAACCCATAGAAGGGTCTTTTCATATTTCACCTCACGGCCTACTTTCGGAGAGTGAGCTCGTTGAGCAAAACTTTCCGTGTACCCAGTGGGAATCACTAACTGTCTTTTGTGCACGGCGAATAGGGGATATTCCCTTTGACCCATTGGCAGCAAGCTTTTATTTGGCTTCTCGCTATGAAGAATACCTTCCTTACATCGCCGACAAACACGGAAGATTTCCAGCACGAGAGAGCTTCGCATTTAAGAATGGTTTTTTGAATCAGCCATTAATTAATCTATGGGCATTGAAAATCGGACAGTTCTTGTTTGGTAGCTCCTTCTGTTTAACCGACCATTACCGCTTTGAGCCGACCATTGATATCGACAATATGTTTGCGTTTAAAGGCAAGGGTTCTTTGCGAATTCTTGGAGCTTACTTTCGAGATATCAAAAATTTAGATTGGGCAACCTTGCGTTTTCGTACCTCGGTCCTCTTTGGATTGAAGCGTGACCCTTACGATACTTTTAGGAAGCAACGCAATTGGTGTATGAAATACAGCATTAAGATGCGCTACTTTATGTTGCTCTCGAAGTTTGGACCCAACGATAGAAATGTGAGCCCTTATAGTACAGATGCCGCAGTAAAGTTGCGTGAATTGGCCGATTGGGCTGAGGTTGGAATACACCCTTCTTATGCCTCGAATAGTGAAGAAGAAGCGGTTCGTGAAGAACGTGATCAGTTAGAAGCCATCTTACGTCGACCGGTAGTGCATTCTCGTCAACATTATCTCAAAATGAAGATGCCCGCTACATTTAGAACTTTGGTAAACCTGGGTATTAAAAACGACCAAACGATGGGTTACGCCGAGGAGGCCGGATATCGCGCAAGTATCGCAGTGCCGTACCCATTCTATGACCTAGAATACGAATCTATCCTACCTCTGACCATCCACCCCTTTGTCTATATGGATACTACTTACGCTATGTACAAGAAGCTTGACGCTCGAGAGGCTGAACCGCTAATGCTATCGTGGCACGAAGTATTGAAATCGGTGGGAGGTCATTACCGCGTCATTTGGCACAATAGAACTTTTGGCGAGCATGAACCTGGAAGTGAAGAATGGGCTCAATTATTCAAAAGATTACTCGATGCAGCGCACCATTAAGTTTTTAGAACATGCTCAGATTGATTTTGAGAAATGGGATACATGTGTTGCTTCATCTTCCAATCCCCAGCCATATGGTTTTAGTTGGTATCTGAACTGGCTCGCTGACCAATGGCAGGCTTTGGTAATAGGTGATTACGAGGCGGTATTACCACTATTTATTCGGAAGAAATTTGGGCAGTTGTATTCTACTAGACCCTACGGAACACAAGCATTAGGACCGTATTCTAAGATTCCATTGACGAAAGATGTCGTTGCGGCGCTCGTAGATGAATCGAACAGGTATGTGAAGTATGCAGAATACTTTTTTAGTCCTGGCACACCGATGCCCGAAGCGTTCAAGCCAAAACTATTTTCAAATTTTATCATTGATACCAGCGCAGATTACGAAGTTTTATTCAAGGCATACAGTTCTCAAATCAAAAGGAACTTGAAGAAGGCAAGGTCAGCAAAGTTCGAATTGTCAGAATGGGCGACTGTTCAAGACGCAGTTCAATTGTGGCAAAATAATGTCAGAGAGAAAACAGCCATTCCCAATGCAAGTTTTAATCGCTTAGGCAAGTTGCTAGAATTCTGTTATTATCAAAAGCGGGGAGTTTTGTATGCGGTTCGCGACGAGTACAACCAGCTCTGCGGCTCACAGTTTTGGGTCATTTATCAGGGTAGAAGTACCCTTTTGCTCAATGCTTCATCAGATTGGGGAAAGGACCACGGCGTAAGTGCCTGGCTCATAGACCAGCACATTAGGAGTACTGCTGGCCGATTACATATCATAGATTTTGAAGGATCGTCAATCCCGGGTTTAAAGCGCTTCTATAGCGGTTTTGGCACCAAGGATGAACCGTTCTATATGCACGTCGAAAATCAGCTGTCTTTCCCGATTAATCTTATGAAATCGAAATCTACACGATGAGTTACAAGCACCTCTTTTTTGATTGGGACCATACGCTTTGGGACTTTGAAAAGAATTCTGAACAATCACTTCGAAAGCTTTTTAAGGACTTAGATTTGGTAGGTTTGGGTATTCCCTCATTTGAGGAGTTTTATCCACTTTATTTGGTGGTCAACGAGCAAAAATGGATGCTCTACCGCAAAGGCGAAATAGATAAAGCTAACCTCCGTGCTTCTCGTTTCAGAGAAACTTTTGTCCATTTTGGAGTTGTGGCAGATGAGACGGCTTGGACACTGGAGCAGCGTTATATCGAGGAGACTCCTTACGGCCAGCACCTAATTGAGGGGACAAAAGAAACGTTGGAGACACTAGCCCAAAGAGGTTACAAAATGCATATCATCACCAACGGTTTCACAGAAAGTCAAACCATCAAATTCACCGAGAGTGGTTTAAAGCACTATTTTGATCTTCTACTCTGTAGCGATGAGGTGGGCGTAAACAAGCCCGAACCAAAAATTTTCCGTGCTGCGTTATCCCGTACCAGGGCCAAGCGGAAAGAGAGCCTGATGATTGGGGATAATCTTATTGCAGACTGTATAGGCGCACGCAACCAAGGAATCGATCAAGTATTTTTTAATCCTCGATCTCTGAGACATAGCGAAAAATTCACATTTGAAATAACTCGAATTCCTGAATTACTTGATTTTTTAAAGTAAAGGGTATATCGGCCCGATTTTTGGCGTTATCTTTCTCCTATGCGTTACTTTATTCCTTTCATATTCTGTGCTTTAGCAGTGGTTTTAGCACCATCTTGCTCTACAAATATTATTTCTGTCGATCAGTTGCCTGCAGATTCCACTATCACCAATGTGGAGTTGGAAAACTATATCAATAGGACGTACATCGCCTTGTTGAATCGAAAACCCAGTGACGCAGAATTAGCTACCGCTTTAGGCCAACTAGATGTTGATAGGTACAACCGCGAAATTCGTAACATGTACATTCTCGGTTTACAAAATAGACCAACCTCAAAATGGGCGGGATGGCAGCTTTTATCGGATCGTTTGGTTGATGGTTTAGATACTGCGAGCGTATACGATGATAGGGATTGGTTTCAAGAGCAATACGACAATGCTTCTTCTCCTGGAGATGCAGCTTGGTGGGGTATTCTTCTCGAAAAATCTAACAATCACATAAATGCTATGCACGGTTGGTTCGAAGGAGATACCTCATATACATCATTGAGTTCATGGATGGTTCGCTTACATGATTATGACGAAATCAATGCAGGGACTGAAAATTTTGTGGTGAGTATTTATCAGCATTTCTTTCACCGCTATCCCACGGATGTGGAGTTGGTTCAATCCTCAGACATGGTGGATCGTCAATGGGCACTCTTGTACGGTACTAATGGAAACTCCAAAGCAGATTTTTTGAATATTATTTTTAGCAGCGGCGAGTACGAGCAGGGAATGGTTATATCACTGTTCCAGTCCTATTATAACCGTACGCCAAACACTAATGAAACTGTAAAGTATTTAGATTTAATCCAACAGAATTGGACCCGAACTGAACTTCAACGCTACATTTTAACCAGCTCAGAATATGTCAACAGTTAGGTTTTACATAGCGCTGGTCGCACTAGTCTTTGCATCCTGCCATAATGAGGTTGTTTACGATGTTGGAAGGCTTGAGCCTTCGAATCAAGGAAATAAGACAGAACTTAAGGATGACCTGCAGTTCATGAGCATTGCTTACCGAGATTTATTTGGTGAGGAGGTACCTCCGGATGTCTTAAGCACTATGCGTAAGGCTTACATATCGTTCGGCGACAAGGAATTGATTATTGACGAAATTGTACAGACTATGCTAGTATCCCCAGATTTAGATTTACCCTCTGATTCTGCCATTGCTGCCGACAGGTCTGCATTTATCTCCGATACCTATGGAAAATTCTTATTGCGTGACCCTAGCGACTTTGAGTCGGCTTTCTGGGAGAGCCAATTGATTGAACAAATGGATTTAACGGCAAAGGACGTTTACTATGTGTTTATGACGTGCAAAGAATATAAGTACTATTGATATGGACCGTAGATCTTTTATAAAGAAGAGCGCACTTGGAGCAGCGTCCATAGCAGTGCCTACCATTCTACCTTCGGGCCGACTGTTTGCTGCTACAGGATCAAGAAGAGCAAATCACGTCGTATTCTGCCTGTTTTCAGGTGGAGTGCGAAATCTTGAATCGGTTTTAAAAAATGAAGGTAATCTTATGCCTTCTATGCTCAAGGGCAATTCAAGTATTAGTATCGATATAGCAGGAAGTATAAATTCTATGCCTTCTTCTCCCTTGAGTAAAACCCTTCAAGAATACGGTACGCTCTTTACCAACATTAAATTTAGTGACGGTCCCACTGGACACTTTAATGGCCATACGTCCGCGCTTACAGGACAACATACCAATAGTAACTTGAGTCTTCGGACAAACCCGCCGATGCCAACGGTTTTTGAATTATATCGTAAGCACAATAGTCCTGTTCATGCGGCACGAAATGCGTGGTGGATCAGCCATAGTAATAACCTCTATCCATTACTCAACCATAGTTCGCATCCAGATTATGGACTAAATTATGCCGCCAATCAAATTGCACCAAATCCGTTTTTCGGGTGGGATGTCAGTACAAATTTACGTCATGAATTAGAGTTTACTGATGATAAAGCTTCCACCATTAAGGACCTACAGGCCTACATGGACAGCAACTTCAAGAAGACCTATTCTTTGAACAGCGGTGTTGTAAATAATGCTGATGATAGAGAAGAGATGGTTGCTTGGATGACGGAAATGCAAAACAAGCGAGTAACTGGTCAGCTGAATAACCCTTGGAGCATTCCTTCATTGATGAGTGGCGACCAGTATAATGTCTTTTTTACCGAGGAGTTGATTAAGAAGTTTCAGCCAGAATTGACCGTGGTGAATCTTTTTAATGTCGATGTTGCTCACGAGAACTTTAGCGAATACTGTAACGCTTTGAACCGCGCGGATTATGCTGTAGCACATCTTTGGGATACCATTCAAAGTACTCCTGGAATGAAAGATGATACGGTATTAATTATTATGCCGGAGATTGGACGTAACCTGAATGCTAACAATATTATTGACCAAAACGGCCGCGCCGCTCTAGACCATACCAATGGTGATCCAATGTCCCGTGATGTTTTCTGTATGGTCATAGGTCCGGATGGAGTAGTGAATCACAATGCAGTGAATACAGATTTAGGAGCCACTGTAGATGTCGTTCCAACTATAGCGGATATTCTGGGTTTCCGTCAAGACGTTGATATAAGCTTGCCCGGTAACGTATTACAAAGCGCATTTGTATGAGAAGGCTAGTATTAGTTTTTATTTTTTTAACCCTGGTGCTCTCTTGTTCAAGAGAAGTAGCGCCGAATCCATGGGATGATTTGAATAACGGTGAAGATTCGACTGCACTTACAGGCTTTGCGTATATCCATAAGAATATTTTGGAGCCTAAATGTGCAAATCCTGCTTGTCATGATGGGACCTTTGAGCCAGATTTTAGAACTATTGAAGGCAGCTATAATACGCTTGTCTATCACCCTGTCACCAAAAACGATGAGGACCTTACCTACGAGCACCGTGTTGTACCTGGCGATATTGGTGCTTCATGGATGTACAACCGCATTACCACAACCAATGATACCCTGGGTCAAATGCCGCTTTATGCACCGCCTCTTCGTCAAGCTGAGATTGATAAGGTAGTCGCTTGGATAAATGGTGGCGCTAAAGACGTGAGAGGCGATGAGGCTATTGCACCAAATGAAGTGCCTCGATTTGATTGGTATGTGGCTTTTTCTGGCGATGTGAATTGGAGCGGAAATAGAATAGACAACACCCGTCAGGGCTGGGAGTTTCCTTTTGAAGTTGAGGCTAGCGATACGGTTCGATTCCTGTTTCACATGAGCGACGATATTACACTCCCTATGCACTTTTCAAACTTTAAGTTTTTCCTCAGTCACAGCGATGGGTACACTACAACGACCTCCTTTAATGCTCAGTTTTACTCTGGCGATTATTGGACGGTAGCATTTCCACCGAATACCTTCACTGTTGGAGACACCAATTATTTCTATCTCAGGTATTCAGATGGCGACAATACGGTGAATAGTCCTGAACTTGATTCGCCTTGGTGGTACAAAGACCACTGTAGCTTTTACATTAAGTGATGAGAAAGTCCATTTTATTTTTTTTCGCAGTGCTTACCGTTTCGTGCGGAAGGAATAGAACTCATGCTCCGGAAATAAGTCTCGAGGAAGTTAGTTCGGGGATAGTACGAGAATATAAGGACAGTATCTATATGCGCATCAGTTTTTACGATAAAGATGGCGATCTGGGTGAAAACTTCACTGACGATCCTAACCTGTTTGTCGTAGACAATAGATTGGGTCTAGCACATGAATTCCGAATTTCTAATATCGTCCCTGGTGGGGCTGAGGTAAGCATTCAAGGCGAACTCGAATGGACCATCAATAGCGTGTACATTACGGGTAGTGATAATTCCGAAAAGGTAGATTACGACATTTATGTCGTTGATCGTGCCGGTAATCTGAGCAACGTGGTGGTAACACCTTCAATCACCATTGTTGAATAAACTCTTTTCGAAATAACTTGTTCTTTGTTTAAACAAGTAATAATGCGAGTACTCCGCGCTTTACCTGCCCACGAAGTCATGATGGGTCCACATCCTGTAAAACAGCCGATTCCGACGCAAAGTGTGGATCAGATTGATCCTTTTCTGCTTATCCATCACCACAAAAGTACTGTCGCTGCGGGCACGGACCGCTGGGATGCTGGGATAGGTCCACATCCTCATCGTGGTTTCTCTCCCGTTACTTTTATGTGGGAGGGTGGCGTCCACCATAGAGACAGCCGCGGGAATAATAGTGTTGTTGGCGGAGGCGGCGTTCAATGGACAGATGTGGGTATGGGAATCATTCATAGTGAGCGCCCACCAGCAGAACTCTGTGAGAGAGGGGGCGTCCAGGAAATCATTCAGATATGGGTTAACCTTCCCCGTACCAAGAAAATGATGGAGCCTCTGTATTTGCCTTTTCAAAAGGAGGAATTACCTTCTGTCGAAGGACATCCAGATTTGAAAATAGTCTCAGGTGACCTAGGATGCGGCCAAACTATTGGCCCGTTAAAAGGTGCTTATCCTGTTACCAGTGCCCACGGTGTAGCTACCTCAGCACCGTTTACGTTTTTTGTAAAAAAAGGTGAAAACGGATTGTTTTACCTGCTTAGTGGGGCAGGGCGACTTGAAGGTTACGGTCGAGTGGAAAATGCTATACTTTATCATTTGGCTCCTGGCGACTACACTGCGCATTTAGAGGAAGGTACCAAGGTCTTCTTTATCTCTGCAGCACCAATTGGTGAAAAGGTCGAAAGCTACGGTCCTTTTGTGATGACGAATCAGACGGAAATCATGGAAGCTATACGAGATTACCAAATGGGAAAAATGGGGTATTTGGTGGAGCGTGACATGCCTTAATTCCTTTTTGCTGTGCGTATCTTTGCACTATGACTGATAATAAGCGAGACATCCGCGGACTATCTCAGGAAGCATTAATCGAGTTTTTTGAAGATAACGGAGAAAAGGCTTTCCGTGCTAAACAAGTCTATCAGTGGCTTTGGCAAAAGAGTGCGCAGAGCTTCGATGAAATGACAAACCTAAGTAAGTCAACTCGCGCATTGCTTGACGATCACTTTGTCTTTAATTTACTCGAGGTTGATTTGATGCAACGCAGTGTGGACGGTACTATCAAAAATGCGGTAAAGCTTTACGATGGGGCCTTGGTTGAATCGGTTTTAATCCCAACAGAAAAACGGATTACAGCATGTGTTAGCTCGCAAGTGGGTTGCTCCTTAGATTGTACTTTCTGTGCGACAGCTGCATTGAAACGCATGCGTAATCTTTCCCCAGACGAGATTTATGATCAGGTTGTCGTGATTGACAAACAGGGTAAGGAATACTTTGGACGACCATTGACCAATATTGTGTTCATGGGCATGGGAGAACCCCTGTTGAATTACCAGAATGTCCTTTCTGCAATTGATAAAATCACCGACCCCAAAGGATTGGGTCTTAGTCCCCGCCGTATTACATTAAGTACCATTGGTGTACCAAAGCTCATCAAGAAGATGGCTGACGATGAGGTGCGATTTAACCTAGCCATTTCTTTGCATAGCGCTTTTGAAGAAAAGCGAGCAAAACTGATGCCTCTGGCACATAAAACGACCACTCTTGCAGATCTGCGCGAAAGCCTTCAGTATTGGTATGCCAAAACGGGTAAGAACGTCACGTTTGAGTACGTCATTTGGAAGGGGATTAACGACCAAGAATCGGATGCTAAGGCTTTGGCTAAATTCTGTGGGGCAGTGCCCACCAAGGTGAATATCATTCAGTATAACACGATTGATAACGGACCGTACACCCAAGCTCCAGAGGAAGCTGTAGACATGTACAAACGAATCCTTGAAAACAAAGGAATAATCACAACTATCCGCCATTCTCGTGGACAGGATATCGATGCAGCCTGTGGCCAGCTCGCCAATAAAGGGGAAGAATAGTATAAATTAACGCCTCCAGCTTGGGTCCTTAGGATCAGGTGCGTTTTTAGTCCATTCAATAGGGCCGTTACAACCAATCTCAACGACCATTGCATTCGGAGAGCCATATACACCTAGCATTGCACTGCGCCAGTCTCTGAATTCATCCATATCTGTTGCGTAGCAGCTCAAAGTGAGGATACTGATGCTTGTGCCGTCGATGATTACAATAGCGGGGTCAACATGATCAACGGTACGGTAATCGCGTCCAGGAGTGATGCGCTTGTTCCCGATGAATTCCTTGAACCAGAATTTCAAAGCATACTTGAGTTCTTCTTCATCCTCGTAAACGAAAGTGCTCAAATCGTATTTGGGACGTATACTATTACCTAGCTCATTTACCTCTTTCTCTAACTGTTTTAATTGATAGTACTGATGAAGGATGAATTGAGTTTCACTTAAAACTCCGTAATTAGGTTCAGAGCCATTGAGTTCCTTGATTTTGAACTTGGCACTCTGCTCTTGAAGAAACAGGGCAGTCCGCTGTTTTACTTCTTCAGTCTGTGCCAATAGCATCAATGGTATAAAGGCTAATAGGAATGCTGTCTTTTTCATAATTGTAAATCTGCTACCACAAAGTTAGAACCTGCAACGATAATTAAGTCATCTTGATCTGCCGCCAATTTTGCTGCTTCTAAAGCGCTGTTCACGTTGTTGTAATGTCCTCCTCTCAGTTCAAATTTCGAGCCAATTTCACACAATCCTTCCGGAGGTAATGTTCGGTTATTAGATGTTGCGGTCCAATAGTATCTTGCTTCTTTGGGCAATTGGTTCAGCAATGCACTCAAGTCTTTGTCGGCGGCAGCGCCTATCACCCAATGCTGGCGGCCGCTGCACTCCGCCGCCGTTTGCTTCACAAGAAAAGCAAAAGCAGCACTATTGTGTCCAGCATCAACCACGACGCGAGGCGAATCAGATATCGGGGTCCAACGTCCGAAGAATCCCGTATTTTCTCGAACTCGAGTAAACCCTAGACTCCATAAGCTTTTACTTTCGGCGAATAATAAATCCAATACAGTCGCAGCGCCATCGATGTTGTATTTATGATAGCTTCCCTTTAAATCGGACGGTAAATCGTACGAAGTAGCCCAAAACAGCGGGGCACCTTTTACTCTGGATGCATCAATAAAAGCATCCTTGGTCTCTGCATCTTTTTCTACAACAACTACAGGAACACCAGGCTTGATAATTCCTGCTTTCTCGCCCGCTATGGTTCGCCGATTATCGCCTAAAAATTGCTGATGATCGAGCCCGATATTCGTGATCAGGCAAATTTCTGGGGAACAAATATTGGTAGCGTCTAATCGTCCGCCCATTCCGGTTTCTAGAACGATCCAGTCTACTTGCTGGTCCTCAAACCAACTCATGGCCAACATCATCGTTAGTTCAAAAAAGCTGTTACCACGCTCTTGAAAGCTATTCACATATTGGGTGATCCATTGGGCGACAAATTCCTCTGAAATCATTTCAGAACCAATCTTTGCGCGCTCTCTGAAGTCGAAAAGGTGCGGGGAAGAGAATACTCCCACGCGTAAACCCATTTCCTTCATTCCCGAGGCGAGAAGATGCGTAGAGGACCCTTTACCGTTAGTTCCGGCAATGTGTATAGTTGGGATAGAGTGCCCAGGGCATTCGAGGTATTCCCACAATTCTTGCGGTCCTTCTAAACCAATTTTATAATTCTTGCTGCCGCCGTCGCGCTGAAAATTTGGCACGGCATCATAGAGCCACTGTACAGCTTCAGTATAGGTCATTACTGCAATTCGAATCGGTAAACGATATATCCTATTCTTCTTGGGTTCCCCTGATCTGCACTCCATTTAGAATTACGCGCAGCAACCTTGGATTTATTGACCAGACAGGTATTGGAACCAAAGTTGGATTTAGGTAGTAAATCAGGAATTTGATTATTCGGAGCGAGCTCTGCTTCGTAAACACTTCCAGATTCTGTGACCGCAATTTTAATGACCACTACGCCTTCATAATTACAGCCCGTTTCCGGCTCCGGTAGGTTGATAGGTGTTCCAGACATCCAGTATTTAGCATTACCTCCAATTCCACCGTTTCCTGTTCTATTAGGGCTTAGAGGGTCTCCATTAGGATCACCTTGGTCGCCACCGCCTTGTGTTTCTCCTTCGCCGCTTCCGCTGCCCTTGTTATTCGTATTCAATATTCTTTTCAAATGGTTAGTTTCGTTTTGGCTCTCTAATTCTTCTTCTGTCGGCTGTGGGTCTGATTCAGGCTCTGGATCCGGCTGGGAAGTTTCTTTCGGCTGCTCCTTTACGGGCTCCTTAGGCGTTTCTTTTTTTGGTTCTTCTTTTGACTCCTCGATAACTGAAGCGTCCTCGACATCTTGAGTGACCACCTCTTCTTGAACCGGCGGCGTCTCCTCGACTGGTGTTTCCGGTGCGGGTGGTGGTGGTGTAATGGGGGCAGATTGGGTGTTGTCCCCAAAGCCATCATCGCTGAATCCAAAGTTGATAGCAATACCGTCCTCTGCCGGAGGATCTTGATACTTCAGACCGTAAAATGCAAACCATAGCAAGAGCAGTACGTGTATGGCTACCGTCCAAAATCGTGCTCGATTCCTATTTCTATGTTCGTTGAATGCCATATTTAGTTCGGATCAGTGGCAATAATCATTTTCATGTTATTGCGGTAACCGATATCTAATAAACGTACAGTTTCGCCTGTTGGTACTGTTTGATCAGCCCGAAGAACAACCACAGCTTGTTCATCTGCAGGTAATTTCCCCACCTCACCCAGCAATGTGCGTTCAACTTGATCGTAGCTAACAATAGTGCCGTTTACATCAAATTCTAAATCTTCATTCACCGTGAGTGTGATGTTTTTCTTTTTGACAGTTTGCGCACCACTATTAGGAAGGATAATGTCTAAGGCGCTAGACGTTACCAAAGTGGAAGCTAGGATAAAGAAAATGAGCAGCAAGAATACGAGGTCAGTCATGGAAGACATATTTACCTCGGCACTTATCTTACTTCTGGATCTTAAATTCATAATCGATTCCCATTAAGCAGGTTCGTGCAACAAATCCAAGAAGTCCATAGCGCTATCCTCTAGCTTGTATACCACACCGTCCACTCGAGTCACCAGGAAGTTGTATCCGAAGTACGCAATGATACCTACCAAGAGACCAGCTACTGTCGTAGTCATAGCGGTATAGATGCCTTCTGCCATCATATCTAGTTTTATCTGCCCACCGGCATTAGCCATTTCCTTAAAGGTCAAGATCATCCCGATTACTGTTCCCAAGAATCCAATCATAGGGGCACCACCCGAAATGGTAGCAAGCATAGGTAAGCCTTTTTCCAAACGAGTTACTTCTAGTTTACCTTGATTCTCTATCGCCTGAGTGATATCGCCTAGCGGCTTGCCAACACGGCTGATTCCTTTTTCAATCATACGGGCCACCGGGGTGCTTTCTGCCTTGCAGAGAGCACCTGCTGAATCTAGTTTTCCGTCCATCACCATGTCCTTAATGTTGTTCATGAAATTCGGGTCTACCTTGTTGGCAGAGCGGATGGCACCGAAGCGCTCAAAGAAAATATATACTGCGAAAATGCTCAGCACTCCAAGGAATACCATGATCAAAATTCCGCCTATTCCACCTGAGGACATTAGCTCCAGGATAGACATTGTTTTTTCTGTTGGTTCTTCAGTTAATACGGCCTCTGCGCCCGTTTGAATTTGAAGTAATAGTGTACTCATTTCTGCTATGTGATTTAGTCAAATATCTATAAAAAGAAAGCCCCCGCTTCGCAGAGGCTTTTGAAATATCAACAACTTGAAAGGCCTTAAGCCAATAACATGTTTTGTAGAATATAAACTCCAGCTCCCGCAAAATACCCAACGAGCGCAAGCAGTGAAATATTCTTCAAGTACCAACCAAAACTTATTTTTTCTAGTCCCATTACGGCAACACCAGCTGCAGATCCAATGATGAGGGCAGAGCCACCGGTTCCTGCGCAGTAGGCTAAGAACTGCCAGAAAGTACCGTCTTGCATAAATAACCCAGATTCCGTGGTTTCATACATTCCCATTGCAGCAGCTACAAGTGGAACGTTATCTACAATTGAAGATAAGAGCCCGATAATCATACCAATGACGTAAACGCCCTTTTGGGTGTCTGTTCCTATGCCTTGATCAAGCGCCATAGCTAGGTCTCCTAATTGGCCCATACTTTGAAGCGAAGCCACGGCTAAAAGGATACCTAAGAAGAACAAAACAGAAGGCGTATCTATTTTTTGAATTACACCGAGCGGACTTAAGTGGTGTTTCACATCTGCTGTCTTTCCTCTATGTATGACATCTGTAATGAGCCATAAGAGTCCTAAGGATAACATCATTCCCATGAAAGGTGGCAGATGAGTAACCGTTTTAAAAATTGGAACGAAAACTAATCCTGCTACACCAGCAATGAAGACAAAATTTCTTTCAAACGGAGTAGTTGGGTCTAAAAACTGTTTCGAAGCTTCTACTTTTATTGGACGTGTGACATCTCCTTTCAAACGAAATGATAATATTGTCAAGGGAGCAAGGAGCGTAAACAAGGAGGGTACAATTAAATCTGAAACTACAGCGCCTGCAGAAATTTGTCCTTTAATCCAAAGCATCGTTGTTGTAATATCACCAATAGGTGACCAAGCACCCCCAGCATTAGCAGCTACGACAACCATCCCTGCAAAAAACCATCGGTTTTTCTTATCTGCAATTAGCTTCCGTAATAGGCTGATCATCACAATAGAGGTAGTTAGATTGTCAAGTGCAGCTGAAAAAAAGAAGCTTAAAGTGCAAATAATCCACATCAATTTTACCTTATTGGTGGTTTTAATTCGGTCCGTGATGACTGCAAAACCTTCGTGCGCATCCACGAGCTCTACGATGGTCATCGCCCCAATCAAAAAGAACAGGATAGATGAGATCTCACTGAGGTGGTGAAGCAAATGTTCTTCTACTTCGTGGTAATGATGACTTGCCAATATGTATAGCGTCCAAGTCAATACTCCCGTTACCAAGGCTGCCGCCGCCTTATCGATTTTGAGTTGGTGTTCAAAGGCTATAGCTGCATAACCAAGCACAAACACCACAAGCATCAAAGTGTAGGTCATTGAATTTTAGATTAAAAGTTTCAAAGCATTCGTGTATGCTTTGGAAGTAATGTTAGTGTGTTCCGATTTTACGGCTTCAATATCTTGAAGTGCTCCTAATATAGTGTGACTTACGTCACGAAATATGGCGATATCGGTTAATTCTGCATCCTCTTGCATTAAATAACCAAAAACTCTTGCCATTCCACAGTTTGATATGAAATCAGGGATTACCGCACATTTTTTATCGGCTAATTCTGCAATGGGACCGTAGAAGATTTCATTATCAGCAAAGGGTACATTGGCTCCTGAAGAAATTATCTCCAATCCGTTGTCCATCATCTGTGCAAGTTGCATTCGGTTGACCAGCCTGGAGGCTGCTGCAGGAATAAAAACCTCTGCACCGATACACCAGATGTCCTTATTGGCGTGCTCAAAAGGGATGATGTTAGGCGCATTTAATGCGTTACCGTTCTTGTTATTGAATAATTCTGTAATCTCCTGCAGATTAAACCCTTCAGTCTTCATTAACCCTCCAGCAATATCAATAATACCGACAATTTTAGCACCCATCTGGCTAAGGTAGTACGCTGCACCTGAGGCAACATTGCCCCAGCCTTGGATAATTACGCGTTTACCGGCAATATCTTGACCCCATAAAGCGTAAAGGTGTTTAACGCTTACAGCAGTCCCGTACCCCGTAATCATATCACCCACCTTCATAGAATCTGAACCTTTTGGTAAAAGTTCATCGCTAGTTACGCTCAAGCTAACCCCATCTTGCAATTGCTTAATTTTTCGCGCTTTTACAAAGTCTCCAGGTTGATAGTGCCCATTTAAAACACCCTCTTGCGGATGAAGAATACCTAATTCGCTAGTAATAGGAATCACTTCCTTTTTCTGGTCGATGTTCAAATCACCACCTGTACCATAATAGTTTTTAAGCAACGGATATACTGCCTTGTACCAACGGCGTAATACACCATCTTTTCTTGGGTCATTAGGATCAAAATCGATACCGCTTTTCGCACCACCAATAGCAGGGCCTGCAACGGTAAATTTGATTTCCATTGTTTTTGCGAGGGATACTACCTCGCCCTTTGTAAGGCCTTTTCTCATACGGGTACCACCGCCTGCAGCCCCGCCACGGAGGCTATTTATAACTACCCAGCCTTTCGCTTCAGTTAGCGGATCATGCCAATTAAAGACTATTTCGGCAGGTCGCTCTTCAAATGCGCGTAGTTGTTCTTTCATCGCGTCTGTATTTTGGAAGCCCTAAGGTACTATTTAAGGCCAAAATACTTTGCCAGAACTGTGATTTTTACCACTGCCTGTGGTCGCTCCTAATACGTTGTCTTTGCCCGTTAATCTGAGGTAAGTAAGGAGAGCGAAAATTATGGCTTCCTTGAAGTTGACTATCTCTTTTTCCGGGCGATCCAACTCAACGCCGTATTCCTCTATCCGTTTCAATAGATAGTCGTTCCAAGCGCCTCCACCTGTGACTAAAACCTTTTTTCCAATGAGAACGGCAGAAATCTGAACGGCCATATGCTCGCAATAGGTAGCAAGAGCATCTGAGGGTAGGAGGTAATCTATCTTCTCGAAGACCTTTGCCTCAGCCCATTCGGCACCCAAACTCTTTGGCGGCTTTTGACTAAAGAAGGGGAGACTGTTTAATTCTTTCAACACCCATTGATTGATTGAACCGACTAAAGCTATCTTTCCACCCTCGTCGTATTCTTTTCCCATTTCACGAGCAAGGGTATTCAAAACATAGTTTGCCGGGCAAATATCAAAGGCATGCAGTACTCCGTCTTTTAGTAGCGGATTTCCTATGCTCACATTGGCAAAACCACCAAGATTAAGTGCTGCTCCGTACTCACCAAACAAAAGATGGTCTCCCATTGGTACGAGCGGTGCGCCCTGGCCTCCAAGTAATACATCCTGTACACGAAAATCTGTGACACATGGAATACTAGTAGCATGTGCAATATCAGGCAAGCACCCGGCTTGAAAAGTGTACTTTTTATTGGGGTTGTGAAAAATGGTCTGTCCATGAGAACCAACAGCATCAATTTCGTGGGCTGTTCTTTCTTTGATTTGCTCGATGCATGAAATGGTCCAAGCGGCAAATGCATCGTCAACTTCTGATTTTAGTGAGGCGTCTTTGAAACAATTGTTTACCAGTGTTTTCAGGGTATCGGGGTACCCAAATTCAAAGTGTTCGAGGAGCTGCCACTGAAGGCCGCTTTCATCACTGAATTGGACCAAAGCGGCATCCATTCCATCCAAGGAAGTACCGCTCATAAGACCTAAAATATTGAGAGTTCCGTCGTACATTTGTTAAACCAATAATAAACAGAATTTTCGATGAACTTCAACCTATCCGAGGAGCATTTGATGATTCGCGATGCGGCACGAGATTTTGCCCAAAACGAATTACTACCAGGCGTTATTGAACGCGACACCAACCAAACCTTTCCACATGAACAAATTAAACAACTCGGCGAGCTCGGCTTTATGGGTATGATGGTTGATCCTAGCTGTGGTGGATCGGGCTTAGATACCTTGTCGTATGTCCTTGCGATAGAGGAGCTTTCCAAGATTGATGCTTCGGCATCGGTTGTAGTTAGCGTAAATAATAGCCTTGTTTGCTGGGGCTTAGATACCTACGGTACAGAGAAACAGAAAGCCAAATACTTGTCTAAGCTTGCTATTGGTGAATATATCGGCGCCTTTTGCTTAAGTGAGCCTGAAGCAGGTTCTGATGCAACTTCGCAGAGCACTACAGCGGTGGATATGGGCGATCACTACTTGCTTAACGGTACTAAGAACTGGATTACTAACGGCGGAAGCTGTGAAATCGCTTTGGTTATTGCACAAACTGATAAAGAGAAGGGATACAGCGGAATTAATGTTCTTATCGTTGAAAAAGGTATGGACGGCTTTGTCGTTGGGCAAAAGGAAGATAAGCTTGGAATCCGTGGATCAGATACTCACACTTTGCTTTTTAACGATGTGAAAGTACCAAAAGAAAATAGAATAGGTGAGGATGGGTTTGGATTCAAATTTGCGATGAAAACATTGAGTGGTGGCCGCATCGGTATTGCTGCGCAAGCTTTGGGTATTGCACAAGGTGCATTGGACCTTGCATTAGCCTATTCGAAAGAGCGGAAAACCTTTGGAAAACCTATCCACGATCATCAAGCTATAGCTTTCAAGCTTGCGGATATGGAGATGAAGGTAGAGCAGGCGAGACTTCTTGTATATAAGGCGGCTTGGTTAAAAGATCAAGGTATGCCTTACGATAAAGAAAGTGCCATGGCCAAACTTGCAGCATCTGAAGCAGCGATGTGGGTGAGTACAGAAGCGGTACAGGTTCACGGTGGTTACGGCTACGTGAAGGAATATCACGTGGAGCGTTTAATGCGCGATGCGAAGATTACTCAGATTTATGAGGGTACTTCAGAAATCCAAAGAATTGTTATCTCTAGAGATCTTATAAAGAATTCCTAAAGGAGTAACAGGAGTTTCTCCAAGGCTATTCCTCGAGAACCTTTCAATAGTACAGAGGCGTCTTGCGGGGCACCTTTTTCTTTCCAGTAGTTAGCCAATTTTTCTGTGGTCGAAAACTGCAGACCAGACCAATTGGTTGCACCAAAGTGCTTTCCCACAAGGAGGGTTTGATCTTCTAGTTTGCGTTCGCGGATGTAATTAACTATCGCTTGATGTTCCGCTCCACTTTCTTCCCCCAATTCGAACATATCACCTAGAACTAGCAATCCATCCTGCTTGTGCCACGCAGCAAAGCTTTCTACGCTCAGCTTCATACTCGTAGGGTTCGCGTTGTAAGCATCCAATAGCACCTTATTTGCTGCCGTCTGTCTCCACTCCATACGGTTCATACTTGGCGCATAGGATTCGATGGCAGATTTAATAGCCTTAGCGTCCACGCCCATATGATGTCCGAGACATGCCGCTGCAACTATGTTCTGTTCATTGAAGGAGCCACTCAATTGACTTTGGATAGAATAGGATTCTTCGCGATGGACAATGTGCACTCCCGCAAATTCTGTAGTACTTGAAGGGCTCCATTGGATGAGGCCTTCGCGTTTACCATAGCCAAACTGATTGATACCTTCGCTTTTCTCTATTTGAATAGGATCGTTGAGGTTTACCATCGCTAGACCATCGGACGAGCCGAGGTAATCGTAGAGTTCACTTTTACCTTTTATAATGCCTTCAACCCCGCCAAAACCTTCTAAGTGTGCTTTGCCATAGTTGGTGATGTAGCCAATTGTAGGTTCACATATGGCTGCGAGCTTAGCAATTTCCTTCTGGTGATTAGCACCCATTTCTATCACAGCCAACTCGCTGTCTCGTGGAATTCGTAACAAGGAAAGTGGTACACCGATGTGGTTGTTCAAGTTTCCCGCTGTTGCAGAGGTCTTGAACGTCGTGTTCAATACGGCTTGAAAAAGCTCTTTATTCGTTGTTTTACCGTTACTCCCGGTGAGACCAACTATAGGAATGCCCAAGTACCTTCTGTAGGCCCTTGCGCAGTTTTGTAGTGCCTCGAGAACGTTATCCACGAGAATCAATCGGTCGTCTTCACCGACCATCTCATCGATAACGGCATATTTGGCGCCAAGTTTTAATGCTTGTAAAGCAAAATCATTGCCATTGAAACGAGCTCCCTTAAGTCCAAAGAATATTGAACCCTCCGGAATACTTCTGGTATCCGTAGTTACGGCAGAAGAGTTTAAAAAGGCTTCGAATAGCGTCATTTCTTTAAGCTTCAAATACAATGACAATTTACATCACAAAAAGCCCCGCAGAAGCGGGGCTTTTAAGTTTTATTAAAGAACAGGAATTACATTCTGTAACGTTTGAATTTTTGTTGCTTCACCTTAACAGGACGCTTGCTCTTGTCGCTTGATTCGTTTTGGAAGCCTACGCGGTCCATGGCACAACGGAAACCGATATCATCAGTTGCTTGGTCTTCTTCTAAGAAGCGACGCGTGCCTGGGCTTAACCAGTATGCGCGATCTTTCCAGCTACCACCCTTGTATACACGAGTAGTGTTTCCAATAAGTGTCTTGTTGCCATAATCGTACATTGGAGCTTCACCTTCTTGTGCTGGGTTAGAATAGTTTTGAGAGCTCTCCTGATCACCGTCGAGGTAATCGCGATAATCTGCTTTTGAATAGTTGCGACGGTTCACGTTCTCTTCAACAGTCACTGAGCGTGTTGGTAACTGACCAGGGAGACGAACGATTACCGTATCGCCGTTGCGTACTTCTTTCTGTGGATCTTGCAATACCTCCAATGAACCGATGTCTTGGTAGTTTTTGTCATAATGCTTGAACTCGTTACCACGGAATGCACGGAAGTCATTTACATCTGTAGAACTTACTGGGCGGTAAACATCCAGTACCCACTCACTGACGTTTCCAGCCATGTCGTAAAGACCAAAGTCGTTTGGAGGGTAGAAGCGAACCTGCATTGTTACATCAGCTTCGTCATTCAACCAACCTGAAGTACCCATATTATCGCCACGACCTCTCTTAAAGTTGCCTAAGATTTGACCACGATCCGATTTATCTGGATTTCGCGTACCATTCCCGTTCCAAGTGTATTTATTTTTATCTATTACGCGGTTGTAAATGCGTTTACCCCCGTCAGCATATGCTGCATATTCCCACTCAGCTTCTGTTGGGAGACGGTACTTTGGAAGTACTACGCCGTCCTCAATTCTCGCAGGACGACCTTCTTTACCGTATACGCTGTTTGGGTTAAGATCTTTTAGACCTTTTCTGTTCTGTTGCACATACTCACCTTGCTTGTAAAGGTATACCTCAGTGTTGAAGTGATCTGCATCCATTTGGTCTGGCATTTCTTTCAAGACACCGTTTTTGATAAGAATAGCTTCATTCACACGATCAGTTCTCCAAGAACAAAAACGTTGCGCCTGCAACCAGCTAACACCAACTACCGGGTAGTAGTTATATGCTGGGTGACGCAGGTAGTTCTCTACAAAGTTGTCGTTGTAGGCTAGTCTGTCTCTCCATACCAAGGTATCTGGTAAAGCGCTCTTGTAAATTTCTGGGTAGTAATCGTAATCGTATACACGACGCAACCAATACAAGTACTCACGGTAGTCTAAGTTGGTCACCTCATTTTCATCCATATAGAATGAACTAACTGTAATACGTCTCGGAGTGTTGTTCCAATCTTTAACGAAATCTTCTTCTACTTGACCCATCATGAAGGTACCACCCTCTACGAAAACCAAACCTGGACCAACTTCTTGACCGCTGTAGCTTAGGTTGGCTTGAAAACCACCATTTTTTTTGTCATTAATTGCCCATCCTGTAGTGTTGGATGAAGGTCCTGCACAGCTCGCTAGAAGCGCTGTAGAAAAAATTGCAATTGAGAATTGAATGAACTTATTCATGTAATTGAGATTGTTGCTGTTTAGAATTTAGGACACTTCAGTGCTTTAAGTTTACTTGCTCTCACACGGCATGGGAATTTGTAACCCAAACTTATCTCGTGTGCTCCACCCAAAGTATTAGTTAGGTCACTGATAGTATAATCATAGCTGTATCCAAATGTCCAGGGAAGATCTGGAGGTGTAATCCCCATGATGAAAATTACAGCATCCGGATTGAAGCTACCTTGTCTTAGCGCCAGACCACCTGCAAGCGGTCCTCTGGCAAAACTTACTCCCGCCGTCAACTGTGATGCTGAGCCCTGTGTTTGGTATACCACATTAGGAACGATGTAGGATTGAAGACTATTGTGCAGGCGTTTTCTTCCCAAAGGAATATTTGCACCAGCATGCGCTGTAAATTTAATGGGCAACCTGCTTTGGCTCAAAAAGGCCTCGTTTGGTTCTGTGAGGTGATGACCAACAACACCGATGTACCACTTGTCTGTGAAGCCGAGCATACCAAAACTCAGATCCAAATGGTTGTTGAAGTTGTTCCCCGGTGCAACTTCGCTGGTTGGTAATACGAAGCCGTAAAACGGATCAATCATATCTGGAAAAGTAAACTGTCCCCAATCAAGACTTCTTTGACGGAAGGTAGCCTGGAAACCACTCAATAAGGTAAAGTTTCTATTTACTTCTAGATGGTAGCTGTACACTGCGCTGACCTCGGTAAGGTTGAGTGCGCCATTACCTGCATCATCACGAAGTGCCATCAATGCTACACCACCGTTTAATTTATCCACGTACTGGTCGTAGGAGGCAGAATACGATTGGTACACGCCGAGTTCAGGGTACTGATTTCTGTAGTTCGTATGAACTGTAGGACATCTATCTAGTCCAGCAAAGGCAGGATTTAGGTAGATTGGATTCGCGTAATACTGGCTAAAGTGAGCATCCTGAGCAAAGGCTACAGAGCTTATTATTAGTGCCGTAACAGCGAAAATTATGCGTTGTTTCAATGCGTTCATTGAGTTAGCTATGTTTTCAAGAGACAAGTATAAGCAAAAAAAGTACGATTTTCACCCTACTATCGTTTGTTGTTAAACGCTTTTTGCATAGCTTTTGTTATGTCTTGGAGTAAGTTTGTACACGTGAAGAAAAACATCTTAGCACTTATTAGTTTCTTGTGCGCCTCCCAACTTGTTGGCCAGGTAAACTTTGAACAGGGAGAATATGTTCAATTTAAAACAGCCAAACCCGGTATCCATATGCTTTCAGGTGATGAACTTATTGACCGCGGTATTTTGTCCATAGGAGATGCATTAGATCGCCTAATTATCGAGGCTAGGACTGAATCGGTCCTCTCTCACTTAAACGATACATCTAGGTCTTTTAATGATCCTATTCACTATTACATCTCCGATGGCGATGGTCTGTTAGATGAACAATCTAAAGTGTATTTCTATATGAACGGACCTTTCGGTATTCAATGGGATGCAGCGAACCAGCGCTATGAGTACACAGCACATCCATATTCGAATTACGAGCATTTTATAGTTGGCGCTGCTTCGACATCTCAGCCCTACGAGATGGACGAGCGAAGTGCAGAACTTATAGGTGGCTCGACTAGAACACTGAGGACCTCGAACCAATTTTACCATAGAGATACGGCAATCTATAATCTAGTAGGAACGGGGCGCCGCTGGTTTGGTGAACTGTTCGATTTCACCACTACTCAAGTATTTGATTTGCCACTGACACCGCTCAATACAATGGCAATGGACGTAGATATTTCCGCAGTTGCGCGTTCCTCGTCCTCTTCTACAAGTTTATCTGTTCAGAACGGAAGTAGTGTCTCTTTTCAAGCTGTTGCTACAAGTTCAGTCTCGAATTATGTAATTGAAAGGGGATTAACAACGACTATACCCGCATCGAATAAAGTAATTCTAACCTATGACAAGTCCAGTGACAATAGTGCTGCTTTATGGCTTGATAAATTGAAAGTCAATTATCTTACGGACAATGAAATTTTTCCGAATTCCATTTATCAGAAACGCTTTCAAAATTATCCGCGTCATCAAGATTCTATATCCACAATAGAACTCAAGGGATCTAACCTTTTAGTTTTCGACATCACCAATAACGCACAACCCATATTCATAAACCCAAACGTAAGTGGGAATTCTGTCAGTTTCGAGGTGGGTGAAGATGGTTTTAAAGAACTCACAGCGACACCTCTTGATATGGCTTTTAAGCCCATCTATGTTCGTACAGGCAAGCTGACTTTTCTTGACGAATTGACCGGTGTAAATGCACTTATTATAGCACCAGACTCACTGTTGGTCGAAGCGCAACGATTGGCGGAAATTCAACAAACTGTTGGAACGAATTCTAGAGCCCTTGCGCTCGAAGAAATTTATGCGTTAGTGAATGCTGGAACTCCGGATATAGCTGCCATTCGTCAGTTTTTAGTCGAGCTGAATCAGCGCAATAATGATGGTCTTCAATACCTAACATTATTTGGTGATGCTTCGTACGATTACAAAGGTACTTTATCGGGAAGTTCTAATCTCATCCCTACGTTTGAGAGTTACGGAAGCTTCTCATTGTATACGAGTTACATCACCGATGATTACTATGGATACTTAGAACACGGTGAATCGCTGAATTGGTATGTGGACGATATAGATCTCGGGATTGGTAGACTCCCGGTTAATACCATCATTGAAGCTTCAGCATCTGTGGACAAAATCGAGAGATACCTCACTGGTGACGGACGCTACGGTCCTTGGCGTGGCGATGTTGTATTGGTCGCGGATGATGTAGACCATGCATGGGAGCGTGAATTTGCGGTTGTTCAAGATGCTTTAGCGAAACGATTAGATACAACGCGTCCTGAAATGAACATCATCAAGATTTATTCGGATGCATACCTACAAGAATCAAAGCCTGGTTCTCAGCGCTACCCGACGGCCCGCGAGGCGTTGTTCAGGAGCGTAGAAAATGGTGCACTTATGGTAAGTTACATAGGCCACGGTGGTGAGGTAGGTTGGGCGACCGAGCGAATCTTGCAGCTCGAGGACATTAACGGTTGGACAAACGAGACGAAACTACCAGTTTTCACAACCATTACATGTGAATTTGCAAGGTTCGACGATCCCAACAGAGTAAGCGCTGGAGAACAATTGTTCTTGAATCCATACGGTGGGGCGATTGGGTTGTATTCTACTACTAGAAGTGTATTTGCAACGAACAGTACCTATGATTTGAATCGACTCCTAAATCAAAATATGGTGGGACTTGATGTGTCTCGCCTCGGTGATGTGCTCCGCGAAACGAAAAACAATAATATCAGCGGTGACAAGATCAAGTTCTCTTTGATTGGCGATCCAACTATCCCACTTTCAAAGCCTAAACATGCCGTTATTCTGGATACGATTAATAATGTAGCCTGGGATACATTCGAGGACACCCTTACTGCCCTTTCTTGGGTGGAAATAAAGGGACACATTGGTTCGACTTCCGACATAAATGCTCAGTTCAATGGCCGCATATGGCTGACCTTCTTCGATAAGGCCCAGTCTGTTCAAACGCGAAGAAATGATGCCAGCGGTTCGATATTTAATTTCAAAACACAAAATAATGCCATCTTCCGTGGCGAAGCTTCGGTCGTGAATGGTGAATTCATTGTGCAGTTCAGAATTCCGTTGGATATCAACCTGAGTGTTGGGACTCCTAAAGTTATTTCCTATGCAGCAAGTACCAATGAAGATGCTTGGGGTGGGCAGAATGACCTGTTAATTGGTGGCGTTTTTGATGGAGTAATTACGGATACAGAGGGCCCAAAGGTTCGTTTGTTCATAAACGATACAACGTTCACAAGCGGTGGCATCAGTGATTCAAATCCGTTGGCCATTGGATTGATGCAGGACGAAAGTGGTATTAATGCAGTCGGTCTAGGTATCGGCCATAACGTGATGTTAGAATTGGACGGACAACCTATTAATGCGAATACCGCCTATCAAGCGAATATAGATGATTTCACCAGAGGAAGTGTAAAATATCAGTACTACGATTTAACCCCCGGAGAACACCAGTTGTCACTGAGAGCATGGGATGTGTTGAACCAGTGGGGTTACGATGAAATCACCTTCACTGTCATCGATGCGGCAGAGCCAATTTTGAATCAGCTTGAAATCTTTCCCAATCCATTCATGAGTGAACTAAATTTCAACCTCGAGCACAATCAAAAAGGACAGGAGGGAGAACTTCGCCTAACATTGGTTGATAATCAAGGAAAAATAGTTTGGGAATGGAATGAAAATTTAGCACTTCAAGCCAATACTTCGGACCTTCCAACATTCTATGTGTCAGATGTTCCGAGCGGAAAATTGGTCCCAGGATTTTACTATGCAAGAGTAGTTTGGACGCGAAGTGTTGACGGAAAATCTGCCAGAATACAAGAAAAGCTCATTTATATACGTTAAACTTGCGCTGCTACACGCACATAACTATGAAAAAACAAATCCTCTTTCTACTTCTTTTTGCTTTTGCGACAAAAGGATACGCGCAAGACGATCTTAAATACAACGTAGTAACTACTTCGGTTCCTATTCTATTGGTTAGTCCAGATTCCCGCGCCGGTGCAATGGGTGATGTTGGTGTAGCTTCTACTCCAGACGGTAACTCAAGTGCATGGAATCCAGCAAAATTGGCCTTCCTAGAAGATAAAGAAGCAAACATAGCATTGTCATATACGCCGTGGATGTCACGTCTTGTTCCAGATATTGACCTCGCTTATTTAAATTATTCAAAGGCGCTGAGCGATCGTCAGGGGATTGCAGCCTCCCTGAGATATTTTTCTTTGGGCGAAATCAATTTCACCGACGACCGAGGCAACAGCTTGGGAACCTTCAATCCTTACGAGTTTTACTTTGATGTAGCCTACGGTTTAAAATTAAGCGACCATTGGAGTGCTGGAACTGCATTGCGTTGGATTTATTCAGATATAGCACAGGGCCAAGTTGTTCAAGGGCTGCAAACGAAACCTGGTCAAAGTGGTGCCGCTGACCTTGGTTTTTACTATCAAGGTGACTTCACGAATATTAGTGGCGGTCGTCGTCAAGCATTTTCAGCGGGTCTTACCATTAGTAATTTAGGTGCGAAGATTGCCTATTCAGAAAGTGGTAATTCAGATTTCTTGCCCACCAACTTTAAAATTGGTGGTGGTTATCACCTGGAGATTGACGATTACAACAGGGTTTCTGTATACCTAGATATTAACAGGCTACTTGTTCCAACTCCGCCGCAATTAGGTATTGATGGTGAAATCATCGCCGGTGTAGATACGGACGATATGACTCCGCTTATTGGAGCTGCACAAAGTTTTAACCCGAGCGCAAAACCGGGCGGTTTTTCCGAGATGTTGCAGGAAAATATTTACAACTTCGGTCTGGAGTATCGTTACAATAACTTCTTGTTCGCCAGAGGAGGCTATTTAAATGAGCACAAGCTCAAAGGAAATCGTCAGTATGTGACTCTTGGTTTTGGGTTGGTCTACAATGTATTCAGTATTGACATGGCTTACCTTATTCCTGCTAGTCCTACGACGCGTTCACCTTTGGAGAACACTCTTCGTTTTTCGATGGCCTTCAACATTGACGGCTTCTTATCACAGTAAACTTATCACAGCTTTTTCAGTTAGATAAAACTAAAATCGCTTTCTCTTTTGCTAGGTGCGGTTTTGGATTAATTTTGTCGCATTAAATACTTCTGACAATGGCAAAAAAGCGCATTACGAAACCGACCTACCTTGGATGGTACGAAGACATGCTCTTCTGGAGAAAGTTCGAAGACATGTCTGCAGCATTGTACATCCAACAAAAAATCCGTGGATTTTTGCACTTGTATAATGGACAAGAGGCTGTATTGGCTGGTTCAGTATTTGCAATGGAAGAAGGGGATAAGATGATCACCGCATACCGTAACCACGTTCAACCAATCGCTTTGGGTGAAGATCCAAGACGCATAATGGCTGAACTTATGGGTAAAGTAACGGGTACTTCACGTGGTAAGGGTGGTTCTATGCACATGTTCTCTCCAGATCTTGGATTCTGGGGGGGACACGGTATTGTTGGCGGACAAATTCCACTAGGTGCAGGGCTTGCCTTCGCAGATAAATACAACGGTAAAAACAATGTCACGCTCACCTATATGGGTGATGGAGCCATCCGTCAGGGCTCCTGGCACGAGACAGCAAACCTAGCGATGTTGTGGAAGATTCCTGTCGTTTTCATCGTTGAGAACAACGGTTATGCAATGGGTACTTCAGTAGAGCGTACGGCAAACCATACGGATATCCATAAATTGGGTGAAGGCTATGAAATGCCCAACCGCGCTGTAGATGGTATGGATCCAATTGCTGTTTACGATGCAGTTCATGAAGCAATGGAACGTGCACGTAACGGAGATGGACCTACACTATTAGAAATCCGTACCTACCGTTACAAAGGACATTCAATGTCTGATCCTCAGAAATATAGAACTAAAGATGAGGTTGCAGAATACCAAGCAAAAGATCCTATCACACTTTGTTTAAATAAAATCAAAGAGAAAAAATGGGCAACCGACGCTGAGATTGAAGAAATCAATCAACGTGTAAAAGCCTTGGTGAAGGAATGTGTTGACTTCGCTGAAGCCAGTGATTTCCCGGATGCGTCTGAAGTGTACCAAGGCGTATATGCTCAGGAAGATTACCCATTCATTAAAGATTAATAGTAATTATGGCTATTGTAATTAACATGCCGCGTCTCTCGGATACAATGACCGAGGGTATTGTCGCAAAATGGCACAAAAGTGTTGGTGATAAAGTAAGTGAAGGTGATTTGCTTGCAGAAATTGAAACCGACAAAGCAACGATGGAATTCGAAGCGTTCCCTGGTCAAGAGGGTACACTTCTTTATATCGGGACAGGTGAAGGTGAAATGTCTCCTGTAGATACAGTATTAGCTATTCTCGGTGATGAAGGCGAAGACATTGAAGCATTGAAAGGCAGTTCGGCTCTACCTGAGGTATCTACTGAGGAAGCTACGTCTACGCCTATTCCGGAAGCTGCTCCGTTACCAGTTGGAACTCCCGCACCCGCTCAAGCTGCTCCAGCGCCAGTTGCTGCTGCACTTGAAGACGGTTCAGTAAAAGCATCTCCACTAGCCAGAAAATTGGCAGCGGAAAAAGGTATTGATCTCAATATGCTTCAAGGCTCAGGAGATAACGGTCGTATCGTGAAACGTGATGTTGATTCGTTTAACCCAGCCTACCATGCATCTGCACAACCAGTTGTTGCAGCTGCTCCTTCAGTACCAGTGGGAGTCGAGAACTTTACTGATACACCAGTGAGCCAAATGAGAAAAGTGATTGCAAAACGTTTGAGCGAAAGTAAAAATACAGCGCCTCACTTCTACATTACAATGGACATTGATATGGATAACGCCATTGCTGCGAGAAAAACGATGAATGCTGGCGGTGATGTGAAGATTAGCTTCAATGACCTTGTAGTGAAATCTTGTGCGCTAGCATTAAAGAAGCACCCTATTATTAATTCAGCGTGGTTGGGCGACAGTATTCGTCAAAGCGACCACATACATATCGGTGTTGCTGTAGCCATTGAAGATGGTTTGTTAGTTCCTGTATTGCGTCACGCAGATCAGATGCCACTTTCAAGCATTAGCGCGAACGTCAAAGAACTTGCAGGTAAAGCGAAAGATAAAAAACTTCAACCCTCAGATTGGGAAGGAAACACATTTACTATTTCAAACCTTGGTATGTTTGGTGTAGAGGAGTTTACGGCTATTGTGAACCCACCAGATGCTGCGATCCTCGCAGTAGGAGGAATTAAGCAAGTACCTGTAGTAAAAGACGGTTTAGTCGTACCGGGTAATGTAATGAAAGTAACATTGAGCTGTGATCACCGCGTTATTGATGGTGCATCAGGTGCAGCCTTCTTACAATCGGTAAAAGCATTCTTGGAGAACCCAGTGACGATGCTGGTGTAGTTTTAGAAATGAAAAATAGAAACAGCCCGAACGAGAGTTCGGGCTATCTTTTTATTAACGTGAAAATATTACGTCATGAAGAACGTTTGGATTACAGGAGCATCAAGAGGTATTGGTTATAGTACAGCTCAACTATTCCTTGAGATGGGTCATCGCGTTATCATTCTTACTAGAAACACTCAGGCTCTTGAAGCACTTTCTATCTTATATCCGGAGACCTTAGAAATATGTAAGACGAATCTGATGGCTTTAGAACAGTCGAATTATCCAGATTTATCGGTAGATATTCTTATTAATAATGCAGGTACACTTGTGAACAAACCTTTTGTTGATATAAGTAAAGACGATCTGATAAAAGTTTTCGGCACAAATGTTTTTGGCCCAATTCAATTAATCCAAGATTTGATGCCTCAGTTTAGCTCAGACGCTCATATTGTAAATATAAGTTCGGTGGGCGGTATTACAGGAAGTGTGAAATTTCCAGGGTTATCTGCTTACAGTTCTTCAAAAGGAGCGTTAACCATACTTACGGAATGCCTTCAAGCCGAATTTGGCGATTCGACATCGTGGTCTTTTAACTGTTTAGCATTGGGTGCTGTGCAAACAGAAATGCTTGAAGAAGCATTCCCAGGTTACGTTGCACCTATTGATGCTGCCTCTATGGCGGCCTACATATGTGGTTTTGCACTCAACAACCACCGAGTAATGAGAGGTAGAGTAGTAGAAGTTGCAATGTCAACTCCTAAATAATAAAGACCTTCTAATTTCTTTTAAATTAATTATTGGATTTCAATAGGTAACAGAAATCGGTGTATACATATGCAACTGCTTCTGTAAAGGGTTACGTTCTTTTTCTGCTAAGCTTTCGACGGCAAAACAACTTAACTAGTTGACTTACAGCAAGGAGAAAATTTCATTGTAAAAAAGATGATTTTTTGTTGCCGGAATTCAACCTTAGCGTATCTTTGCCGTCCTAAGTTTAACAATTGAGGCGACTTAATTCTAGACTGTTTTCTGGAGCGAAGATTTTTTAGAAAAAAACAAATTAAAGTTGCGGTATTAGAAAATACCTTCTTACATTTGCCGCCCCAATCGAGAGAAAGGGAAAATAGAAACAAGTTCTTTACATATTGGTTTAAGAAACAAGGAATGCAAAAAACCTTGTCAATTATCCTTGAGTTAATAGCTAGGAAACAAACAACAACATTACAATGGAG
>MDTG01291748.1_pt1 | contig 36142 bp, 37 predicted proteins | sample 811421 | NCBI WGS metagenome assembly MDTG01 (sample SAMN05326645, study PRJNA326480) | marine metagenome | isolation source: seawater | place: Pacific Ocean: South East | collected 2011
TAAGAATAGAAACAGCAAATCCAAATGCTGCAGTTATTCCAATTAATGGAGCACCCCTCACCTGCATTTTTTTGATAGCAAAACAAAAGTCCTGTAGAGTTTTTAATTCTTTAATTACAAATTTAAAAGGAAGTTTAGTTTGATCGATAATTTTAATTTTATTATTTTCTAACCAAAGAGTTGAAAAATTTTGTTTATCTACTTTCATTTAAATCTAAGATATTTTTTAATTTTTTTTTAGTTTCTTTTTTTATACTTGAAATGTTGGTTATTACTGAATTAACTGAAAGATTTTTTGTTTTCTCATCACATTTAATTGTTTTATCCTTAGATAATTCTATTATCAACTCTTGAGCTTTTGAAGAGTTATTTTTTAATGTTTTAACAATTTGATCAACTGTAACATCATCATGATTCGGATGCCAACAGTCATAATCAGTTACCATAGCAACACTAGCATAACAAATTCCAGCTTCTAAAGCTAACTTTGATTCAGGCATATTGGTCATTCCAATTACATCACAACCCCATGAACGAAAAAGCTCAGACTCTGCCTTTGATGAGAACTGAGGACCTTCGATGCAAATATAATTCCCATTTTCGTGATACTTAATATCTAAATTTTCGAGGGCCTTTCTCACTTTTTCTTTCAAAGATAAGCAGATTGGTTCAGACATTGGAATGTGAACCACTAAGTCATCATCAAAAAATGTTTTTTTTCTATTATAAGTTTTATCAATAAATTGACTCACTAAAACAAAATCTCCAGGCTTATAGTCTTTTCTCAAACTCCCTACTGCTGATAATGAAATTATGTTGTTAGCCCCTATAATCTTTAAGGCTTCAATGTTTGCTCTATAATTTATATTAGATGGTGAAATATTGTGGTCTATTCCGTGCCGAGGGAGAAAAGCTACTTTTCTACCATTAATCGTTCCTATACAAATTTTTGAGGAAGGCTTACCAAAATTCGAGCTAACTTCTACCCATTTTATATTTTTTATACCGGGAATTTTATAAAGTCCGCTTCCGCCAATAAAAGCGACATCGATTTCAGGCATGATCCTATTCCAGATGTTTCCAGACTTTTCTTTTAACTCCGAGCAACATTATGGTTATTAAAATTAAGAAAAATAGAGTTTTCACACCAAGACTTTTTCTAACTTCTAGCTCAGGTTCAGCCGTCCAGGCAAGAAACGAAGTAACATCTCTCGCTATTTGTATGTGGGAAGCTTCGGTTCCATCATCAAATTCTACAATTTCATCCATAATAGGTGATGGCATTGCTATTTGTTTTCCTGGATAATATTCATTGTAATACATGCCTTCGCTAGCCTCAAAATTCTCTGGAAACTCCTTGTAGCCATTAAGTAGACTGTAAATATAATCTGCACCTCCTGCTCTCGCTTTTACAATCAGTGATAGATCTGGCGGATAAGCACCATTATTAGCAAGCCTAGCAATTTTTTTATTTTCATATGGTTCAACAAATTTATCGCTCATTTTTGCTTCTCTTGCAAACATGTCTCCTTCATCATTAGGGCCATCTATAACTTCGTATTCTCCAGCAATAGCCTTGATCTCATCAGGCGAATATCCGATGTCAGCCAAATCTCTATACGAAATGTGTCTTATTCCATGACATGCTGCACACACTTCGGAGTATACCTTGAACCCTCTTTGTAAAGAGGATTTGTCAAACCTTCCGAAAATTCCGTTGAACGGCCAGTTTTGTTTGATTAGCTCCACATCGTTAGATGCTGACTCGGCATCAGATGAATATGTGAAAAATGTGAGTAGAGAGATAATAAAAATTTTACTTAACATATGTTTCAGATCCAGTAGGTTCTTTATTATCAAACTTTTCTGAGATAACAGCTGCGGATATACTTGAAGGTAAAGCAGGAGTCTTTTCAAACTTTGACAGTAAAGGCATAATAACCAAGAAAAATCCAAAGTAATATATGGTTGCAACTCTAGAAATTAAAACGTAAATTCCCTCTGCTGGCATTGCTCCAACCCAGCCCAAGACAAAGCAGTCGACGATGAAAAGCCAATAAAACTGTCTGTAGAATGGTCTGAAATTTGCGCTTCTTACTCTATGTCTATCTAACCATGGTAAGAAAAATAAAACCAATACTGCTGCAAACATTAACAAGACACCTAGCAGCTTATCTGGAACGGCCCTTAATATTGCGTAAAATGGAAGGAAATACCATTCAGGTACTATATGGGCAGGCGTCTGGAGTGGATTGGCTGGAATATAATTGTCTGGATGTCCAAGAAAATTAGGAGCAAAAAACACTAATCCAGCAAAAACAATCAAATAAACTCCTAAACCAAGATAATCTTTCACAGTGTAGTACGGATGAAAAGGGATAGTGTCACCATCTGATTTTACATCCAGGCCAGTAGGATTGTTTGAACCAAACTGGTGTAATGCGACTAAATGCAAAGCAACCACGCCCACAATAGCGAATGGGAGTAGATAATGAAGAACAAAGAATCTGCTTAATGTTGGGTTATCAACAGAAAAGCCTCCCCAGAGAAATGTGACAATATAGTCACCAATAATTGGAAACGCAGAAAATAGATTGGTTATAACGGTTGCACCCCAAAAACTCATTTGTCCCCATGGGAGAACGTATCCCATGAAAGCGGTAGCCATCATAAGTAAAAGTATCACAACACCCAGCATCCATAAAATTTCTCTAGGGTATTTGTAAGATCCATAGTACAAACCTCTGAAAATATGAATAAAAACTATAATAAAGAACATTGAAGCCCCATTCATATGTATATATCTTAAAAGCCATCCATTATTTACATCCCTCATAATTCTTTCTACACTATCGAAGGCTATTTCAGTGTTAGCAGTATACTGCATAGCTAAGAGAATCCCCGTTACTATCATTATAACTAGAGTTATGCCTGCTAAAGAGCCGAAATTCCAAAAATAATTTAAATTTTTGGGAGTTGGATAATCTCTAAGGTTATGATTGATAAAAGTGAATATCGGTAGTCGTTTATCAACCCAGTTAGTTATGCCTTTTTTTTCAGTTTTGTTTTCTTTCATAATTACGCTATCCAATCTTAATAATATTATCTGAGACAAATTCATATGGAGGAACTTCAAGATTTAAGGGAGCAGGACCCTTTCTGATTCTTCCAGATGTGTCATAATGAGATCCATGGCATGGGCAAAACCAACCTCCAAACTCACCTTTGTTATCTCCTACTTTCTGCCCTAATGGCACGCAGCCTAAGTGTGTGCAAACACCCACGACGACCAGCCATTTTGGGTTTTTCACTCTAGATTCGTCGCTGGCCATATGTTTCAGCTCACTAGCTGATACATTACCAGCCTCACTAATTTCTCCTGCGGATCTGTGTCTGATGAATATTGGTTTGCCTCTCCACATAACAGTTAAACTTTGACCTTCTTCGATCGGAGATAAATCTACTTCTGTTGTGGACAAAGCTAAAACATCTTTTGCAGGGTTCATTGTATCTATCATAGAAAAAACCGTCACAGCTCCGCCTGCAACCGCAAGCCCTGCAGTTGTTACGAATAAAAAATCTCTTTTCTCCTCGTCAACGGATAGTGAGTTATCGTTATCTTTTATATCTTTTTCTGACATATTCCTATAATCATACTAATTATATTATAATATAAAAAATTTTTACTGCAAAACAATGAAAAATATTGATGAAAAAAAACAAATGGCTTCTGATTGGTTTAAAAAGCTTCAGAAATCAATATGTAAGGAGTTAGAGACTATTGAAAAAAAGAATAGTAAAAAATTTTCAAAATTCAAAAAAATTAATTGGACCAGGGATGAAAACGGTTCACAAGATCTTGGAGGCGGTGAAATGCGATTGTTAAGAGGAGAAGTATTTGAAAAAGCTGGGGTCAACACATCCACAGTATTTGGTAAATTATCTAAAAATTTGACTGGTAAAATTCCAGGAACTGACAAAAAATCAGAATTTTGGGCCTCTGGTTTATCTCTTGTAATTCATCCCTTCTCTCCAAAAATTCCTGCTATCCACATGAATATTAGATTTATTGTCACTCAACAATCTTGGTTTGGAGGTGGTATTGATATTACTCCTACCGATAAGAATTCAAAAGAATCAAAAAAAATTGCTGTTTTTTTTCATAAAGAGTTAAAAAAAACTTGTGATCTCTATAAAAAAGGTTGTTATGAAAAATATAAAAAATGGTGTGATGAATATTTTTTCTTACCTCACAGAGACGAATCAAGGGGATTAGGGGGTATTTTTTTTGATTATTTAAGTTCTGAAAAATGGAATGAGGACATGACGTTTATAAAAAATATTGGCAATACATTTACTGAAACATACAGTTCAATTGTAAGTGAGACTATTAAATTACCTTGGAATGAAAAAGATAAAAAACTTCAAGACCACAGAAGGTCAAGGTATGTTGAATTTAATCTTTTGTACGATAGAGGAACAAAATTTGGCCTGGAAACAAACGGAAATATTGAAGCTATTTTTATGTCACTTCCACCGTCTGCATCATGGTAAAAAGCTCTTAGAAAATTTTAAACATTCACTTTTACTTTTTGTAAAATTATTTTTTACCCACCACAATTCAGTCTCTTGCAGGACCTTACCCATTGCCTTACCTGGCTTAAATCCAATTTTAAAAAGATCTTTGCCGTTTAATGGAAATGTTTTTTTTTTAAAACATAAAATTTTATCATAAAATTTTTTGAAGTCTTGTTTTGTAATAATATTATCTGAAAAATCTATGAATAGCTGGTCTATCACATTGTTCTTTTCAATCTTGTAAAGTAAAAAATTTAATTTATTTTCTGAGTATCCTTTAATCAAAGAATTTTTCTCTAACCTTTTTTTTAATCTCTTATCAGAACTTTCTAAAATGAGATAAGGAATTGCTTTTTTTGATCTAAAGAGGAATTTCAATCTCCTTTCAAAGCTTCTGTTATTATACTTATCTTCTAATTTACATAATTTTATAAAATTATTTATATTCACTTTCGACTCGAGCGTATTCTGAATAATAGTCCTCAAATCCTCAATGATTTCTTTTTTTTCAATATTATAATTCATGATAATTTTTTCTAACTCTTGCATTCTTCTTTCATAAGACAGTTTTTTTAACTTTTTTGAATTTTGATTGCAGATTCGTAACGCTTTTTTTTCCAAACAACCTCTTATATCAAGTGAAAATCTTATAAATCTTAAAATTCTCAAATAATCTTCATTTATTCTAAGATCAGCATCTCCTATAAACCTAACTTTTTTATTAGCTAGATCTTCGATACCCCCATTTGGATCATAAATATTTCCATTTAGATCACAATATATAGAATTAAATGTGAAGTCTCTTCTTTTTGAGTCTTCTAGAAGATTTTTAGTAAATTTTATTTTTGTCCATCTTCCATCAGGATTTAAGTCATTTCTTGTAGATGTAATATCAAATTTTTTATTACCAACCACAATTACAGCTGATCCAAACTTTGAACCAATGTCTAAAAATCTTATTCTTGATTTATTTAAGCATTTTATAAGTATACTAAAATCTAAGTTTACAACTAAATCAGGATTTTCTAAGAATTTCCGTTTAAGTATCAAACCTCTTACGCAACCTCCTATTAGAAACAATTTTCCTTCATATTCATCTAATGAATTTTCAATTTTTCTAATTAGAGCTATTGGAATTCCGATTTGTTTACAAATTCTGTTAAAGTTATTAATTTTTTTCATCAAAATGGCCAGGAACTATTTTTTCTCCATCAAATTTTGGAGGAAAATAGGATTTTTCGCTTTTTTCTTTTTTTAAAATGAAAAAAGCTGATAACAAGATTAAGATTATTGAAAATAAAATTATTATTAAAAAACTTAAACTTGGTTTTTTAAATTTTACAAAGTAGGAATAGAATAAAAGAATCAAAAGAAAAAAAACCAGAAAAATTAAAGCTTTAATCATTTAAAAAAAATATTATGTTAAACTAATAAATAATAACAATACACAATATTACACTTTTACATGAATTCGTGCAAAAAACTTTTAATGTCACTACTTTTTATAGTAGCACCTGGTCTTTTTTCCCCAATTGTTGCCATTGCAGACCTACCCTCATTTAAGAGTGAGTACGAAATTACTTTAGGTAACTTGGATAAGGCTAGACTGCCCGGAAAAACTTACGTTGATAAAGCCTCCGGTTATCTTCTGATTGATTGGATTAATAATTGTCGAGAATCTTGGGTAACTTCTCAAAGGATGATGACAAAATTTATTAATTCCCATGGTGTGGGAACTGTTAATGAAATTAATTATTCCCTGAATGAGGCTTCAGATGGCAAGAAAATGGAGTTTGTCTTAGAAATTAAGGATAATGCAGAAGTAATTGAAAGACATTTTGGTAATGCTAGTAAAAATAAAAATCTTGAAGTGACATTCAATCAAAGCGATAAAGTCCTAAATTTCCCTGGCGATGTGATTTTCCCACATCAATTTCTAAATGACATAATAGAAAATCTTTACTCAGACAAAAACATGATTGTAAGAAATGTTTATGAAGGAACTATCCCTGATAAATTTTTCAATATTTCAGTTTTTTTTATTGATCAAGAAACTTCAATCGATAGAAAGCTTGTTCCAAATGGGGTGGTTAACAAATTTAAGAAGATAAGGATGGCTTACTATCAAGACAAATCTGAAATTCCTGTATTTGAACAAACAATTCATTTGAACAAACAAGGTATTGCAAGTTTTTTTAGGTATGATTATCCAGATTATTCACTTGAACTTAATCTTAAAAAAGTTGAATTAACACCGTTAGACTGTAGTAATAGATAAACGGATCCTATTATTAATAGGATCCGTTTTCTACTTTGGGGAGTTTGCTATTTATTGTTAAAATCAGGGTATGAAACAGTTCCTAACTCACTCATGTCAAGACCATATTCTTCATCCTCTTTAGAGGCTCTAATGCCTAAGATTAACTTAATTATAAACCATACTGCGAAGCTCATTATGAAAGCGAATAATCCATAAGAAACCACGCCGATAAATTGAACACCCAAGGAAGCATCTGGGTTAGTCCATGCAACAACAAGTGTTCCCCAGATTCCTGCAAATAAATGTGCAGGAATTGCTCCCACAACATCATCAATTTTAAGCATGTCTAAAAGCTTCATTCCGTACATACATATTACGCCGCCAATAGCACCAATAATTACTGCCTGACCCATAGAAGGAGTAAGTGGTTCTGCTGTAATTGCTACTAAGCCAGCAATTGCACCGTTCAGTGTTGCCGCTATGTTAGTATGACTATTTGTAGCTTTGCTAACAATCATGCATGCCAAAACACCTCCGGCAGCAGCTAAATTTGTGTTAACAAAAATATCTGCAACTGCAGTGGCGTCAGCTCCAGAGCCCAGTGCTAATTGGGAACCTCCATTGAATCCGAACCAACCAAGCCAAAGAATAAAAACACCTAAGGTAGTCATTGGTAGAGAACATCCAGGAATGATATTAACTTTACCATCAGATGTATATTTACCATCTCGTGATCCTAAAAGTATTGCACCTGCAAGCGCGGCCCAACCTCCTACGGAATGAACAAGTGTTGATCCTGCAAAATCAGAAAAACCCATCTCACTTAACCATCCGCCGCCCCACTGCCATGATCCAGCAATAGGGTAAATGAATGCTGTTAAGAGCGCTACAAATAAAAAGAAAGGCCAAATAAGAATTCTTTCTGCTAAAGCGCCAGAAACAATTGAGGCTGTTGTTGCAACAAAAACCATTTGAAAATACCAATCAGAGGCAGCAGCATATCCTGTTTCTAAATCAACTTCAGAATTTCTATTAAATAATGAGAATGAACCCATATATCCGCCATCGACACTATCATACATCAGGTTGTAACCTACTAAATAATACATTAATCCTGCAATTGAAAACAATCCGATGTTTTTAAGACAAATTACAGCAGTATTTTTACTGCGAACTTGACCTGCTTCTAACATGCAAAAACCTGCTGCCATAAACATTACCAAAAAACCGCAGACTAAAAAAAGAAACGTGTTAAGTATATATGCAACTTCTGGTGAAACAGCTGGTACTGTCTCTTGAGCACTTACGTTAACAGAAAATAGAGAAATCATAGCAAAAGCTAGATAACTTAAGTATTTTTTGTTACAAAGTGAGAATTTTTTTTTTAAAATATTAGAAATCATATTTTCTCCCTATTAGTATAAATTATAATATTAAGTATTTATAGGGATGCATAAACTATGCCAATTATAAATAATAATTTATAAGTAATTGATTTTATGAATTTATTTTTATTTGCGATTAAACAATATTTTATATTTTGTATATATATTAATCATTTTATTATATATGTTTAAATTTTAGTCATTATGCAGGAAAGATATTTAGGAGATATTCATGATTATTTTAAATTTTTATTTTTGAAACATATCAGCTCGTGTTTGAAAACAAAAATTGGCCTAAATTGGTATTTAGTCGATCCAAACGAAATTGGAAAAAGGGAAATTGAAAAGAATGATGGAGAAAAAAGAACATTTTTTAATAAACCAAAATTTAAAAATTTAGACAGACAAATTATAAAAGAGCTTTTATTGTTAAGAAAAAAGTCATCCAGAAAAATTTTTCTATTTACAAAAAGTTCTCATCTTAGATTTCACATTAATTTTTACAACAATCGTCTTCACTTTAAAAATCGTGAAAAATGGTTCGATAATTCAATGAAGTATTTTAAAAACGAAAGTATTATTTTCTTAGATCCAGATAACGGATTTAAAGAAAATTATAGCGGTGCATACTCTCTTAAGTATGTTTTAAAAGATGAATGCCATAAACTTTTAAAAAAAAATAAAATCGTAATTTTCACACAGTTTCAATCATTCAACAAAGACCATAAAATATATTTATATGAGATATTCAAAAATTTATCAAAATTAGATTTAAGGCCAACTTATCCAATAATACGAAACAGAACTGCTCCTAACACTTTCTACATTACTCTAGTTCCAAAAAATAGTTTAATTGACTTAAAAAAAATATATGAAAATTATCAGCTTAAGAATGAAAATATAGAATTAATTAAAAGCTTTGATTTTTCTTCTAAAGATTAAATACCACGTTAAGAGTGCTGGTATGCCAACTAGAATTTCTCTTAATCTTCGACCCATTGCAATTGAAAATGAGATTATTCCAGATAAACCGACTAATTCTCCAATAAAAACAAAAGCGAACTCCTGAACACCCAATCCAGCAGGTATAAAAAAAGCTAGTGACTTGATAACAGATGTAACTGACTCTATTAATATCACATCGATTAGTGATGTCTCAACACCAATGATTAATAAAAAAACGTAAATTTCAATTGCACCTGCAATCCAACCTAATAACCTAAAAAATAAAGCTTTAGCTATTTTATTTTTCTCAAAACTAAGCCTATAAAGAGAATAATCCAACCTAAATAATTTAAAAATTGTAGATTTTTTAGATTTGAAGACTAATTTTTTAGCTAATTTAATTACAAAACCAGAAATTAATCTTTTTCTTATAATGATAAAAAAAATAAAACATGCTAACAGAATTACTAATAACGAAACTATAAAATAAATATTTTCATTATTAGTTATTTGATTTGACTTTATAGAAATAATATAAAATAAACTTATAAAACCTATTAAAAACAATGAGAATGTAGCCACGATTAAATCTGCTAAAACTGTTGATGATGCATCAATCATCCTTTGTCCACTCCTTTTTGCAAGATAAACACGAACGAACTCTCCAGTTATATTTCCAGTTGGAAAAAACTTTCCTGAGGTTTGTGCTATCCATGTAATTACAAAGGCATTAAATAAAGTAAGTTTTCGTTTTGTCATAAATGCCAACCATGCAACAGTATCAAAAAATAAAGTCGGCAAGTGCGCCAAAACTACAAAAATAAGTTTGAGTTTATTTTCTAGAATTAAATTAATTGATTGGGGACCAGCAAAAAATTTATAAACCCAACTAAAGATAGATATACCTATTATTAAAAATAACAAATATCTGAGTTTATGTAGCATTTAAAAGTTAAAGATTTTTGATTTTTTAATGATTTCACAAATTTCATAGGGGGTATCACCATCAACTCTTGGATGCCAAGAGAAAAATCTATACCTTCTATAAAATAGGATACCTTCATGAGGAGGCTGTGAATAATCATATTTTTGGATAGACCTAAAAGATTCCTTTTCAATTTTGATATAATTAAGGTTTTTCTTTTCCGATTTGTAGATATTTAAACATTTTTTTTTGAAGCAAATTTCTTTTGTCGAAAGAAAATGTATTTTTTCATTTCCTCTGTTATCAAAAAAAGAATTACAATTTATTTTTTTTCCAAAATAGTTGTATTCTGGGAACTCATATACTTTACAATAATTTGACATTTTTGAACAAATAAAATTTGCAATATCGTGATCTTGATGACCGCCTTCATATGCTGGACAAAATATTGCATTTATTTTTTTTAAATCGATTATTTTTTTTATCTTAGAATAAGTTTTATAAATTCTATCTTTTAAAGTTCTTGTTGGAATATCTTGAAAAAAATAATTTTTAATTCCTAATTCCACTAAGCTCATTTTCATTTCACTTTTCCTAATCATTTTCATTTTGTCAATTTTTTTTTTTATTGAAAAAAAAAATGATTTCTGAGAAATAACTCCATTTGTTAAAAAAAAAAGATATATATTTTTGTTTTCTCCTATAAATTTTTTTATTAAAGAGCAAACTCCTACAATTTCATCGTCTGGATGGGGTATAATAAATAAAATATTTTTCAATTTAAAATCTTCCTCCATTTATTATGAAAATGTTCTTCAAAAACTTGTTCCCAAGAAGGTGGTTGATAATTAGAAAGAATCATTTTTCTCATATATTTTAGCTTTTCCTGTTTTTTTAAAAGTTTTATAATTCTTGAAGCCCATTCTTTTGGATCATAATTTTCTATTATAATTCCATCTATTCCGTTTGCACTGATTCTCTTACCTCCTCCTTTGGGAGTAACAACAGAAATAGCTCCACATGATTTTGCCTCAAGAACAACTTGAGGACCTATTTCAAATTTTGATGGGAACACAAAAAGATCACAAAGATTATAAAGTTGAGAAATCTCTTTCTCATCAAGATAATCGACTAATTTAATCCTCGAACCTCCATATTTTAAGCACTCTTTTCCATGTAAATTTTGACCTGCAAATATTGATACAACCTTATAACCAGTATTTTGTATTATTTTATGAACTTTTGATAAGAATACCGCTCCTTTTAATTCATGAATTCTCCCACAAAAAAAGATTATTTTTTCATTTTTATTAATTTCGTATTTCTTAAGAAGTCGCTCTTTATTTATTTTAACTTTTTTAAAAATTTTTTTATTCACTCCGCGAGACAACCTCGATATTTTAGATTTTACTTCTTTGGAAAAGTTAAATTTACTCACATTAAGTTTATCATTAATCATTGCATACCTACAATGTACTAAATATTTTTTGAATTTTTTTACCTGATTCTTTGATATTTTTTTATGTATCTTAATTTTGTAAACAAGGAAATCATTTACTAATCTTGGAAAATTACTTAAAATTTTTTTAACATAGTATTCAGTGTAGGACGGGGTATCAGTATGTAATGAAGTGGTTAAAGGAATTTTCCAGAACTTTGATGCATGTTTTGCAGTTCTTGCCATTGAAAAAAACTGGTCCGTGGTGTGAATGAGGTCATATCTTTTTAGCATAAAAAACAATCTAATATTAAAAGGAGATAGATCCGTTACATCGGCATCAACTCCTAATGGTTTTAAAATTTTTGAGGATATTAAAGGTCTAATTGTAAAGAAGTTTATATTTTTACTTATACTTTTCTTTTTTAATTCTTTACCTAAAAATATAACTTCCAAATTAAAATCTTTATATGAATCTTTAATCGAATTACAAATTCTTTCCCAATACTTAACATGTCCTCCAGCACTTTCGCTTAATTCCAAATCGACTAAAATTGCAATTTTCTTCATTGTAGAATTTAATTATATTTTAGAAAAAAAACATAAAGTGAAATTATTATAATCGAAATGAAATTTATAAAAAATCCATTTTTTACCATGAAAGAAATATTAAATTTACCGCTCGAATAAACTATTGCATTTGGAGGGGTGGCTATTGGCATCATAAATGCACAACTTGCAGCAAGGACAAAAGGAAAGGTTAATTGCAACACATTTAAATCATTATTAATAGCAAATGTACTCAACAAAGGTAATAAAAGAAAAGTTGTTGCCGTATTACTTGTAAACTCTGTCATCAAGGAAGTAATCAATGCAATAACTATAATTATTGATAACAAATTAAAAATATTTATTATATTCATTATCTTGGAAAGTTCATCAGCTAATCCTGTGGACATAATCAATGAGGCCATTGACAAGCCCCCTCCAAATAAAATCAAAACATTCCATGGAATATTTTTATACCAGTCAAAACTAAGAATTGAAGAAGATTTTTTTAATGGTAGAATGAAGAACAAAAAAGATCCAAAGATTGCAATTGAAGCATCCGATAGACTAATTTCAAAATATCTATTCAAATGTTTCTTAAATATCCACAAACTTATAGTTAGTAAAAGAATAAATATTGAAATTTTTTCCTGTTCAGAGAGTTTTCCTAGACTTAAATATTTTTTTAAAATAAACCTCTTATCAATTTTTTTCTTGCCTTGTTTGAATTTGGATCTAAGAAAAAAAAATACACAAATAAGTAAAGTAAATACTAAAGGAAATGTAAATATAAACCAGTTTACAAAATCAATCTCGATTCCGAAATTTTCATTGAGAAAACTTACCATTACCGCATTCGGTATTGTGCCAATTGGTGTGGCCATACCCCCGATCGAAGAAGCATAAGCTATCGACAATATTAGTATTTTTGAATAAGGCTGATCCTCGGATTTTTTAAATTTATTTTTTAAAATATTACTTACAATAGGTAACATTAGCAAACAAGTAGCAGTATTAGACAACCACATACTAAAAAAAGCCGTTGAGAAAATTACACTAAATAAAATTTTTTCTCTAGAGTCTCCAAAATTTAGAAGAGTTTTTAAAGCTATTCTTTGATGTAATCCACTTTTTTCAAACCCTTGTGCGAGTATAAATCCACCCAAAAGTAGAAATACAACAGGACTTGAATAATGTCTTGTTATATCAATAAATTTAACTTCATTGAAAATAGGAGCAAAAAGCAATGGTATCATTGCTGTTACTGAGATTGGAATTATTTCAGTAATCCATAAAAAAATCATCAAAAGAATCATTCTTATGACCATTTTTTCATCATGTGAAAGACCTTGATTTAAATTTGAGATATCAAAGAAAAAACATGTAAAGAATCCTAATATTAAAAAATATATTTTTTTAGATTGTATTTTAATCATTTCTGATAGAGTTCTCTTCAATTTCAATCCACTCTTTTTCGAGTGAATCTAGCTCATGCTGAGCATACCTTAAATTTTCGATTATTTGATTATATTTATCATCAAAATTTTTCATCGATTGTAATTTTTGTGTAATTTCATTAATCTCAGATTCTTTAGTTTCAATTTTTTTGAGTATTCTATTTATTTTTTTTTCATCACTTACGGGCTTTATTTTTTTTGTTTCACTTGTAATATTCATCTTAGTTTTACCCAGTTTATCAGAGTTTGAATAAGAAAAGTCAGTTTTATTGGATAGCCTAACAAATCCTGAGCCTTCAAAAATAAAGAAATCTTGACAAGTTTTTTCCAAAAAATCTATATCGTGAGAACTTATTAATGCCGAACCATTGTGAGTATTTATGAAATCAATTAGCAAATCAATTGTTTCTGTATCCAAGTCATTTGTAGGTTCATCCAAGATTAAAATTTCTTTTGGTGAAGAAAGTATTTTAGCAAGTAACAATCTATTCCTCTCCCCACCTGAAAGACTTGAAATTTTTCTATCAACATCCTTTGGGTCAAATAAGAAGTTTTTCAAATATCCGCATATATGAATTTTTTTATCTCCAATTTCAATATAATCTCCTCCACCGGGTATTAAATTTCTTTTTACTGATTTATCATCATCAAATTGTTCTCCTGATTGATCAAAAAAACTAAAATCTATTTTTTTTTTTATCTTTATGTTTCCTTGATTTGGTGAAATCTTTCCTGATGCCAAATTTAAGAAAGTAGACTTGCCACATCCATTCTTTCCAATTATGCCTATTTTTTTTCCTCTCATTAATTTAAAACTAAAATCTTTTAAAATATTTATTTGTTTATCTTCATGAGTAAATGCTTTGTTTACATTTACAAAGTTTATAAGAATATTTGGTCCATCAGCCACCTCACATGAACTCTCAGGTAACCTTACTTTAGAAATTGATTTTATGAATTGACTGTTTGCTTCCTTGAATGATGATTTCAACAAGATGGCATTTTCCTTTCTTTTTTCATTTCTTTTTCTTCTTGCTTTAACACCTTTGTTTAACCAATCTAATTCGTCATCTAAATATTGCTTGGTATTCTTAAGTTCTCTTTTTTCTTGTTCAATTAATATATTCTTCCAATTTTCAAAATTTTCAAAACCTTTTGATGAAGACTTTATAGAGCCTCTATCCATCCAAAAAACTTTATTTGTTACATTTTTGAGAAAACTTCTATTATGACTTATTACTAAGAATGATCCTGTAAATTCTTTTGTCAAAAAATTTTCTAACCAAGAAATAGATTCTATATCGAGATGATTTGTAGGCTCGTCTAGAAGTATTAAATCTGGTTTTGATAATAATAATTCAGCCAAAGCTAATTTTCTTTTTTCTCCCCCAGAGAGATTATTTATAATTTTTTTTTGTTCTAGCTTTATTTCCCATATAACTCTTTCAATATCATGTTTTGATATTTTTTTTTTACTATCACTTTTTCCAATCAAATATTGTTCAATACTTAGATGACTTTCTCTTTTAATTTTTTGATCTAGGACTCCTACCTTCAAATTAGGACTTAACCAAAACTCTCCAGAGTCAACAATCTGTTTAGATCCTAAAATATTAATAAGAGTTGATTTCCCAACGCCATTTTTACCTACGAGTGCAATTTTATCGCTTTGATGAATTACTAGAGAAATTTCATTAATTAAACGTTTTTTTCCAACAGAGAAGCTTACTTTATTAAGAGACAAGAATACGTTTTTATTCATAAAAACTGGTGGCTGGGGTGGTAGGATTCGAACCTACGAATGCCGCTACCAAAAAGCGGTGCCTTACCACTTGGCCACACCCCAATTGATTTTAAGATAATCATTTTTAATATTTTATACAAGTTATATATGCTTAATTGAATTGATTAGTTTTGTACTTTTAATCCAGTAATTTTTAAATTTTCTTCTAGCTTTAACTAAAGCACAATCAAGATCATTTATACTATCAAATAAACCAAAACACGTTGCCCCAGATCCAGTCATTCTACTTAAAAGGCAACCTTTATATGATTTAAGATTATTTAAAATTTCCAAAATCTCATTATTGATTTTTACTATGTAATTTTCTAAATCATTATTTCTTCTCATGATATCACCAATACTGGAAAGCATTAAGTTAGTTACTGGAAAAGTATTCTTGTTTTTTGAATTTACTTTTAATCCACTAAAGATTTCTTTTGTTGAGATTTCAATTTTAGGGTTTATTAAAAGTATATAAAACTCTCTCATATTCTCAACAAAATCAAGATTCTCACCAATTCCTGAAACTAGTGCAGTTTGTCCATAGTAACAAAATGGTACATCAGCGCCCAAAGATAATAAGAATCTTTTAAAATATTCAGGTTCATCAAGCTGAAAGATTTCCTTTATACACTTGATAACTGTTGCAGCATTCGAAGATCCTCCACCCATTCCAGAGGAAATTGGTAAATTCTTTTTTAGATCAATGCTTACTAAAAATTTTCTTTGATAAATTTTTTCTAATTCTCTAATTGTTTTTTCTATTAAATTTTCTCTCATTTTTAAAGAAGAAGAGAAAGGACCTTTTATTTTGAATATAAACTTGTTTGATCTTTTGACTGTTATAATGTCACCATAATTACAAAAAGTCATAAGACTTTCTATATTATGAAAACCATCATTACGTCTATTAATAATTTCTAAATATAAATTTATTTTTGCTGGAGATAATTTAGAGACTTCATCTTTCATGATAATTAAAATCCATTTTTAATTTTCTTATTTATCAAAAACTTCTCTTTGAAGTTGGGATCCAAGATCAAAACCCTTTTCCATTGAGATAAAGCTTCCTCTTTTCTATTAGCTTTCCAGTAGGCGTCTCCAAGATGATCATTTAATGTTGCATCATCTGGAAGAATTGAGACAGCTTTCTCTAAAAAAAAGATTGATTCTTCTGTTCTATTATTTAAAAAATAGGCCCATCCAAGCGAATCAATAATATATGCATCGCTTGGCTCTATTTTAACAGCCTTTTTTAAAAGTTTTAGTGCTTCCTCAATATTTACTTTTCTGTCCAGCCAACTGTAAGCTAAATAATTCAAAACGTACGGATCCTCCGGATTCAATTTTAATGCTTTTTTTAAATCCAATTCAGCTTTATTCCACTTGTTGATTCTTTCATAAGAAATACCTCTAGAGTAATAAACATCCCAATTTGATGAAAATTGCTTGTTGTTAATAATTTCTGTGTAAACTTTTATAGCATCATTATACTTTTTCATCTTTCTTAATTTATCGCCAAGTATAATTTTCATTTCCACCCTTTCTGGATAATTTTTCGTGAATTCAGTTAATGTTAAAAGAAACTTTTCGTCATAATCTTTCTCTTCAAAAAATGACAACTTTGTTTTCATAAATTTATAATAATAAAGATTATCATCTCTAGAATTATTAACATATTTCATTCCAAGATTATGGTATTCAAGCTGTTGTAAAGCTCCTGATAACAATAACTTCATAGCATTAAAATTAGGTCTAAACCTTATGGAAAGTTTCCCAAAAAAAGCAGAATATTTATAAAGACTCTTCGAATAAAACCAACTTGATATATTATACAAAACCTCAGCCATACCATGTGTCTTAGTCAAAATTGGGTTTAATAAAGTCTTGTTCGCCATTAAATATTTTAAATCGTGATTCTGTATATTAAGATCATATTTATTTAATTGTGTTAAATATTTATCAGAATCAATTGTGTTTGAGTTTAATGACCATAATAGAAGAAGCTCCTTAATACGGTAAGATTCAAACTCTTTTTTTCCCAACCTCTCAAAAAACTTTTGAGATAGATTGTGTTCACCTTTCATAAAATAAAAAATACCGGAATGCAGACAAATAATTGGCAAACAATTGTTAAAATCTGATGATATTGTTTTATTGTTTTCAAAGTTTTTCCATATTTTAATTATTTTAAGAAAATTTAAGTCTATGTACTTTGAATCAACCTCCTCTAAATAGATGTCAACATTATGGTTCTTATAAAAACCATCAAAAAATTTGAAAAGGTTTGCTGAGAAGTTGTCTTTATCTCTACCCAGTATTATTTCGCTTATTTTTTCAGCCTCTACCCAATCTTCTAGAATAACAGATTCAAAGAAAACCTCTTCTAATAAACTCGTATCCAGTCTATTCAGATCTAGTTTTTTAAAGAATCTTTGTAAACTTTCTATGTCATTAACGCCTTTAGCGTATTCCCAAGATAGAAAATCTCCATACGTATTTGATTCTAAATTTTTTGAATAACCAAATGTAAAATTGGATACTAATGTTAGAAACAGAAAAAATTTACATATTTGTATAATTTGGACCACCTCCTCCTTCAGGCGTTATCCAGTTAATGTTTTGTAAAGGATCTTTAATATCGCAAGTCTTACAATGTATGCAATTCTGAGAATTGATTTGAAGGTTTGGTAATCCATTGCTGTCATTGAGAATTTCATAAACTCCTGCAGGACAATAACGCTGCTCTGGAGAGTCAAAAAGCGTAAAGTTATTTGAAATTGGAATTTTATTATCTGAAAGTTTTAAATGACAGGGTTGATTTTCTTCATGATAGGTTGATGAGTAAGACACATTAGTTAATCTATCAAAAGTTAAAATTCCGTCAGCTTTAGGGTAAATAATTTTTTTTGACTCTGATTTTTTTCTCAAAGACAAATGATCTTCTTCTGCATGCTTTAATGTCCAAGGGGCCTTTCCTCTTAAAATAATTTGGTCAATTCCAGAGAGGAACATTCCAATCTTTAATCCATATTTAAAGGAAGGTCGAACATTTCTAGCTTTAATTAACTCCTCTCCTGCCCAAGATTTTCTAAAAGCCTGACAAAAATTTGAAATTTCCGTGTTCTCTCTATTTGATTCTAATTCTTCAAAAACTAGTTCAGAAGCGATCATTCCAGATTTCATTGCAGTATGTGTTCCTTTAATCTTTGGTGTGTTGAGTGTTCCAGCGTCACAACCAATTACAGCTCCACCAGGAAACGATAATTTTGGAAGAGATTGAATTCCTCCTTCATTTAAAGCTCTTGCACCATACGAAATCCTTCTACCACCATCAAATATTTGTCGAATTTTAGGATGAGTCTTAAACCTTTGAAACTCCTCATAAGGTGATAAATAAGGATTTTTGTAATCTAAACCAATTACAAATCCAAAAGATACTAGATTTTTATCTAAATGATAAAGAAAAGAACCTCCATAAGTTTCGTTATCAAGTGGCCAACCTATAGAATGAAAGACCTCTCCAGGGTTAGAATTTTCTGATTTTACTTCCCATAACTCTTTTAAACCAATACCATAAGTTTGATGTTGAACATTCTCCCTGAGACCAAACTCATTGATTAGTTTTTTTCCAAGATGACCCCTACAACCCTCTGCAAATAGAGTATATTTCGCATGAATCTCTATTCCAGGTTGGAAATTAGGTCCTTTATTACCATCTTTATCCAACCCTAGATCACCAGTAATTATTCCTTCTAGTTTATTATTATCAATTAATAACTCAGAAGCAGCAAATCCTGGATAAATTTCTACACCCAAGTTTTCCGCCTGTTGAGATAGCCATTTGCAAAATGAACCTAAGGAAATTATAAAATTTCCTTTGTTATGCATGGATGACGGAGTAAAAATCCCTGGTATATTAAAAGATTTTTTTTCAGTTAGAAATTTTAAAGATTCTCTCTTAACTGCAATCTTGACAGGACAATCTTCGATTTCTTTCCAATTATTTATTAACTCGTTTAGAGCAGTTGGTTCCAATATCGCGCCAGAGAGAATATGCGCTCCTACCTCAGATCCTTTTTCAACAACACATACACTGAAATCCTTGTTATGTTGCTTACATAATTTCTTGAAATTAATTGCGGATGAAAGGCCAGAGGGACCAGCGCCGACAATTAAAAGGTCATAACTCATCTTTTCTCTTGTAATATCCATTTATTTTCTCTCAATTTGATTTAATATAATAAAAATAACTGTTAAATATATATATAAATGAATGTATCAAACATAAAGTCTTTTATTGAATTTTATAAATTTTTAGAAATTACCAATTGCGTGATGCGACATCCTAGAAATCAGTTTAATTTAGGTCTATCATCTAAAGAAATGTCAGCTAAAAAATCAGATAAAAGAAATTACAATAAATGTCTGAATATAAATCTTTCAGACCATTTAGAGAATTTAAAGTCTGAGGTCAATGCCTTAGATTGCAATTTAAAAGAGGTTGCAACAAATTTAGTGTTTTCTGACGGTAATTATAATTCTTCAGTAATGGTTTTGGGTGAGGCACCTGGTGCAAATGAAGACATTGAGGGAAAGCCATTTGTTGGAGAAGCTGGAAAATTATTGGATAAAATGCTAAGTTATATAGATCTTAACAGAGATAACTTTTATATAAGCAATATAGTTTTTTGGAGACCACCAGGAAATCGAACGCCAAATGATAAGGAAATCTCAATATGTTTGCCACTCACTAAAAAACATATAGGTATAATTAAACCAAAACTCTTAATATTAGTTGGAAGTATTGCAGCTAAAAGTCTTTTGCATTCAAAAGATGGTATTACTAAATTAAGGGGTAGAGAACATTTTTATAAAGATGAAGAACTTAATCTAAAAATTCCAGCTAGAGCAATTTTTCATCCAGCCTATTTATTTAGAAATCCAATCGAGAAAAAAAGAACTTGGGAAGATCTTTTGGAAATTGATGAATTAATAAAAAAAGAGAATATTTTATAAAATGAAAGAATTTATTAAATTAAACATATGTATATTTATAATTTCAGATACAAGAAATGAGAGTTCAGATAAATCAGGTAAAGTACTTGAAAAAAAAATAGAAGAATCAGGGCATGAGTTAATCGGTAAAGTATTTATAAAAGATGAACCAAAAAAAATTAAGAATATTTTGCAAGAAAAGATTAATGATAAGAAATGTGATGTAATTATTTTGTCTGGAGGAACAGGTTTAACAGGAAGAGATTCTACGCCAGAAGCTGTTAAAGAGGTGCTTACAAAAGAAATTCCTGGTTTTGGTGAAATTTTTAGATATTTAAGTTTTAAAAAGATCGGTACTTCCTCTCTTCAGTCTAGAGCATTAGGAGGATTAGCAACAGATACATTTGTTTTTGCTTTGCCAGGTTCTCCAAGCGCGTGTATCGACGCGTGGGATCAAATTCTAAAACTACAACTTGATTCGAGAACCAAGCCATGTAATTTAGTTGATTTAATTCCCAGGTTAAATGAGTAAACTACTTTGAAACCTAAAATTTATTTCTTGCTGATTTTTTAAATGATTCAATTTCGCTTTTATCTCTCATACAGCATGAGGTTATAGGGAAATCTTTTTCAAGTTCCTTCGAAACGCGATCATCATCTACACTAGGTTGAACATACATTATACAATCAATGACATGAACAACACCATTGTTACCCATTAAGTTTTCATTAACTACAACCATGTCTTTTACATATAATCTTTTACTTTTATATATCTGAATAGGTTTATTACTTACCGTGACTTGAGTTGATATTTGTTCTCCAACGTCAAGACTTGTTGTATGTCCAGTCATAAGGTGATCCATAAAAATATTTTTACTATAAAAATCATCTTCAAGAATTTCTTCCTTCAAATTCTTTGAGGCATTTTCAAATGCCGAGTTGCTTGGTGCAAATATTGTCCAATTCCAAGGAAGTTTTTTTTCTAATACTCTTTTCAATTCAGTTTGTTCTAAGTAGGAGTAAAAAATTGAAAGATTTTTATTTTCCGAGATAACATCTAAAACAGTTTTTGCATTAACTTCAAAAGAAAAGCAAAAAAAAGTTAAAGCAAAAAAATAGTTTATTTTTTTCATGATAAGAAGTTTATAATTTTTTATAAAGTAGTAGTTGAACATTTTTAACATAAACTCTGCGATTTGCGAAACACAAAATCTTGTTATAAATTAATTTATAATATAATTTTTAATAAAAGTAATTTATTAGTCAATTGTTTTTAGATGATATTAAAAATCAGGTTATTGGGATCGATGAAGTCGGAAGAGGAGCTTTCTCTGGTCCAGTAGTATCTTGTTCAATATTATTACTTAAAGAAATATTAAATTTTAAACTTGTAAATGAAATAAAAGATTCCAAAAAATTGAGTGAAAAGAAAAGGACGCTACTGTCAAAATTTATTGAAAATAACTCTGTTTTTTCGATTGGAAGTGCTAGCAATAGAGAAATTGACAATTTGAATATACTTCATGCTACAAATCTCTCGATGATAAGATCTTATGAAAAATTTAAAAATATGAAAAACTTAGTCAAAATTGATGGAATCAAAACTTTCTTTCTCAATGAGAGAACATCTTTCATTAAATCTGGTGACAATAAATCAGTAACTATAGCCGCAGCATCAATAATGGCTAAAACTTGGAGAGACAGATTAATGGAGGAATACTCAAAGCAATACCCGATGTATGGATGGGAGAAAAACAAAGGGTATGGAACTAGAGAACATCAAAAAGCAATAATTAAACATGGTATTACTAAATTACACAGAAAAACTTTTTTACTAAAATTACTTAGATGTTGATAAAGGTAGAATAATATTAACCTCAAGACCCCCTAATTCTTTTGATTTTTTTAGATCAACCTTTCCCTTCATGTAAGTTTCAACGATATCTTTGACGATGTTCAAGCCCAAACCAGTTCCAGGTTTTTGTTCATCAAGTCTGAAACCTCTTGCAAAAACTTTATTCATTTCCTCTAATGATAATCCTGAACCGTCATCACCAATAACTAATTCTAATTCTTGTTTTTCTCGAGTTTTTATGTAAACGTTAATTCTACTCTTTCCATATTTACATCCATTCTCCACTACGTTTCCGATTACTTCCTCGATGTCATCCATACTTCCAAACACATATGCCTGTGAAATTTCTGAATCTAATAAAATTTCTATATCAGGGTAAAGTTTTTTAAAAATTGATATCATTTTTTTTATTAAATTTATTATGTCAACTTTCTCTTTCGAAGATTTTCCCACTGATTCTAAATGTGCTTTTTTTAAATATCTATCAATATGCCTTCTCATTAAGGAAACTTGGTTGCTCATTATAGAATTTTTGTTATTTACTTCGTTTGAAATTACTGCAAGAGGAGTTTTAAGTACGTGTGCTAAATTCCCAACATGTGTTTTTGCTCTTTCGATTATTTTTGCATTATGATCAAGAAGTTCATTTATTTCACTAGCCAATGGCTGCACCTCTAAAGGATATGGGTCTACTAATTTTTGTTCATCTCCATTTCTTACTTTAAATAAAGAAGCTTTAATTTTATTTAAAGGAAGCAGGCCGAATTTGACTTGAAGAAATACAGCAATCATCAAGCCCATTCCAAGAATAAATAAGATTATTGATAATGTTTTATTAAATTTATTAATATTTTGTATATACCCTTCAGTATCACCAGAAACTATAAATGTGATTGGGTTAGTAATCCCTGGAAAAGAAATATTTCTCTCAATTATATGAAGTTTTTTGGTTTCGATAAATTTATCTTCATCTAAATCTTTTCCTACGCTATTTATAAATTGTGATCTACCTCCAATCAATCTTTTATCGGAGGTGAAAACTTGGTCCCACATAGACCTTGATCTAACTAAAGTTTCAGAACCATTGTTTATCTGCCAATACCAGCCTGAGTAAGGTTGAAAAAAACGTGGATCTCCAATTGTACTAACGACCGTTATGCCATCAGATGAGTCTACTCTGCTTGCACCAATTAATGTCTCCAATAAAAGATTAAGTCTGTCATCAAAAGCTTCAAAATTTGTTTTTTCATTTAAATCGGATAGAAGCAGGCCGGCTGATATAAGAGTAAAAAAGATCCAAATTGTTGCACTAAAAAATAGTCGTACTGCGAGTGAATTCATTTTATTCTTTATCTATGGATAATCTATAACCATAACCTCTTTCAGTTTTTATTAGGTTGATTCCCATTTTTTTTCTTAATCTGCCAATAAAAACCTCTATCGTATTCGAATCTCGATCAAAGTCTTGGTCATAAATATGTTCAACTAATTCCGTTCTTGTAATGACTTTATCTTGATGGTGAAGAAAATACTCTATTATTTTGTATTCATGTGAAGTTAATTTTAATTTTGTTCCATTCAAAAAAACTTTATTAGACTTAGTATCTATTTTAAGTGGCCCACATTCAATATCTGATGATGCATGTCCAGCAGATCTTCTAATCAATGCTCTCAAGCGAGCAAGAAGCTCTTCCATTTGAAAAGGTTTAGCAACATAATCGTCTGCTCCAGCATCAAAACCGGAAACTTTATCACTCCATTGATCTCGTGCTGTGAGAATGAGAACAGGAAAATTTTTTTTTTCCTTTCTCCATTTTTCCAAAACTGTTATTCCATCAATCTTTGGCAAACCCAAATCTAATACAACTGCATCATAAGGCTCAGTATCTCCCAGAAAATGACCTTCCTCACCATCAAGTGCAATATCAACCGAATATCCACTATCTTCAAGTGAACTTTTTATTTGATTATTCAGATCTGGATCGTCCTCAATTAATAAGATCCTCAAATTATTCTCCTGAAATCACAGATAGAACTGTCGATGTCCCGGCATCAACTCTGATCTGTTTAACATTATTATTTATATCTATCATCATGATATCGTAGACCCACCCGAACAGACCTTTTTCATTGTCTTTAAGGTTTATAGATATAACCCTACCCTCAAAATTTCTATAAATATTTTCTAAAATCTGATCCAATGTTAATATCTCGCCATCATTAACTGCCTTTATGGCTTTTTCATGGTCATTTCTACTTGTATCTCCTATATCCTGTGAAAAACCCAATTTGAAATTCAATAGAAAAACTATGAGTACAAATGAAAGAGACTTTAGCATTCAACTTTTTTCATAATTTTTAACATAAGCGATGAAACTGGTTTGTCTTTAAGTTCTAATTTGTTTAACCACTTCAAATTCCTAAATTTTAATTTTTTCTTTAATCTTATATTAACTATCAACACTTTCAAATGAAAATGACTAAATTTATGAATGATCTCTCCCATATATTCATAGGGATATTCAAAATTATTTTTGATCATCCATTCATTAACAATTTTATCGAAAAGATTCTTTTCCTGAATATTTTCACTTACTTCTTTAAATTTACTTAATGGGAAACAATAAAGATTCTGAAGTAAATTATTATCAGTTTTATCAATCAATATTGAGTTTTTGTAATTTATAAAAAATGCTACACAAAATTTTTTGTTAACTTTTTTAATTATTTTTTTTGATTCTAACTTTCCCTTAGTTTGGCATACGAAAAAGATAGGACAAATTTTACAATTCGGTTTTTTTACCTTACAAACTAAATTAGCCAAATCCATGAGAGATTGGCAATAATTTCCATTCTCTGATAAAGGTGTGAGTTTCTCAGATATGTCTTTTATTTTCTTGTTAAAAAATTTATCATTAGGTTTCAAGCCAAAAACTCTTACTATTATTCTTTTAATGTTTCCATCTATAACTGTACATTGTTCATCATTTAAAATGGCTGATATCGCACAGCTGATATAATCACCAACTCCTGGAAGTTTTTTTAAATCACTGGAATTAACAACCACCTTAACTTTACTCTTTTTTAAAAGCTCTTTTGCTTTATACAAATTTTGGGCTCTTTTATAATAGCCCAGTCCTTGCCAGATTTTTAAAATATCCTCAAGTTTAGCATTATAAAACAATTCTAAGGTTGGCCATTTAGTTATAAATTTATTGTAATAAGGAACAACAACTGAGACTTGAGTTTGTTGAAGCATTACCTCAGAAATCCAAATTCGATAGAAATTCTGATTTTTATTCAATCTCCAAGGTAATTGTCTTTTATTTTTAGAATACCATTGTAGAATTTTTTTTTTCCACATACTCTTAAAATGATTGTCTATGTGATATTGTTTTTGCATGAATACAAAAAATTATATTAAATATCCTGTGAAGATTTCAACTCTTTTACCAAAAGTTCTTAACCCTCTAAAAAAAAAGAATGGCTCCCTTCTTCTTGAAATCAAGTTAAATTGGAAAAAAATCGTTGATTCAAATATTGGGCTGTATTGCTTCGCATCTTCTATTCAAAAGATAAACAATAAAAATGTTTTGGTAATCATCTCAGAAAATCAAAATATTTTAGAACTATCTTATTCCGCACCAGAAATAAAAGAAAAAATCAATTTATTTTTTAAAGGAATTGTAATAGACGAAATTAAGTTTAAAAAATCATTACAATCTTAAATATTTATGTTAATTATGTAATAGATTTATGAATAAAATTAAGTTCCCAGTTTTTTTTATATTTTTAATTTCATTAACTCTTTCAATTAATAATTCATATGCAAGAATTGTTGACACAATTGAAGCTTTACAAAAAAAATCTATTGGAGATGAGACTGCTCCAATTAAAATGATCGAATTTGCTTCCCTTACATGCGGCCATTGCGCAAAATTTCATAATGAAGTATTTCCTCTTCTAAAAAAAGATTACATTGATAGTGGGAAAATATTTTTTACTTATCAAGATTTTCCTCTGGATAAATATGCCTTGAAAGCATCAGTCATAGCAAGATGCTCCGGAAATAAAAAATATTTCAGCTTTCTGAAAGTATTATACAAAAAACAAAAGGATTGGACCAGTGCTCAAGATCCTTTTAAATCACTTCTTAAAATAGCTAAACTTGGTGGACTTAAAAATGATGAAATAAAAGTTTGCGTTGGAAACAAATCAATAGAAGATGGGATTCTAAAAAATAGACTTAACTCGACAAAAAAATTCGATATTAAAGCAACTCCTACAATCTACTTAAATGGAGAAAAATATAATGGTGACTTAACGTATGAAGCTTTAAAACTTAAACTTGATACACTTATAAATTAAAAAACATTGTTTACTGTAAATAAATTAAAAATTTCTGGCTTTAAATCTTTTGCACATCCAACAGAATTATTAATTGAGGATGGTGTTACAGGAATAGTTGGGCCTAATGGATGTGGAAAGTCGAATATATTCGAAGCGATAAGATGGGTTATGGGAGAATCATCCTCCAAAAGTCTTAGATCTGGATCAATGGACGACGTTATTTTTAATGGGACACAAAATACTCCTGCAAAGAACTTTGCAGAAGTAGTAATTGAACTCGATAATTTTTGTGGCGAACTACCAAATAATATTCCAATAGAAAAAAAAATTCTTATTAGTAGAACAATTGAAAGGGGCGTTGGATCATTTTATAAAATCAATAATAAAGATGTACGAGCAAAAGATATCAGCCTACTTTTTTATGATTCAGGGAGTGGACCACGATCGAGCTCTATAATTAGTCAAGGAAATATTGACCAAATAATTAACTCTAAACCAATAGATAGAAAAATAATTCTAGAAGACGCAGCGGGAACATCGGGTTTGCAGGCAAGAAGACATGAATCTGAATTAAAATTACTGGCCACTGAGGACAATTTAGAGAAAATTGATATTAATTTAAGTAATCTTATTGATCAAAAGAGAGACTTATCAAGACAAGCAAGACAAGCAGAAAAATATGAACAAATTTCTGAGGATATTAAATATTGTCAATCAATAATTGTGTTTACACAATGGAAAAGCAATTCTGGAGAAATTAAGGAAATGGAAAATAAAAAGATAAGTTTAGATCAGGAAATAAAGGAAATAATTGATAAACTATCAACTGCCGACAAAAGAAATGAAATTGAAAAAGAAAAAAAATTAAGTTTTAGTAAAAAAAAAGAAAATCTTAATCAAGAATTTTTTTCATTGAATGGCGAAATTAATAAATACAAAAATCAACTTGAGGGAATGAATAATAAAAAAGAAGAGGTGAGAAGATTTCTTAATACTATTAAAAATGATAAAGAGCTGGAACAGACCAGATATACGAAATTAAAAGATTATATCAATGAACTTAACCAGAATATGTTAAAACATCCAAATACTCCAAATAAAAAAAAGAAATTGACAGAACTAGCAAGTCAAGAAATTAACTTAAAGAATGAATTGAAACGTTTGGAAACAATCTATGTTAACGAAATGCAATTGAGTCTTGGTGAAGAATTTAGATCAGATAATTTGAAAGAAAATAAAGAGATGCTTCAAAGAAAGGCTAGTGAACTTAAACAAAATATCGCAGATATCACAAAAACAATGTCAATCCATGAAAACGAATATTTATCAAAGAAAAAGTCTAAACAAATCATTGAAGATAACATTAAGAAGCTTCACGATCAAATTAGTTTTAAAAAGAGGACCATAAATGAAACCAATATAGAAAACAATAAAATAACGATTGAATTGGAAAAATTAACATCAGAAATAGAAATCTCATCCACAAAGCTTACTCAGATTGAAACCGAATTAAAGACACTGAATTTACTAACAAATGATTCAAAACTCTCAAATGACTCTATTGTAAACCTGTTAAAGATTAGGAAAGGATATGAAAATGCTGTCTATGCGGCCTTGACTAATGAACTGGACGCAACACTAAATAATCATCCTAAAAGATGGGTGGATATTGATAAAAGGAATATTGATAAAATTCAGAATAATCTTTCTAAATATGTCAATGGGCCAAAAGAACTTGAGCTTATATTATCTCAAATAGGGTTTTTAGAAAATGAAGAATCTGCATTAGAAAAACAAAAAGATCTTAGTGTTGGGCAAAGTCTAGTTGATAAAAAAGGGTGTATTTGGAGATGGGATGGATTTATATCCGAAGACAACCTTCAAAAGAAAAAATTAATTGATGCACAATTTAAAATAAAAAAACTGATAGATGAGAAAAATAAATATCATTTAACTCTTGATAGTCTGCAAACAAAAAGAATAAATCTTCAAAAAAAACAATCTAGTTTTAGTAAAATTCTCATTGAGGAAAATAAAAGTTTAGAGAAGGTTTATAAAGATTCTGACTCTTCTCAGTCTGAATTATCAATTGTAAAGGAAAAACTCTCGATAAATAAATTCAATATTGACGATCTAAAAAATAAATTAACCAATATACAAAAAGAGAATAATACAAACCTTAATGAACTGGAATCTTTAAAGAAAAAAGAGATTTCTTCAAATAAAAATGACAATTCAAAAAAAGAAAAAGAGGAAGTACAAAGAAATATTGAAGATCTAGATTTGAGAATTGATAAAAAAAGAAATGAAATTAATTCTCTTAAAGAACAAATAATGAAAGACGAACTAGATGAAACTTATTTTAAAAATGACAAAAAAAAAACTGAGGCTCAGCTTTTAGAATGTCAAAGGCAGATTGAAACTTTGAAGGAAAGGGAAATAAGTTACAAAAATGAAGATAAAAAACTTGATGATCTTCCCCAATCATTAAAAGATAAAATAAATCATTTTCAGGGCCTAATAAATGAAGTTGAAAAAAAAATTTCTATAAATTTAGATCACGAGAATCAAGTTCTCAAAATCATAACTGAAACTGAAAAAGAAATTAATAATTTAAATGGTGAAAGAGAATACAAGGTAAATGAAAGAACAAGAATTGATAGTAACTTAGAAAATCTAAAATCAAAAGATAACGAATTGAGAGATCTCATCTTTCAAAGATCAAAAATTCAACCTGAAAAAATTGAAGAGGATCTCAATAAAAATGATAAAGTTGATGAAAATTATGAAGAAGTCAAAACTAAATTAGATAAATTAATTTTTCAAAGAGAACAAATGGGACCCGTTAATTTAAGAGCTAAAATAGAAGAAAATATTATTGCAAAGTCCATTGAAGAATTAGAGTTGGAGAAGCATGACCTAACTGAAGCAATTGAAAAACTAAGAATAGCTATAAATAAAATTAATAAAGAGGGAAAAAACAGACTTCTGAAAGCATATGAACAAGTTAATGATAACTTTTCAGATCTTTTTAAAAGATTGTTTAATGGAGGAGAAGCCAGATTAGAGCTTATAAAATCTGATGATCCTCTGCATACAGGTATTGAAATTTATGCAAGACCTCCTGGAAAAAAATTATCATCTATAAGTCTGTTATCAGGAGGAGAAAAAGCTTTAACAGCTATTTCACTTATTTTTTCAATATTTCTTATAAACCCCTCTCCGATATGTATTTTAGATGAGGTCGATGCAGCGCTTGATGAACCAAACGTTGAAAAGTTTTGTAATTTGTTACTTGAATTGAAAAAAGAAACCAAAACACGATTTTTAATAATTACTCACCACAAGGTAACTATGACATCTATTGATAGAGTGTATGGTATAACTATGGCACAAAAAGGTATCTCAGATATTGTATCTGTTGACTTTGAAAAAATTAATTTTCGGGAAGCTGTTTAATGTCTGATAATCTAAGTGAAAAAATAGAAGAAAAAATTAGAAAAACTAAAGGTGAACACAAAGATAAAAAATCAGGATATAGTTTGGGGATTAAAATTTCTGTTGATTTAGTAGCTTCTATAATTGCAGGTTCTCTTATTGGATTCGGATTAGATAAATTTTTTTCAACTAAGCCTATATTTTTTTTAATTTTTTTGGTATTAGGAATTATTACAGGTTTTTACTCCCTTTATAAATCTGTTAAGAATCTTAATTAAACGTAAAGGAGATTTTTGTGGCGAGCCCATTAGCTCAATTTGAGATAAAAAAGATAGTTGAATTAGATTTCTATGGCTATGATATTTCATTCACTAATTCCTCTCTAGCAATGACATTTACAGTCCTTGCAATCCTTATGTTTATGTATTTAGGGATAAAAAATCTAAAAATCATACCTACTAAATCACAAACATTAGTAGAAAGTACGTTCGAGTTCATATCCGGTATGATTAATGATAATATTGGGAAAGAGGGTGTAAAATATTTCTCTTTTGTATTTACACTTTTTCTTTTTTTACTAATCGGAAACTTATTAGGGATGATGCCTTTTAGCTTTACTTGGACAAGTCACATCATTGTAACATTCGCTATAGCTTTTTTTATATTTCTTGCTGTCACGTTTATCGCAATTTACAAACACGGGTTATTAAAATTTATAAAATTTTTTGCACCTTCTGGCGTGCCCAAACCTATGTTGATTTTGTTAGTTCCGATTGAGATAATATCTTATCTGTCAAGACCGATAAGTCTTTCAGTAAGACTTTTTGCGAATATGATGGCTGGACATACTTTACTGAAAGTAATTGGTAGCTTTGTATTTGTATTAGGAGCTAACAGTTTTATAATTGGAGGGATTTTACCTTTGGCTTTTTTAATTGCTTTAACTGGCTTAGAGATCGTCATAGCATTTCTTCAGGCATATGTATTTGCAATATTAACTTGTTTATATATTAATGATGCTCTACATTTACATTAAATTTTAACTATCAAGGAGAAATAATTATGGATATGGAATCTGCAAAACTTTTAGGAGCTGGAATAGCGGTATTAGGTGTTATTGGTTCAGGAATAGGCATTGGTTCTATTTTTGCGGCATTTATTTCAGCAGTAGGCAGGAATCCTGAAGCTAGAGAGCATGTTTTTACGATGACAATGCTAGGCTTCGCACTAGTTGAAGCTCTTGCTTTATTTGCATTAATCATAGCACTGCTTCTACTTTTCGTTTTTTAAATGTTTAGATGTGCTTTCTTATCTGTGATTTTTTTTGCAGAATTCATAAGAGCTGCTGATAACAAAGGTGGAATGCCACAGCTTAACCCAGAATCGTTTGTTTCCCAAATTTTTTGGTTAACATTTTTATTTTTTATTTTGTTCTTATTAATTCATTATTTTTTTCTGCCGAAAGTTATCCAAATTAGAAAAGAAAGACAAGATACAATTGATAATTACCTCAATGATGCTAAAAGAATTAATGATTCTATAAATTCAATAATTAATGAAATGAAAAACGATTTTGATAATGCCAAGAATAAACAGGCCTCCGAGTTAAATAAAACTTTAGAAGAAAATAAAATAAAACTAAATAAAAAAATTTCTGAGATCAATGAAGACTTTGAAAATAAGAAAGTTCAATTAGATATTGATATTAATAAAAATAGAGATTCAATTACTTCTGATTTGCCATCAATTTGTGTGAAACTCTCAGATATTTTGTATGAAAGGGTTATGAAAGTAAAAAAACAGGGAAATATAGAAGAGTTTAAAAGAATAATTGGCGAAAAATAATGAATCTTGATTTCTTGGATAACTCTTCATTATGGGTAGCAATATCTTTTATTTTATTTGTAATCCTAGCGTTCAAACCTTTGTTAAAGCAATTCTCAGAAGGATTAGAAAAAAAAATTGAGGAGTTAAAAAAAAGTATCGAAGAATCTAAAAACTTAAAAATAGAAGCGGAAAAAATTTTAAGAGAACAATTAGATAAACAAAAAGAAAATATCAAGTTAATTCAAAGAATTGAAGACGAAACTAAAAAAGAGATTAAAAATATTAAAATCCAATTAGATAAAGAAATAGAACAGAATATGCTTAGAAAAATAAAAAATTACAGTCAGTTATCAGCTCAAATGGAAACCAAGATGAAAGATGAATTAAAGAACGAAATAATTGAAAAAGTTATTAAATATACAGAATTTAGAATCAAAAATAATTTGTCAAATAGCTTTAATGAGAAATTAATCGATGATTCCTTAAGAAATATTCCTAAACAACTTTTTTAGCTTCTAATAAGATGGCTGTACACACAGAATTATCTAAAGCCAATATAAATCAGATTTTAGAAAACTATAATTTAGGAAAACTCAAAGATTATAAAGGTATAAAAGAGGGTATTGAAAACACAAACTATTTGTTATCAACAAATACGGATAAGTTTATTATAACAATCTTTGAGAAAAGAGTAGATACCTCTCAAATTCCGTTTTTTTTTGAAGTCATGCATAATTCCAACTCTAGAGGAATTGAATGTCCGGTCCCCCTAAAAAATAAAAATGGTGACTATATAAGTGAAATAAAAAACAAAAAAATGTCTATTTTTCTTTTCTTAGAAGGAAGTTCAAAAAACAATTGGTCAAATGAAAATTGTTTTGATGTTGGAAAAAAATTGGCAAATTTTCATTTAGCTAATAAAAATAATAATTTGTCCTCAAATAATAATTTTTCAATCAAATTCTGGAAACAGTTTTTTTTTGAAAATAAACAAAAATTTGATGATGTTATCCCAAGTTCTTTTAAAACTATAAAAAGAGAAATAGATTTTCTATGCTTAAATTGGCCAGAAAAACTTCCAAAAGGTGTAATTCACGCTGATTTATTTCCAGATAATGTATTCTTTAAAAATAACAAAATCTCTGGATTTCTTGATTTTTATTTTTCTTGTAACGATTTTTTGTCTTACGATCTTGCAGTTACAGCTAACGCTTGGTGTTTTAAAAAAGAAAAATTTAATAAAGAATTTTTTTCCAGTTTACTTTCTGGATATCAATCTATTAGAAAATTAGAGAAATTAGAAAAAGATAATTTTAATATTCTTCTAAGAGGTGCGTCTCTGAGATTTTTATTCACTAGGATTTATGACCACATTAACAGTCAAGAAAATAAGTTTTTAAATAAGAAAAATCCAGACGAATTTTACAAAATTCTAAATTTTCATATTAACAACCCACAAGAAGCTCATGTTGAATGATTTTGACTATAAGATTTATACAGATGGTGCATGTTTGCGTAATCCAGGCCCAGGAGGATGGGCAGTAAATATTATACATAACAACAAATCCAAGAAACAAATATCAGGTGGCGAACCCTCTACCACTAATAACAGAATGGAATTAACAGCCGTAATTAAAGCGCTAAAATTTATTCCAAGTCAAAGTACTTTGGCTATATACACTGACAGTCAATATGTGATAAATGGCATAAATACTTGGATAATAAATTGGAAAAGATCTAAATGGATCGGATCAAATAAAAAAGAGGTTAAGAATAAAGACTTATGGATTGAGCTCGACTTATTGATTAAAGATTTTCATATTAGTTGGAATTGGGTCAAAGGACACAGTGGAGACATCAACAATGAAGAAGTTGATAGACTTGCAAGAGAGGAAGCAATAAAGTTAGATGTTACTTAACACATTTTCAGCTTTGCTGATATCTAAGCCAGGACTATTTTCATTGAAAATTTGTTTTATTACCCCATTATCTATCAGCATTGCAAATCTTGAAAATCTCATCCCTAAACCTGCACTAGATAAATCTATCTCAAAACCGCTCTTCTCTCTAAATTCCCCATTACCATCTGATATAAACTCTATACCGCACCCTTTATAGGCTTCACTCCATGATTTAACAACGAATGGGTCGTTTGGAGCAACAAAGAAGACTTTATCGATACCTTTTTGTTTGAAAGATTCTAATGAATTTACATATCCAGGCAAATGGTCTTCACTACAAGTTGGTGTAAATGCCCCAGGCACACCAACCAGTAAAACTTTTTTATTACTGAAAAGTTTTGACGACTTAATAATCTCTGGACCAGAATCTGTCATATGAAAAAAGTCATTTTCAGGAAAATTATCTTCTATATTAATTTTCATTTTGCACCTACTTTAATAAATTTATTAATTACAATATCGTTTGATATAATTTCTGGCAACAGAATTCCTTCTTTATTTTTTGGACCGTAAACTATATTAACAGGAATTCCAAATCTTCCAAAATTTTTTATATATTCAAATATTTCAGTATCCTTTTTAGTCCAATCGGCTCTTATTGTTACAACATTGTTTCTTCTAACAAATTCTTTGAATTTATCAGAACTTAGTGTTGTAATTTTATTCACTTGACAAGTTATACACCAGTCAGCTGTAACGTCGACTATAATAAATTTATCATTCTCAAGGTTTGACTCTAAAAACTCTTTGTTAAAGTCATTCCAAAATAATTTTTGTTTAAGACTAAACTTATTATGGAGAAGAAAAATAAAACTTGAAATCAAAAAAGAGAATAAAATTATCTTTTTAAAAGTATTCTTATTTTTGATGTATGAAAAATAAAGGATTAGGACTGCAGAAAAAAAAATTAATCTTTGATCAATTTTTACCAAAGTCATCATCCAAATTGCTGATAAGAAGAGTAAGAAGCCCAGGAAATATTTAAAATTTAACATCCACTCACCGGGCTTTGGAAAAAAATTTATAACAGATGGAAAAATTAAACAGAGAAAATAGGGGGTTGCAAAACCAAAAGAAATTCCAAAAAAAATAAATAATATCTCTAGATTTGATGCAAGCATCGAAAAACCTACTGCTGTTCCTAGAAAAGGTGCACTGCACGGGGTAGCTAACAATGTTGCAAATGCACCAGATATAAACTGATTAACTTCACCCTTTGATCCCAAAAATTTATTAAGTTTATTATTAATTGAAATGGGCAATATTATCTCAAAGAATCCTAAGAGGTTAAGGCTAAAGAGAAAAATTATTAATGTAATAATTAACAGGAAATACATATTTTGAAATTGAAACCCCCAGCCCACTGTTTCTCCCATAAATTTAAAAGTTATTACTGACAAAGCTAGGCATAAGAATGAGAAAATAATACCAAGTATAATATATGAGCAGCTTGAGCGGATTTTTTCTGAGTTTGATCCTTTAAATGATGAAAAATGATATAATTTTAAAGACAATACCGGTAATACACAGGGCATAAAATTCAAAATCATGCCTCCAATTATTGCCAAGATCAAAAAATAGAGTAAATTTTTTTTATTCAGATTTTTAGGTGAAAAATTTATTTCTTCAAATTCATTTCCATTTGAAATAGAAATATATATTGGTTTATTTAAATTTTCAAAGTAGTCATCTGCTGTAATTTTAAAAAGGGACTCTGATTTCTTAAAATTTTCTTCGATTCTTAAGTTTGTTTCCTCAGAATAACCAAAAACTTTTAATTTATCATCTTGATTTTTACTAGTAATTTTTAAAATTAATTCGTCTTTTTTGGGATTGTCAAACTGGTTAACACTAAAAACTTTATTTTTTTTTTTCGGAACTCTATCAAAACTTTCAAGAAATTCTTTAGAGCCTTCCAATTTTTTTTCACTCAAATCAAGTTTTGCATATGATGTAACCGGGATACAAATATCTTTGCAAACTAAGTAGTCGATTTTAATCTCCTGCTTTGTTGAAATCAAATTTTTAGGTTCAAATTTTACTGGAAAAATTATAACTTCCTCGTAACCGATAGTTCGAAGTCCTTTATCAATAAATTTTTGCGGAAATGGATAATAAATCTCAAATTTTTGGTTATTATTTTTTTTATCGAATTCTAGGTTTAATGCCGCTCCAGAATCTCCTGGATTTTTCCAGTACGTTTTCCATCCCTTTTTTAACTTTAATTTTATTCCAAAAAAATGATTATTATCAATTATAAAAGAGCCTTTTGGAGGTATTACCTCTAAATCAGCAGGGTTTTCCTCAGGTGCAAATTCTAGTGCGGAAGAAGTACTAACAGTAAAAATAAAAATTAAATAAAAAAAAATCAAAAACATTAATCTTATAAA
>MDTG01226179.1_pt1 | contig 36122 bp, 30 predicted proteins | sample 811421 | NCBI WGS metagenome assembly MDTG01 (sample SAMN05326645, study PRJNA326480) | marine metagenome | isolation source: seawater | place: Pacific Ocean: South East | collected 2011
CTAGTTGTTGCTGGGACACCAGATGGTGTTGTAATGGTTGAAGCTGGAGCAAATCAACTTTCAGAGCAAGACGTTATTGAAGCTATTGATTTTGGCTATGAAGCTATTACTGAATTAATTAATGCTCAGAAAGAAGTTTTAAAAGAATCAGGTATAAAACAAGAGATGCCTGAAGCCCCTCAAGTTGATGACACAATTTCAAACTATTTAGATAAAAATTGTACAAAGTCAATTAGTGAAGTTCTAAAAAACTTCGATCAAACAAAAGAAGAAAGAGACAGTAAGATTGAAGAAATAAAAATCAGTATTTCTTCAAAAATAGATAATCTTAAAGATGATAATGCTGTTAAAAAATCTCTTTCTTTAAATAGCAAATTATTAGAAAATAGTTATAAAGCTTTAACCAAAAAATTAATGAGAGAGCAGATAATAAAGGAAGGGAAAAGAGTAGATGGAAGAGAATTAAATGAAGTCAGAGAAATCGATGCTGCTGCGGCAGTTTTACCAAACAGAGTCCACGGATCAGCGTTATTTCAAAGAGGTTTAACTCAAGTCCTTTCTACAGCAACTTTGGGCACGCCAAGCGATGCTCAAGAGATGGACGATCTAAACCCTAATACAGAGAAGACATACATACATCACTACAATTTCCCTCCTTATTCAGTTGGAGAAACTCGACCAATGAGAACTCCTGGAAGACGAGAGGTTGGCCATGGGGCTCTAGCAGAAAGAGCATTAATGCCTGTACTGCCAGCAAAAGATACTTTTCCTTATGTCCTAAGAGTTGTTAGTGAGGTCTTGAGTTCAAATGGCTCAACGTCAATGGCATCAGTATGTGGAAGTACACTGGCACTTATGGATGCAGGTGTTCCCCTAAAAGCTCCTGTAGGTGGAGCAGCTATGGGGCTAATTAAAGAAGGGAAAGAGGTGAAAATTTTAACCGATATTCAAGGAATTGAAGACTTCCTTGGAGATATGGATTTCAAGGTTGCAGGAACTGAAAAGGGTATCACTGCGCTACAAATGGATATGAAAATAACTGGATTACCTATTGAAACAATAGGAGAGGCCATAAATCAGGCCCTTCCTGCGAGAACTCACATTCTTGGCAAAATGCTAGAAGCAATTGATACTCCAAAAGAGAATCTTTCCCCTCATGCTCCAAGACTCTTAAGTTTTAGAATCGATCCAGAACTTATTGGAACAGTAATAGGACCAGGAGGAAGAACAATAAAAGGAATTACTGAAAGAACTAACACAAAAATAGACATCGAAGATGGTGGAATTGTTACCATTGCATCTCATGATGGAGCGGCCGCAGAGGAAGCTCAAAGAATTATTGAAGGCCTTACCAGAAAGGTACATGAAGGAGAGATTTTCTCTGGTTCAATAACTAGAATTATCCCAATAGGTGCTTTCGTAGAAATCCTTCCTGGAAAAGAGGGAATGATTCACATTTCACAATTGTCTGAAGCAAGAGTGGAAAAAGTTGAAGATGTAGTAAAGGTTGGTGATCAAGTAACAGTTAGGGTTAGAGAAATAGATAATCGTGGTCGAATTAATTTAACTTTGAGGGGAGTCCCACAAAACAATGGAGGAATGAATTATCCAGAACCAACACCTACGCCTGTTGCTCCTCTAACTTAAAAAAATAATTAAAGTTTATATTCTGGTTCATTCTCAAATAAAAATGTCTGCACTTTTTGGCATATGTTTTTGTGAGATTTCCCATGGCTAGCTATTAGACAGCCTCTTTGAGAATAGTCAGGATTTTCATAACTTAAATTTCTTTCATTTGCATGTGTAAAGGCTCCACCAGCAGCTTCAATAATTGCTTGAGGCGCTGCCATATCCCAATCCTTGGGAGCTGTTTTCCCAGAAAGAGAAATATATATATCTGATTCTCCTCGTAAAATCGAAGCGACCTTACATCCAACACTTCCCATGTTTCTAGTTTGACCAAAGGCTAAAAATTTAATGAGATTTTGAAGTAATTTATTTTTATGATTTTTGCTTGAAACAAGAATTAATTTGGAGATATCCATTCTATTACTAAAACAAACTGGCTTTTTAACTCCTGTGCGATTTTCACACCATGCTCCTGTACCAATGACACCAAACCAAAGTTCATCAAGCTCAGGGATCAAAACTATCCCTATCCTTGTTTTATTTTTATAAGCCAAAGCCAAATGAACCGCATAATCCTCTGATCCCTGAAGGAAATCCTTAGTACCATCTAGTGGATCAAGTATCCATTCCCAATCTTTCTTCTCTTTACCAATTTTTATTGGTTTTTCTTTAACAGACTCTTCACTTAAAATATCCCATTCAACTAAAGGAAATTTTTCTTTTAACCCAGAAAACAATAATTGATTAACAGCCATATCAGCTGCTGATACTGGACCATCTCCCTCATCTTGTACAGTTAAGAACTTTGAAAATCCATAAGGTGGCTCAATACCTCTAGCATAAGCCTTCAAGACATCAGAGGCTTTCCAACAGAGTATCCTTACGGATCTTAGTAAGTTCTCAAGTTCAACATTTTCCGGTAAAACAAGATCAATTGGCATCATGAAATTGAATAAAGATTGCAAGCTCCCAGAACAAAGACTAGAACCAGAACCTGGAACTCTCTATATAGTAGGTACACCTATCGGAAACCTAACTGATTTATCTCCTAGAGCCAAAAGGATCTTAAAAAATGTCTCATTAATAGCCTGCGAAGATACACGAAGAAGTGGACAACTTTTAAAAGTTATAGAATCCAAAGTATCTATGATTAGTTATCACAAACACAACTTCAAAAGTCGATTAATACAAATATTAGAAATCTTAAAAAAGAATCAAAGTGTTGCTCTTATTAGCGATGCAGGCATGCCAGCGATAAGTGATCCGGGGCAAGAACTTGTTCTCGCCGCGAAAGGAAACAAACATCAAATAATTTGCATCCCAGGCCCATGTGCAGCAATAACAGCATTAGTCATAAGCGGACTAGATTCTCAAAGATTTTGCTATGAAGGATTTTTACCCAGAAAAAAAAGTGATAGAAACAAACGATTAATAGATATATCGAAAGAAGAAAGAACTTCAATAATATATGAATCACCTCATCAATTAATAAATCTTTTAAAACAATTGTCTATTTATTGTGGTAAAGAAAGATCTGTACAAATATCCAGAGAACTTACCAAAAGATATGAAGAATCAATAGGATCAACAATAGAAGAAGTGATTAACTATTTTCAAGATAAAGTACCTAAAGGAGAGTTCACTATAGTTTTAGGTGGAAATTTAAAAAATAAAATTAGGATTAGTGAGTCTGAGGCACTAGAGAAAGTCAAGGTCTTAGTTAGTAATGGTCAAAGATCTAAAGATGCTGCTCAGGAGGTTTCTGAAGAGACAGGTTATTCAAAAAAATGGTTATATTCGATGTTACATAGTAAAGTTGATTAAGAATAAATCATATTTTTATCAACACAAATGACTTTGAAATTTAAACTTTTAACTCTTAATTTTTCAATAGCAACTTTATTGTTACTATTCCTTTGTCTAGGATCTCAAAATCTAGATAAGCGTTATAGAGTAAAGTTCTTAACAAATGAAACTGTTGAACTTCCTAGTGGCTTTATAGTAGGAGTCTCGTTTATTATTGGAGTTATTAGTGGTGGTTTTAGTTCGATTCTTCTTATAAAAGATAAAAGTTCTATGGAGAAATAATTAATCATCTAAGGAAATCAAAGAATTATCAAGAATTAATCTTGTAATACCTTTTGACAATAAATGAGATCTTGTTATTTCAAATACGTTTGTATTTTTTATTTTGATCACTTTTTGATTTCGTGAACAATTTCTTTTAGCAGATCGCTGATCAGGGTATAACAAAATTGCATATCTTTTCAGCTCGTTTTCAGGAAGAAAACTCCAATCTGGCAATTCCGAAATAGGTTGATATTCAAGCTCAACTTTTTTATCAACTATCATATAAACGCATTCTGGAAGACTTTCTTTATCTAGAGTCTTACAATCTACCTTTTGCTGCTCTTCTTCTAAACCAAAATCAGAAACTAAAGGAACAACTTCTTTTAATCTATTATTATCCTGATCCTCAAAATGAGGATCAAAATCAATATCTTCACTTTTCACTTCGTTAAGTATTTCTAATTCTACAAATTGATTGTTGTCAAAGTCTTTGTCAACTTCATCTAGAAAATCATCTTGATTATTTTCAGTCTTGGGTGAAACAAATGATTTTGATGATTTATTATTAGCTTCATGATAATCTTGATTAATATTTTTTATATCTAAAGAACATTCAACTTTATTTTGATTACTCTTTAATCTTTTATCTTTTAAGAAAGAAAATTCATCTTCAGACAACAATGTCTTAACCGTTCTATTAATAGTGCTTGAAGTACAATTATATTTTTTTGCAAGTTCAAGAGTGCTCATACCACCCCTATAGGATTCCAAAATTTCAATCTTTTCGTTCTCTCTTAACCGTCTTGAAATCATTTGTTTCAGTTAGTTATTTGCCAATAGTAAAACAAAATCTCTACAAAGGATAAAAATAATCATTATGAGATCTAATAGTTAATAAAAAATCTTGAAATCATAGTTTTTTTGGACAAGCTATATTTATTGAATTGCTTAATAGAGGTAAATTCATCTTAGGCTTAGATTATTTAGAATAAATGATTTTGTTCTTAAAAATAAAAAATATTCCTCAATTTCTAGAAAAATCTCGCATCAAGTTAATCAATCATGATACTTTAAGATATCACCCTATCTTGATAAAAAATATGGCATTGTTACTTGTCCTGGATCTCAAAACGAACTAAAAAGGAGTTGATTCATAATGTCTTTTGAAATAAATAATATTTGTTGTATTGGAGCTGGCTATGTCGGCGGCCCCACTATGTCGGTAATTGCTGATAAATGCCCAAACCTGACAATAAATGTTGTTGATATAAATCAACAAAGAATAGATCAATGGAATCAGTCTGATCTTTCTCAATTGCCAATATACGAGCCGGGACTAAAAGAAATAGTTTCAAAATGCAGAAATAAAAATCTTTATTTTTCTATCGATATAGAAAAACATATAAAAAGTGCCGATATGATATTTATTTCAGTAAATACACCAACAAAAGTAAAAGGGATAGGGGCCGGTCAAGCTAGTGACCTCAAATGGATTGAGGCTTCCGCAAGAGAAATAGCAAAATTCGCGGAAGGGAAAACTATCGTTATAGAAAAAAGTACTTTACCAGTAAAAACAGCTGCAATTATCAATAAAATCCTACAGGAGTCTAATACAGAAATAAATAATAGTGATAGAGAATTTTTTGTTCTATCAAATCCTGAATTTTTAGCAGAAGGAACAGCCATCAATGATTTAAATCAGCCAGATAGAGTTTTAATTGGTGGAGATAATCAAGAGGCAATTGATGCTCTCAAAAATCTTTATTTAAACTGGGTTGATGAAAATAAAATATTGACATCCAATATTTGGAGTTCAGAGCTATCTAAATTAATTGCGAATGCATTTCTTGCACAAAGGATAAGTTCAATAAATTCAATATCTGCATTATGTGAAGCGACAGGTGCAGATATTAAGGATGTTTCATTAGCCGTCGGTATGGACTCCCGTATTGGAAATAAATTCCTTGAATCAGGACCAGGCTTTGGAGGCAGTTGCTTTAAAAAAGATATTTTAAATTTGGTTTATATATGTAAACATCATGGACTTGATGAAGTTGCTTCATATTGGCAGAAAGTAATTGATATGAACTTTTGGCAACAAAAAAGATTATCAGAAATAATTATTTCAAGCCTTTTTGGAACAATTTCAGAGAAAAAAATTGCAATTTTAGGCTTTGCTTTCAAGGCAAATACTAACGACACAAGAGAATCTCCTGCTATAAAAATTTGTCGTGATTTATTAGAAGAGGGAGGTAATCTACAAATTTATGATCCTAGAGTAAGTAAAGAAATGATAAATCATGAACTGCAGAAACAAGATGAAAATATAAAAAATAATAATGACTATAAGAAATTATGGAAATATTGTGAATCTGTCCAGCAAGCGACTTATGGAGTAGATGCAGTACTAATTTTGACCGAATGGGAGGAGTTCAAAAATATAAAATGGCAAAAATTATCAAAATCAATGAGATCACCAAAATGGCTTTTTGATACAAGATCAATCACGGATATTGAAGAGGCGAAGTCAGCAGGAATTAATACTTGGAGACTAGGTAATAGTGAAGCAATATAAATACAAATTAATTCCAAATCAAAGGAGGAATAAAGAATAATAAAATATTTAATATTAAATTTATTTCTCTTATCTAGATTCCACCCAAAAGAGATATAGTTGAGTAATATGTGAATTTCATAATCATAATCCTAACAATAATGCTGGCAAAAGAAGATAATAAGTTAAATTTGATATTATTCAAATTAAAATTGATTTGGTTACATTATCATGTGATCTTGTAGAGTAAATTGATTTCATCGTCAACCTTTACTTTTGCTCCCTTAGCTCAGCTGGATAGAGCAACTGCCTTCTAAGCAGTGGGCCGCAAGTTCGAATCTTGCAGGGAGCGTTAGGAATCATTTAGAAAGTCGTTCTAAATGATTATTTAATTTACTGGAGAGTCTATAAAGAATTTCATATAATAAAATCTTGTATTGAGATTTAGGTGATATTGCAAAATTTATCCTCAAAAAAAATATTCTGTTTTTCCTTTGCTTTACATAGAAGTTCAAAAATCATTAACGGAGGAAAAGCCCAGGGCCTCTTATAAATTTCTTTTTCATAGCCAATGGGATTTTCTCAAAGAGAATTAACAATATATTTGATTTTGGATTTGAAGGGGATGCTAAAATTGAATTCTTGGTTTTAAATTGTTATTGATAATATAAAATATATTAATTATATAATTAATATATTTTTGCTATAGGTATTAAAATATTCATTTTCCCCTTTTCCATTCAGGAATAAGTTGAGATAATATTTTCAAAGAAGTCTGTTCATCAGATATTTTTATAGATTTTTCTAATTTATCAATTTCTCTCCATAGGTAATCAGGGTTAATTGAAGATTCAATGGCCTTAAATATTAATGGATGTTTTGTAGGAATAGATTCACCATCAATTAAAAGTTCCTCAAAAAGTTTCTCCCCTAATCTTAGGCCAGTATAAATAATTTCAATATCACCTTCAGGGTTGAATCTATCTTTAAGAGTTAAACCACTTAACCGAATCATCTCTTTTGCAAGATTATTAATTAAGACAGGATCTCCCATATCTAAAAGAAAAACTTCCCCACCTTCTGAAAGCATGCTCGACTGCAGAACCAACTGAGCAGCCTCATAAACAGTCATGAAATATCTAATTATTTTTGGATGGGTAATGGTAATAGGACCTCCAGATGCAATCTGCTGACGGAAAAGAGGTACAACGGAACCTGAAGACCCTAGAACATTCCCAAAACGAACCATTGAAAAGCAGGTAAATGAACCATCTTTTTCATTCTTTTCATAAGATGCTTTCATATGAAAAGCCTGCACAACAAGCTCTGCAAGACGCTTGGAAGCACCCATTACATTTGTCGGCCTTACTGCTTTATCCGTAGAGATAAGGCAGAATTTCTTCACTCCTGCCCTTAAAGAAGCCTCGCAAAGATTTCTTGTAGTTAAAGCATTATTAACTATTCCTTGTAATGGATTTGCCTCTACAAGAGGTACATGCTTATAAGCAGCAGCATGAAAAACGACTTGAGTCTTTTCTTTTATAAATAACTTTTCAATCCTTAGCAGATTATTAGCACTACCAAGAACAACTTTCAGCTTCACCTCCTCAGGAAGATCTCGAATAATTTCCTGCTCTATTTTATAAAGACTAGGCTCACTTCTATCAAGCAAAATCAAAGTTGATGGTTTGAACTTGATAATCTGACGAATCAACTCAGAACCTATTGACCCCCCTGCCCCAGTAACACATACAGAACTTCCAGAGATTCCAGGGCCTAGAAGTAAAGGATCAGGCGGAACACTATTGCGACCTAAAAGATCTTCAATACGTATTGGTGCAATATCATCTATTCTGGCTTTCCCAGAAGTTAAATCATCTACAGAAGGAACAGTAAATACTTGAATGTTATAACTTTGAAATTGATCTACAATTTGCCTACGTCTTTTTCTATTAATTGCTTTAATCGCTAGAAAAACTCTATCAATCTCAGGACTTAAATCTTTTATCTTTTGAGGAGGAACAATCGATATACTGTTTAATGTTCTTCCCCAAAGATTTGGATCATCATCAAAGATATATTTAAGAGAATAATTTGCAGATTTTTTCAAACTTAAGGCAAGATCAGCGCCTGTTTCTCCAACGCCATATATTGCAACTCTAGTTTTCTTAATATTCTCAGTTTTTACTCTATATTTTATTAAAACATCCCTTAAAAGAAGGCGGTAAGATCCAGTAAAAAAAATCAGCGATAACCATAATAATATCCAGTATTTAGATTCAAGAGGATTAAACTTTATAGCAGTTGAGAAGAAATAAAAGATTATAGTAAGCAATCCATTTCGAACAATCAAACTATAAAGAGATTGGCTTCCAACATACTTACTTAAAGCCTTATATTGTCCAGTAAATATATAAAATACTATGCCAATAAATAATTGAAAAAGTATAAAGAAATATAGTTCAGACTTATCATAAGATATTATTTGAGATGATTGTAACCATAATGATAGTAAAATTGCAAAAACAATAGAAAGTGAATCAAGACATCCAAAACAAATAAGTCTTTTTAAAAGACTTTTATTTTTAGTTAAATAAAAGATAATTCTTGAAATCAACATGGCATGATTTTTTATTTAAAATTCAGTAAAAAATATTCAGTATCTTGGCAGAAGAAGAAAAAAGATTGTCATAAACTATCCATCTTGAAAGGGCCTAGCAAGTCTCCTGTCACACCAAGCACCAAAGATAACAACTAATGATGATGATAATACCAGTATCCTAAAATCAAAGAATAGATAGGCAATTGCTAGAAAAGATGTAGCCAAGAGATATAAAAGAGAAACTTGAGAATGGGTCAATCCTGACTGATTTAGTCTCTGATATAGATGGAGTTTATGAGGAGAGAAAATAGATTGGCCCTGGCTAAATCGTCTAATAACGCAAACAAAGCAGTCAGCAAGAAGAGGAGTAGCAACCAATAAAAGTCCTATTGAATCAAAAAACGAATTTCCATTAATAATTAAGGCAAAGAACAAACCGCCAAGAAAAGTACTGCCAACATCACCCATAAAGATCTTAGCTGGGCTCCAATTCAATAAAAGAAATCCTAATAAGGCTCCGACAAAAGGCCACAAAAATATATTGTTATTAATTGCAGCAACAATTAATAACACCAAAAAACAACAAGATACAAGACCATCTAAACCATCAGCAAAATTCACAAAGTTGATAACTGCTGTACAAGAAAAGATAATAAATCCAGAATAGATAATCAATAAGGCAAAGGGAAGAGAATCTAGGTATATGAGCAAAGAGTTATTACTAAATAACAAGAAAAATGATGTAATCAATTGTACTAGATACCTCCAAATGGGAGAAATCCCTATAAAATCATCTATAAGACCTAAAAGTGCTAAAGGTAATAATATTAAAGGGATATAATAACCATTAAAAGCAGATATAAATGTTCCAATGATTACGAACGAAATACCACCTCCGGATGGCGTTGGAAGCCTATGAGAACTTCTTGAACTTGGCTTATCTAAGCAATAGTGTCGAAATAATGGAATAAGAGCTAAGCAACAAAGCCAACTAAATAAAATAGATAATAAAAATAGGATAAACATCATTAATAAATTTATATTAGAAAATCATATAAAAAAGATTAGAATTTTATTTATTAAAAATTATTAAATCAATGGAAATGGTTGAGGTTTAGTATTGGTAATTTCATGAGAATTTTTAAATCCAGATAGATTACAACTAATACGAATTAATGATTCATAGAATCTAGGAGAAATTAATATTAAGAAAGAAGATAAAAAGTAGAAAATATTATTCGGTATTGAAATTATATAGCATTTCCTAGCATCATTGTTTAAAGACAATGAGTTTTGCAAGTTAATAATCATTTGCTTATATGTAAGAGTTTCATCACCTCCAATTGAAAGAAATTCATTGTTATATATATTTTGGTCTTGGTTTAACATTTTTTGCACTGAAGCAAGTGAAACAGATGCAAGTTGTTTATAGTGAATAGGCTGTCTAAGCCCTGTCCTTTTTGGAAGAAGAATAAAAGGAAGTTTATCCATAATTGAAATCAAAGTAGATAAGTTCTTGTCCTTATAATGATCACTTACTCCATAAATAAGAGTAGGCCTTAAAATAGACAATGATTTTTTGTTAATTGAAAAGATAGAAGATAATTTCTGTTCTGAAAAAAAGAGTTTATCAAATAATTCTTGATCATACTTATTAAAGGAAAAGCGCTTAGTAATAACAGAAGAAGAAGAGCAACATACTAAGCCTTTAAAATTCTTCAATCTTTCTGGATAGTCCTCGAACAAACAATTAAAAAAATCAGTTAGGATCCATAATGGAGCAAAGGAAACACATATGAAATCTTTTTCAGTATTTGGAATATAAGTTTCAGGCTTACTTAAATCGAAATAGTTAGAAGAGAAATTATCCCTTTTGAATTCTACAACCTTAGCTTCCTGAATTTTTAAAGAGCATAAATTAACAAATTCATGACCAGTTAAATTGGAATTACCAAAAACATGAATCTCCATAAATATCAAAAAAGACTAACTGCTCTTTGAAAATATCTTAATACAAAAGGTATAAAGAATAAAATATTAAAGTGTCGAAGGTAAACTTCTATAACCTCTTTAGTCCTTCTTAAAGTTTGTTGACCACTTTTCCCTCCTTTTGACATTAATATCATTAAATTATCAAAAGCTAGCACATTTAAGTCTCGATACTTACTTATTCTTAGAAATGAATCTAAGTCAGAAACAAGGGTAAGATTTTCATCAAATTTTTGTAAAAAAGAAATTGTTTTCTTACTATAAAAAGTACCTTGATGAGGAGGGGAAGATCCCAGAAATAATTTTTTTCGAAAAGATTTATTGTTATAAGTATAAATCCCTTTACTAGTTTCAAAAGTTGAGACCCTACCGAGCTCTCCAGATTCAGTATCTACATATTGAGCCCTACTAATTATAAGATCTGGATTCATATCATGAAATCTATCTAAAAGATTAAAAAACTCGGAAAAAGAATGCCTAGACGATAGCCAGTCATCGGAGCCAAGGAAAAGGACCCATTCATTTTGAGAGGCGAAAGAAAAGCCATGATTCATCGCTCCATAAATACCATTGTTACTAGATTGAACTATCCATTCAAATTTACTATTAGTAGAGCAAGTAGTTTTTAAATATTCTCTATGTTTTTTGTCTGAATTGCCATCAACAAACAAAACTCGCCAATCCTTATTAGTCTGTGCATTTAAAGACTGAACTAATTTAGGTAAAATTTTAAACGAATTTAAAGTAGGTACGATAATAAAAATTGACGGTTTATCCATTTAAATATTCTATTAGATTAACTAAAAAAATTATTATACATAGAAGTTTATTTAATTTTAATTTTCAAAACATCTTGAATTAATTCCAGTTTATAAAGATTAGTTTTTTTAGATAATTTTGAAATCTCATTATACTTTAAATCAACCAGATAGCGATACCAGAAAGCTTGCAGGAAGTGAAATGCAAAACCTTCCGCTCCATCCAGAAATCCTAGCAAAATAAAATACCTATAAAAAAAATAAATAATAGAACGAAATTGAAAAGGAATGCTGCTGTATATTTTCCTCTTAAGCTTGTAAGAATAATAGTTATTCTGCCTATGTATTTCTTTTGATTTTTCATCATTCGCATAGACATTATACTTATCATTAAATATTTGAAAAGCCTCTTTGCTTGAGTAGCTATTATGCTTATTAATCCACCAAGTCAAAGGTTGTAAATTATTATCAATTAATTGATTTTTAAAATCCATAGTTTTGCCATTTACTAAAATGTGTTCATCCATCCATCTATTATCTACATTTGCATAGCCAAACCTAAAAAGTCTGATTATCAATTTTGAATATACTCCACCATGCTTAATCAGCCTGCCTTGAAAAACAATACTTCTTGGTATATAAATTCCTTTAATATGTTTCTCTACTTGCGGAATTTTCGCTCGAATTTCGTTCACTAAGTCATCAGTAAGGTATTCATCAGCATCTATTCTTAAGACCCATTCAGTGTTTTCATCTAAGAGACTAAGTGCCCATTTTAGTTGCTCTGAATGATTAACAAAAACATGTTCGTAATATTCTAGTGAATTTTTCAGAGCTATTTCCTTAGTGTCGTCCTGAGAGAAACTATCTACAACTAAAATTCTATCTGCAACCCTTTTAATAGATAAGATACATCTTTCTAAGTGAATAGACTCATTAAAGGTGAGGATAATAGCTGTAATAGACATATATTAATAATGAATATAATTTTTATTAAAAAACATATTTCAAAAATTTTATAGAGAATACTTAGGAATAAATTTAATTAATTATACGTTTTTTAATAATTCTTGCAGGATTTCCTCCCACCACCAACCAATCATCCAAACTTTTTAAAACAACTGAACGAGCGCCTACTACTGTACCTTCACCAATGGTACAGTTCGGTCCAATAAAAGCCTCAGTACAAAGCCAAACATTATCTTTAATAACAATTGGTAATTTTTGCAATGGTAAGCTTGAAATGTTGTATTGATGAGTACCTGCACATAAGTGTGATAAGTGTGAAATCGTTACTGAGTTTCCAATAATTACAGGTCCCAAATTATAAATCAATGTCCATTCTCCAATTGAAGAATAATCTCCCACAGAAAGTTTCCAAGGTAGATATATCTTTGCGGAAGGGTAGATATGAACATTTTTACCTATATGAGCACCAAAGATACGCAGTAGAAATGATCTCCAAAAAAAGAAATTTCTTGGACTTAAATAAAAAAGGGGACTGAATAAATCCCATAGAATTCGCAAAATATATTCTAATGTTGAATAGTTAGCGAATTTTCGATTTTCTTCTATATCTAATTTCAATTTTTTGTGAAGAATTAAAAATTATTATTATAATACAACATTTATTGTGATTTTACATTTAAAGAAATTAACTAAAAAATTAAAGCCCAATAAAAGTTACTATTTATAAGATATTATTCAAATAACACTATCAGGTTTACAAGATTTTCCAAGCAACCATTGATAAACCTTATAGAATTCTAAACTTATGTTTTCCCAATTATATTTTTCAGAAAGTTTAATAGCATTTAATGACATTTGATGTAATCTCGTATCATCTAAATTCACCGCCAAACTAATTGCATGACTAAGATTTTCTACATTTGGTTCAACCCACCAACCAGAATCACTAGATATTAGTTGAGGCCATGGAGTCCCTTTAGTAGTTATAACAGGGAGGCCGTAACTTAATGCCTCTAACACAACCATCCCAAAATTTTCAGTAAAGCTAGGCAATACAAATAATGTAGATTGTCGATATAATGAAGATAAATCATCGCCTTCAATAGGGCCTAAAAAAATAACATTTTTTTCTAATGAGTTATCTTTTACAAATCTATCTAAGATATTAGAATAATTTGAATCAGATGGACCAGCAATAACTAGCTTCCAGTTATTTTTAAATGGTTTTACACTTTTCCAGGTCTTTAAAAGATTCATCAAACCTTTAACAGGATGAATTCGACCTATAAACAAAAGTATTTTATCCTCAGGAAGATTAATACCAAATTTTCTGAGATTTAAAGTCTGTTTTAAATTATTATACTTTGGCTTTTTGACGCCATTTGGAATAATAGCAATTGGAACATTAAGACTAATTTTCTTTATTGATTCAGCTTCATTTAGAGACGTCGCATGAATTAAACTTGCAGACTTAATATGATTTCTTTGATAAAGAAACCAAGCGATTTTCTTCTTGAAATATTTATGCCTGATAGACCAATCTTGCAACATTCCATGTGTGCTTATAACAAGTGGTAATGAAAGGTTTCTCGCGAATTTCGAAACTGTATAATTTGACGAAAGCCAGATACCATTATCATGAATAATTGTATGTTCTCTGTCTTTAATAGATTCGGACAAAAGTTGATAATAAGATCTATCAAACATAAAATTAGTCCCATATAAATTTCTTTTAGCCTTTAATACCTTTACGAATTTATTTGAAGGTAAAATGATTGGATTCTCAAGTGATTGTTTAGAAAAAGGAGTAATTATAGATACATCAACCTTAGAATCTTGAAGACTATCAGCTAGTGAACTAATCGATCTAGAAGGTCCACCAGAAAAAGAAGATAAATCACTTACTGATTGTATAACATTTATTCTCATAACAAAATGTCTTTAAAATATTAAAAAACTATCTTAGAAATTTTATATGATGTTTTTCTCATCTTTCATTTAGTCTCAATACGAGTTTCAGAAGACCGGCTACTGTTTATAAGCATTGATATTACCATTAGCAACACTAAAGATGAAGGGCTTGGAGAGAAGATAGTTGCGGCTTCCTTAAAGAGAAGCAAAATAATTAACGTATAGGCAATTAAAAAATCACTAATTTTTGAAAGTCTAAATTTATATAAGGAGTAAATAAAAGAGCCTAAAAGCATAAACCAAGTAATTATAAATAAAAAAGTTCCACCGTATTTATAAATAACCATCATACCAGTTTCAGCAAACGATTCACTCCAAGGTGCAAAAGCATATTGAGTATAATATTGGAGTCGTTCAAGAATTTGATCAAGTAAAGAAGAAAAACTGAAGTTTGGCAGACCGAATGCAAATACAGCGAATATAGCTGATATAAGAATTAGTCTTAATACTAAATTGTTAAAAATCTCCTTACGAATTCTTAATTTTTTAAATATAGTTATCATAGATTTTATTAAAGAAGAAATAGGATAAAATAGTAATAAAATTAAAAATACTTTTCTATTAGTCAAAACTAAGGCTAAAATAAGTATAATTCTATCAATATTCTCATTTACAAAAGGCAATATTTTAAAATCGTACTGTCTAAAGATTGGAGAAATCTTATAGATCAATACAGCAGATAAAAGTTGCGATAGATAGAAGCTAGTAGGGAAAATTCCAACTAAAGAATAAGCGTCAAAAATCCCTGGACTAATATTTCTATCTGATGCATAACCAAGAATAGAATATATAGGTGGTGGATTAAATAAAAATAATATGGCTGGTAATGATAATATTATAGGCCACCTAAAATGATTAAATAGAGATTCATTAAAAGGAAGTAAACCTAATATAGAAAGGAATACAGTTGAGATAGAAAAAGATCTAAGCAAGGCGACCGAAAATGGCAAAGGGTCTCCACCAAGAACAAGAAAAGAAAAGACTACAATAGTAAAAATAGAAAAGATTAATAATGATAATTTTTTATTAAAAGCCTTTGAACTTCTTGATAAAAAAAGAAAGCTCAAGCAAGGAATAAATAAAATATTATAAATATTCGATATTCCGAATATCTTGGAAAACAATAATGGAAATAAAATAAGAAAGTAATACATTTTAATTTTTAAGGTTATTAATTACGCGATCAAGGACATTATCCAAAGAAAATTCATATAAATGATCTGTTGATGCAGAAAAATAATCATTATATTTATTATATTTAATATTTGTTATGTTGCTCAAAGCACTTATTGGTAACAAGGAATTTCGCATTTGAATTGGTATATTATATGGCTTATTAGAAAAAACGATCAAATCATGGCTATAATAAAGTAATATTTTACTTGGGAAATCACAAAAATTTGACTGCTCCTGAGCTAGTGGAGAGCGTAAATCAAGACCTATATTTGATTTTTCTAATAACATTTTCAAATCGATTTCAGCCAATTTCCCAAGGAATAATATATTAGGAGGAGATGACCTTAAAAATTTTATAAAGTAGTCTGGTAGCTCTGATTGTGAAGAGGTAAAATGAATTTTTATATTAGTATTTTCTATACATAAATTTTTTAGTAAATTTAAAGCATTAATTGGAACATTGTAATTAGATATAGATCCACAATGAACAATATTAATTATTTTTTCATTAGAGATTTTAGGGCAATATGAAGCTTTAAGTTGAGAAGATATCAACGGATAGGCGAAATAAGATTTTTCTTTTAATTTTTTATAATATATTCTCTGAGAGTAGCAAGAAAATGAAATAACTGATCCAAAAGCTTTTAAAATAAAAGGACGAAGAATATAACCATCAGCTTGAATCAGTATAAAGTTGCATTCAAAATAAATTAATTTAGTTAATGATCTAAATATTAAGGATTGAAAATTTGTTATATTATAAAGAAATACATTTGATGGCCTATTTTTTTTGCATAAAAATAACATTGAGGCAATATAAACAATGTCTCTTATATATTTAATACTTGTAGAAATAATTTGTCTTCTTTCATTAGTTTTCTTTTTAAATGGGATACTTAAAAAATAATTTAATGTATCAGAAATATTAAAGACAGGAAAATAATAAAATGAAAAATCAAACAAGCTATTTTTAGAATAATAATTAATTATACTTTTGATTAAATCCTCACTAGCAGATGAAGAAGATTGTGATCTTCCTACTTCAGCAAAGATTAAGTTAGATGAAATCAAAGGAAAACATCCCAACCAATGGGGGAGCATCTGCAAGAATAATAATCTGATTTTGAAATTAATGCATATGAATTTTGATTGAAAATTTCGCTTGATAAAAATCTAGACCATTCTACAAAAGTTGACTCTGGATTACCACAAATATAACTTGCCAAAGACATCTCAATAATATCTACCATAGGAGAGATAGAGCTTGATAAAAAAACATTTTCTGGAAGTCTATCAATGTTTAAGAATGAAATTATTTGATTATAATTTGCATCAGAATATATCTTAACCGTTAGAGACTTAGTCCTAGTAAAATATTCTAAAGATTCTAATATTTTTTCAGATGAAATATTTTTTTTATTTAATATAAAATCACCTAATCTAAGATGAAAAGCCACTACGTTCATTCTACTTTTTTTGATCTCAGGGAATGAAAAATATATAAATTTTTGGATTTGACTCTTAAAGTCTATAATATCATAAAAGTGATTTTTATAACCTGAGAATATAATATTATTTTCAGAAGAAATCATTGACTCATTATGCCAATATCTGCTGTAAAAAATAAGCGCAGATTCTAAGGCTGGCAAAGTTGCCCAATTAAAATGAGAGTATACATTGGAATAATTTCTTAAGGAATTTATAGATAAATCTCTAAGGAAATTTCGTGGCTGTATTTGATTTTGATGAGGATAAAGAAGAGTTGCACCATCTCTCAAGCAACTAGAGAATGCTCGAAAGAAAGGGAAAAGCGTATTACCTAAGCCAAATCCACCAATACGAAAGAACGGGTAGACAGATATTAATGAGCGATGTATTAATGGTAAATAATATTTTTGTCTAGGCATTAGGAAAACCACTCCTTATAAAATGAAGGCTAAGTTGATTTGCTAATTGTGAAATAGAACCTACTTTAAAGATAGATCCAATACTTCCTTTCTCAAGAAGATCTTTAGAGCCAACTTCAGAGCTGACTATTGAATAGGTATTGCAATCAATTGCTTCTGAGACTACAAAACCATATCCATCAAATCTACTGGGTAAAACAAGTACATGATTTGTCTTTAAAAGTTTTAATATATCGCCATGAGGGACATGACCATGAAAATTGCAAGTCAAAGTTTTATCTTTAAATTCCTTTGAGACAATACTTTTACATCTCCTCAGAAGCGGTCCTGTGCCTACAAGGTTCAAATGAGCCCTGAATTTTAATTTTTTAAATGCATAAATAAGAGTCAAAGGATCCTTTCTTTTAATGAACTGACCTATAAAAATTATATTAAATATCTTCAGACTATCTACTCTTTCCTCATTTATATAATTAAGCCTATAAGACTTACTCTCTTGATATGGCAAACTATATATATTTTTAAAAAATATTTTATATATATAAGAATTCAAATTAGATGTTATATATAAAGTTCTGACTTTCATTATTTTGCATTGAAAAAATAAGCTTAATGAAGTCTTAATTAATCTTGGTATAACAAAAAGATCATTAACTCTAATAGGTTCAAGGTGTGGAATTAATTCCACGCTATTAATTTTCTTTAAAAGTATATTAGATAAGTAATTCACTAAGTTTAGGCGCCTTATATCCAAAAAAGAATATAAAATAACTATAGATTCATAGCCTTTACTATAGATATTATCAATACATAAATTATTTAAATAATTCTTTATTTTAAGATTATTATTTTTATGATTAATTCTAAATCGCCTATCTTCAAAAGAAACATTTTTCAAAGAACCTTCAGAAGGATGTATAGAATCTTTTTCTGAAGCAATATGTATAATAATAAGGTCAGTAGACTTCTCTATTATTTCTAATATGCCTTCTTTATGGGAACTTGGTGCATTGTCTAATATAATTGTTAATTTTTTATTCATATAAATCAGTTTAAGATTAAAATTTAAAATAATAAATTAATGCAATCATATTAAAGTTTGGTGTATTATTATTTTTCTAATACTTCTTGATATAATTTAACATATTTATCAGCAACAACTTCTGGAGACCATAATCTTTTAGCTCTATTTAAAGAAGATTGTCTAATCAAATTATACCGGTCATCATCCTCTAAAACCCATTCAACGCCTGCGACTAAATCCAAAGGATCAAATCTTTTTCCTAAAAAACCAGTTTTTTGATGCTCAACAATATCTTTTAAACCACTAGTATCAAAAGCCACAACTGGCAAGCCACAGCTTTGGGCTTCGCTTGCTGTCTGGCCAAATGACTCCATTAAAGAGGGGACAATCATTACATCAGCAGCAGAATACAATAAAGCAAGAGATTGATCATCATATAAACGTCCCATAAAAAAGATAGGCATACCTAAACTGAGATCTTCTAATGGTCCAGATTCACCAAAAACGACAGCTGAGCATGGAGAAATAGATTTAGATAATCGTGATAAAGCTATTTTCAATAAATCCCAGCCTTTTCGTTTGTCGGTGGTTGCATTTAAGGCTCCAAATAGGATTAAAGTCATATCTTGTGGCAAGTCAAATAATTGACGTGCATATGATTTTGGCCATGGTTTATAAATATTTGTTGGCAATGTATTTGGAATAACTTTGACAGGCCAATTAGACATCAATTTTGAATTCTGAACACATTCTTTTAACCAATTACTAGGACAAACAATATTCATTTCTCTATTCCAATTTTTCTTTTTCCGATGCCAAGCATACATATCTAAATCTATTCCTGAATCAGTTAAATCTCTATTATCTTTTAAATATCCTTCAATATATCTTTTATCATTATAGTCTTTAGGATAATGCTCTGAGCCGCAAAAGGCCCAAGCATCATGCAATGTCCAAATAACGGGTTTCTTTATCCTTCCAATATCCTCAATAGAAAGCATTTCTCCTTGAACCCAATGGAGATGAATTAGATCTGCATCGCTTTTTTCCAAAGAATTCAGAATACTTGAAGAGAAAAATGAAGAAGAATGTAAAACTGAATTATTAGTTAATTGCAATTGCTGCAGCTTTATACTTATGAAGCTTTTTAACTTAAAAAAGTACTGACTTTTCCTCGATAAATTAGAAAAAATAGTTTTATCGTCACTTATTTTATTTAATACACAAAGTGAACTTTGAATGTCATTAGAAGTATTTTTATTAATTGCATTATTAAGACGAAAGGTTGCTCTAGAAGCTCCTCCCTCAATATCCGACGTAGAAACATGTATAACCTTCATTATTAATAAAATAATTTTTTATTAATCAAAATAGAAAATATTAAATTAAAAACTTTTTGTGAATCGTAAAATTTTATTTTTACATCTTTTAAATAGTTTAAATAATCCAAGAAATGTAATGAATGAAGGGCCAGAAAAATTATCTAATTCAGTAAACCTATCTGCGAAAGAATCTCTTACGATAAAATCAGGATGAATTATTGGAAGAATTTTAGCATTACCTGAAGACATGCCTGAACTTTTAGTAGGAGAAACTCCTGAAGTGGTATGTGTTCCATCTATTCCATAACCAACATTATGAATTAAATTTTTATTTGGAATAATTGTTAAACCACTATTTAACCAACAAGTATAAGCCCATTGATAATCCCATGTATCTGGACTCGAATTAAAATAAAGATTATCAAAAACATTTTTCCAATAATTACACTCTCTTTTTTGATTAAATACTTTTTCTAATACTTTCGACTCCTTCACAATAGGCCAATTCTTTAATTCACTATCATAATGATTCCAACATCTTCTCCAGCTTGCCCAACCCCAGCAATGGCAATATCTACTAAAATAATAAGAACCACTCCCTCTTAATTTATCTTTTTGAATATTGTTTGCTGTAATACACCATATCCTAGAGTCATCTCTATATCTTTCCAAAAGTTCTTCTGCAAAGGGCAGGAAATCTGGATAAGGAATACAATCATCTTCTAAAATAATTCCTTCTGTTTCATTAGCAAAAAACCAATTTATTGCTTTAGTCACTCCAATCTTACAACCATTATTTTGCTCACTATATAATTTTTTTATAGAACACTTCCAATCAATTTGCTTATCAATTAACTCTCTGGTTAAAGCTACTTTTTCTATTTCCAAGGGATTGGAAGAATTAGGACCATCACAAGCAACGTAAATATTAGATGGGGTAAATGGTTTTATTGCCTCTATAACCTTAGATACTGTTTCAGGTCTCCTCCAAGCAATGATAAGAATAGGTGTTTGAAATGGCATTGTTTAGATAATTAGTAATATCTAGGAATTAAACTAGTTTTTGAGAAATATATATGAATTTAGGCATTATGGTCAGATAGTTAATTAATTATAGAGATGACGAAGCTTTTAGATACTTTAAAAAATCTAACAAGAGCTTTTGAAAATTTAATAACACTTTTATTATTACTTTTTTTAATAAGTGAATTTAAATAGTCTTCTATTTTCTCTAATAAAATAAAAGCTTTATAATCAGTATTAATTGAAGATAATTCAACCTCATTTGTAATCAAACCTAATATATTTAATTTAGAAAGACTGGCCTTCAGATAATTTTCTTTACAATGATTCTTATCTATATTAGCCAAACTTACATTATAGATAAAGCCATCAATTTTATCAGAATAAATAAAAACATCGGAGGCAGAAGAAATAGGAGTTGTATTATAAATAATATAATCAAATTCTTCTAGTTCATTTAATTCAGAAATAATTTTATCAAGTTTATTTGAACTAAGCAGCTTTACAGGATCATCAATATTAGAACCTGATCCAAGTATTTTACACTTTAAAGATTTGATATCCATCATCAAATCTTTAATAAGATCCTTCTCTCCTTCAATCAGATCTGATAAACCTTTAGTATTATTTATTCCCAATTTATCATTAAGTTCATTGCTTCTAAAATCCAAATCAACTAAAAGAACATTCTTATCAATATCAGATAAAGACTTCGCTAGACTTGCATTTAAGCTTGAAGCGCTTTCTGAGTAATCTGTGGTTAATATTGAAAGAGATTTTATTCCTATAAAGCTCTTGCAGGAAAGTAAAGAAGAAAAAATATTTTTAAAAGGATCATTATTTTTTGTTAATTCGCCTTCATTGGGTTCTAACTGGGTAATCTTTTTAGATTTATAATTACTTAGATTAATATTCTCGTTAAGGACTTGGGAAGGCGAGGGATAAGAAACATGCCCAAGGAAATTCTTTTGTAAATAATCCTGTACCACAATTGATTCATAAAATTTATTATCTATTCGATCCCTTAATAAAGCAAGAATTGAACCAATAAATGTCCCAAATAATAGAGATAGAGTAATATTAAATTTCATATTTGGACTGAATGGTATTGAACTCATGCTAGGGGGAGACAGCACTTTCCATTGAACATTTTTTTCAGCAAGATCTAATCTATATTTTTCTTGTGTTTTTCTAATTCCTAATAAATTAGTTTCAGAAATTCTTATACTTTCTTTGATGGACTGATATTCATTAATTAAGCTGGGCTTAATTAAAAACTTATCTTCCAATTCATCTCTCTTTAACTCCTGTAATTTAATTTTTGCTTTTGTTTCATCTATTACCAATTCAATTGACTTTAATTGGCTTCTCAAAAAGATAGGATTTAGCTCCTCTTGCCTTGCCAGAAGAGATTTAATAACTTTAGATTCTGGCTTGAAAACCGTCCTGTCTAACGCAATTTGCTTTTCTAGTGCAATTTGTCGAGAAAGAAGTCCTTGATCAACATCTACTAGCAAAAAAATATCATCAGGTCCACTACTTAAAGTCTTTCTAAATTGAATGGCAGATAGCTTACCAGCCAATAAGTCTTTACGTACTTTACTAAGTTTTTCTAAACCTTCTTTATTTTTAGAAATAAGAGCATCTACCTTTTTCTGTTCATTTTTAATTGCTTTAGCTGAAGAGATAGGTTCAAGTAAAGAGTATTTTTCTTGAAAGTCACTAAGCTCTTTTCTTAATAATATATTCCTTGCATTAAGTGAAGGATATTGTGAATTTAAAAAATCTAAACCTTCCTGTAATTTAATTTGTTTTTGATTTATAGCTGTTCTCAAATATAAATCCTTTAAATCATTAAGTAATAAAAAGCCCGTTTTCGGATCATCTACCGTTAAGCTAATTTCTAAAGTACCATCTGCGGGTAACTTATTATTTACTAGTGGTATATCAATAGATATTTTAGAAGCTAGGCCTCCTACACTTAAATTATTCTTATAAGCGAAATCTTTTAATACCAAAGAACTTTTTAAGAATGTTACCAAGTTAGGGAATTTCCCAGAAGCTTGCCCCATAAATAAGCTTGAAAAGGGAGACGCCGGAGTTGAATTCATAAAAGAAGTCTTACTATTTTCCATTTCTATTGGATCTTTTATCAATAATGAAAAAGATCCTCTATATTTAGGATCAAAAACTCTTTCATAAGTTGTTAGAACAGCGGCAAAAGTAACAAACAACCCAGTAGTAAAAAAAATAATTTTTTTCCTTCTAATAAGACAATTAAATAATTCTTTTAAATTTATTTCTTCTACATATTCTGGAAAAATTCCGCTAGAAAGTTCTTGATTATTAGTGATTAACTCTTTAGAATTATAGAGATTTGATGATTTATTTTTTTCATTTGAATTTTCCAAGACTTTTGGTTTCTTCCTATACAATTAACAACCTGTACCATCATAATGGATTAAGGGTACATGGCTATGAGAAAATTAATTTATGTTGAGAAGAATAATGAGCTCAATCAATCTGTACAGAAATATAGTCATTTCATTCTGCATCCTTTCAAGTGGAATTGTGGAGATTCCTTATATGGAGACAATGAAGGCTAGAGCTGAAGCTGATTTGATATCAACTGATGAGCAATCTCTTGATATAAATAGAGACTATTACATTCTTGGCCCTGGAGATTTCATAGATATAGAATTATTTGAATACAAGGAATTGAATGGCATTTACGAAATCACTGCTGATGGAAGTATCTTATTACCTTCAATTGGAAGAATAAATATTTCTGGCTTATCTATAGAGCAAGCAACGAAGTTAATTCGGGAAAGATTAAGTAAGGATATGTATAGAACTGATATGTTTTTAAAAGTTAGAGTCCCTAGAACTTTAACTTTATCTATCTTAGGTGATATTAAATTTCCAGGTATTCATAAACTTTCTCCTGCCAAGCTTCCTAATTCAAAAATTAGACTTACTGATGCTGTAAAAAAAGCAGGAGGAATAAATGCTACAACAAGTCTTAAAGATGTAGAAATAATAAGAAGATTGCCTGGAAAAAAAGGAGAATATAAAAAGACCTCATTAAATTTAATTGATCTAATTGTAGAAGGGGATCAAACTCAAAATCCAATATTATTTGATGGAGATACAATAAAATTTAAGAAAGCAAAAGCTATTTCACCAGATGTTTTCAAACATACAAATTCGACGCTATCATCTAAAACAATTGACGTAGTTATTTATGGAGAAGTTCCACGTCCTGGCAAAGTAACACTACCTAGGAACACCCCTCTCGTTCAGGCAATTTACACAGTAGGTGGACCTAATAAATTTACAGCAAACACCAAACAAGTAGAGCATTTAAAAATAAACCTTGATGGTACTGTTAGCTTAAAAAAATACAAGCTTAATATTAAAGAAGGACTATCAAATCAAAAAAACCCGATATTATCTGATGGAGATGTCATAATTGTTAGAAGAACTATTTTAGCAGGAGTTTCAGCAGGTGTTAATGCAATCACAACACCCATTACAAGTATTCTTGGAGGTATTGCTGTTATTGAAATGATAAATGACTAGAGTTAATTAAAAACTTAATAAAAATAGTAACAAAAACTTATGAATAAATCTAAAATCAGAAATTTGGTTACTGGAGGAGCTGGTTTTTTAGGATCACATCTAGTAGAAAGATTAATAAATAATGGAGAGGAAGTTTTATGCTTGGATAACTATTTTACAGGGAGAAAAGATAATATATTAAAGTGGATAGATAATCCTCTATTTGAATTAATTAGGCATGATGTTACTGAACATATACAATTAGAAGTTGATAGAATTTGGCATCTAGCCTGTCCAGCCTCTCCTATTCATTATCAGCACAATCCAATTAAAACGGCTAAAACAAGTTTCTTGGGGACATACAATATGCTTGGACTTGCAAAAAGGGTAAATGCAAGAATATTAATGGCCTCTACCAGTGAGGTTTATGGTGACCCAGAAGTCCATCCTCAACCAGAATCCTATAGAGGTAGCGTTAATACAATAGGGAAAAGAAGCTGCTATGACGAAGGGAAAAGAATTGCTGAAACACTATGTTTTGATTACAACCGAATGCATGGTACCGAAATAAGAGTAATGCGAATATTTAATACTTATGGTCCAAGAATGTTGCCAGATGATGGAAGGGTGATAAGTAACTTTATTGTTCAGGCTCTAAAGGGTCATCCTTTAACTATTTATGGTGAAGGCAAACAAACTAGAAGCTTTTGCTATGTTGATGATCTTGTTGAGGGAATGATTAGTGTTATGAATGGAAATTGCAATGGACCAATAAATATTGGAAATCCTCAAGAATTTACAATTATTGAGTTGGCTAATTTAATTCGTAATAAAATCAATCCTAAAATAAAGTTGATTTTTAAAGAATTACCAGAAGATGATCCCTTACAAAGGAAACCTCTAATAAATAAAGCGATTGACGAGCTTGGATGGGCGCCAAAAATTGAACTTAACGAAGGATTAGATAAAACAATTGAATATTTTAGGAATCTTTTAATAAAGGAATAATTAATCTTTTAAATTTGATTTATTAACAATATCTTGTAACTTACCAGAGTTTATAAAATCACCGAATCGTTCTAAAACATAATTCCAATTTCTAGCAAAATGATTTGGCCTATTAATTTTACTCACATTATTATATAACCTCATACCTCCTAATCCTAATGGCTTTAATCCTAAGTAAGGGAATAAAATAACCTTATAATTATTTTCCCAAGAGATAAAACAATTAAAATAGTCATCATATTGATATGGTTGATATGCCTCTGGGAAGAAATTTAAATTTATAGCAGCATCTACACTTATAAGTTGAGGAGATCTATTTACACAGGCAACATATACACTCTCTGATAAATCATTATTTTGTTTCATTGAAGGTATTAAGCCCTTCTCATAGTCGCCAAGAGTATAAAACTCTTGTCCATCATCATCAAAAGAATGATTATAATAAGCGGTTATAAACTTATTGTCAGCAGGAATATAATCAAAGTCTTTAGATAAATTCATGCCTGAGCATCCACCAACAATACTTACATTATTTTTTTCAATTAGTAAGCAAGATTTTTCAATCCATTCTGATATATTTTGTTGATATAAATCATCATCTTGAAGAAGAAGTACAAACTTACATCCGAAATTCTTAGCAATTCCAAGTGACATTCTATAATTTTTGATTTCATGTACATCATTTGCCTGTATTACGATATGATTTGGCCCTGGCAAGAGTGAATGTAATTCATTTGCAGAATTATCGATACATCCATCAGAGAAAGCAACAATATTCTTAAATTTTGCTTCTAAAAAGGGTTTTAGCAACTTCTTACAATTTGATCGCTTATTAAAAATTTGAAAAACAATTAAAACATCAGGATATTTTATAAACATCTTAGAGCTTGATTCTATATAAGCTTTATGAGCTAAAACTCTCTTTTTCTTATATATGTTTAATAGTTTAATACTAATAAAATAAATATTTAATAATAACTTCTTAAAATATTCTAACATCTTTAAATACAGAGAATATATAAACTAAATCACATCAGAAATTATTTCTTCTGGAGTTCCAATAGCTTCTATAGAACCATTTTTCATTTTTATTAACTTATCACAATTCATAACAGTACTATATCGGTGTGCAATTATAAAAATAGTATAATTATATTTATACTTTGCTATTGATTCCATAACTTTTTTTTCTGTTAGCATATCTAGCGCACTAGTAGCTTCATCTAAAACTAATATTTGGGACTTTTTATAAAGCGCCCTAGCCAATCCTATTCGCTGCCTCTGACCTCCACTTAATTTAACGCCACGTTCTCCTACAAAAGATTTATACCCCATTTGAGTCTTCTCTATGAAGGAAGCTATCTGAGCAAGTTCAGCTGCTTTTTTTACTCGATTAAAATCTATATCATTTACATCTTCACCAAAAGCAATATTTTCTAATACTGAAGCATCAGATAAGTATATTTGTTGAGGTACATGTGAAACTATTGATCTCCAATTCATTAATAGCTTTTTATTATCAATATCATGTAAATCATTTCCGTCGATTAATAGTTTTCCTGAGCTTGGCTTTAACAATCCAATTAGAATATCTAAAAAAGTACTTTTTCCGCTTCCTGTTGACCCTATAAAACCAATACACTCTCCCTTTTTAATTTTAATATTTAAATTATTTAAAACAAAAGGCAAGTTACTATCGTAACGATAACTAATATTTTGAATGTCTATACTCTTTTCAAACAAAAAAGAACGATCTATTTTCAGATTAGACTTTAAATCTATTGGCTGCTCAGTAATTTCAAGTAGTTTGTTTATTGAATGTAAGTTAGTTCTCATGCTAGCCCAAGAGCCATATGCTTGCTGCATCGCAGGCAAAAGCCTTTGAGCAGAAAGGGCTAGGGTCCCCAATAAAGGTATTAGATAAGCACTAGTAGAACTAGTAGAGGATGAAGAATTTAGAATTATTGCTACTAAGGCTACTAATGAAATGCCAAGTCCCTCAATAATATACCTAGGCATACTTGAAAACAAATCTACTTTCACAAGACTCATCTTCAAAATAGAGCTTATTTTTTCTAATTTACTTACATAAAATTCATAATTATTCTCTAAAATCATTTCCCTTATTGAGCCAGTTCCTTCTTGTAGTAATTTGACTTGTAATTGATTATTTTCAGCAATAATTTTACTTAATCTCCTTAGTCTATCCTTAGTAATAATAACAGCAGTTAAATAACAAATAATAAAACAGCTTGAAACGATTAATGCTACAATAAAATCAATAGAAAATATACCTATAATTATAGAGATAGCTATAAATGAAGAAGTACAAAATTGTAAAAATAATCTAATACAATCAACTCCACTATCAACATAATTTCTAGCTGCAACTATCAACTCACTTGAGTTCTTTTTTAGATGAGTTTCATAAGGTGACTTAAGAGCTATTAAATACGACTTTCTAGTAAATCCAATACCTAAAACTGCAGAGAATCTTGATATAAAAGCTAATGTAGAAATCTTCAGAACAGTCGAAGCTAATGTTATAAAGATAAATATAAATGTTAACAATAGAATCATTAGTGAAGGATCTCTAATCGAAAAGATTTCATTAATTATCAAAACTAATCTATAACTGTCAATCTTCTCTGGATTTAAAATCACAGATAAGAAAGGGAAAACGACTAGAACTGAAAACATCTCCATCAATCCTGTAAGAATCATCGCGCAGAAAAGATAGAAGATCTGTCTCCTATTTTTGTAAGATATATTCTTCCAAAGGCGAGGTATTGTTCCTCTTATAGTTAATCTATCTGCATTACTATTTTGCATAATAAAATCTTCTATAATCTAATATCTTTTGATGTATAACTTTCTTTAAATGATTGTACAGTATCATTTATACCTTGATCTAAATTGATCTTTGGTTCCCAACCTATATTTTTAAGCCTACTTATATCTAATTGTTTTTTTGGAGTCCCATCAGGCTTGGATAAATCCCATTTTATCTCACCCTTAAAGCCTACTGCTTCAGCAATACAATAAGCTAATTCCTTAATTGTTATGTCTATTCCAGTCCCAACATTCAAATAGTCCAAAATATTGCCATTTCCCATCCTAGGAGCATCTTTAGAACTTGGATTCCAATTCTCCAAAGCATAAATGCAGGCTTCACCAAGATCATCAACATGAAGAAATTCTCTTAATGGGGTACCACTACCCCAGCATGTAACTTCTTTTTCCGAATGAATATTAGCCTCATAAAATCGCCTGATCAAAGCAGGTAAGACATGAGAGTCACTTAAATGATAATTATCTCCAGGTCCATAGAGATTTGTGGGCATGAGACTTATGGCATCAAAACCATATTGCTTTCTTAAAGCTGAACATAATTTAATTCCTGTAATTTTGGCCAAGGCATACCACTCATTAGTAGGTTCTAAAGAACCCGTCAACAATGATTCCTCACGTATTGGTTGTTCAGAGTATTTTGGATAAATACAGCTACTTCCTAAAAATAGAAATCTTTTAACACCTAATCTCCAAGACTCTTCTATTAAGTTGTTTTGTATCTTTAGATTCTCTAATAAGAATTCTGTAGGTAATCGATTATTTGCAGAAATCCCACCAACTTTAGCTGCAGCCAATATAACAATATTAGGTTTATTTTTTATAAGGAATTGTTTTAATTTTTCTCTATCAAGTAAATCTAATTCATTTCTACTTGCAGTAATTAAATTATAATATGAATGTCGTTTTAAGGAGCGTAAAATAGCAGAGCCAACCATGCCTCTATGACCAGCAACAAATATTTTATCTTTTGAGTTAATGTACATAATAAATAAAAACTAGAAAGAATATTTATTTAGAGGGAGGTGTTTCAAGAGATGGAATTACTTCGAAACCTTTTTTCATTAAATAAGCTTCTTTTGATGCCTGTTTTTTATCTTCTATTATCATTTCCTTAATTAGATCTTCAAGAGTAGTTGTGGGTGTCCAGCCTAATTTTTCTTTAGCTTTAGAAGGATCTCCCAATAATGTATTAACTTCAGCAGGGCGAAAATACCTTGGATCAATCCTTAAAACTATTTTCCCATTATCAGCTCTTCTTCCTATCTCATTTACACCCTCTCCTTCCCATAAAATTGAATTCTTGCCAGTTGAACCACACCATCCTAATTGTTTAGCAGATAGCTCTATAAATCGCCTCACAGTCTCCTGACGTCCTGTCGCTATAACGAAATCTTCTGGTTCATCTTGTTGCAGCATTCTCCATTGCATTTCAACATAATCTTTAGCATGCCCCCAATCTCTCAGAGAGTCTATATTGCCCATATATAAACAAGACTCAAGGCCCTCATCAATCCGAGATAAACCTCTGGTGATCTTCCTGGTGACAAAGGTTTCGCCTCTCCTTGGACTCTCATGATTAAAAAGTATGCCGTTACACGCAAACATCCCATACGCCTCTCGATAATTCACAGTAATCCAATAAGCATAGATTTTTGCTGCTGCATAAGGGCTTCTAGGATAAAAAGGGGTAGTTTCTTTTTGTGGGGTCTCTTGAACTAATCCATATAACTCGCTGGTACTTGCTTGATATATTCTAGTAAATTTAGATAAACCTAATAGCCTTACAGCCTCTAGTATTCTGAGGGTTCCTAAGGCATCTGAATTAGCTGTATATTCAGGAGACTCAAAGCTAACAGAGACATGGCTTTGAGCACCTAAATTATAAATTTCATTAGGTTTAACCTCTTGAATAATCCTTATTAGATTACTGCTATCAGTAAGGTCTCCATAATGCAAAACCAAGCTTTGATTGTCTACATGAGGATCTTGATAGAGATGATCTATTCGAGAGGTATTAAAGCTACTAGCTCTTCTTTTTATTCCATGGACTTTATAGCCCTTATCCAATAAAAGCTCCGCAAGATAACTACCATCTTGACCTGTAATACCTGTTATTAGAGCTACTTTATCGGGAATAGTTGCAACCATATGTTAAAAAATGTTTTAATTGGTTGCTAAAAAATAAAATCAACCAATCTTCAAACTAATCGTGGCTGTGTTGTGTAGTAATATAACACAGCATGATAAGTAAATTGAATCTAATTAGAAGATTAATTGAATCATTTAAGCCTAACTCAAGTAATATTCAATTCGAAAAAGATATACAGATTAGTCATTTAAGATATAAACAAATTACTTCTAATTTAATTAATAAAATATACATATGTCATCATAAACCACTAGTACACAGGAAAAGATACTTAGAGAGTAGACTTTTTTCAAAAGGTTTAGAATGTGAATGGGTAGAGGACTTCTTGCCACAAGATATTGAAAATCAATATGATCAAATTGTAGGTACAAAAGAATTAAAATTAGACCTTAAGATGCCAGGGATATCTCAAGGTCAATACAAGCTTTTCAAAAACGCAGGTACAAAAATAACAATTACAGAACTTTCTCTTTACAAAAAAATTGAATACTGTTTAAAGGATCAAGTAAAAGGAGAAAAAGAATTGATATTAATATTAGAAGACGATATAGTTATACCCAATAATATTACTGAATACCTAGATTTATGTGCTTCGGAATTTGTATTTTCTAATATCAATTTAGATTGTCTTATGGTTGGTACAGCTTTTGGGTTTAAGTCACAATATTACAAGCCAGATAGGCTCATACATTACGGGAAAGATCAACTAACAAGGTGTACTCACGCTATGATGTTCTCTTTTGAGGGAGCTAAAAAGATACTCAGGAATCTTTATCCCATCAACTGGCCAATAGATTTCAAGTTAAATGAAATTTTCATAAAAGAAAGGATGAGAGTGGCATGGGCAGAACCAGGATTAGTTCAACTTTCTCATACTCCATATGAGGAAAGTTCATTAAGTAAGGCTAGAGAGTAGTGAAGATTGGTTTTTGTGATTTCTGGGGAGGTGAATATCCTTTTCAAGTAGAAAACAATTTTTTTACGTACTTACTAAAAGAGTTAAGAGAAGATATACAGATTGTAGAACCTAAAGAATCTGAAATCTTAATTTTCTCTGTTTTTGGTAATGAAAATAAAAAATATAAGGATTGTAAAAAAATACAATTTATAGGTGAAAATATTCGTCCCTCTTTTAGAAATTGCGATTATTCTTTAAGTTTTGACTTTAATAATTATCGTGGCAAAAACTTCAGACTCCCTATTTGGTATCTATACATAGATTGGTTTAAAAAATCATCTTATGGTAATCCGGCATGTCTTATCCCAGAAGAATATTTATACAATGAGAATAGGTTCTCAAAAAAAGCCAAAGATTCATTTTGCTCAATTGTAATTAGCAAGTCAAATAGAAGAAGGCGGCGTATTATAAATACCTTAAGTTCCTATAAAAATGTTGATGTCTTTGGGAAAGTAGAAGGCAGCACAAAACTGCCGTATGGAGAGGAAATAAAATTAGATACTATCTCTAATTATAAGTTTTCTATATGTTTTGAAAATTCAATATTTCCAGGATATACAACTGAAAAACTCCTTCATGCAAAGATAGCAGGAACTATTCCTATTTACTTTGCTCATAATTCATTTGATATAGATTTCAACCCAAAATGTTGTATTAATACGAATAATATGTCCTCTAAAATGATTCTTGAGATGATAAAAGAAATAGATAGTTGCTCATCAAAATATACAGAAATATTAAATGAACCTCTTTTTCTTAATAGAGTAAATTTAGATTCTTTAAAAGAATTTATATCAAAAATTATAGTTTAGAAATTTTAATAAAAATAAAAATCATATTTACATATGGCTACAAGCTATAATAATAAAAAGATAAAAAAACATATTTTTAAATTATACATTTTGCATAATAAGAAGATATCGTCTATTAGCAAAAACTTTTTATAATCTCCTCAATCGCATATTATTAATTAAAAATGGTTCTAAAGATGAAAAAAATATTTGTAACAGGTGCTGCAGGTTTTATTGGAGCAAGCTTGGTTATTCGTTTATTAGAGAAAGGTGAAACTGTAATTGGATTAGACAATATAAACTCATATTATGATCGATCACTTAAAAATTCAAGATTAAAAAAAATTGAATTAGCTTCAGAAAGTTCCTCTGGGCAATGGATATTTTATAAATCATCACTTGAAAATGATCAGACATTGAAATCTATCTTTGACAAACATTCACCTGATGTTGTGATTAACCTGGCAGCTCAGGCAGGAGTAAGATTTTCTATCGAAAATCCCTCCACATATATTCAGAGTAATTTAGTAGGATTCTTTAACCTAATAGAAAAATGTCGCCATTACTCAACTAATAATCTAATTTTTGCATCTAGTAGTTCAGTCTATGGAGGAAATAAAAACCTACCTTTTTGTGAATCTCAATCTGTAGATCACCCCATATCTTTGTATGCCTCCACAAAGAAAGCAAATGAATTAATGGCACATTCTTATAGCCATCTATTTGGAATTCCAACTACAGGTCTAAGATTTTTTACTGTATATGGACCATGGGGACGTCCAGATATGGCTCCGATGATTTTTGCAGATTCAATATTAAATGAAAAGCCAATAAATGTATTTAATTATGGAAAAATGAAAAGAGATTTTACCTATATTGATGATATTGTCGAAGGCATATATAGATGCTGCTATAAGCCAGCAACTATTAATAATGAATTCAATGAACTGAAACCAGAGCCTTCAACATCATTTGCTCCTTATAGAGTCTTCAATATTGGTAATAGCAAGCCAGTTGAATTAATGTATTTCATTAAAACACTTGAAAATGCACTTGGTAAAAAAGCGATAATAAATTTACAACCTATTCAACCCGGGGATGTAGAAAATACAGCTGCTAATACAGATTTATTAGAGAATTGGATAGATTTTAAACCTTCAACAACAATAGAAAATGGTATTGAATTATTTGCAAAATGGTATATTGATTACTTTAGAGATTAGATTAAAAAAAAATATTGATATCATGCAAAAACTAAGAAAAATTTACAAAAGACTCTTTTGGATATTATTTAACTTATTGAAACCTAAAAGAGACTTTACCTTAGTAAGGTTTGAGAATTTTTATAGTATCTTTAAAATTTACGAGCACACAGCGCCTAAATGCAGTTTATTTAACTTAAAAGAGTTGCCATTCAATAAAAGAAGATATGAATTGCTTGGAATGCAAATAGGCACAGAGCCTAGTGAAGCCTATTTTTTAATAAAGGCAATTCATGAATCTTTAAGTATTGATGGTGTTTGCTGTGAATTTGGTGTAGCTCAAGGACAAACATCAGCATTAATTGCAAACGAATTATTAGCATTTTCAAAGAAAAAGCTATATCTTTTTGATTCATTTGAAGGTTTACCTGAACCGACAAAAGAAGATATTCTAATAGATGATATTTTTAATTACGGAAATATTTTAAACTATAAAGGATGTATGAAATCGCCAAAAGAGAGTCTAATAAAAAACCTTTCTAATGTAGGGATAAATAAATCTAAGTATAAAATATTTAGTGGTTTTGTAGATAAAAATTTTTCTAATACTAGTGATTTACCTGAAAAAGTTTCATTCGCATATGTTGATTTTGATTTTTACGAGCCAATTAAAATAATATTAGAATTTCTTTTAAATGTCACAGATAAAGGAAGTTTTATTATTGTTGATGATTATGATTTCTTCTCTTCTGGCGTAAAGTTAGCCGTTGACAACTTTACAAGTCAGCACTCAGAAAAGTTTGATTACTTTGTTGCTCCAAAGTACATAGGTAATTTCATAGTTATAAAAAGAATCAAATAATATGAATTTAAATTTTAAATAAAATTATGATCATGAGTAATGAGGAAGTAAATAGCAAGATAAAGATATGAGAGGAAACTTGCATTTCATAGATATTTAAATATTTATTCAATAACTTCATCAAAAGATTATATTAATACAAATATTTTAATATAATTAGTGCTTTATTTGATCAAATAAACTATAATTTCTCAATGATTTCAATCGTAATTTCACCTTATCTTTTACAGATCTAGGAATTGATTTTAGTAATAACAAATAATAAAAATTAATGATACGTTCGATAAAAACTTTAACTTCCCAAGGCAGATCAGAAAGAAATACAAGTGATTTATCATAAATTGATTGTTGTCTCTCAGACAAACATATTTTCGCAAATATTGACATAATATTAGCAGGTTCAAAATCTTGGTATGCATTCCAAGAACTTGTACTCTCTAAAATATTTTTTAAATTCATAAAAATTTTAATCAACTCATCTTCATCTTTATAAGTAATAGCCTTATCTTTCAAAATTCTTAAATGCTCTTTATCTTTTGATTTAAGATAGGTTATTACTGGTTTATTTGCCGCTGAGAATTCAGCTGGTGCTAATCCAAAAGTCTCCCCATCTAATCTTCCATGTATCATCGCATCACAAGTTCCAATAAATAATGCCAAGCCTTCATCATTAACAGGATCAAGATAAATGACCCTATCATTATTAATAAATTGTTTTGTATTTAAAAATAAGAAATAAATACTATTATTGGCTTTAAGTACCTTTTTAATCGCCTCCTTTACAAAATTAATATCAAAAGTTTCATTACCTCCATGCCTTCCAATCACTAGAGCATCTTGGGGGATTTTTAACTGATTTCTAAAATTACCAATGTTTTCATAAGGTCTTACAATAGGAGGCAGCACTGGAAGATTCTTTCGAAAACGTTTATTTAAATAGCTTCCTACTACACACCTAAGAGTCGATCCCTGCCTTACCATCGGTCCAAATGCGCAATGGTAAATTGTTTTACAATCTTGCCAAATATCATGATTATTGAATTTAAAAATATCAATATGAAATCCATGAGATTGAACATAAAAGTGTGTGATTTCTTTTTCTTTCAATATTTTTCTAATTTCAGAAATATTATTAATCTCTAAAAGTTCAAATCTATCTAAATACTTATTTTTAACAAATTCTTTAGTTGAGGCGAACCCATATTTTCTTATAATTGACTCGTTGAAGCATACAATATATGATTTATTTCCTAGAATTTTCTCATTGTAATCAGCATAATCAAATGTTGTCTTATCTGTGCCTCTCTCGCAAAAATGCTTAGAAAAAAATGCTACATTGTAAATCATTTTAACTAAGTATAATCCTTTAATTATAGCAAATCAAATCGTACAAACTACAATCTTCGCTCAATAATTAAATAATTAATGACCGACCTCAAATGAAGAAAAATGTATGGTTTATTATCAATCTATTTGAGTATTTCTTTTAGACCAAATAACAAATAAATCTTTCTAATAAAATTTACTTAGCTTCAAAGAAATATTCTATACGCAGTAACTCAAACAAGAAGGGTTTAAGATTTATACTTTATTGTTTAAACAAAATAAATCATTCAGGTCAATAGAATCGCTTTGCTAATCGTTTATGGAGCCAAGCGGACTCGAACCGCTGACCCCCTGCATGCCATGCAGGTGCTCTACCAGCTGAGCTATGGCCCCAAATCGTTGTAATCGCAGTCATATC
>MDTG01188021.1_pt1 | contig 36120 bp, 32 predicted proteins | sample 811421 | NCBI WGS metagenome assembly MDTG01 (sample SAMN05326645, study PRJNA326480) | marine metagenome | isolation source: seawater | place: Pacific Ocean: South East | collected 2011
GAGATCTTTCTGCAATAGAAAAAACAGAAATATTTTCAATCTTTTCGAGGATTAATACGCTTTATATGATAGCTAATGCAGGTTCTGGTCATATCGGCACAAGCTTTAGTAGTATTGATATCTTCTCATGGCTGCATCTAAATGTTCTTACAGAGGATGACCTGTTCTTCTCATCCAAGGGCCATGATGCACCAGGGCTATACGCTGTCTTGATTGGTATAGAAAAGATAGAATATGAATATCTTCATAAACTCCGTCGTATAAATGGACTGCCTGGCCATCCAGATGTTACAACTACACCATGCATGGTCACCAATACAGGTTCACTGGGCATGGGAATTTCAAAGGCAAAAGGATTAGTTAAAGCTAACAGATTAGATGGGAAAAGTGGCAGAGTCTATGTACTAACTGGTGACGGAGAACTGCAAGAAGGGCAATTTTGGGAATCACTACCTAGCGCAGTAAATGGTAAATTTGAAGAGATTACTGTAATTATTGATCATAACAAGATTCAATCCGATACATGGGTTGACAACGTGAGTAATCTTGGTAATTTAGAATTAAAATTAAAAAGTTATGGGTGGCATGTTGAGCGATGCAACGGCAATAACTTTATGGATTTTTCAAAGGCAGTTGAATCAACTAGAAAGGTTAAAGGGCTACCACAGATCATCATTGCAGACACAATAAAAGGTTGTGGAGTCTCCTTTATGGAGGCGACAGCAATGGGTAATAATGAATTCTATCAATTTCATAGTGGGGCACCTTCGCAGGGAGATTACAAAAAAGCAGTAGATGAACTGGTCAGTAACACTAATAAATTACTAAAGCAGTTAAATCAAGAACCAATACAAATTGTAGAGGTAGCATATCAACAAAAAGATATGCAACATCCTCCTACCCAGCAAAAGTTAATCCCAGCATATGAAAATGCCTTAACTGAACTAGGCAGTGAGCATGAAGAAATTGTGGTCCTTGATGCGGATTTAATGATTGATTGCGGATTATTAAGTTTTCGCAATAAATACCCGGAAAGATTCATAGAGTGTGGTATAGCAGAGCAGGATATGGTTTCACAAGCAGGAGCCCTTGCATTAAAAGGAAAGCTGCCTATTTCTCATAGTTTTGCCTGTTTTCTAGCATCAAGAGCAAATGAACAGTTTTTTAACAACGCATCTGAAAACACCAAATGTATCTATACGGGGTCATTGGCTGGATTGTTGCCAGCTGGTCCTGGCCATTCACATCAAATGGTTCGTGATATCTCTGCACTGGGTGCCATACCAAACCTTACATTGCTTGAGCCCTCATGTGAGGAAGAGGTAAGGATGATACTGGACTATGCGGTTAACACAAACAAAGAGAGTACATACATACGCTTAGTTTCTGTACCTTGTGAAGTTCCATATACTTTACCATTAGATTATGTGCTGAAAAAAGGGAAGGGTGTTGTGCTGACAGAAGGAGATGATGCTATTATATTTGCTTATGGCCCGGTAATGCTGGCACAGGCCTTTAATGCGGCAGAGGTCTTAAAGAGGGAGCATGAATTTGGGCTTAAGGTAGTTAATCTCCCTTGGTTGAACGAAATAAATCAAGATTGGATTAAAGAGATAATTGGTGAAATCAAGCATGTATTCACACTAGACAACCACCTGATAAAAGGTGGTCAAGGTGAAAGGATTGGTTCTGCAATTGCTCAGGCAAGTCTTGTCGATACATCCTTTAATATGTTTGGTATTGAAGAAGTTCCCGTTTGCGGGCTGAGCCATGAGGTACTTTCATATCATAAGCTGGATGTGGAAAGTCTTGTATTTCGGATATTTGAGACAAGAACATGAAAGCAGTGATCCTAGCTGGCGGCCCTGGTACACGACTCTCAGAAGAAACCGACTTAAAACCTAAACCAATGGTCGAAATTGGCCATCGCCCCATTCTTTGCGCATCATGAAAATCTACTCCTCACATGGTGTGAATGACTTTATCAGTTACCCGTATCAAGCGCTTATGTCAGAGATAGTTCGGCGTTTGGCCACCAGAAATGCGCTTTTTTTGTTAGGCACGATATATTAGAAAATTATGAACAAGAAAGATGGCTTTAGTAAAATTAGCGAGTTACCTAAATTAACAATTTGTATTCCGGTATATAATGGGCAAGATACAATTGTAAGGGCAGTCAAATCTGCAGTAGAGCAAAGTTACGATAATTATAATGTAGTTATTTCAAACAACTGTTCTACTGACAAAACATTAGAACTGATAAAGAATAATTTTAGTGATGAAATTGCGTCCCATAAAATTCACCTGCATGATAGAGATGCAAATCATGGATTACTAAATAACTTTCATTATGCCGTTAGTAAAAGTGATGGCAAATATATTTTAATTCTAGGAGCTGATGATTATATCTCCAACACCTGTCTCGAAGTATTATATGGAAATATTAAAAGCACAGGTGTGAATGCAAGTTGTGGGGTTGTTGATAGATTTACAGATAAAGAGAGGAATTTGGTACATGTTCCTGTATATAAAAGCAAGCGCCAAGTAATTAATAGTTGTTGTTCAGCTAAAAAGATAAACTTCCTGTTTTGTGGGTTATGGGACAGGAAGTTGTTAGTTAATGCAATGCTACATTTCCAAAGTGATCTGTTTATTCATGGTTCAGCATCTGACAGAATTCTTGTGATGGTCGCAGCTTGGTTTTATGATTTGAGATACGCTAATACTGAAGAAGTTGTGTATTTTAAAAATGCAGGTGAAACAAATAGGATAGTAAATAGAATGGGCAAGGCATATATATATTCTATTGTCAATTCATTCCAAGTATCAGCTGGCGAAGATAACAATGAATCTGGAAGCAATAAACTTGGATGGTATCTATATGTTTTCCCAAAATGGTGTATATTTTTGGGAAAGAATATTTTGTATGAAATGCTAAGAATTAAAACACTTGTAAAAATAATTTATGAATTAATTGGCCGAGATAATATTAGGGCACTGAAGTCACTTAGGAAGACAATGCTAAGATATAAAAACAAGGAATAATGCATGGATAAATACCCTAAAAAAACAGCCATTATCTCTGCCAGAGGCGCATCAAAACAGCTACATCAAGTGCGACTGCGCATCTCATGGCGGAATCCCATTGAATCTTGAAACGAACTCCATCCCCACCCTCCTAAATGTGCTGGTGCGCCTCTGGCATCACCTCCACCGGCGACATCGACAATTCGGGCTGCTAATGGTCTTGATGCTGGTCAGCGCGTTCGCAGAAGTCGTCAGCCTGGGTGCCGTGCTGCCATTCATCGGTATACTTGTTGCCCCCGAACAAGTATTCAACTACCCGATCGTCACGGATGTGGTCCTGTCCTGGGGCATTACCTCGGCCGATCAATTGGTGTTGCCCCTCACAGTCGCGTTTGTCGCGGCAGCCCTGATAGCGGGCGCAATCCGCATACTTTTATTGTGGGCTAACATCCGGCTCACGTTTGCCGCCGGTTCAGACCTCAGCATCGAGGTATATCGCCGCACCCTCTACCAACCCTATTCGGTGCATGTGTCCCGCAACACCAGCCAGGTGATCAGCGGTATCGGCAAGGTTAACAGTGCCGTCAATGTGCTATCCCAATTGATGACGTTGATTAGTTCAACCGTGCTGATGGTGGCCATCATGCTCACATTGCTCGCTATTGATCCGATGGTCGCCTCGGTGGCAGCTGTCGGTTTCGGTGCCAGTTATGCATTGATCGCCTGGAACGCACGCCGACGGCTGATTCGAAATAGCCAGCGCGTCGCCCACGAACAAACTCAAGTTGTTAAAGCATTGCAAGAAGGTTTGGGTGGCATTCGCGATGTGCTGCTGGATGGCACACAGCCAGTTTACTGCGACATATACCGGCAGTCCGACCATCCATTGCGGCGTGCGAATGGCAAAAATAACTTTATTGGACAAAGCCCCCGTCACATCATGGAAGCCCTGGGAATGGTGCTGATCGCCGCCTTGGCCTATGCCCTTAGCCGACAAGTTGGTGGCATTGCCACAGCCCTGCCAGTGCTCGGCGCGCTGGCACTCGGCGCGCAACGTCTGATACCGGCCCTACAGCAGGCCTATGGCGCCTGGGCGACCATTGCCGGCAATCATGGCTCACTGGCTGATGCTATCTCACTGCTCGATCAGCCCCTGCCGATGGATCTACTGCAACCCGCTCCCGCGCCGTTGCTCTTTAAGGACGTGATCCGCTTCAATGCCGTGCGCTTCCGCTACGCCAGCGACAGCCCCTGGGTGCTGGATGGCCTCAATATCACCATCCCCAAGGGTGCTAGGGTTGGCTTCGTCGGCAGCACCGGCAGCGGCAAGAGCACTATGCTTGACCTGTTGATGGGATTACTGATGCCAACCGAGGGTGAACTTCTGGTGGATGGTCAATCCATCAATGGTACCCGTGTTAGGGCATGGCAGAAAACCATCGCCCACGTGCCACAGAGCATCTACCTGGCCGACACCACTCTGGCTGGGAACATCGCCTTCGGTATACCGCGCAATGCCATTGATCTGGATCGGGTGCAGGAGGCAGCACGTCAAGCACAGATTGCAGATTTTATTGAAAGCAGTAAGGAGGGGTACCAAGCCCATGTAGGAGAGCGTGGTATCCGTCTCTCAGGCGGCCAACGCCAACGCATTGGCATCGCACGCGCGCTCTATAAGCAGGCCAGCGTGCTGGTGTTCGATGAAGCCACTAGCGCCCTCGACAACGCCACGGAACAGTCTGTGATAAATGCCATCGAAGGGCTTGACAGCGATCTCACCATGCTCTTCATCGCCCACCGGCTCAGTACTGTGCAGCGCTGTGACACTATTGTGGAACTGGAAAACGGACAGGTGGTGGCGCAAGGCACATACGAACAACTACTCGAGTGCAGCCACAGCTTCCGCGATATGGTTAGGGCGATATGAAAAAACCTTGTGTGAGTTACGCCGCCATTAATCGGGCGGTGAAACAGGTGGAAAAGAAGGGGTAAAAATGCCAAATGAGTTGTTTGTAACGGTATGGTTTATGCAATCGAGGATCCACAACACGTTGAACGGTTCTCTGACATGCTCAAAGACACCCCCCAATCCACAATACTGGAAGATGGAAAAATTAAACGAAGCGGCTTTTATCTGGATGCTGTAGACTTAGTCGCAAAGGTTTAAACCTGAAGGTTTAACAGGCGTCATGAAATTTTAGGAAAAAAAATGTTTAAGAAAGTAACTTTTGACGGAACCCAAGTTACGATTGCCGAAGTTGGTCAGAATCACCAAGGGAATTATGATATTGCGAGGGAGTATATACGTATATGAATCCAAAAGTCTTTGCAGTAATCCCAGCCAGAGGTGGGTCAAAACGGCTTCCAAGAAAAAACATCATGCATGTTGCTGGTCATCCAATGATTGCCTACACAATTATGGCTGCAAAAAATGCAGAATTAATTACCGATTGGCTGGTAACATCTGATGATGAAGAGATTGTTAAGGTCGCAAAAGATTATGGTGCACCGGTACCATTTATTCGTCCCACAGAATTGGCGACCGATGAAGTTAGAAATATCGATGTAACTCTTCATGCATTGGAATGGATGGAGAATGAAAAGGGCTATCAATATGATTTGATTGTTTTGTTGCAACCCACTTCGCCAATCCGGTCATCAGAGCATATCGATGTCGCTATAGAGAGTTTATGGAGTTCTAATCTGGATAGCTTGGCAGCTGTGAAAGGCCCATTTCAGAAAAGGGATCCAGTACTTAAAAGGATAAAAGAAGATGGAGAAATGGTTGCGTATTGTTCAGATCCAAAACTAGATGCTAGAGAACCATTTTATATTTATAATGCTGCGTTGTATGCAGTAAAAAGAGATTATTTTGTAAAAGAGAAAAGGTTTACAGCAGACAGACAGATACCATTGGTCATGGATAAATATCACTCTACTGATGTTGATGAATTGGCAGACGTAATCGTAGCCGAAGAATATTTAAAAGTACTAGAAGCCAATAAGGAGGGAGAATGAAAATACTGGAAGGTGTTATACCTGTTTTGTTAACACCACTAACAAAAAGTGGTGAGATCGATGAACCTTCCTTAGCCAAGTTAGTTGAATATCTGAACGCAAAGAATATTGGTGGATTTTGGGTTCTAGGTACAGGTGCTGAGGATATGAATCTGACCTATCAACAGAGATTGCAAATTGTGAATACTGTTGTAGAGGCGAATGCGGGTAAGTCTCCACTGATAGTAGGCGCTGGCTTTTTTGCAATGCGTGATATGGAAAATTTCATGAATGATACATCTCATCTTGAATTTGATGCCTATCATGTTATGCCATATCATAACCTGCTGAGTCTCGATCGAATTGAGTGGATGTATAAGGCTCTTGCAGATCATGCAACAAAACCAGTTTGGATGTATACGAGCGCAAACTGGGCACGATTTATTCCCCCAGAGTTTGTTGAGAAAATGAAAGGATATCCTAATATTGCGGGTATTAAGTTCAGCACGAGCAATGCAGTTCACACAGAAAAAGTCATTAGTTTCCAGGATGAAAACTTTCAGGTACTAACTGCCGTAGTACGAACATTCTATGCCAATCTCTGTCTTGGTGTTAAAGGGGCAACAACTGCTGAGGCATGCTCTTTCATTGATCCTATTGTCGATATATATGAGAAATTTAAGGCAGGGAATATGGAAGGTTCTTTGGAATCGCAAAGAAAGTTAAGTCGTTTGTTGGAAAGTATGCCACAAACCCCAGGTAGAGATAATTTTTTAAAAGTGGCTGAAGGAAAATATATTTTAAGTAAGCAGGGGATTTGTGATGAGTATATGTCAGGGTATTATCGGGAATTAAATCAGAATGAGAAAGAAGCAATTGATCTTTTGATTGAGAATAACTGATGATTAAACATGTCTTTTCTCAATTCTTTGAAATTAAAAGAATCCAGAAATTGCAAAAAAATATTAGAGTTAAAAAACAAAACAATTACAGTCATTGCCCATCGTATTACAAAATTATTATAGCGATTGTATTTATCAGTTGGAGAAGGTGAAATTGTAAGAGTGGTGACTATAAATAATTGCTCAACAAAAAATAATAATGGATAAGAAGAAGAATAAGCCTGGTTTTATAAATGCAATATTTGTAAATTACGCTACCATATTTGATGCATTATTGATATCTGAACTAAAAAGAAATGGCGTTAACTTTGATTTTGCAATGGGTAGCGATAAAAATGTTACCGATTTACTTACCAAGAAAGGTATTAAATGTAAATTTTCACTGAATGGAAACCGTTGTCTTGATCATTATTTACAATATCCAGCCGAGAAAAATTCTGGCTGGACAATGGAAAAATTCTCTATATCCAATCGAATAAATATACTTGGTGAAATAGGCGATGAAAATGAGAAATCGCTCTATAGTCGAATATATGCATACTGGTATAAATATGTTCTTGATAAGAATATTGACCTAATGATTGTGAAAAATACTCCGCATGAAGTTGTTGAGTTTGTAATGTACCAGGTGTTTGAAGATTTAAATAAAAAAGTTATTGTACTTGAAAAAACATACTGGCCTGGGGTTGTATTACTAATAAAGGATATATTCAGTACTGAGTGCCTCATAAATAGTCAACAAATTGATGTTAATCTTGATATCGTTGATAAAAATGGCATGATCCCTTATTGGACAAAAGCTAAGCGTGCTCTGTATGGTGACGAAAGGAATCAGCACTTTAAAAAAATTAGGTCATTTATTCGATTAACCTTGAATGGCATTGATGCAAAATGTGGCTTTCTTTATGGGAAATACAGAACAACAGAAGAAGTAAGTTCGTTTAATATCATAAAGAAACTATATATTTTTTTAAATATTGCATATGTGAAGAAAAGGATTATTCATGAGTATAATTCTAATGTAATTCCATTTGAACAAATTGAGGTAGATAAATTTGTTACCTTCTTTTTACAGTGCGAGCCTGAAAAGAACATCTCCCCGCTGGGTGGAAAATATTTTGATCAAATAAAAGCGATTGAAACATTAAGGAAGTGGGTTCCTGATGAGTATGCGATTGTTGTCAAAGAACATCCATCTCAATTTCAACGATGGCACTATTTGGAAAAAGGCCGACACATTGGATATTACTCTAAAATATCTAAGCTAGGATGTATTTTGGTGGACCACCAAACGGATAATAAAAATCTGTTTGAAAAAAGCTCTCTTAATATTAGCTCATCTGGCTCAGTTGGACTAGAGGCATGGTTAATGGGCTATAAAAGTACATATCTAGGAAATCCATGGTATCAAATATTTCCTGGGATTAAAAAATTAAGATCACAAGACGATTTGTTAAAATATCTTAGTGAAAATGCAGACTCTTCGGAGTTAGATGATAAATTAAATGAGATCAAGAAGTATGGTTTTGCTGGCGCAATTTCATCATTTGACATTGATTACTCAATAATTGAATCAAATATTTATCACTCATCTAAACTAATAGCAAATGCAATCGTGGAGTATGCAAAAGAGTAATTTTTTTGTTTTAAATTTTTGAGAACTATGTACAGAAGATTCTACCAGATTTTTTTGGCGATCATTCTTCAAGGGCTGGGTATTTCGCTTGATGACTGACTTATCTAATTATTATTCCTATAGGAAGCGTGAACATTGAAAATACTTTATTTGTATGCCGAGCTATCTCCCTATCTTCGACCTGTATTTGAAACATACATCAATACGTATGGTGTTGAACTGCATGTGGTTCATTGGGACCACAGCAAGTTAACGCCATATCAACCTGCAATTATGGGTGGCGTGACTTATTACAAAAGAACTGAATATAATTTGGCAAAACTTTCACAGCTGACACAAGAAATAGACCCTGATCTTATTTATGTGGTTGGGTGGATGGACATGGATTATTTGCGTATCACGAGAAAATGGCGTGCACGAGGGGTTCCTGTTGTTGTTGGCTTTGATGATATTTGGAGTGGCAATTTTCGTCAGCAATTGGGGTCTTTGATAATGAAGTGTATCGGCAAGTTATTTTTTAGCCATGCATTCGTATCATTTGCACTACAATATGAATTTGCTAAACGGATAGGATTTAAGGATGAAAATATTATCTCTAACCTTCTATCTTGTGACACGAGTCTCTTTCAGGGATCGCAATCAAAGTTATCAGCTAAGGGGATGAGTTACCCCCATACATTTGTGTATATCGGGCGTTTTTCCCATGAGAAAGGTATCGACATATTGGTGGAGGCATTTAAATTGTATTGTAATGAATTTTCTGGGTCTTGGAATTTATTATGCGTGGGGAGCGGTAATTTACGTAACTTATTTGAAGATGTCGAAAACATAATGGTAGTGGATTTTGTCGATCAGAAGGAAATGCTATCGATATTAGATGGATCAGGCGTTTTTATTATGCCAAGTTACAAGGATTTGTGTCCATTGGCGGTGCATGAGGCCGCATCGGCTTGTTTGCCACTTATTTTGTCCAGTGGAGTTGGAAATAAATCTACATTTTTAATTGATGGGTATAATGGTTTTAGTTTTAAATCAACTTCCATTCGTGGCTTGGCGTTAGCTATGAAAAAAATATCTTCATTGTCTGATGCTGAATTGACTAAAATGGGCGAGCATAGTTATGTTCTTTCGAAAAGAGTAAGCCCTGAAATGTCGGCAGCAAGTTTGATGTCAATTCTACTAAATAAAATTAACTTGTGAGTCTTTTGAAAAATTTCTTGTTCAGTATATCCAGTTGCAATTTCATTAAGTAGGGTCTTATATGTGCGGATTAGTCGGTATTGTATCAACCACTCCCCAAATCAATCGCGCATGGCTTGCTAGAGGGCGTGACGCCATGACCCATCGCGGGCCAGATGATAAGGGTGAATGGTGGTCGAGCGATGGGCGGGTGGGATTAGCGCATCGTCGTCTATCCATTATTGATATTTCGCCTGCCGGGCATCAGCCCATGCATGATGTGCATGGCAAGCTCTGTATTATTTTTAATGGCGAGATTTATAATTTTTCCGAGTTGCGTGAACAGTTAATTAGTCTGGGGTATGAATTTAAATCGCAATCGGATACCGAAGTGATTTTGTCTGCTTATCGGGAGTGGGGAACCAATTGTCTTGAGCGTTTGAACGGGATGTTTGCGTTTGCTATTTTTGATGCGGAGCAACAAACGATGTTTCTTGCACGTGATCGTGCTGGTGAGAAACCGCTCTTTTATCATTATGTAAACGGTGTGCTGCATTTCGCATCAGAATTGAAGGCGTTGCTTGCAGATCCATTATTGCCAAGACGTATTGATCCGAAGGCACTTGATTGTTATTTGGCTATGGGTTTTGTGCCGGATAAACTTTGCATACTGCGAGGGTTCAACAAACTGCCACCAGCGCATGCCATGTTGTTCGATCAAAAAACGGGTCTGACCAAGGTATGGTGTTACTGGCAGTTACCCGAGTTGGTGTCTGACATACCAAATAAGGTTGATGAAACGGCTTTGCTCGATGAACTTGAAACATTGCTGGAAGACGTTGTGCGTCGCCAAATGATAGCTGATGTTCCTGTGGGAGTTTTACTCAGCGGCGGAGTTGATTCCAGTCTGATTACTGCCATGGCAACACGGATCTCCAGTCAGGTGCAAACTTTTACGATTGGTTTTCCTGGACACGGTAAGCTTGATGAGACCGATCATGCCCGCGTGATCGCTCAGCACTTCGGAACGCGCCACACCGAGTTGATGGCCGAGCATCCGACGACGGACTTGCTGCCGCGACTGGCTCGTCAATTTGATGAACCGATGGTCGATTCATCGATGATACCCACTTTTTTGGTGAGCCAGCTGATTCGTCAGCACTGCACAGTTGCTCTGGGTGGTGATGGAGGCGACGAACTGTTCGGCGGTTATGGGCATTATAGCCGCTTGCAGTTGATGCAGAAAAAGCTGATGCTGATTCCAAGTCCTTTGCGTAGATGTATCGCACTGACAGCAAAAAAACTTTTGTCGGATGGATTTGCAGGCAGCAATATTCGTAGATGGCTGATTGCGCTAGGACAGAATTTAGAGCATGAATTACCTCAGATCGCAACCTGCTTCGATAGCGATACACGGAAAAAACTTATGAAGGACTCTTTAGGATATGGGTACATGGCCGAAGAAATTTATCGGAATCAAGTGCCGCTGAACTCTGACCTGCTACAACGTGCTACTCGTATGGATTTTACCAGCTATTTGGCAGAAGATATCTTAGTGAAGGTTGATCGAGCAAGTATGTTAAATTCATTGGAAATAAGGGCACCGCTACTTGATTTCCGCTTGATTGAGTTTGCCTTTGGCAAGGTACCCTCATTCCTAAAAGCCAATGAATATGACAAGAAGATTTTGCTCAAGCGTCTGACTTCGCGTATCTTGCCTCTCGAATTTGATCGTCAGCGGAAGCAGGGTTTTTCGATACCGCTTGACAAGTGGCTAAGAAGTGGACCGTTTTGTGAGCTATTTCGTGAGGTGCTCTGTGATGCAAGATGTGGGTTTGATTCTGAAATTATTGGAGATCTTTTGCGACGACAAGATAGGGGAGACAGCAATGGTGAACGCCTGTTTGCTCTGGTGATGTTTGAGTTGTGGCGTCGGGAATATGATGTTACTTTTTAAAAACAACGAGAGGTTTTATGAAAACTAAACTGCTGGAATTGCTTTGCTGCCCGGAGACTGGTCAAAGCCTGATGTTGGAAGCCGAATCTAATAACGCTGAAGAAATAGAAACTGGGTGGTTGGTCTCTGCAGATGGACGGTATCGTTACCCTATCCATAAAGGTATTCCCCGCTTTGTTCCCGAGTCTAACTATGCTGACAACTTTGGTATGCAATGGAACCATTTTCGTCAGACCCAGTTAGACAGCTATTCAGGTCTGTCAATTTCTACTGACCGTTTTTGGTTGGCAAGTAATTGGTCTCCTGATGATTTGAAAGATCAGTGGGTCTTAGATGTAGGATGTGGTGCGGGACGTTTTGCAGAAGTGGCTTTGAAGGCTGGGGCCAAAGTGGTTGCATTGGATTATTCCAGCGCAGTAGACGCATGTTATGCCAACTTGAAGCAACACTCTAATTTACATGTGGTGCAGGGAGATATTTATGCACTTCCATTTATGAAAGAAATGTTCCCTTTTGTTTATTCGTTAGGGGTGCTGCAACACACGCCCGATGTTGCCAAGGCTTTTGCAGCATTGCCGCCAATGGTGCAGAAAGGGGGACAGTTATGCGTGGATTACTACTGGAAGCGTTTCCGAACCATGCTCCACTCAAAGTATTTAGTAAGACCTTTTACCAAGCGCATGGCACAACCTAAACTGTTTAGCTTGTTGCGGCGATGGATACCTGGGATGTTGTTTGCCAGCCAAATCCTGGGGCGTTTGCCACTGATTGGGCAGATATTAAGACGGGTGGTACCAGTTGCCGATTACACAAACGATTATGCATTAACAAAGCAGCAACTCGAGGAATGGGCTTTGCTTGATACATTTGATATGCTTGCTCCTCAGTATGATAGCCCACAAACAGCAAAAACCGCTCGAAAATGGTTCGAAGAGGTAAATTTTATTAATGTTGAGGTTGGTCACTGGGCACATCTAGGCGCTCGTGGCTCTAAGCCCGAATGAATTCATGTGGAAAAAAGGTAAAGCTAATGGATGTAGTTAATGTTGAAGTGACTAATCTGAAGCTGGCAGTTATTGGTCTAGGCTATGTAGGGTTGCCACTTGCCATTGAGTTTGGAAAAAATCGATCAGTTGTAGGTTACGATATAAATCAGGACCGGATTGATGAGCTCGAGTCTGCTCAAGATCAGACACTGGAGGTTAGCGCAGAAGAGTTGATAGCTGCGAAGTATCTAAGTTACACCTCCACGCTTGAGGATTTGCGTTCATGCAACTGCTTCATTATTACCGTGCCTACGCCTATCGATGAAGACAATCAGCCTGACCTTAAGCCTTTAATCAGAGCGTCCGAATCGATAGGTAATATACTTAGGAGGGGAAATATCGTGATTTATGAATCTACGGTTTACCCCGGTGCAACCGAGGACGATTGTGTGCCAGTTCTAGAGGCCATTTCTGGACTGGAATTCAACAAGGACTTCTATGTTGGTTATTCTCCTGAGCGAATTAACCCTGGCGACAAAGAACACCGCGTGACTACCATAAAAAAGGTTACGTCTGGCTCCACTCCTGAAATAGCAGATTTGGTGGATGCACTCTACAACGAGATCATTACTGCTGGCACCCACAAGGCGCCGAGCATCAAAGTGGCGGAAGCGGCAAAGGTAATTGAAAATACACAGCGCGATATCAACATTGCTCTTATTAACGAATTGGCTATGATCTTTAACAAAATGGATATCGATACTGAAGATGTTCTGCAAGCGGCCGGAAGCAAATGGAACTTTTTACCCTTTCGCCCAGGCTTGGTAGGTGGCCATTGTATTGGTGTTGATCCTTATTACCTAACCCACAAGGCGCAAGTGGTGGGATACCATCCAGAGATTATCCTTGCTGGTCGCAGATTAAATGATGATATGGGAGTTTATGTTGTCAATCAGTTGATCGAAGCGATGATCAAGCGCAGCATTCATATTGAGGGATCTAAGATACTGATAATGGGGCTCACCTTTAAAGAGAATTGCCCCGACTTGCGTAATACTCGCATAGTGGATATTGTTACTGAATTACAGGATAATAAATGCACGGTAGACGTATACGATCCCTGGGTTACAGTTGATGCCGCCAGTCATGAATATGGTATTGTCCCAATTACTCAACCAGCACCGGGAGCTTATGATGGAATTGTCCTTGCTGTTGCTCACCATAAATTTAAAACAATGGGTATTGAGGCTATTCGGGCATTGGGCAAACAAAACCACGTTCTGTTTGATTTGAAATATCTCTTCCCCGCTGACGTGACGGACATTAGGCTATAATTATATAATATGATGACCTATACCGAACTTCAGTCTCGACTTATTGATATCCCAAAAACATGGCTTGTGACAGGTGTTGGTGGCTTTATTGGTAGTAATCTTCTGGAAACCTTGCTCAAACTCAATCAGCGTGTGGTGGGGATGGATAACTTTTCAACTGGACATAAATCTAATCTTGATGAAGTTAAAGCATTAGTATCTTTGGAACAATGGGATAATTTCTGTTTTATTGAAGGAGATATTCGAGAAGTGGGTGATTGTCAGCGCGCAATGATCTTTTCATCATCACCGGGAGATGACACGCACCCTGTTGACTATGTGTTACACGAGGCTGCTCTGGGCTCTGTGCCGCGCAGTATCGCAGACCCTATTACAACCAACGCCACTAATATTGATGGTTTCGTCAATATGTTGGTCGCAGCGCGAGATGCAAAGGTGTCGAGTTTTGTTTACGCTGCCAGTAGTTCTACCTATGGGGATCATCCTGACTTACCTAAAGTTGAAGCTAATATCGGTAAACCTTTGTCTCCCTATGCGGCGACTAAACTAGTCAACGAACTTTACGCTGATGTATTTATGCGATGCTATGGCTTTAATACTATTGGCCTGCGCTATTTTAATGTATTTGGTAAGCGGCAGGATCCTAATGGTGCTTACGCAGCGGTGATACCTAAATGGACTGCTGCACTGCTTCAAGAAGACGATGTATTTATCAATGGTGATGGAGAGACTAGTCGTGACTTTTGTTTTATTGACAATGCCGTCCAAGCAAATCTTTTAGCTGCAACGACACAAAATCATGAGGCTCTCAACCAGATTTATAATGTGGCAGTAGGTGAAAGCACTTCTCTGATAGAACTCTACCAGCTCATCGAGAGCAATCTGAGCGAACAATGCAAATTATCGCCATCTAAACCGATCAATCGTGATTTCCGATCAGGTGATGTGCGTCATTCACTTGCTGATATAAGTAAATCAAAAAATTTACTTGGTTATTTTCCAACCGTAAATGTAAGTGCTGGTATAACGATGACGATGCCTTGGTATATTGCTAGGGCGGATAAAGGATGAAAAAGTCGGATTCAATAGTGATAGGTATTGATGCTTCACGCAATCGCTCTGGAGGTGCGATTGCGCATTTGGTAGGTATTCTTTCGGAAGGGGACCCCCTCAGTTTTGGGATTAGTGAGATTCATCTGTGGTCCTATAAGTCTTTGTTGGATGTGATTCCTGATCGACCCTGGCTGATCAAACATAGTCCACCAGCCCTTGAAAAATCTATATTTAGGCAACTGTGGTGGCAACGATTCAGTTTTCCTATTGAAATGAAGTTGGCTGGTTGTAATATTGTTTTAAATACTGATGCAGGTACTGTTTCAGCAGTGCAACCAGCCGTCACAATGAGTCGAGACATGCTTTCTTATGAACCAGGTGTCATTGAATTGTTCGGATTCAGTAAAGCTCGTTTGCGGCTTATACTTTTAAGATATATGCAAAATAGATCACTGCGTGCAGCGGACGGTGTGATTTTTTTGACTAAATATGCGGCAAAAATTATTCAACAGTCCTGTGGAAGTTTACGGTCAATTGCTTATATTCCTCATGGGGTGGGTTCGGCATTCAAGCAAGCCCATAAAGCGAACGTCTGGCCAAAAGTAGAAGAGCGTCCTATTCGTTGCCTTTACGTTTCAAATGCAGAGCTTTACAAATATCAATGGGTAGTTATTCAAGCGATCTCATCACTAAGAAAACGCGGGCATAATATAACGTTAACTCTAATAGGAGGTGGTAAAGGCCCAGCTCAAAAACTTATAAAGGATGCGATTGCAGTTTTAGATCCATCTTCAGAATTTGTTGAACAATTTACTTTTTTACCTCAACAAGAATTACCAGATAAACTAGCACATGCCGATCTGTTTGTATTCGCCTCAAGCTGTGAGAACATGCCCAATACCTTGGTTGAAGCAATGGCAGTAGGAATGCCAATTGCATGCTCCGATCGTGGTCCTATGCCAGAAGTCCTTAAAGATGGAGGTATTTATTTTGACCCGAAAGATGCTGATACTATTGCTAAGGCCATTGAGCAGATCATTCAATCTTCAGCACTGCGATCAGCTATTGAAAAGCGCGCCGAGTTACTTTCACAACAATATAACTGGAAGCGATGTTCTGATGAAACATGGACATTTGTAGCAGATACATACCTGAGAACCAAAATATGACAATGCGGTCTTATCAAATTTGCGTCAATTGTATTATGGATACGTCCGATCCCAACATCATCTTCGATGAGCGTGGGCGATGTGATTACTGCAATAATTTTTCCTCCACAATACAACCTCGTTGGCATATCGACCAAAGATGCAAAACCTCACTTCGCTTGTTGGCTGATAAGATTCGACAAGAGGGTAAAGGTAAAGATTTTGATTGTATTATTGGGTTGAGTGGGGGCCTGGATAGCTCATATGTCACATATGTGGTGAAAGAAAAAATGGGCTTGCGTCCCCTCTTGTTTCACGTTGACGCAGGTTGGAATACGGATCAAGCTTTAGGCAATATTGAGAAGTTGGTTGACGGTTTGGGCTTGGAGCTGTTTACCGAGGTGATTAACTGGGAAGAGATGAAAGATCTCCAAGTTGCATTTCTTCGCGCAGGTATTCCAGACCAAGATCTCCCTCAAGATGCAGCATTTTTTTCGGCACTTTATAAGTTCGCACGCCAGTATGGTGTGAAGCATGTGCTTACAGGATCGAATTTTTCCACTGAGTGCTGCCGCGAACCCGAAGAGTGGGGCGGCTATCTGGGTATCGATAAGTTACTGTTTAGTGATATTCATCGGCAATTCGGTAAGCTAACACTGGAGACATTTCCATTAACCGACATTTTGGTTTACAAGCTCTACTACCAAAAATTTTTAGGTATGAAGGTGCATTACCCATTGAATCTATTACCTTTTATTAAAAAAGAGGCTGAGGACGAGCTCGCGCAGCGATTCGACTGGCAGCGCTTTCAGCACAAGCATCATGAGTCACGCTTCACTCGCTTTTATGAAGACTATTGGCTACCTCGTCGCTTCGGCTTCGATAAACGTCGCGCGCATTTTTCCAGTCTGATACAGACGGACCAGATGAGTCGTGAAGAGGCGCTAGAACGCATCGCCAAACCGGAGATGGATGAGCATTTTTTGTGCCAAGAGTTTGAATATGTAGCGCACAAACTTGACTTGACCGTAGACGAATTGCAGCAGATTTTTAACTCCCCCAAGAAGACTTACCGCGATTTTCGCAATAAGCGCTGGCTGATTGGACTGGGCGCTAACGTCATGCGTTGGCTGGGTATTGAGAAGAGGTTTTTCCGTTGATCCGTATTGTTGACTATGGGGTGGGCAATATCCAAGCATTCGTGACTATGTTCAAGCGTTTAGGGTATGCTGCTGAGCGAGCACGTTCGCCTGACGATCTAGCTGACGCTTCCCGGCTGATTTTGCCGGGCGTGGGTGCTTTTGATAATGCCATGCAACTTTTGAATCAATCAGGCATGCGTCAGCATCTGGAATCTATGGTCCTTAGGCAACAAGTCCCTGTGCTGGGAGTATGTGTAGGGATGCAAATGCTGGCATCTGGTTCAGATGAGGGCGTGTTGCCGGGGTTAAATTGGATTCCGGGTAGCGTGCGTGCTTTTGCAAGCACACCTGAGTCGGCCCAACTGCCTATGCCACACATGGGTTGGAATGATCTACAAATCAAGCCTGAAGCTGACCTTTTCAGAGGGTTTGATCCACAGCCTCAATTTTACTTCCTGCATTCTTACTATTTCGCTTGCGATGACCAGGCTCACTCTGTTGCTACTGTTACGTATGGCCAGAAGTTCGATTGTGTGGTCTCCAAAGGTCATATTCATGGGGTGCAGTGCCACCCTGAGAAAAGTCACCACTCTGGAGCGCAGTTGTTGAAGAATTTTGCGGAGCTCTGAGTCATGCTTCGACCCCGAATCATTCCTTGCCTGCTAATCCATAAAGGTGGATTGGTGAAAACGCAAGTCTTTGAGGATCCAAAGTACGTGGGAGACCCGATTAATGCCGTAAAGATATTTAACGAAAAGGAGGCTGATGAACTTATAGTTCTGGATATTGATGCCACAGCTGGAAGAGTCGAGCCAAACTATGGACTGATATCAAAACTGGCCGCCGAATGCCGTATGCCACTATGTTACGGCGGTGGTATCTCCAAGGTCGAGCAAGCCTCCCGTATCATTGATTTGGGCGTAGAAAAGATAGCCATTAGTAATGCTGCCGTTGCAAACCCTAGTATAATAACAGAGATAGCCAACACCATTGGGTGGCAAAGCGTTGTGGCGGTGTTGGATGTACGCAAGAAGAAAGGACTGTTCGCTGAGGGTTATGAGGTCTGCACCCACAACGGTAAGAACATACATAAAATAGATCCCATCACGATAGCGAAAACACTACAGGATGCTGGCGCTGGGGAAATCATTATGAACTCAGTGGATCGTGATGGCCTGATGAAAGGCTATGACATTGTACTAGCACAGCAGTTGCGCAGAGCTTTACGAGTGCCTATGACGATTCTAGGCGGAGCCGGTTCACTGGACGATATCGGCATATTGATTCATACTTGTGGTGTGGTCGGTGCAGCAGTGGGTAGTCTGTTTGTGTTTAAAGGAAAATATCGCGCCGTGCTTATTAACTATCCGACAATGGCACAAAAAGATGAAATTTTCCGTGCAGCACTTGTTTAACAGGAATCTTAGGTATATAAAACTATGTTCACTAAAAAAACTCTATTGATCACCGGCGGCTCCGGCTCCTTCGGTAACGCGATACTGCGTCGCTTCCTTCAGTCAGATTTAGAGGAAATTCGTATCTTTAGTCGTGATGAAAAGAAGCAGGATGATATGCGGAGGAAGTATAATAACGCCAAGTTGAAGTTCTATATCGGCGATGTCAGAGATTATCAGTCAGTGTTAAATGCCATGCGTGGTGTTGATTATGTTTATCATGCTGCAGCATTAAAACAGGTACCGTCCTGCGAGTTTCATCCACTTGAAGCGGTCAAGACCAACGTCTTGGGAACGGAGAATGTTCTTGAAGCCGCAATTTCTTCGAGTGTGAAGCGAGTAGTCTGTTTGAGTACGGACAAGGCTGTTTATCCAATCAACGCGATGGGTATTTCCAAGGCGATGATGGAAAAGGTAATCGTGGCGAAATCTCGTGGGAATAAAGACACAGTCATTTGTGTGACACGTTACGGCAATGTGATGGCTTCTCGTGGTTCTGTCATTCCTCTTTTTATTGATCAAATTCGGGCTGGGCAACCCATCACTATCACAGATCCGCGCATGACGCGCTTCATGATGACACTGGATGATGCGGTTGATCTGGTGCTATATGCTTTTAAACATGGCAATCCTGGGGAAATTTTTATTCAGAAGGCCCCAGCTGCAACCATTGAAACGCTTGCAAAAGCACTGATTTCTTTGGTGAATGCATCGGATCATGAAATAAGAAATATTGGGACACGACACGGCGAAAAACTCTACGAAACACTTTTGACCCGCGAAGAAATTGCGGCTGCTCAAGACCTCGGCGACTACTTCTGTGTTCCTCCCGATTTGCGTGATATGAATTATGCGAAGTTTGTGGAGCAGGGTGAATCGAGTATCTCTGATGCTGTTGACTACAATTCGCACAATACTATACGCCTTGATGTTGAAGGAACGCAGGCTTTGCTAATGCAGTTGTCATTTATACAAGCTATCGTGCGTGGTGAGAATAGTGAGTCGGAGTACTAAACATGCGCGCATTAGTTACTGGTGCTAATGGTTTTTTAGGTAAAAATCTTCAGGCACATATGCGTGAGAAAGAGATAGAAGCAGTTTTGTTTACGCGTGATATGAGTGAGGAGCAAATGCCGAGGTGTCTCGAGGATGTTGATTTCGTTTTCCATTTGGCGGGTGTTAATCGTCCTAAAGATACTGCTGAATTTGTATCAGGGAATAAGGAACTGACTGAACAGCTATGCGAAGCGATCCGAGCCAGTGGTCGTAAGATACCGGTGATATATACATCATCCATACAAGCCGAGGCTGATAATCTTTATGGTGCAAGCAAAAGGGCTGCTGAAGAGGCGCTCGTTAGCCTGGAAAGTAACACTGGCTCACCAGTTTATATCTATCGTTTGCCCAATGTGTTTGGAAAGTGGAGTCGTCCAAACTATAATTCTGCTGTGGCGACCTTTTGCTATAATATAGCGAATGATCTGGAAATCAAGATCAGCGACCCAGCGACGACGATTCGTCTAGTTTACGTTGACGATGTGATCGCCGATTTTCTTAAACTTTTTTCGGGGAGACCAACTGGCGCCCTGAGACCAGAGATTGAAACAATCTACACAATCTCGGTAGGTAATCTAGCCGATCAGATTCGTGCCTTCAAGGGAAGTCGAGAATCCATGATTACTGAGCCCGTCGGAGCTGGACTGACGCGAGCGTTATATTCCACATACCTGAGTTTTCTGAGACCGGAGCAGTTTTCTTATTCATTGCCTCAGTATGAAGACCCTCGCGGACTATTTGTTGAGATTCTGAAAACAAGGGATTCTGGGCAGTTTTCATTTTTCACGGCTCATCCTGGAGTTACTAGGGGAGGACATTATCACCATTCAAAAAATGAAAAGTTTTTGGTGATTCAAGGTAAGGCTCGATTCGGTTTCCGACATATCGTAACTGGAGAAACTTATGAATTATTCACGGATGGTGTGAAGCTCGAAGTCGTCGAGACGGTGCCGGGCTGGTCACACGACATTACGAACATTGGAAGCAACAAAATGATCGTGATGCTCTGGGCGAACGAAATCTTTAATCAACAACGCCCAGATACTATTTCACATAAGGTTTGAATATGAAAAAATTAAAAGTCATTTCAGTTGTCGGCACACGGCCAGAGATTATTCGTTTGTCCCGTGTTTTGTCTCGTTTGGATAAATATTGCAATCATATACTGGTTCATACTGACCAGAATTATGACTATGAATTGAATCAGGTTTTTTTTGATGATCTTGGAATACGTAGGCCAGATTATTTTTTAAACTGCGCATCTAACAGTAATGGTGTTGCGCATACGATTGGTAATTTGATCACAGCTGTTGATAAGGTATTTGAGGAGGTTCAACCTGATGCAATGTTGGTTCTGGGTGATACGAATAGTTGTCTATCGGTTATTCCTGCTAAGCGTCGAAAGATTCCTATTTTCCATATGGAAGCGGGAAACCGTTGCTTTGATATGCGTGTGCCAGAAGAAACAAATCGCCGTATTGTGGATCACACGGCAGATATCAATTTAACTTATAGCACTATTGCCCGAGACTATCTATTGCGTGAAGGATTGTCGCCGGATATGGTCATTAAAACTGGTAGTCCAATGTTCGAGGTGCTGACGCATTATCGATCTCAGATTGATGCTTCTGCTGTTTTAACCCGTCTGGATTTAGAAGAGGATAAATATTTTGTGGTGAGTTCGCACCGTGAAGAAAATATTGAATCTCCACAAAATTTTGCTAAATTGGTTAATGTTATAAATACAGTTGCTCAAGACTATGGCCTGCCAGTCATTGTATCCACTCATCCACGAACACAAAAACGAATTGACGCTACGAATTCAAAATTCCATCCCTTAGTACAATTGATGAAACCACTGGGCTTTCATGACTACGTAAAATTACAAATTTCTGCGCGAGCGTCGCTTTCAGATAGCGGAACCATCAACGAAGAATCCTCGATATTGAATTTCCCTGCACTCAATCTTCGTGAAACGCATGAGCGCCCTGAAGGAATGGAAGAGGCGGCTGTTATGATGGTTGGACTGGAGGTGGAACGAGTCCGCCAGGGCTTAGCTATATTAGCAAAACAGCCGCGTGGCGATAAATGTGGCAACAGATTGGTGGCTGACTACAGCATGCCAGATGTTTCGGACAAAGTGATACGCATAATTCATAGTTACACAGATTATGTCAATCGTGAAGTGTGGAAGAAATATTGAGGTGGAGAGGACGTGAAAATTTTGATCGTTACCCAATACTTCTGGCCTGAAAACTTTAGGATAAATGATCTAACGAAAGAGCTGGTGAATCGAGGTCACAATGTGACCGTATTGACGGGCATTCCTAATTATCCTGATGGAAAAGTTTTTAAAGCCTACCAAGAGGATCCCAAGGCATTTAATCAATACGTTGGGGCTGCAGTGCGGAGAGTACCGATGTTGGCAAGGGGGCGAGGTCTTGTGCGCTTGTCATTGAATTATTTGAGCTTTGTGATTGGTGCGTGCACTTTTGGACCATGGTATCTGAGGGGTCAGCAATTTGATGTCATCTTTGTCTTTGAGCCATCACCTGTCACTGTAGGCTTGCCTGCGTTACTGTTAAGCCGAATTAAAAATGCTCCAGTTGTCTTCTGGGCATTAGATTTATGGCCAGAAACGCTGGATGCGGTTGGTGTGGTGCGCTCACCCAGAGTATTGGCCTGGGTCGGATGCTTGGTAAGGTTCATTTACAAGCGTTGCACTCTGGTGTTAGGTCAATCGCGTGGTTTTTTGGTAAGTATTGCCAAGTATTGTTCAAACACTCAAAAAATTCGCTATTTCCCAAGTTGGGCTGAAGAGATTTTTAATGAATCTGATGTGCCGTTAGCACCTGAGGTGCAATCTCAGGAAGGATTATTTAATGTACTTTTTGCTGGAAATATTGGAGAGGCTCAAGACTTCCCATCAGTTTTGGCCGCTGCGAAAATCTTGAGGTGCAATACCAAGATCCGCTGGCTAATTGTGGGCGATGGGCGAAAGTTTGACTGGCTTCAGAATGAGGTGACCCGCCTCGGCTTAGAGGATACTGTGTTGTTATTGGGCCGATTTCCGGTGGAACGCATACCGTCTTTTTATGCTCATGCGGATTCGCTGCTAGTCTCTTTAAAGAAAGATCCAGTATTCAGTTTAACCATTCCTGGTAAGGTGCAGTCATACCTAATGGCAGGTGTGCCCCTGATTGGTATGCTTGACGGGGAGGGCGCACAAGTCATCACGGATGCTAATGCTGGGCTAGTTTGCGCTGCAGGTGACGCACGGGGTCTTGCCACAACATTACTGAAAATGGCATCTATGAATGCCGAAGAGCTACAACAACTTGGATCGAATGGGCGCGCTTATGCTCAAAAGGAATTTAGTCGTGATTTACTAATGGATCGGTTGGAAGGTCTACTGAACGAGGCAGTCACCCTTTACAAGACAGAAATGATTAAACGGTATAAAAGTATAAATTAAATGGTATTGAGTCTATTGCTTTCAAAATTAAAGCATTGATTTTATTTGTATCTAATTGATTTTCTGAGTTCTTATATTATTTGGATTAAGTTTCGCAATGAAAAAGACAATTCTTTTAACAGGTGCCACCGGTTATATTGGCTCCCATACTTGGTGTACGTTAATTGAAGCCGGATATGATGTCGTCGGTCTGGATAATCTATGCAACAGTTTCTGCAAAGTGGTTGAGCGCGTTTCTGAGATCACAAAGACGCACCCGAAATTTGTCAAAGGCGATGTCCGTGATTTTTCTTTACTTTCAAAACTATTTTCACAACACAATATAGATGCTGTGATTCATTTTGCTGCATTGAAATCTTTGAAAGAGTCAATAGAGAACCCACTTACCTACTATGATACAAACATAAACGGGCTGTTAACACTAAGTAAAGTGATGGCATTGCATAAGGTGATGAACTTGGTGTTCAGCTCCTCCGCAACGGTATATGGCGATCCACATGAAGTCCCAATTAAGGAGAATTCGCCTCTCTCCGCGACTAATCCTTATGGTCAGACCAAACTGATAAGTGAGCAGATTCTCAGTGACTTTGAACGATCGGATGATAACTGGCATATTGCTTGCTTGCGTTATTTTAATCCTGTCGGCGCGCATGAAAGCGGATTGATTGGTGAAGATCCGCGCGGTGTACCAAATAATTTAATGCCTCTTGTTGCACAGGTTGCCATTGGGAAGCTGGAAAAATTGCATGTCTACGGCGGCGACTACCAAACCCCTGATGGAACCGGTGTGCGCGACTTTATTCACGTGATGGATTTGGCGCAGGCGCATTTGGCTGCACTTTCACAGCTTTTCGATGATGGTTCCTCGTTTACAGTCAATCTAGGTACTGGTAGGGGTTATAGTGTGCTAGAAATAATTCATGCTTATCAAAAAGTGAGCGAGCGTCCCATTCCATATGAAATTGTTGCAAGGCGTCCAGGAGATATTGCAGTTTGTTATAACGATCCGACTTTGGCAATGGAAATTCTTGATTGGCATGCGATACGAGGAATCGATGAAATGTGTGCTGATTCTTGGAACTGGCAGCAGATGAATCCGAATGGATTTTCTGATGTCTGAAATACTTGTTAGTGAGCTTCAGCTCCTGTCGGTAAAGCATGCTAGATGAGTTTTCACGCAAGATAAATACCCTTGTCAAACTTAAAATAGTTAGTGAGAATTATCCAATTTATTTAACGAAATTCTTTTATTATTTATATTATTTTTTGTTTATATTAGTAAATGATTGTTGAAATAATAGTTTAGGAATTGGAAATATTAAAAATTTTGAGGATAGGGAATGAAATTATTATGATAATTAAGAATAATTTTATAAGGTTATGTTTTGGAATCAATATTTTGCTTTACTCTCTTTTTGTTGAAAGTAAAGAGTTCGATTATAAGTTTTATTGGCTATCTTTACCTGTTGCTAAATTATCAATAAATTTCAGTGAACCATCATATGTAAATAATATAATTAATCGTTCTGATATAGAATTTCAGCTATCAACCCAAGGTCCACTAAAGTTATATAGAGATTATTCATCTGAAGGTTCTATTAAAAATAATAATGCTACTAGCTGGGATTACTATTTGTTTGGCCAGGATCGAGGTCAACCTGAAGAAAAATTAATTACATATTTTATTGGAAATGAACCAGTAATTAAAAAATTTATTGACGATACTGGCATATCATCAATTTCAATTGACCCTTATTTAGATCAGGACGCCATAGATCCATTTTCAGTATTAATCGAAACTATCAAGCAACTGACCTTTGAGCAACAATGCAATAACCAATATTCAGTAATGGATGGTAAAAGAAGGTACAAAGTTGGTGTTGAACTATTTGAGAGAAAAGTCAATTCATCAAAAGCAAAAATTGGTCTCGAAGATATAGTTTATAATTGTATATTTACTCTATCTAGAGTGATGAAAGAGAAAAAAAAATGGCCTTTCAACAGAAATGATCGGTCTATGAATATATGGTTTTCAAGTAAACTAGATTTTAAACCAATACGCTTTCAAGTCAAAACGCCAATTGGAACAATAGTTGGTAAATATGTTATTGATTGATTGTTATAAAGGATTAAAAAAAGAGATCTTATATTTATTACTTTGACCCAAGAACTAGCTATGATAGGATTATGAATATTCATGTGTTAAGTGTTACTAGTAAATATTAGTGTAAATATATCTACCATAAGATTCTGGGTTCTTGATTTTTGTATAGGTAGCTTAAGTATGCTTAGTAAATAATATTTGCAAATAAAAAGGAAAGTGTGGATAATCTAGTTTTTATCAATGCAAATAATGCAAGCTAAACAATTTTTTAAGAAAAAGGTGTAAATATGAAAAACATAAAAGCGGTAATTCTGTTAATGGTCATGCTAATTGCTGCTCCAATTTCTGGATACAGCCAATCACAAACAGCTAGTGCAGCAGGTGGAATGTCCGTTGGAACAGCAGTAGCAATAGGTGTTGTAGGTGCAGCCTTACTAGTGGCATTAGGAGATAGCTCAAGCTCAGCAGCAGCCGGTGTAACACCTGCAGCAGCAGATTCAACTGCAGCATCATCTTCCACTGCAGCCGTAACTAGTAGCTCATATACAACAACTGTCACAGCAGGTTCAAGTGGTGTCACAGCAGGTTCAAGTGGTTCATCATCATCAGCTACCACAAGCAATTAACTAGCCACAAAAATACAAAAAAAGAAAACGGCTAATAGCCGTTTTTTTTTTCTTATTTATAAATGTTTAAATTTTTTTGTATATTAATATTTTTATCAACTAATCTATTTGCCTCCGATTTAGGAATAACAGGTGTTATAGACACCCCTTCAGCTAGAATGCAAGATGATGGAAAATTGAAAGTCACTTTTAATCATCAACGCATAGCAAATATTACAAATATAACTTATCAAGCGACCCCTTGGCTGGAGACAACGTTTAGGTATACTTATAGCGAACTTTACCAAGACAGAAGTTATGCGGCAAAAATTACCCTTTTAAAAGAAAGTGACTTTAAACCAAACATTGCTGTTGGTATACAAGATATTTTAGGAACTGGTGTATGGGGTTCTGAATATATTGTTGCTTCAAAAAAAATTAGTGATTTTGATATCTCATTGGGATTAGGATGGGGTCGATTAGCCAATCAAAAAACTATAAAAAACCCTCTTCTAAATCTAAGTAATTCTTTTTTAGATCGTGATAGAAGTGATGCTGTAAACAGCAGCACTGGTGGAAAATTAAGATCTGATAGTTTCTTTAAAGGATCCCGTGTCGGAATATTTGGTGGAATTAAATATACAATTCCAAACACGAATTTAAAATTACTCGCTGAATATAATACAGATATCTATAGTAATGAGATGAATTCAGGGGTTATCTCAGATAATTCGCCGCTTAATTATGGTATTGAGTGGAGCGGGCCTTCAGGACTTAACCTTAATTTAACTCATCAACAAGGTGGTTTGGGATTGTCATTTTCATCAACGCTCGACACTAAAGCGTCATCTCGTTTAAAGAAAATCGAACCTTTTTATTCTTCTTATAATAACGAGATGCCTTCTGCTGTCAAAGAAACAGTAAATCTTGATTCCTGGTATTCTCGATTGGTTTATGATTTTCAGCAATCAGGTTTGTTTCCTAGGAATGCAAAAATCTTACCTAATAATAAGGTAATAATTGAATTCTCTAATTTTAAATACAATCTAGCAGCTGATGCCATCAATAGAGCGCTTACTTTATCTCAAATACATATTCCGCGTGAGATTAATAATATTGATCTAATTCTAAATGAGAGAGGGTTTAGAGTTATCACTATCGGTTATCTACGTGCTAATCCAAACAATAATTTTATATTTAATGGTAATTATGATCAGATAGAAATATCAGCACCGCATAGAATAAAAAACCCCACTAATTACACTAAACTTGTGATTCCATATATAAATTTTGACGCTAATTTAGCGGCCAGATTCCAATTATTTGATCCCCTTAAACCAGCAAAGCATCAGGTTTATCTGAAAATTATGGCTGTCACTAATATATCTCAGAATTGGAATCTTATAGGGTCATTCGCTGTTGATATTAATCATAATTTTGACCTCAACAGAGGGCCCGAATCAGTTCTTCCTCATGTTAGAACTGATATCAACAAATATTTATTTGCTGGCTCTTCAGGAATTGAGTCATTGTATTTAGAAAAAAATTCATCTTTTAATGAGGAGATTCATTATAGAGCGTATCTTGGAATATTAGAGGGAATGTATAGTGGGGCTGGTGTTGAGGTTTTATTTCAGCCTTTTATGTCGAGATTGGCGCTAGGTGGCACCATTAATAGAGTAATCAAAAGAGGCTATGAGCGAAATTTTGAATTAATGGATTATAAGGCTTCAACTGGTTTTGTGAGCCTCGATTATGCTTCACCATTTTATAATTATGATTTTGCTATTCATGTTGGAAGATATTTGGCTGGGGATAAAGGTGCAACAATGGAGGTAAGAAGAACATTTGACAACGGTTTTTCAGTAGGTGCTTTTGTTACTAGAACCAATGTTTCTGCAGATGATTATGGAGAGGGTAGCTTTGATAAAGGATTATATTTCAGAATACCATTCGATTCTTTTTCATCGAGAAATGAAAAAGGTTCATACTCTACAGTAATTCGATCATTACAAAGAGACGGTGGTCAGAAATTAGATGATTTTACAGGTAGATTGTGGTTTGACTTGAGATCTGTTCGTTATGACAGCCTAACGAATACCAAAAGTAGAATGATATCAAAATGAATAAAATCATAATCTTATTTTTAATTCTTATTCAATTAAGCTCATGCAGCTTTCATTCAAGTCAGCTTGATTTATTAAAGAGTTTGTTAATTAAAGAAGATAGTTCAATCAAACCAGAGAAGAACTGGACTGCTTATTGGGTTGACGAGAAAATTGATCTCTATGCAATCAATATTAAAAATCAAATAATTTTTGCAGATGAACATATCAATATATTCTTCAAAGATAAACAGATATATAAAATTACTGGTCTATTACCAAATAATTTAGTCCTTGAGATATATTCAATCGACAGGACTCTAGAATATATTGTGAATGGCAAGAAGATTAGAATTGATTCTTGTGAAGAACGTCAATCCTTCGTAATGGATGACTCGAGTGAGAAGTATTCACGCTCTTGCTCTGAGAGTAAATCTGGAAATATTTATGAAAATCAGATCATCGTTGATTCTGAAGGTATGATAATTAGCATGCAATTTAAGGTACACCCTGATTATCCCATATTACAATTGAGCATGAAGTAAACTATAAGCTATAATGGATCTTATGAATTGATTAATGGCGATTTGCAGTCAAATTTGAGGTTTCATTGACTTATGAAAATAAATTGGTTTTAAAGTTATGAGAAAAAAGATATTAAGTATTCTGAGCTCCCTGTTTCTGAGCGCTTCTTTGATTTCTGTTGATATTTTAGCGCAGAGTCTTGCAATACCTGGATTATCACCATCAATGCTATCTCAATATAATGGTATGTCATCTGATCAAAGAAGAGAATTAGCGGCTCAATATGGATTAGAACTCGATGATTTGGGGAGGAGTAATGATAGAAGAGAGGCTAATAATTTTGGAATGGCGGGTGAGAGTCTAGAGTCAGAAGCAAATGAAACTATGATTGAAAGAATAATAGATGCCTATGACAACACAAAAAAAGCTGAAGAGTATAGAAAAGATAATATACCTTTATTCGAACAAAATTATTCTGCAATAGAAGACTTACCTATATATGGGCAATTTCTCTTTGATGGTGAGTTTTCTACTTTTGCCCCTGTTGATAATGCACCAGTCCCAAATAATTATGTTATGGGGCCTGGAGATTCCCTTAAGGTCCTTATGTATGGGACAGAAGACTCAATATTAGATCTGACTTTGAATCGAGAAGGGTCTATTAACTTCCCAGAATTAGGAGACCTGAATATAGCAGGTATGACATTTTCTGATGCGAGTAATTATATTAAGACCAGAGTATCGAAACAAATGCTAGGAAATGAAGTAAGTATCTCTATTGGCCGATTACGAAGCATCAATGTTTTTATGACAGGCGAAGCAAAAATTCCCGGAATTTACTCAGTATCTGGTCTATCCACCGTATCTCAGCTTTTGTATGTTGCAGGAGGTATTTCTGATATCGGAAGCCTAAGAAACATAGAGATCAAAAGAGCAAATAACACAATCGCTATTTTCGACTTATATGAATTGTTAACGAAAGGTATTACGGATAGTGATATAAGGCTTCAATCTGGTGACGTAATTTTCATACCTACAATAGAAAAGAGTGTATTTATAGATGGAGCAATAAAACGACCAGGTAAATATGAATTAAATAAAAATGATAAACTTTCAGATCTCATTAGGTTAGTCGGAGGATTTGAAAATCGTGCATACTTGAAACAAATATACATAGAAAGATACGATTACAATACTGATGCTCCTTCAGTAATCAATCTTGATTTAACCGATACACAGAACTTAGATTTTAGAGTCTCAGATGGAGATATTATTAGAATAGCTGAAATCAGTGATCGGTTGACTGAATCGATTCTGTTGAAAGGAGCTGTAAAAAGACCTGGTAGATATGGCTGGTATCAAGGCATAAGATTTTCGAACATTTTAAGGGATATAAATAGTGATTTTTTAAATAATTTTGATAACACTAAAGGGTTAATAGTCCGAAGGAGAAGCATTAATAATTATGGCATTGAGGTTATTGATTTTGATATAAAAAGAGCGCTTGAATCACCAAATTCTGATTCGGATCCATACTTAAATTTGTATGATGAAATATTAATATTTTCTTTAGGCTATAACGATGACAATTTAAATGATCGCAAGATATACAAACCAAGCGAAGATATTGAGCATCCAGAATATAACGAAGTTGGGGAGGATGTTGGAGAATATATAGAGTCACAGTTTCAAGTCCAACAAATGATGAATCAACAAATGACAAGTATTGACCCTCGCACAGGTAAAAAAATTGCTGATCAGATGTCAAGCGAAGAGTTGAGAATAGTAACTTATGAAATCAACAAAGAGGCAGAATACGAGCTAATCAATAGAGGGAAAAGACGTTTGTTATTAGAAAAAGTAATCTCTAAACTCAATCAGCAAGCAACGTCGGTAGATTCGGTGAAAACTATATCAATTAGTGGTGCAGTTAAGGTTCCTGGCCAGTATCCTCTAACGAAAAATGCCACTTACATGGATCTAGTGGAATTAGCTGGAGGCTTTAAAGATGATGCATATATTGAATCAGCAGAAATTAGAGAGACACTAGTTAATACATCGGGCTCGATGATTATTGAGACATCTAATGTAAATTTAAAAGAACTATCTGATTCTAGACTTAAGAGTAGAGACCATCTGCACATACGGGGCGTAAAAGATTGGAATGTGTCAGATACTGTCATACTATCTGGAGAAATATTCTATCCAGGATCATACTTGATCAGCCCGAATGAAACACTATCTTCAGTTCTAAAGAGAGCAGGAGGTTTCACTAATGAAAGTTTTGTTAAAGGTGCTATTTTTACAAGAGAAAGTATCAAAGAGAAAGAAAGAGAGCAGTTGCAAATCCTAGGAGATACTATAAGAAGAGATCAGGCTGCGAGGTCTATGACAAAAGAGTCTGAGGACTTTTCGGTCAGTAGCTCAGAAGTTGAAGCTGGAATCGAAGCACTCTTATCATCTGAGGTTTATGGTAGATTGATTATTGATATTCCTCGTATAATAGGAGGTGATATTTCTGCAGATATAGTCCTTCAGGATGGAGATAATCTGACTATCCCGAAATACACAAATGCAGTCACTGTTGTTGGTGAGGTCAGAAGATCTGGAAGTTTCGTGCGTAAAGAATCATATAATATCGAAAATTATCTTGATCTCGCTGCGGGAATGACGGCTAGAGGGGATTCAAGTGAAATATACGTCATAAGCGCTGACGGATCTGTTAGAAAGAATATTAAAAGTAATTCATTATTGAAATTTGAAGATGATTTGACCAAAAATATTCAGGCTGGTGATACTATTGTTGTTCCTATCAAGTCTTCTTATCAAACACCACTAAACTTATATAGCACAGTATCTCAAGTAGTTTTTCAGAGTATCGCATCAATAGCTGCATTTAGTACCGTCTTTAAGTAGTTACAATGCCCAGCAGAATATTAAAAGATCGCTTTGAATTCAGCGTTATATTTGTTTTATTGATCTCTATCTTATTTACAGGTTTAAATGGCTTTATCGCTTTTTTTTTGTTTTTTATTTTTTCTAGGATAAATATTGGAAGAGATCCAGAAATAAAGCATGGCTTGTCGTCAGGTAAATCAAGATTAGGCGGAATTGCAATTGCTGTGTCAATTATTTTTGGATGCTGCTCTCATCTATTAATTCAAGATCATTTTAGTATGAGTTTTTTATTATCAGAGCTTGATAAAATTATAATTTTGTCTTTTTTAATTGGGTTTATTGGATTAATTGAAGATTTTAGGCAAAATTTATCTTCAACTTTCAGATTGATCTCTATGTTATCTCTTGTTGCAATTAGTTTGTATTTTTCGCCCGAATTAATTCCATCAGATTTGAGTATATTCAGATATTTGAATTTAAATGATTCGAATATAGTTATCTATTTATTTGTAATAATTATGGTCTGTGGCTTTATTAATGCCGGAAATATTGCTGATGGAGCAAACGGCCTTCTTCCGACTATATTCCTTGGCTATTTTATTGTGGCATATAGTTTAGACAACTCAGTTTTTAATTTTTCTGTAGTAATATCTCTTATCGCTTTCATAGTTTTTAATGTGTTGACAGGACGAATCTTTTTAGGGGATTTTGGTGCTTACTCACTTTCCGCGCTTGTTGCTTTTAAGAGTCTTGAATTTTATTCTAATTATGAAATTAGTATTTTCTTTTTAGCATCAATTCTCATCTATCCATGTTTCGAGATAACTCGATCTATTCTTCTCAGGTCTATCAAAAACACATCTTTATTTAATGCAGATAACTATCATTTTCATAATTATCTAAATTATTATATTTTGAACTATATAAGTTCAAAACATATCGCGAATTCACTCACAGGAATCAGTATCGCTCTTCTTTCGACTTATCTTCCTGTGAGTTTATATTTTTTGGGGATATCAATTATCTCAGATCTATGGTTGATTATATTTGGTCTCCAGTTTTTTCTTTTGGTGTTTACTTATATCTTTTTTAAAAAAAAATCCTCGAGATTGTATAAATGATTGTTATAATTAAACTCCAAGTATTAAAAAATCAAATGAAGCGAAAGTGGCGGAATTGGTAGACGCGCAGGATTTAGGTTTCTGTGGGGTAACCCGTGAGAGTTCGATTCTCTCCTTTCGCACCATCCATCTTAGTCGGATAATTACAATTTAGTATCGGATTGCATAATATGAAAAAAGATAAATCCAATAGTGATTTAACAAAAACAGTAAATATACAAATACTTAAAAGTGAACTAGATGAAGCTATTGAAAAAAAATTAATTATTTTTGGAAAAAAAGCAAAAATTAAAGGCTTTAGACCAGGAAAAATTCCAAACAGTGTTCTGAAAAAACATTACGGTGCCGAGGCATACCAGGATGCAATTTCCGATCTTTTACAGAAAGGGTATGCCGAAGTGTTAGATGAGGGAAATTTTAAACCCATCAGTTCTCCTGAAATCAATCCTTTAGACGGTGATAATGAAAGCTTAAAGTTCTCTGCTTCATTCGAAGTATTACCAGAAATTAAGTTAAAAAATTTAGAGAAGATAACTATAAATAAACCTGAAATTGACATTTCTGATGATGATCTCGATCAGATGATGGAAAATTTAAGAAAACAGAAACGAGAATGGAAAAAAATTAGCTCAAAAAGTAAAAAAGGAAATCAAGTTAATATTAACTTTACTGGTAAACTTAATGGTGAATCATTTGACGGTGGAGAAGGTAAGGATGTCCCTGTTGTTCTCGGAGATGATCAAATGATTCCTGAATTTGAAAAAGCTCTTTTTGGATTAAAGACCAGTGAAAAAAAGTCGATTAAAGTGAAATTTCCAAAAGAATATCATTCCAAAGAGCTTGCAAATAAAAATGTTGATTTTGATTTGATGGTAAACTCTATTTCAGAGGAAGTTTTGCCAAATTTAGATGAAGATTTTGTGAAAAGTTTTGGCATTGAGGATGGTGATCTTAAAAAACTTAAACAGGATGTAAAACAAAATATGGAACGTGAGGTTAAGCAAAAGATAGCGCAAGATATAAAGAGCCAAGTAATGGAGGGTCTTTTAGATAAAAATAAGATACAAATACCAAACTCAATGAAGAATAACGAAATCCTCAATATGCAAAAAGAGTCCATGCGCCAGATGGGTATTGAGGATGAGAAAGATATGCCACCTGCTGAAAACTTTTCAGATATGGCTGAAAAAAGAGTCAAAATAGGTCTATTGGTTAGTCAGTTTATTGAAGATAACTCAATAAAAGTAGATATGAATAAAGTCAAAGATAGAATAAAGGAGATGTGTGCTGGTTACCAAGAACCAGATGCGATGATTGAAAAGTATATGGGAAATCAACAAGCAATGTCACAAATTCAAAGTATTGTTCTTGAAGAACAAGCAATTGACCTTATCTCTTTTATGGGAAAAGAAAAGATAAAAAAAATAAGTTTCAATGAATATATGAATGGTTGATATAATTAGCGGGTAATTATTAAATTTTGAGTGGATTATGAAAGATACTGAATCAAACTTAGTACCGATGGTTGTGGAGCGAAATTCAAGAGGTGAGCGTGCGTATGATATATACTCTCGACTTTTAAAAGAACGCGTTATATTTCTGGTTGGTGCTGTACAAGATCAAATGGCAAATATTGTTGTAGCACAGCTTCTTTATCTTGAATCAGAGAATCCAGACAAAGATATTAATATCTACATAAATTCACCTGGCGGATCAGTAACAGCTGGACTTTCAATTTACGACACAATGCAATTCATTAATTGCGATGTCTCAACAATCTGTGTTGGGCAAGCTGCAAGTATGGGTGCTCTTCTTCTTAGCGGAGGAACAAATGGAAAAAGATTCGCACTTCCGCATTCACGAATTATGGTTCATCAGCCGAGTGCAGGATTTCAAGGACAGGCAACTGATATTGATATACATGCAAAAGAAGTTCTGGAATTAAAGCATCGTCTAAATACAATAATGGCTACTCATACAGGGCAAAAAATAGCTAAAATTGAAAAAGATTTAGAAAGAGATAACTTTATGAGCTCGAATGAAGCTAAGTCATATGGATTGATTGATACTGTGCTAAGTAAAAGAAATGAAACGAAGTAAATATTTTACCAAGGAAATACCATGAGTGACGACATAAACAAAAGCAAAGATGATAATAAATTACTTTACTGTTCATTTTGTGGAAAGAGTCAAAATGAAGTAAGAAAACTGATAGCAGGCCCATCTGTTTTCATTTGCGATGAATGTGTGGATCTTTGTAATGATATCATTCATGAAGAACTCAATGATAGTAACGACACTGAAGAGTTTGATTTACCAAAACCTATAGAGATAAAACAAATTTTGGATGATTATGTAATCGACCAGGACGAAGCTAAAAAAGTATTATCTGTGGCCGTTTATAATCATTACAAAAGGTTAGATGATAATGCAAAGATTAAGAAAAATTCTGACCATGTAGAACTGGCTAAAAGTAATATTCTGTTGGTTGGGCCAACAGGCTGCGGTAAAACACTTCTAGCCGAAACACTGGCAAGATTACTTAATGTTCCATTCACTATAGCGGATGCCACTACCCTAACTGAAGCGGGGTATGTAGGTGAGGATGTTGAGAATATTATTCAAAAACTCTTATCTAAATGTGAATATGATGTAGAAAAAGCACAAACTGGAATTGTTTATATTGACGAAATCGATAAAGTTTCCAGAAAATCCGAAAATCCATCAATTACAAGAGATGTATCAGGTGAAGGTGTTCAGCAAGCGCTCTTAAAATTAATAGAAGGAACTATTGCTTCAGTTCCGCCTCAAGGTGGAAGAAAACATCCGCAACAAGAATTTCTACAGGTGGATACAAGTAATATATTATTTATATGTGGAGGGGCTTTCGCTGGATTAGAAAAGATAATTCAAAATAGAACCACCAAGACAGGCATTGGTTTTGTTGCAGAAGTTAAATCAGGGAAAGAAAAAAATAACCTAGAATCTAATCTCAATAAAATTGAGCCAGAGGATCTGGTGAATTATGGGCTAATCCCTGAATTTGTTGGAAGGCTTCCAGTTCTGGCGACATTGCATGAGCTTGATGAGCATGCATTAGCGAGAATATTATTAGAGCCGAAAAATGCATTGACCAAACAATACATAAAGTTATTCCAAATGGAAGATGTTGATTTGAATTTCAGAGATGATGCTGTAAGTGAAATTGCTGCGAGAGCGATAAAACGTAAGACAGGGGCAAGAGGATTAAGGACTATATTGGAAGAATTATTACTGGATACAATGTTTGATTTACCCTCATCTAAAACAGTAAAGAAAGTTGTATTGGACGCATCTGTAGTTAATGGTGAAAATGATCCATACATAATTCACGAAACTGAGCAGACAGATAAAAAGAAAGAATCAATAAGAAGAAC
>MDTG01414454.1_pt1 | contig 36102 bp, 25 predicted proteins | sample 811421 | NCBI WGS metagenome assembly MDTG01 (sample SAMN05326645, study PRJNA326480) | marine metagenome | isolation source: seawater | place: Pacific Ocean: South East | collected 2011
AAATTTTAAATTTCAAACGCCTCCATAATCATAGAGAAAAACTCTTCACAAGTATATCCATCTATATGAAAAAGTGTTACACTTTGCATAATTACTTCTCCGTTTGAAATTACTTGAACTCCAGTTTTTATGGTACAGCTACTCATATATTCAAAGTTATCAATTACTATATGGCTAAATGAGTCAACTGATTTAAATGTTATTGATGAAATAAGTTCTGTGTTTGATTTTTCTTCTGCGAAAGAAGTTGCGCTGATGAAAATAAAAAATAAGGTTAAAAATACATTTTTCATAATTATTTGTATTTAATGGTTAAAATCTAAACTCTATAAGTTTAAGGTCATTATAGTTTAGCTAGTGGACTATCCACTTTAGACCTGTTGGTTTTCATTCTTCACATCAGAGAGTCAATTCATATTTTTCTTTCAATTTTCCGTAAGTCGGATGGTCTTTAAATTGCTCTGTTCGTTGCTCAAATGGCTACCAACTCCTTATAACACTAATAAAACCAATGCTAACAGACGTATATTGCCGGTTAACACAACTTTATAATTGTCTTTATCTGTAAAACTTTTGGAGATTACAGCAAATTTTTTTCATAAAAATAAGATAAATAGGTATTTGAGTCAATCCCTAGAAATGGTGAAATTTATAGCTACCCTTTTTTGGGGAGCATTTTTTAGCTACTGGCTAAAAATGAAGTAGTACAAGAACTAAAAAGAAGCTTTATTTAGAAAAAAGAATTTACTTAGGTTCTAAAACCAAGGTTACTTTATTAAAATCTGCAGCGCTATTAATAACCGTTCTGTAGGCTTCATACAATTCTGGAGCTACAAGGGTTTCTCTGTAATGCTCGTCTGCAGTTACGGTAAGTACATTTCCTTCTAAAGAATAATAAGAATCAAAAATAAAGAGTTCTTTGCCCTCTTTAGAATAACTGTTTTTAATAGTAATATCATCTAAATTAGAAATTTTATAGCCCTCTGGTATGGTTATTTTTAGCGTTCTATAATAACTTCTATTAAACTCTGCTTCTAAGGGTAAAATTCTTTTTTTCTCTTGGTACATTTCCATTTGAGGGCCAATTAAAGCACCAAGTTTAAACAGAAATTTAGTACCTGCTTTTTCTACAAAATATTCTGAACGAAGATCAAATATTACTTCAAATGGTTTGAGGCCAAAAAGGCTAGGGTCTTCATGTATGAGTTCTCTAGAAAGTACTTCGGCATTTTTATCTGAGCTTTTTGCAAAGGCATCGTCTATTACTTCATTTTTTCTATCTGGCTGAATGAGATTCATAAATGGCTGTATGTTCATGGCATAGTACCCATGTAGCTTTCTGTGTATCTTAATAGTGTTTTTGGTAAAATCTTCTTTGTGAAAGCTTACATCTATAAACATTTCATCTTTAGAAGAATTGGCAGGGAGGCTTTCTATATATTTAACTTCAGAAAAGGCCTTTCTTTTACCATTAATATCATAGCCTGTTACAAAGAGGCCGTAATTGTCCATATAGTAAGGTGGCGGAAACCCAAATCTAGTGCCAAATTTACTAGGAGCTAGGTATTTTTTTGATGCAGGAAAGTAAAATAAAAATTCTTGTAAGAAATTAGTAGCCTCAAACTCTTTGTCAAATTTTAGTTCTAACCGGTTGGTGGTGAGTACCATTTCATGGGTAATGTCAAATTGTTTAAACAGGGCAATGTATAGCTTTACAATCCCTGTTTCATTGGCGGTTTTAGAAGTAAGTACCTTTTTTAGTTCTTTTAACTCATCATTGCCACTTTCAGAAATATAGATATTTTCTTTTAGGTATAAATCTATAATTCTTGCTTTATTTTCTTCATCTTCATCAGCATTAATTGCAATCTTTTTTGCAAATTTTTCAATGAGTTTGTTTTCTTCTTCAGTATAGCTAGGGTAATAGAATTCATATAAATTTTGAGCTACCTCGTTATAAGAGGTAATAATAGTGTTGTTAGCGGTGTTTTTATGCAATTTATACATAAGATACCCAATGGCAGCCGTGTAAGGAGCCTGCTCTTCTCTATCTATACCTTGCAAGTCTTTAACTGCAAATTGCCAATGTAGTTTTTCTGTAGAACTTTCATCTTTTACCACCGCTGTTTCTAGATTAAAACTTTTAAAGTTAAAAAGTAGGTTGGTGGGTGCATACAGATCAAACGCTACAGATTGTTTGTCATAATCACTTTCAATATCTACTCTAGCACCCTGGTATTTTGGACGTCTTTTTTCTACATAATAATATTCTATGATGCTTCCTTTTTCTATACCTTCAAAAGCAAAATAGTTGTATTTACTGCCTGTTTCTTCATTTTCTGCCTGTAAAATTTTAGAGGCATCTAGTACAATAATTTCTCCTGTTTTTTTAATAACACGAGCCTTGTTTGCTACTAATGATGCATTGCTAGCATAGGGTAAATACACTTTGTTATACTCTTCTATGCGATCGTCAGAATTTAACCACAGTACTTTGTGCTCTAGGTAGTATTCTGTTAAGTTTTGATCTTCAAAGAAAAATTCTGTAACTACCTTTTCTTTAAGAGCAATCATGTCTTTATCTGAGGCTTTAATTACATAGTTTGGGTTGGTGTCCCAGTCATAACTTTTATAGAATGGGCTTGTTTGTGCACTACTATTGCTAGTAATACATAGCAGTAAAATGAGGCTTTTTATAAAATTCATGTGTTTGTTCTATTTTTTTTGTAATACAATAATTTCTTTGAATGCTTTTTCTGTTTGTTCAATAATTGCGTTTACCTTTTGTTGTGCTGCTACACTAAGGTTTATAAAGTTAAAAACAACATCTTGTTGGCAAACCAAGGTATTGTTAACCTTAGAATAAGAAAGGTTTACAGAGAGTAACTCAGTACCCAATGAAACAGATGTTGGAATATATGAGACAGTATACCCCTCTGGTATTTCAATAGTATTTGTGTAAGAATATTGCTTCTTATAATCAAATTCTATAGCGTATTTTCTATCTTTCTTTGTTTTTATGCCTGCTATACTATTGTTTATATGTGGGTTTATAAAAATTTCGGAGCCTATATTTTGTACATAGTCTTGTATGGTAAAATTATAGCGTACTAAGAAGTCTTCTTCATAGCTAAACTTATTTTCTTCTGTAAAAGAGGTAATTAGAAATTTGTTACTTCCCTTAGAAAACCGCTTGTTATACAATTCTTTAACAGCTGCTTCTTTTCGAGTATTTTCTAAATTATAAAATAGATTATTTTTTAAATAACCGCTTAGCTTTGTTTGAGATGATCCTATTATATCTCTGCCAGAAATTTTTAGATATGTGCTGTCTGTTATTGTATTTAAATTGGCTGCAATTACTGGTATTTTTTTAATTTTATAGCTCTTTCCATCTGCAATTAAAGCTTCTTTTCCTTGAATAAAAGAAGAGGGGTAGTCTATTTGTATATACCTTCCTGTAGCATCTAAATAATAGGTTTTATCATTGTTTTCATAAGATAAAATCATGTGGTTGTCTACTGCCGGCGTTGGAACTTCTTCATAGGTATAGGGTATTTTACGTGTGCCAATCCAAGTTAGATTTCCTTCTAAGCCAGTTATTTCTAACATTTTATAAAGTATGCTAGAATTGTCTTTACAGTCTCCGTATTTTTTTTGAAATACATCATTGGCTTCTCTTGGAATAAAGCCTCCAAGGGCATATTCAAATGCAATGTATTTTATATTTTTCTGGGTCCAATAATACAGTGCTTTAACCTTTTCTAGATCAGATGTTTTTCCTTTGGTAAGTTCTGCAACTAGCGCCACCAGCTCTTGGTCTGTATCTTCTTTGTTAATGTTTTCTACTAAAGAATAATACCATGAATAAAGACCGCCAACACCATCTAATAATTTTTTAGTTTCATTATTTTCTTTATAGGAAGTAATAATTGGTATAATGTGAGGTAAAATAGATCTGTAGCTTGGAGCATTTGCTTCAATGTCAAATTTTTCGCTATTTAGCTGAGACCATGTATATTCATAGTTTTTTCCTTTTTTCTTCTTCTTAAAAGTAATTTTAGGAGCGTTTTCTAGATGAAATGGTTTAAAGATAAGTTCTATGTCTTTGTCTGCAATAATGGTAACCTTATTGCGAATTACAGGATAAAAATCTCCAAAGAAAAAGGCATTTAAAAACCGTGGGTTCTTAATGTTGTACTGAAGTTTTAATTGTGTTTTGCTTCCTTTTGCTAGTTTGGGATAAATAAAACTTAGTTCTTTAGAATCATCATAAAAAGAATCATTTAAATTGTTCTTTTCATTAAAATTTGTGACCTTGTTTTCTGTGTATGTATCATCTAGAAGACTAAAAGAAGAAGCTTCTATGGTATCTAGATTAAAAAAAGTAGCATAACTTAACGAGCGTTTAGAATTGTAATTGGCAGAATTATTTAAATATAAATCTTCTTCAAAAACATCTTTTTTAATGCTAAACGTTCCGTTGTCTACTTTTATATGAAGAACAATCTCTTGTTGAAGCCTAATAACATCATCATTGGGATATAGTTTTTTATACTTTTTTAAGTCTTGTGAGTTTGCACTCCAAGCTAAAAATAAAGACAGTATGAAGGTGTATTTTTTCATTAAAAGCAAATTAAGAAAAAAAACAGCACTTTAACACTTAACAAATTCATAATAATAACCATCTTTTTTTTGATGCTAATATTTTATGGTTTGGTTGTTGAAATCTTAAAAAAGATAGGCTTAATTTATTAATTTCGTATTTATTTAAAAATCAGGACACTATTATTTGTTTATGTAAATTTAATACTTAGATTTGTTCGCACACAATAAATAAAATGAATATGCAATACGTTTGGACTCGTTTCTTTTTCTACTTCTACTTTTTTAGTAAAAGTTGAGACGCCATGTATATTGTATAAAAACTATATAACTGAAAGTCTCGAATTTAATTCGAGACTTTTTTTTTGATAAAAATGAATAAAATTATTGCCATACAAGGAGCAGAAGGCTCAAACCACCATAAAGTTGCAAGAGATTTTTATGGCACTAACATGCTATTAAAAGAATGCATGTCTTTTGATGTATTGGTCGCTAGTTTATTAAGCGGTGCTGCAACGCACGGAGTCATGGCTTTAGAAAACACCATTGCTGGATCTATTATTCCTAATTATGCTTTAATAGACACAAACAATCTTCACATTGTTGGAGAAGAGTACTTAAACATACATCATCACTTAATGGCATTGTCAGGGCAGCAAATAGCTCATATTAAAGAAGTGTGGTCTCATCCAATGGCCTTGTTGCAATGCAAGGAGTTTTTTAAAAAACACCCACATATTAAATTAGTAGAAGATGTAGATACGGCAGAAGTTGCCAAAAGAATTGCAAAAGAAAATTTAGTTGGTATAGCAGCAATAGCTCCTAAAATTGCAGCAGAAATTTTTGATTTAGAAGTGCTAGAAGATGAAATTCAAACCATGAAAGACAATGCTACTAGATTTGTAATTGTACAAACACAGGAGCCTACCCATAGAATAGATCACATTAATAAAGCGTCATTAAAATTTCAATTAAATCATAAAAGAGGAAGTTTAGCGGCAATTTTAAATGTATTAAGTGATTGTAAAATGAACCTTACTAAAATACAATCGTTACCAGTTATAGAGATGCCTTGGAAATATTCCTTTTTTGTAGATGTAACTTTTGAAAACTACAAAGACTATTTAAAAGTGGTAAAGATTATAGAAATAATGGCAGAAGAATTCAAAATTTTAGGAACCTATAAAAACGGTAGAAAATGATGAAAGCTGCCAAAAGATTAGACACCGTACAAGAATACTACTTCTCTAAAAAATTACGAGAAGTAAGAGCGCTATCAGCTCAAGGAAAACCCATTATAAATATGGGAATTGGAAGCCCAGATTTACAGCCGCCACCAGCAGTAATTGAAGCAATTCAGCAAGCGGTGCTGCAAGAGGGTGCTCATAAATATCAGAGCTACCAAGGATTGCCAGCATTTAGACAAGCTGTGGCAGATTTTTATCAAAAAAACTATCAGGTTGTTGTAAACCCAGAGAATGAAATTTTACCACTCATGGGAAGTAAAGAAGGAATTTTACACATTTCTATGGCGTTTTTAAACAAAGGAGATAAGGTGTTAATTCCTAACCCTGGATATCCTACCTATACATCGGTTACCAATTTGGTAGAAGCAGTTCCTGTATTTTATGACTTAACATCTGAGCACAATTGGGAACCTAATTTTAAACAATTAGAACAACAAGATCTGTCTAATGTAAAATTAATGTGGATAAATTACCCTCATATGCCAACTGGTGCAAAAGCAACAGAAAATTTGTTTAAAAAACTGATAGCTTTTGGAAAGAAGCATCAACTCTTAATTATAAATGACAATCCGTATAGTTTTGTGCTGAATAACAATCCTTTAAGTATTTTAAGCATAGACGGAGCAAAAGAAACTGCCATAGAATTAAATTCTTTGAGCAAGTCTTTTAATATGGCTGGTTGGAGAGTTGGAATGCTGTTAGGAGCTACCCCTATTTTAGAAGAGGTTTTAAAGGTAAAAACACAGATGGATTCTGGAATGTTTTACGGAATTCAACAAGGAGCCATTGCTGCCTTAAAAGTTAGTTCAGGATGGTTTGAGAACATAAATGAGATTTACCAAAAAAGAAGAAAACTCATATGGCAAATAGCAGAGGCATTAGACTGTACTTTTGATAAAAACACCTCAGGGATGTTTGTTTGGGCAAAAATTCCAGCAGGAAAAAAAGCAGAAAATATAGTAGATGACTTATTGTATAAACATCATATTTTTATTGCTCCCGGTACAATTTTTGGAAGCAAAGGAGAAGGATATATTCGGTTTTCATTATGTGTGCCCGAAGAAAAAATAAAAGAAGCATTAGATAGATTGTAAGATGAAGGTTTTTATTATAGGAACAGGATTAATTGGCGGCAGCTTTGCATTAGATATTCAACAAGAATATTCAGAGGCTATTATTTATGGAATAGATACCAATTCTAGACATCTAAAAGAAGCTCTAGAGCACGGCGTTATTCATAGAGAAGCAACCATAAACGATTTGCCTTTGGCAGACATTGTTTTTTTAACCATTCCAGTAGACATTGCATTAGCAGTATTGCCAAAAGTATTAGATCTTATTAGTGATGATGCTTTGGTAATTGATGTTGGATCTACCAAACAAGGTATTTGTGACGTGGTAAAAGAACATCCAAAAAGAAGAAATTTTTTAGCAGCACACCCCATTGCAGGAACAGAGTTTTCTGGCCCTAAGGCAGCATTGCAAGGATTGTATAAAGATAAAACCAACATTATCTGTGAAGTAGAAAAAACAGCGTTTAAATTACAAGAAAAAGCACTAGAAATTTTCTCAAAAATTGGAATGAGAATTCGATATATGGATGCTGTGTCTCATGATAAACATATAGCCTACGTATCTCATTTATCTCATATTAGTTCTTTTATGCTTGGGAAAACGGTCATAGACAAAGAAAAAAATGAACGAGATATTTTTGATATGGCAGGAAGTGGGTTTGAATCTACTGTTCGTCTGGCAAAAAGTTCGCCCGCAATGTGGACGCCTATTTTTGAGCAAAACAAAGACAATATTATAGAAACTTTAGAAGAGTATATAGGAAACCTACAGCAGTTTAAAACATTGATGGAAGAACATAAATTTGATAAAGTTTTTGAAGAAATGCAACAAACAAATCATATTGCAAGCATTTTAAAAGGAATAAAATAAATGACTAATAATTTGTGGTTTGTAAGAACCATTAGTAGCACAAAACAGTAAATAATTCAATAGAAATAGTATAATTAATAAGTAAAGATGAAGAATACAAAAGAATTAAAAACATGGTTGGATGATTTAAATTTAGATCACCCACTCGTAGTAGCAGGGCCTTGTAGTGCAGAGACAGAAGATCAGGTATTAAAGATCGCGCACAAATTAAAAGATTCTGATGTAAACTATTTTCGGGCAGGAATTTGGAAGCCAAGAACAAGACCAGGAAACTTTGAAGGAGTAGGGGCGCTAGGGCTAAAATGGCTTCAGAAAGTAAAGGCAGAAACAGGTATGAAAACCGCTACAGAAGTTGCCAATGCAGCGCATGTAAAGTTGGCTTTAGAACATGATATAGATTTATTATGGATAGGAGCACGGTCTACAGTAAGTCCTTTTATAGTGCAAGAAATTGCAGATGCTTTAGAAGGAACAGATAAAATTGTGTTGGTTAAAAACCCAGTAAATCCAGATTTGGCATTATGGCTAGGTGGTATAGAACGTTTGTACTCTGCAAATATTAAAAATTTAGGAGTCATTCACAGAGGTTTTTCTACGTACGAAAAAACAAGGTACCGTAACAATCCAGAATGGCAAATAGCCATAGAATTACAAAATCGTTTTCCAGATTTACCATTAATATGCGATCCGTCTCATATTACAGGAAAAAGAGATATGATTTTTGAAGTCTCTCAAACAGCACTAGATTTAAATTTTAATGGTTTAATGATAGAAACACATGTAGATCCAGAGAATGCATGGAGTGATGCTGCACAACAAGTAACCCCAGATACTCTTATTCAGATGATGGAAGATTTAAAAATTAGAAAAGAAACCGATACAGAGGTAGAATACAGAAATTCATTAAACACCTTACGAACTCAAATAGATGTCATAGATCATCAATTAATAGACATCTTAGGAAAACGTATGAAAATAGCAGATGCTATTGGAGCACTTAAGAAAGATAAGAATGTAGCGGTGTTACAATCTAAGAGATGGAACGAAATTTTAGGAAAAATGATTCTAGAAGGAGAAGAAAATAAGCTAAGTGAAGAATTTATTTTGAGGGTATTTAAAGCAATCCATCAAGAATCTATTAATCATCAAGAAAAAATAATGAATGGATAAAAAAAAGCGGCTGAAAAGCCGCTTTTTTTTATGAGTTTTGTATTATCCTCTTAGTTTTTTAAAGATATAACGAGTAATAAAGATACCTCTTCCATCATTTTTACCTGCATCACTTTCTACAGCACTTGTTACAAAAGCCAACTCCCATCCTTCTTCTGTCATGGTGTTTATTTTAGAAGCAATTACCGCGTCATTAGCAGCAATATTTTGAAAACGAATACCAGCTATATTGTAAAAATTCAACAATTTAGTTTCTTCAAAATTCTTTACTCTAATATCTCCTCTGTCAGATTTATTTCTTTTGTCTTTTACTGTTTTTCCATCGGTTCTAACTGAAGTAAAATCTTTGTAGTTTCTATTTTCATCAGTACTAATTAATCTAGATCTACCAGTTCCACTTGGTATAATAGATTCTACACTTGTTATTACTTGGTATTCATAAGATTGAGCTTCACTGGTATAAATACAACATAAAACTGCTACTAATACATAGATTTTTTTCATAATAAGTATGATTTTAAAAATTAGCTATAAATGTACAAATTTTTAGTTTAGAATTGATTTACTTTGCGCTATGACTGGAATTGTTTATAAATCTACAGGTAGTTGGTATTTTGTAAAGTCTCAAGAGGGCTTGTTTTATCAGTGTAGAATAAAAGGAAAGTTTAGGTTAAAAGGCATTAAAAGCACCAACCCTATTGCTGTTGGTGATTTGGTAGAATTTGATGTAGAAACAAAAGGAGATGAGGAGACAGGAGTTATTAAATTAATTCACGAAAGAAAAAATTATATTGTTCGTAAATCGGTTAATTTATCCAAACAAACACAGATTATTGCCTCTAATATAGATATTGCATTTTTATTAATTACCATTAATAATCCGCCAACACATACAACATTTATAGACCGTTTTTTAGTCACTGCACAGGCCTATTCTATAAAAGTAATTTTAGTATTTAATAAAATAGACACCTATCAGATAGAAGAACGAGCAGAGATTTTATATCTCAAAGATATTTATGAAACAATAGGCTATACCTGTGTAGAGGTTTCTGCAAAAGAAAATACAAACGTAGCGGCTATTAAAGATTTAATGAAAGAAAAGACAAGCATGTTTTCTGGTCATTCTGGTGTTGGAAAAACAACCTTGTTAAATGCCATAGAGCCTGGTTTAAATTTAAAAACCAAGCAGATATCTGAACAACATCAGCAAGGGCAACATACAACTACTTTTGCTGAAATGTTTGATCTAAGCTTTAATGCAAAAATTATAGATACGCCAGGAATTAAAGGCTTTGGTGTAGTTGCTATCGAAAAAGAAGAATTAGGAGATTATTTTACAGAGTTTTTTGCTTTAAAAAGCGGGTGTAAGTTTCATAATTGTATTCATGTAAACGAGCCTCAGTGTGCTGTGAAAGATGCTTTAGAAGAGGAAGAAATTTCTTGGTCTCGCTATAAGAGTTACCTTCAAATATTAGAAGGAGAGGAAGAAAATTACAGAACAGATATTTGGGAATAAACTGCTGTGGTTTAATTTTAAGAGATCAGTTAATTAAATAGCTAACCAATGAAAGCAGTTATTCAAAGAGTTACTAAAGCCAGTGTAACCATAGATGGTACAATAGTAGCCTCCATTAAAAAAGGGATGTTAATTTTACTTGGAGTAGAAGTATTAGACACAAAACAAGACAGTCATTGGCTATCTAAAAAGATTGCAAACCTCAGAATTTTTGATGATTTAAATGGTGTTATGAATTGCTCTTTAATAGAAGACGAGGCAGATGTTATAGTGGTAAGCCAGTTTACCTTGTATGCATCTACCAAAAAAGGAAACAGGCCCAGCTATATAAAAGCAGCAAAAGCATCCACTGCCATTCCACTGTATGAGAATTTTATTACTCAATTAGAGCAAGAGCTAGGGAAGAAAGTTCAAACAGGGAAATTTGGAGCTTCTATGGCTCTAGAAATACACAACAATGGACCTGTTACTATCATTATAGATTCAAAAAATAAAATTTAACATTTTATGTTTTCCATGGAATATATAATTATCATATATTCGCCATGGAAAATAAGTAACAATTAACTATTAACAAATTATAAAAATGAAAAAAGTTTTAATTGCCCTAGTAGCCTTGTCTACTATTTTAGTTTCGTGTAACGGAGAAAAGAAAGAAAAAGTAGTTGTAAAAGAAGAAGTAAAAGTTGAAAAAGTAGCCATCGTTAACAATGTAGATTTAACAACTTCTATGATGACCTGGAAAGGAACCAAACCTACTGGAGCACATAATGGAACAGTTGCCTTAAAGAGTGGTGGTTTGGTAGTTGAAAATGGTGTTTTAAAAGAAGGAGAGTTTGTGATAGACATGAGTACTATAAAAAACTTAGACATGGCTGGAAGCGAAGGAGCTGGAAAAATTGAGGGGCATTTAAAAGCACCAGACTTTTTTGATATAGCAGTATACCCTACATCTACATTTGTGATTACTTCAGTATTAGAAGTTGAAGCAAATATAGCCGTTACCGGTAACTTAACTATTAAAGACGTTACAAAGAGCATTACTATTCCTGCAAAGATTTCTACTGAAAATGGAGTAACTACTTTTACAAGTGATCTTTTTAATATAGACAGAGCAGATTTTAATGTAAAATACGGTTCTAAAAGATGGATTGAAGGATTAAAAGACAAGTTTATTGATGACTTAGTAGAAATGTCTTTTGTTGTTAAAACAACTAACTAACTAACTAACTAACTAACTAAATAAATAGATATGAAATTTTATAAAATAGACAGACCTACTTGTGGTTGTGGCAACACCTCAGATGCAGAAGGTTATTGTGACGGATCACATTCAACTAAATAAGAAAATAGCTCAAAAAAAACCAAGACAGATGTTTTGGGTTTTTAAAGTACTTGCTCAAGGTTTTTAACCTTGAGCATTTTTTTTTATATTTGAAAAAAAACAATCAAATGATTAAAGAAAAAGCACTTTTGGTGCTAAAACTCCTCCTTTTAACAACTTTTACCACTTTTTCACAAAATAACAAACTATCATCACTTAGCATACCGCCTCATCTAAAAGAGAATGCAAATGCTATTTTTAGAGACAATTCCATAGAAGTAACGTTAGAAGCTGTAGATAGAATGCTTGTTAGAAATAGGCAGGTAGTAACGGTTTTAAACAAAAAAGGAAACGTAGATGCCAGAATTGTTGAAGCATATGATAATGATACAAAAATTACCAAACTATCTGCAAAAATTTACGATGCTTTTGGTAATGAAATAAAAAAGTATTCAAAAAATAAGTTTATAGACGTAAGCGCCGTAAGTGGCGGAACTTTATATTCAGACTCTAGAGTAAAATATATTGACTACACTCCAATATCATATCCATATACCTTAGTTTTTGAATCTGAATACAGAACATCCTCTACAGGTTTTATTCCCAGATGGATTCCAAACAACGGCTATTATGTTGGCGTAGAAAAGAGTACCTATATACTTAACAATCCTTTAAATATTCCTCTAAGAATTAAAGAGAAAAGTTTTGAGGGCTATCCTGTTAAAAATATGTCTTTAGGGGCTAATTTACATTATGTAATTAAAAATCAAATTGCATTAAAACCAGAAAATTCAAGTATGTCTTATTTAGAATACATGCCACATTTAATGGTAGCCTCTAATGAATTTGCCACATTTAATGGTAGCCTCTAATGAATTTGCCTTAAAAAAAGTAACAGGAAGAGCTTCTAATTGGAAAGAGTTTGGCAAGTGGATGCATCGAAAATTAATACAGGATAGAGATGTATTAGATGTTTCTACGATTGAGAAAATTAAAAGTTTGGTAGCCGGTGTCACAGACCCTATAGAAAAAGCTAAAATTATATATAAGTTTGTACAAGATAAAACCAGGTATATTAGTGTTCAAATAGGCATTGGTGGTTGGGAACCTATTGCTGCCAATCTGGTAGATAAGGTAGGTTATGGAGACTGTAAAGGCTTAACCAATTATACGAAAGCTTTATTAGATGCTGTTGGTATTACATCATATTTTACACTAGTGTATGCTCAGCAGAAAAGAAATATTGTCAAAGATTTCTCTTCAATGCAAGGAAATCATGCCATTTTAAATATCCCAAATAATGGAAATGATATCTGGTTAGAGTGCACCAGTCAAACAATACCTTTTGGCTTTTTGGGAGATTTTACAGATGACAGAGATGTATTGGTAGTTACCCCAGAGGGTGGTATTATTAAAAGAACACCCGCCTATTTAAATGAAGATAATTTACAAACTATAAATGGAAGTATTCAATTATATAAAAATGGTAGTATAGGAGCTAGTTTAGAAAGAGTTTCTTCCGGAATACAGTATGATCAAAAAAGCAGCTTTGATTCTATGTCTGATGAAGATTTAAAAAAGCACTATATGTCTAATGTATGGGACTATAACAACAATTTAGAAATTACTTCTGTTGCCTTAGAGAATGACAAAGATTCTGTAGTTCTTTTAGAGAAAATGAAGACCACTATAGATGATTATGCAGCCATCAGTGATAATGAGTATTTATTTAGAGTTAATGTGTTTAATAGAGAATCTTATGTTCCTAAAAGGTATAGAAACCGTACTTTACCACTCAAAATTTCTAGAGGCTACCAAGACATAGACCACTATACATATACCATACCCAAAGGATATACTTTTGTAGGCTTGCCAGAAGAAAAAAATATCACAACCAAATTTGGATCTTATAAAGTAAGCTTCACTAAAATTGATGCCACTACTTTTACCTACAAAAAATCACTTTTAATAAAAGCAGGAGACTATCCAAAAGAAGACTATAAAGACTATAGAAAATTTAGAAAGGCTATTGCTAAATACGATAATCTAAGAATATCTCTTATTACAACTAATTAATCAAATACCTCCTTATAATGAAAAGAATATCGCTAGTATTACTGGTAGTTTTCTTTATTGAAACTACTGTAAATTCTCAAGATTACAAATTTGGAAAAGTTTCTAAGGCAGAACTTGAAGAAAAATATTATCCTTCAGACTCTTCTGCAAGTGCTGCTTATTTGTATAGAAAAAGGAGAACCTATTATGACTACAGTAATGTTAAAGGTTTTAGGATTATTAATCAGTACCATCAGAGAATTAAAATTTATTCAAAGGAAGGATTTAATGAGGCTACCAGAAAAATACAGTATTACAAACCAGATGCAACAAATAATGAAAGGGTATCTTCAATTACAGCGATCACCTACAATCTTACTAAAGGTAAGATTATAAGAAGTAAAATTTCTAAAAAAGATATTTTTGATGAAAAAATCAATGAATATTTTAGTCAGAAAAAAGTAACTCTACCAAATATCAAGGAAGGTAGTATCATCGAAATAGAATACAACTTAGTATCTCCATTTATACGATCTATAGATGACTTAAAATTTCAACATAATATCCCTGTAAAAAAAATGATCTCTATAATAGAGATTCCGGAGTTTTTTAATTTTAAAAATAGAATTAAAGGATATTATTTTATAAATCCAGTTAAAACTAGAGGGAAAAGAGTTATAAGTCAAACCTCGAGAGAAGGCCCAACTTCATCAAATGGTGGATACTCTTCTTATGAAAATTCAAAAGCAAATTTTGCAATAAACATAAGTAAATATGAAAAAGAAAATATACCAGCTATTAAAGATAATGAGTCTTTTGTGAAAAACATAAATAATTACAGAGCTGGAATTGATTTTGAAATTGATTTTATTAAGTATCCTAATGAAGGTGCTAAATTTTATACAACTTCCTGGTCTGATGTAGCAAAAAACATTTATTCAAACTTAAATTATGAAAGAGAACTTTCCAACACTGACTTCTTTACTAATGATTTACTGACATTAACTAAGAAAGCGAAAGATGATTATCAAAGAGTAATGAATATATTTCAGTTTGTTAAAAGAAAAGTGAAATGGAATGGGTATAAGGGCCTGTCTTTAGATAAAACATTAAAAAGAGCATATGAAGAAGGCTCTGGTAATGTTGCTGTCATAAATTTAATGCTTACATCAATTTTAAGAAAGGCTGGTCTAAGAGCTAATCCGGTTCTTGTTAGTACTCAGTCTAACGGTATTCCATTTTTTCCTACAAGAAATGGTTTTAATTATTTGATTACTGCTGTTTCAATTGGAAATGAAACAATTTTATTAGATGCAAGTGAGTTTTATAGTTTTCCGAATTTATTACCTAAGAGAGCTTTAAATTGGAGAGGGCGTTTAATAATGAAAGATGGTTCTTCCTCATGGATAAATTTAACATCTGGTGCTTCATCAAAAGAGGAAAGTACTGTAACAGTAAGAGTTAGTAATGAGGGTTTTATAGAAGGAATGATGAGGGATAAGTTTATTGATCTAGGGGCTTTAGAATATAGAAATACATATAATAGAATTGATCAGGATCAGCTGATTTCTGATTTAGAAGAGAAATATAGTATAGATATTGAAAATTATAAAGTTAACAATAAAGAAGATATTTCAAAAGCAATAACTAGAATCATTAAGTTTTCTAGTGAAGATTTAGTGGAAGTAATTAATAAAAAAATGTATATAAAGCCACTTTTGTTTTACGGGTATAATTCTAATCCATTCAAGCTAAAAGGAAGAAAATTTCCAGTAGAGTTTTCATCAATTTGGGAAGAAAAACATACTGTTAATATAGAAATCCCATCTAATTATACCATAGAATCTATCCCAGAGACTAAAGCGTTGTCTTTGCCAAATAACCTAGGAATCTTTAAATATAAAGTTATAACAAGTGGTAAAACAATAAGAGTTTTATCGCAATTGAAATTTAATAGTACTTCTATTAACGAAGGCTATTATCAGATATTAAAAGGATTTTTTGCGGAATTCATAAAAAAACAATCAGAGAAAATTGTATTAATTAAGTCTTAATTGAATAAACCACCTAACCCTAAAATTATGAAAAATAGAATCTATTTATTGTTGTTGTTTTTATTTTCAATTTCCAATAATTATGCCCAAGACTATAAATTTGGAAAAGTTTCTAAGGCAGAACTTGAAGAAAAATATTATCCTTCAGACTCTTCTGCAAGTGCCGCTTATTTGTATAGATATAGAAAAACTGCTATCGATTTTTTTCCAGGAGAGGGTTTTCGGATGATAACAGAAATTCACAATAGAATAAAGATTTATAAAAAGAAAGGAGTAGGTTTGGCTACGGAGACTATTTCTTACTACACTCCAAAATCAGATAATAATGAAGAAATAACATCATTAAAAGCATATACTTTCAATATCGAGGAAGGTAAAATTGTTAAAGTGAAAATTGATAAAAACGATACATTTGATGAGAAAAAAAATGATTTTTATTCAATAAAAAAAGTTCCATTTTCTGAAGTGAAACCAGGATCTGTTCTTGATATTAAATATAAATTAATTTCTCCCTACTCTAAAATCATTGATGATTTAGAATATCAATTTCAAATTCCTGTTAAGCAACTCAATTATCAGGTCTTAATTCCCAGTTTCTACAAGTTTAATAAAATTAATAAAGGCTATTATTTTATTTCACCACTAGTTGAAAGAAAAAACACAAGCAAGAAAATAACATATACTACCCAAACTGTGGGATATGCAGGTCCTTCAGGAAGAACAAAAAATAGCTACGATATGGATTATTTTACTGAAATATACTCTTATAAAGCTGAAAACATAGAAGGCCTTAGGGATGATGAACCTTATGTAACAGATGTTGGTTCTTATAGAGGTGGTTTAAAGTTTGAATTGGTTTCTGTTGAGTTTCCAAATAATCCTCCTCAATTTTATGCAAAAACATGGGAAAGTATATGCAAACAAATTTATGAGTCCTCCCAATTTGGAGAGCAGATTAAAAAAACAGGTTATTATCAAGAAGATTTATCTGAAGCATTATCTAATTTTGTTACTCCTGAAGACAAAGTTTCTGCAATTTTTAATTTTGTAAAATCAAAAACCATATGGAATGGAAATTATGGTAAGTATATTCAAAATGGTGTTAGGAAAGCATATAAAGATGGTGTTGGAAATGTTGCTGATATTAATTTAATGTTAGTATCTATGCTTCGATATGCAGGGTTAGATGCGAATCCTGTTTTAGTAAGTTCAAGAAATAACGGAGTGCCATTATCTCCAACAAGCCAGGGGTTTAACTATGTTATATGTACTGTTGAAATACCAAATAAAGGAACCCTAGTAATGGATGCAACAGAGCCATACAGCTCTATAAACGAGCTTCCCTCTAGAGCTATTAATTGGAACGGTCGTATTGTAAAAGAAGATGGATTTTCTAGTTGGATACAACTTAATTCTGATAGGTATCAAATACAAGAATATAATCTTTCATTAAAGATTTCTGATGAAGGAAAAATTAATGGTTTTTCAAGAAGTCGCTATTTTAATTTAGCTGCTATGAACTATAGAAAAACCTACAATCATATCAGTGAAGAAGATCTGCTTGAAAAAATGGAGTCAAAATATAATATAGAAATTGATAATTTTAAAATTACTGATAAATATAAAATAGGAAAGCCAGTAGCTCAAACAATGAAATTTCAAACTGAAGACGCAGTTGAAATAATTGGCCAAAAAATGTATTTAAACCCATTATTATTTTTAGCAAAAACAAAGAGTCCTTTTAAACTAAAAGAACGAAAATACCCTATTGATTTTATAGCTCCTCAGAAGAATATTTTCAAGGTAACTATTGAAATTCCAGAAGGATATATAGTAGAGTCTTTGCCTAAAAATGATTCGTTTGAAATGGTAGATCAATTAGGTTCTTATAAATTTAAAGTTATCTCCTCTGATAGAAAAATAAAATTTTCTTCAATTATGTCATTTAATAAAGGAAAAATAGCGGCTAATTATTATTCGGTGCTAAAGCAGTTTTATGATGAAATAGTTAAAAAACAATCAGAGAAAATTGTATTAATAAAAAAATAATGAAAAATAATATCCTATTATGTTTACTAATGGTGAGTGTTGTGACTTTTTCACAGAAAAAAATATCAACAAAAGTTGGGCTAACTAGTATAGCAGAATTGCAATTAGCATCTTATGACAAAGATACTACTGCAAATGCTTTGGTACTTTATGAGCACGCAAATACGTATATATCAGAAAAATATGACTTAGATTTTAAAACAGATTTTTATTACAGAATTAAGTTATTTACTTCTACTGCCTTTAATAGAGCTACTGTAAAAGTAAAGCTTTACAAAAAAGAAAAAATTAGAGAAATAGAGGCGCATTCCTACAACTTAGAAAATGGTACTATTGTAAAAACAAAACTATTGGCTTCCGATGTTTATACCAAAGATTTAGACAAGAACTGGACAGAAGTTACTTTTACAATACCAGCTATTAAAGAGGGTACTGTAATTGAATATCAATACAGTGTAATTTCTCCGTACTCGAGAGTAGATGATTGGTATTTTCAATCCAATATTCCAAAACTAAAAAGTGATTTTTCTATCTCTTATCTTGGCAACTATCAATTTAATTCTAGATTAACAGGCTTCTTAAAATTTCAAAGGAATGAGCAGAAAGTAGAAAAAAAATGCTTGTATTTTCCTGGTATTGGAAGAGGAGATTGTGCAAATATTTTTTATGGTATGGATTATATTCCAGCTTTTGAAGAAGAAGATTATATGTTAAGCAAAGAGAATTATATTTCGAAACTTTCTTTTGACTTAATTTCAATAACACAAGCAGACGGTAGAAAAAAGAAATATACAGAAACTTGGAAAGATGCAGATAAGAGCTTTAAAAACGATTTTTTTGATGGGCAAATATCAAAGGATTATGTTTTTGCTAAAATACTGCCTAAGAATTTATTAGCAATAGAAGACTCGTTTCATAAAGCTCAGAATATTTATAAATACATTCAAAATAGATTTTCATGGAATGGGTACTATTGGACACAAGATCAAATTAATCTCAAAGAGATCTATAAAGAAAAAGTTGGGGGTGTAGATGTAATTAATCTCTCTTTATACAATAGCCTACAAGCGGCAAATATAGAAAGCTATTTGGTGATGGTAGCCACCAGAGATAGAGCACAACCTACTAGGCTCTATCCTGTTAGAGCAGATTTTAATTATATGATTGTGAAAGCAATTATTAATAATAAAACATATTTTTTAGACGCTACAGATAAGTTTCTTTCTTTTGGTCAAATACCGCTTAGAGCCTTAAATGGAGAAGGGAGGGTATTAGATTTTGACAAAGGAAGTTATTGGGAGCTTATAAAACCAATGAAGAATGCTTCTACCAAAATTATGGCAACTATTACAATGGATACTACTCTTATGTTTACAGGTACTATTAATGTTGAAAAGAAAGGATATCACGCTCTTGAAACACGGCATGAATACAGTGATAATGGAGAGAGTAGCTATCTAGAAAACTTAGAAAACACCTCTATTGATCTGGAGATTGAAGAGTATAAAATTGAAAATTTTAAAGAGCTGGAGAAATCTTTAGTAGAAGAGCTTAAAATTGAATCAGGTCAGCCAGAATATTCTAATGGTAGTATATTAATTAACCCATTCTTATACTACAGAATTTCTGAAAACCCATTTAAATTTAAGACTAGAAATTACCCAGTAGATTTTGGGCATCCTATAAAGTATATCTATATTTTAACTTTACAAATACCAAAAGAATATGAAGTAGTTAAAAAACCAAGTTCTAAAGGAATTAAATTACCCAACAATGGAGGAACTTTTTTGTTAAATGTAGGAGACGTTAGAGATGGGAAAATAACCTTAAGTTATAGATATCAATTAAAAAAGCATCTATTTTCTACCGAAGAATATCACTACTTAAAAGAATTTTTTAATGAAATTATAAAAATTCACACTACTTATATAGAACTAAAAAAAACCTAGTGATTACGGCTCAATTTTAGTAGAATATTTTACTTCGTTAATAGAAAAAGTAGAATGTGTACTCCCAATATGCTTAATAGTAGTAAGCTTAGTAACCATAAATTCTCTATATTCTTTCATATCAGAGGTATGTATTTTTAAGATATAATCGTAATCACCGCTTACATGAAAACATTCAGAAACTTCAGCTAGCTTTAAGATCTCTTTTTCAAAATTAGACAAGAATTCTTTAGAATGTTGTAAGAGTTTTACATGGCAAAAAATAAGAAATGATTTGTTAATTTTTTCTTTGTCAATAATTGCAATATATTTTTTTATAACCCCTTCTTTTTCTAATTTCTTAATTCGTTCATAGACAGCTGTTACAGATAAATTTAGTTGTAAAGAAAGTTGTTTGCTAGTTTGTTTGCTGTCGTTTTGAAGCAGGCTAATTAATTTTTTATCAGTACCATCTAATTTCATGAGAATGTTTTTTTAATGCGCTGTCTTTTTTGTAAAAAAATTAGCCGAAAAATTATCTAAAAATTTCTTACAAAGTTTAAAAATAAAGATTTAAAATTTATTTTTATAACATTTTAATGAAAAATAAACTGATATTATGTGTTATAGTTGATAATATTTCTATTTATAGCTAAATTTGATAAAAATACACATACCATGAAATTTAACCCAGCAGACAACATTCAAGACATTCAAAACTTTGGTGAATTTGGAGGCGTAAACCCATCTATTTCAGACTCTTCTACCTATACCTTTTTATCGGCAAAAACAATGGCTGATACCTTTGAAGGAAATACAGATGGCTGTCATTTATATTCACGTCATACCACCCCAAGTAATATGTTTTTAGGGGAAGCGTTGGCTGCTATGGAAGGAACAGAAACGGCCAATGTTTCAGCTTCTGGAATGGGAGCTATTACTCCAGTATTATTACAATTATGTGGTGCCGGAGATCATATTGTTTCTAGTAGAACTATTTATGGAGGCACCTATGCATTTTTAAAGAATTTTACACCTAGGTTAGCCATTCAAACTTCTTTTGTAGACATTACAAATTTAGAAGTAGTGGAGGCCGCAATTACTAAAAACACCAAGGTTTTGTATTGCGAATCTGTAAGCAATCCATTACTTGAGGTAGCAGATATTAAAGCATTAGCCGCATTGGCTAAAAAACACCATTTAAAATTAGTGGTAGACAATACATTTTCACCCTTGTCTATTTCTCCTATTCAATTAGGAGCAGATGTTGTGGTGCATAGTTTAACCAAATTTATTAATGGTTCTTCAGATGCTGTTGGAGGTGTTGTTTGTGGAACACAAGAATTTATAAACCAATTAAGAAGCGTTATAGACGGAGCCAGTATGTTATTAGGTTCTACTATGGATAGTTTACGTGCTTCATCTGTTTTAAAGAATTTAAGAACTTTACACATTCGTATGAAGCAGCATAGTTTTAATGCTGGTTATTTGGCAGCAAAATTTGAAGCTGATGGGGTAAAAACAGTATATCCTGGTTTAGAATCGCATCCATCACATACATTATTTACCTCCATGATGAACTCAGAATATGGCTATGGAGGAATGCTTACCATAGACGCTGGTTCTTTAGAAAAAGCCAATTTACTTATGGAGGCCATGCAGCATAAAAATGTAGGATATTTAGCGGTGAGTTTAGGTTTTTATAAAACATTATTTTCTGCTCCTGGGTCATCTACTTCTTCAGAAATTCCAGAAGAAGAACAAGAAGAAATGGGCTTATCCGATGGTTTAATTCGTTTTTCTATTGGTTTAGACAACAACATTGAAAGAACCTATCAAATTATGAAAGAATGCATGTTGGAAGTAGGAGTGCTTGCTGGAGTAAAAGTGTAGCTGTCTCAAAAATCTCTGAAAGCTCTTTTAAACATATCAGCAACAAAATCTTGTGCATTTTGGTCTTTAAAGCGTTCTTCTGAGATGTTTTTAGTATTCCATCTATTTCCTTGTTTTACCAATCTAAAACTAAATAAAGAAGAATTAGGATTGTTCTGATCTAATAATGGATAGCGTAAATCTTTGTAAATAATTTGATTACTCGTCTTAGAAACCGCTAAGGCATAAAAATCTTTGCTAAACCATCGTAATGTTTTTATATCTGGATGATCTACATTTAGTAGTGTGTGATTTTTAGGAATACTAATAAAGGTAGGCGAGGTGTTTTTTTTATCAAAAATAGAATAAAAAGTTACCTGGTAATTAATGTCTGTTTCTGCAACTGCATACCACAATGCATTATTAAGAAGTGTGGGTTGAGCACTAAACCTTTGGTAGTTAATGTTTGCTTCTGTAAAAGATGTTTTAAATACACTGTCTACATACAATTTATTACCAATAGTAAAAAATAGGTATACAGAACTCATGTAAAGACCCGCTTTTGTCCATTTTCTTCGTGTAGGATTTTTCCGATTAAAAAACATAGCAACAATCATACATACTAGAAAGGGAAGAGTGTATAGTGTATAGTGGATCTGCTACAGAAATGTTGTTAAAAGCAACTCTATAGTCTGAGAAGGGTAAGAATAATTGAGTTCCGTAGGGTGTAAAGCTATCTAAAATTGGATGCGTAAAAATTGATAAAAAAAACAACAAGATCCAGTCTTTCATATTGGTAGATCCTTTTCGAAATGCTCCATAATCATAAGCTTTTGAGCTTATAAAACCAAAGATGAAAGCTCCCAAAACTGCAAAAAGTATCGAATGCATAAACCCTCTATGAAAAGCCAAGCTGTCTATCTCATTAGAATAATACAAACTTCCAATAAGTACATCTAAATCTGGTATGGTGCCTCCAATGGCTCCAAAGAGTATTGCTTTATTTCCTATTTTTTTTCCTAAGGCAATTTCACCACAGGCAGCCCCCAAAACAATTTGAGTAATTGAATCCATGAGTGCAAATGTAACCAACTCTTTTCATTTGCATAGCTTCTTCTAAAATCGTAACATTACAAAACAAAAAATTGAGACGATGCAAGACCAAGAAAACCTTTCTGAGATAAAAATACAAGATCAAAAAATAATGGAGAATAGTGAGCTTTCTATTTTAGAAGCACTTATTCCGATCATCATTTTAGTAGGAATGTTAGCCTACAATGTTTTTATTTTTGGTGATGACTCATTAAGTGGAACAAATCAATTTATATTATTAATGGGAGGAGCTGTTGCCGCAATCATAGGTTTTAGAAATAAGGTTTCCTTCTCAAGAATGATGGATGAGGTTGCTGAGAATGTAAAATCAACATCAAGTGCACTATTTATTTTATTAATGGTTGGAGCTTTGGCTGGTACATGGTTGGTTAGTGGTATTATTCCTACCATGATTTATTATGGCTTACAAATTTTAAACCCCACAATATTTTTACCCGCATGTTTAATTATTTGTGCTGTTATTTCTATTGCTACCGGAAGCTCTTGGACCACTTCAGCCACCGTAGGAATTGCATTAATAGGAATTGCAGGAGCTTTAGATATTTCTCTAGGTATGACTGCAGGAGCAGTTCTATCTGGTGCATATTTTGGAGATAAAATGTCTCCAATGTCTGATACAACAAACTTAGCGCCAGCCATGGCAGGAACAGATTTGTTTACGCACATAAAATATATGGCATATACCACAGTTCCTACATTTATAGTTACTTTAATTATTTTTATAATTATAGGATTTACATTAAGTGTTAGTGGTAATGCAGATACTTCTGTAATGCTAGTAGATATAGATAAGGCTTTTAATATTAGTCCTTGGTTATTTTTAGTGCCAGTTATAGTAATTGTTCTTATCATAAAAAAAACACCACCTTTAATAGCCTTACTTGCTGGAACTCTTCTAGCGGCAATTTTTGCATTATTTTTTCAACCACAAATTATTATGAATATTGCTGGTGCAACTGAGTTAACTTTTAATTCAGCCTATAAAGGTTTAATGACCGCTATAACCGTTGATACTACTATTGCAACAGACAATGAAATTTTAGCAGATTTATTTACCTCTGGAGGTATGGCAAAAATGATGGGAACCATCTGGCTTATTTTATGTGCTATGGTTTTTGGAGGAATTATGGATGCAATTGGCGCCTTAGCTAAGATTAGTAGTTTTATGTTACAGCTTTTTGATTCTGTTTTTGGATTGTTTGCCAGTACGGTATTTACATGTATTGGATTAAATTTTACAGCATCAGATCAATACTTAGCCATAGTTGTTCCGGGTAAAATGTATTCAAAAGCTTTTAAAGAAAAAGGCTTGGCTCCCGAAAACTTAAGTAGAACCCTAGAAGATTCTGGAACCGTTACTTCTGTATTAATTCCATGGAATACCTGTGGAGCTTATCATTCAGGTGTTTTAGGCGTAAGTGTTGGAGAGTATTTTATCTATGCAATTTTTAACTGGCTATCTCCATTTACAACCTTATTATTTGCAGCGTTTAGGATAAAAATAAGACAGTTAGCTAGCAAATAAGAACTTTAGATAAACCAATTCCAGACAAGTCCAAAACGAATCGTAAAATCTCTATATGGGTAATTTGGTGCAGAGAAATAGTTTCTGTTTCCAACATCTGATAGCGCGTTGTCTATTCTAAAATAAAGTCTAGTTCTTCTTATTTGTGCGTTAAAAAAGATATCTACAGAAGGAAACCCAATTTCTTCAGAATTTTGAAGTGTAAACTCTGCCAATAAAGGATTGTATGCGTTGGCCTTGTAAGCTGTAAAATAGTTAAAAGTAGCTCCAATTTGAACCTGCATAGGCTTTCCTTTAAACCAATAATCCGAATAGTACAAGGTATTTCTAGTGATGAGTTCTGGTACTCTAAAAACAGCAGAGCCACCGCTCACATTTTGGTACATGATGGTATTGTCTAAGGCAATTTTTTTGTAGCTAAATTCTCTAGAAGCCTTTACTTTTAAATAAGTAACATTTTCTGAGTATTGTTGTGGTTTGTTATCTTCTCCAAAATAGGTGTAATTTTCAATATTAGTTAAATTTACAGCCGCGTTCAGCCATTTAGAACTTATCTGAAAACCTAAGTTTTGAGTTCTTATATTGTCAAAATTATTTACCCAATTGTACGCATCATAAGAGCTCTGATGAAGTAAATAATTAAAGTTTGGAGATGCCGAGTTTAATAAAATACTTGCCTTTAGGTCAAACAAACTATCTTTTTTATAAGACAGGTTGCCTTGAAGGTTTGTGCCTGCTAATCTTGCAGAACCAGGTGTTATTTCACCCGTCGCATCTAGTTGAAATTTATTAATTTTTGCTTTCCAGTCTGCTCCAAAAGAAGCAGCACTCCCTTTGAGTTTTCTTTTGGTGATCCCACTCGTTTGATTTATTATTTTGTCATAGCCATAAGAATAGTTCATGATGTTAGACTTTACCCTAAAAGTTCCTAAGACATATTTAGAATTAAATTCTAAAAAGAATTGATTTTTGATGAATGTATTTTTAACTCCATCTCTAATAGTTCCAGAAAAATTAGTAGTTCCTATAAAGTTGGTAGGTGAACCCTGTCTAAATTCATATGCTTCACGACTACTTTCTAACACATGGCCAATCTTTAAGTTGGTAAAGTCTTTTTGATTGGCAGAATCTTTAGAAGAAAGGAGCTGATACTTTTGCTCTAAATAGACCCGAGAAGCTTCTAAAAAGTTTTCTGTATTCTCTAAATTTACATCTAGCCTAGCTCTGTCTGAAAAATTAGGATCATCATCTATAAAAGCACGTAAAGCTTCAGGTGTAAGCCCACCACTTTCTTCATGTAAGATGTCTTGGGTTGCTATATGACCTCTAATTTTGTACTGCCCTTTTTTAGTTTCGTAATGAAATGTTGTTCTAAAATTACCCTGGCTTACCAAAGCAGCTCTATATTTTCCTAAAGACCGTAGACCTGTATATGCAATAGAAACGTTAAGTCTTTTGGAGAAATTTAATGTAAAAAAAGAATCTAAAAATCTACCTTGTTCTAGAGTAGTTAGAAACATAATTTCTGAAGTTGGCGTAGGAACTTCATAATAATTAATGTCTTCAACTGTATTAAAAGAAAATTGCTTTGCAGTAAAACCAATATTGGGAACAGGGTTTAGTTTATCAAAATCATAGGTTAATTTGTTAAAAGTCTGGCCAATATTGTGAAAAGGGAGCAAGCCAAAGTTGTCTTTTCGTAAAAAATTAAATTTGTAGTGTTTTTTAATATTTAGAGTGGTGTCTATGAAGGTAGTGTCTTTTAGAAACGAAAAAACCTTGTAATCTGTGTATGTTGTTTTTGCACTTAAATTAATTTTTTTACTCCTATTATTCCTATTAGAATTAGAGGAAATAGAATCGTTTAATGAGAAATTACGTCTTTCATTCTTAAATTTTGATTTATCTAATTTTTTTATGGGATTTGGGGTTTGACTATATACAACTACACTAGTAGTAAAAAGCCAAGCAGAAAAAAGGAAAAAAATAATTCTTTTCATTAAAAAAACATTTTAAAACAAAAGTAAACTTTTAAATGGGAAAGAATTCAAATAATTATCTTCAAAAAATGTTAATTTGCAGTATGTTAAAAAATAATTACAGCGGACATCAATTAGAGGTAGGAACAGATGAAGCAGGCAGAGGATGTCTTTCTGGACCTGTTGTTGCTGCTGCTGTTATATTACCACCTGATTTTTACCACAAATTATTAAATGATTCTAAGCAGCTTTCTATGGCTAAAAGAAACATCTTAAGACCTATTATAGAAAAAGAAGCCCTGGCATTTGGGGTGTCTTTTATAAATCATATAGAAGTAGATCAATTAAATGTTTTACAAGCATCAATAATAGGTATGCAACGTTCTATTTCGGCCATGTCTTTAATTCCTGAATATATTATTGTAGATGGTAACAGATTTAAACCCTATAAAGATATTCCTTACAAAACTATTGTAAAGGGAGATGCCAAATTTATGAGTATTGCTGCAGCGTCTGTATTAGCAAAAACATATAGAGATGATTTTATGGAAAAAATTGATCTAGAATTTCCAGAATATAATTGGAGACAAAACAAAGGATACCCAACACAAGAACACAGAAGAGCAATTCAAGAATATGGAATTACGAAGTATCATAGAAAAACTTTTAAATTGCTACCAACTCAATTAAAGTTAGATATCTGATTCAAAAGCTTCCACTTCAAAAAGAGCTTTAAAGTGAACAAGTATTTTCTTTTTCACTTCATTCAATTCAATTTTTTCACCAAGCTCAACCTCTAAAGAAGTGACTGCTTTTCCTCTAATACCACAGGGTATAATATGATCAAAATAGCCAAGATTGGTGGTTACATTTAAGGCAAAGCCATGCATAGTAACCCAGCGGCTACTTCTAATTCCCATGGCACAAATTTTTCTGGCAAATGGAGTTCCTGGATCTATCCAAACACCTGTTTCTCCTTTACTTCTTTCTCCTTTAATACCGTATTCAGCTAATGTTTTAATAATTACTTCCTCTAAAAAGCGCAGGTATTTATGAATGTCCGTGAAAAAATTTTCAAGATCTAAAATAGGATAGCCTACTATTTGACCAGGACCATGGTAGGTAATATCTCCACCTCTATTTATTTTATAATAAGTGGCCTCTTTTTCTTTTAATTGCTGTTCATTTATTAAAAGATTGCTAAGGTCTCCACTTTTTCCCAAGGTATATACATGTGGGTGCTCCACTAAAAGAAAATAATTTTCAGTAGGGTTATTCGTGTTTTCTTTTCTATTTTGTCTTTTTACAGCGATGATACTATCTAGCAAAGAAGTTTGATATCCCCAAATGTCTTTATAATCTTTTAAACCTAGATCTCTTAGTCGTACTTTTTTGTTTGGTTTCATTAGAGGTAAATATAAATATTTAATTATATTTGAAGTAAAGCCCCTAGGTTTTTTTATAAATTCTTTCTACTATGAAAAAATATATTCTATCAATTATTTCATGTTTAGTATCAACTATTATTTTTTCTCAATCTAAGCACTGGAAATTGGCAGATATTGAAAAAAGTAATTTTTCTACTGATGCACTCAAATACAGAAAATCTATTCCAACTAATTTTAAAGTGTATGAATTAGATGTACAAAATTTTAAAAATAAAATATCACAAACAAAGACCAATGAATCAATTATTATAGAGCTTCCAACAACAGATGGTGTTCAAAAGTTTTTAATAAAAGAAGCCTCTTCATTATCGGAAGGGCTTGCTCAAAAATTTCCAATGATTGCATCTTATGTTGCCAAAGGAATAGATAACCCAGGGGCAACAGCCAGGCTTAGTTTTGGAACAGATGGTTTTCATGGAGTTGTTTTTTATGCTGGGCAGTCCTCTTTCTATATAGACCCGTATACTAAAGATTATAGCTCCTATATTGTGTATAACAGGTCAAATCTACCGCAAAAAGAGCAAGAATTTACATGTGATGTAACGGAACAGTTAGATAAAAAAAAAACAGGTAATAGCCCTCAAAGAAATGCAGATGACGGATTATTGAGAACCTTTCGTTTGGCTTTAGTTTGTTCAGGAGAATATGCGCAATTTCACTTAGATGATCAAGGTATTTCTAGCAATGCTTCAGATGAAGTGAAAAAAGCAGCTGTATTATCTGCCATGAATACCTCTATGACAAGAGTAAATGGGGTATTTGAAAAAGATTTAGGAGTAAGAATGGAAATTGTAGCCAATAATGATGAGATTATTTTTTTAGATGCTGCAACTGATGGAATTACAGATGGAAGCGCAGGAACCATGATAAATGAAGTTCAGAGTATTTGCGATACTACAATTGGTACTGCTAACTATGATATTGGTCATGTTTTTAGTATTGCAGGTTCTGGGCTTGCAAGTCTTGGAGTTGTTTGTAATTCGGGTTTTAAAGCTAGAGGTGTTACAGGAAGAAGTAACCCTATTTCAGACCCCTATGATATAGACTATGTTGCGCATGAAATAGGGCACCAGTTTGGAGCAAATCATACTCAAAATAATAGCTGTAATAGAAATAATTCAACTGCAGTAGAGCCAGGTAGTGCCTCTACAATTATGGGATATGCTGGAATTTGTGCCCCTAATGTACAAAGTAATAGTGATGATTATTTTCATGCAGTTAGTATTACTGAAATGTGGAATAGAATTCAATCTTCAGCTAATTGTGCAACAACAACTTCAGCAGGTAATAATGCACCCATTATAAGTGAAGGAGAAGATTATTCAATTCCAAAATCAACTCCTTTTGTGTTAAGAGGAAATGCCTCAGATACAGATATTGCAGATGTATTAACTTACAATTGGGAGCAAACAGACAACGAAGTAGCCACTATGCCACCGTCTTCTGGAAGTATCACTGGGCCAAATTTTAGATCTAATTCGTCCTCAATTTCATCAGACAGATACATGCCGGCTCTCTCTACTATTGTTGCTGGAAATTTAGGAAGTCAATGGGAAGTATTACCTTCTGTTGCTAGAGAGATGAATTTTTCTTTGGTGGTTAGAGATAATGCTGCTGGTGGTGGAAATAGTGCCAGAGATGACGTGAAAATCTCAACAGTAGATATTACGCCATTTACAGTAGATACTCCTGCTTTGGAAGTAGATTGGCCTGTGGCATCTACCCAAACTGTTAGCTGGTCTGTGGGTTCTTCAAACCAGGCACCTGTTAACTGCCAGAATGTAACCATAGTATTGTCTATAGATGGAGGGACGACTTTCCCTATAACTTTAGTGGCAAATACACCTAATGATGGAACAGCATCTTTTGAGGTGCCAAATAATCAAACAAGTACCGCAAGAATTATGGTAAAAGCGGTTGATAATATTTTCTATAATGTAAATTCAATAAACTTTACCATATCGGAAGCAACAGCTTCTATTAAAGACGTTTCTTTTGAAGGCTTTAATTTATACCCAAACCCGTCTAATGGAAATTTCAATTTACAATTTGAAACAGCATCTACAGCACCAGTAAAACTTCAATTATTTGATCTTACTGGTAGATTGGTAATAGAGATGCAGTTTTCTGATGTTTCATCAAGATTTTCTGAAAACATTTCATTTAAAAATACAGCCAAAGGATTGTATCTATTAAAAATTAAAAACGGAAGTAAACAAACCACAAAAAAATTAGTGATAGAATAAGATTTCAGAATTCTGTATGCTTATAAGAATATAAAAAGCTGTCTGAAAAAACAGCTTTTTTATTGAACTAACATTAAATAGACGATGTTATAACATTAAATAAATTACTTTTGTTCTATGTCTATAGAAGTACAAGCTGTTTCAAAATCTTACGGAACTCAATTAGCGTTAAAAGAAATAAGTTTCTCTGCTAAAAAAGGGGAAATTATTGGGTTTTTAGGACCAAATGGTGCCGGAAAATCTACTATGATGAAGATTTTAACAGGCTATATTTCACCAAGTAAAGGAACTGTTTTTGTGTCTGGAATTAATGTGTTAACAAACCCCATAGAGGCAAAAGCTACCATAGGATATCTTCCAGAACAAAACCCCTTGTACCAAGAGATGTACGTAAAGGAATATTTACAGTTTCAAGCAGCTATTTTTAAGGTTTCTAAAGAAACGATTGCCACAGTTATTAAAACCGTGAGGCTTACACCAGAAGTTCATAAGAAAATAAGTCAGCTTTCAAAAGGATACCAACAACGGGTTGGTATTGCAGCAGCTATTTTACACAATCCAGATGTGTTAGTCTTAGATGAACCAACCACAGGATTAGACCCAAACCAACTCCAAGAAATAAGAACTTTAATTAAAGACTTAGGAAAAGAGAAAACAATTTTATTTTCTACTCATATCATGCAAGAAGTAGAGGCTGTTTGCGATAGAGTCATTATTATTAAAAAAGGAGAATTGCTTCTAGATGCATCTATGAAAGATCTCAAACAAAGCAATGAACAAATTATAGAAGTTACGTTTGATTATAAGCTCGAAGAACAGTTTATTCAAAAGCTTCCAAATTTAAAAACCTATAAAAATAACTTCGATAATACCTGGTATCTAAGTTTTGATTCTTTAGAAGATATGAGGCCTGTTATTTTTGATTTTGCACAAGAAAATGGCTTAAAAATCTTAGAATTAAGTTCAAAAAACCAACGTTTAGAAACTCTTTTTACCGAGCTAACTGCCTAATTTAATTTAAAATTAACATGTTGGTCTTCAAGTATTTTTAAGAGCTCACCACTAATTTTTATTTTGGTATTTCTGCTAGGAACTTCCAACTCTATTTCTTCTGCCACATCATAGATCACAAACCGTAATGATTGCTTTCCTTTGTGTGTTTTAAATAAGGTATCAAAATTTTGTATAGATTTTTCATGCACCTCTTCTATAGGAATTTTTATGGTTACTTTTTTGCATAAATCATCCATGACATCATGTAGCAATTTAAACTCTGTAAATTTTAATCTTGCATCACCTTCTACCCCCTCTTTATTTACCCATCCTTTTTGAATGGTAGTCCTTACAAATAAGAAAGAATTAGGAACAAAAAAGTGCTTAAACTTTAAGTAATCTTCTCCGAAAATCCGAAACTCAAAACTGTCTAAGTAATCTTCAATAAAGAAAGATGCCCATCCTTTTCCAGCTTTTGATACTCTGTGCTGAACTTCTGTAATAATCCCTGCAAAAACTAAATTAGCACCCACATATTTTTGTAAATCTCCTTTAAAGTGTGCAACACTTGCATTGCAAAACTTTAGTTCATTTTTAAAATCATCTAGAGGGTGAGCAGAAATATAAATACCTACCACTTCTTTTTCTTTGGCAAGCTCTTCCATATTTCCCCAAACGTCACATTCAGGAATTTCTGGCTCTGGAAATTGAATATCAGAAGCTTCACCAAATAACGATACCTGAGCTGAGTTTAAATTTTCTTGGTATTTATTCCCATATCGAATGGCTTTCTCTATAAAAGTTTGTCCTTTCTCATCTTCAGCAAAATATTGAGCTCTGTGCGTACTTGAAAAAGAATCAAAACCACCAGCTAAAATTAAACCATCAAAGGCTTTTTTATTGGCAGCTCTTAAATCTACTCTTTTGGTTACATCAAATATTGATGTAAAATGTCCGTTTTCTTTTCGTTCTTTAATAATTGCTTTTACAGCAGAACTACCCACACCTTTAATAGCTCCCATTCCAAAACGAACAGCTCCTTGATTATTTACAGAAAATTTTAGATAAGATTCGTTTACATCTGGTCCTAAAACTTCTAAACCCATAGATTTACATTCTTCCATAAAGAATGAAACAGACTTAATATCATTCATATTATTAGACAATACAGAGGCCATATATTCTGCAGGGTAGTGAGCTTTTAAATAGGCTGTCTGGTAGGCAATCCACGCATAACAGGTAGAGTGAGATTTATTAAAAGCATACGATGCAAAAGCTTCCCAATCTTTCCATATTTTTTCTAGTTTCTCTGCCTCATGACCATTTTCTCCAGCTTGTTCTATAAACTTAGGCTTCATTTTAGCTAAGACTGCCGCCTGTTTTTTCCCCATTGCTTTCCTAAGAACATCGGCTTCACCTTTGGTGAAATTAGCAAGTTTTTGAGAGAGCAACATTACCTGTTCTTGGTATACTGTAATACCATAGGTTTCAGCTAAATATTCTTCCATAGCTGGTAAGTCATACTCAATATCTTCTTTTCCGTGCTTTCTATTAATGAAAGAAGGAATATATTCCATAGGACCTGGTCTATACAAGGCATTCATGGCAATTAAATCACCAAACACAGTCGGTTTTAAAGAGCGCATGTGTTTTTGCATTCCTGGCGATTCGTATTGAAAAATTCCGATGGTTTCTCCACGTTGAAATAATTCGTATGTTTTTACATCATCTAACGGAAATGTTTCAGGATCTAATAGAACTCCATGGCGCGCTTTTACAATTTTCACAGTATCTTTTATTAGGGTTAGGGTCTTTAATCCTAAGAAATCCATTTTTAATAACCCTGCACTTTCCACTACAGAATTGTCAAACTGAGTTACATACATGTCTGAATCTTTTGCCAAAGCAACAGGAACAAAGTTGGTAATATCTGAGGGGGTAATAATTACCCCACAGGCATGAATTCCTGTATTTCTAACAGAACCCTCAAGAATAATTGCTTTGTTAATGGTTTCTGATTCTATACCATTACCATCAGACATGACTCTTAATTCATTAACCATGTCTTTTTCTTCAGAACGTAAGGCAGCAATCTTTCCTTTGCTTTTATCGTCTGTTCCAAAAATATCTTTTAATTTAATATTTGGTATTAATTTGGCAATTCTATCTGCCTCAAATAAAGGTAAATCTAGTACTCTAGCGGTATCTCTAATAGACGACTTAGCCGCCATTGTTCCGTAGGTAATAATTTGAGCAACCTGATTTTCCCCATATTTATTAATAACATAATCCATTACTCTACCTCTTCCTTCATCATCAAAATCTATATCAATATCTGGCATAGATACACGCTCTGGATTTAGAAAACGCTCAAAAAGTAAATCGTATTTAATAGGATCTATATTGGTAATCCAAAGGCAATAAGCCACTACAGAGCCAGCTGCAGAACCACGCCCAGGCCCAACAGAAACATCCATTTTTCTGGCCTCTCTTATAAAATCCTCTACAATCAAAAAATACCCTGGATATCCTGTATTTTCAATAACTCCTAATTCAAAATCTAAACGTTCTTTAATAGCTTCTGTAATCTCTCCATAGCGTTTTTTCGCTCCAATAAAAGTAAGATGCTTTAGGTAATCATTTTCACCTCTTTTTCCTCCATCATTTTCATCTTCTTTGGCTTGAAATTTATCTGGAATATCAAATGCCGGCAATAATACATCACGAGCCAATGAAAACACCTCTATTTTATCTACAATTTCCTGAATATTACTAATGGCTTTAGGAATATCTGCAAACAACAATTTCATTTCTTCTGTAGATTTGAAATAGTATTCATCATTAGGTAAGCCATATCTGTAGCCTCTTCCTTTTCCTTTAGGAGTTGCCTGTTTTTCACCTTCTTTTACACAGAGTAAAATATCATGGGCATTGGCATCTTCTTTGTTGAGGTAAAATATGTTATTGGTAGCAACAACTTTAACAGCGTGTTTTTCGGCAAACTTTAAGAGCGTTTCATTTACAATGCGCTCATCTTCTTGGTTGTGTCGCATTAGTTCAATGTAGAAATCATCGGCAAACTGTTCTTTCCACCAAATTAGGGCATCTTCTGCCTGTTTTTCTCCAACATTTAATATTTTACTAGGTACTTCACCGTAGGTGTTTCCTGTTAATACGATGATATCTTCTTTGTATTGCTCAATAACTTTACGGTCTATTCTTGGTACATAATAGAATCCATTAATAAAAGCAATGGAAGACATTTTTGCAAGGTTGTGATACCCTTTTTTGGTTTTAGCCAGCAAAACAATTTGATAGCCATTGTCTTTTCTTTTCTTATCTAAGTGGTCTTCACAAACATTAAACTCACATCCTAAAATAGGTTTTAGAATGGTTTCTTCTGCAGCTTCGCCATTTTCTTCTGAGATCTCATTTTTGGCAAATGCTTGTTTGTTGTGTTTTAAAATGGCGCTCACAAAATGAAAAGAAGCCATCATGTTTCCTGTATCTGTTAAAGCAATAGCAGACATATTGTCTTTGGCTGCTGCTTTTACAATATTTCCTATTTGAATGGTAGATTGTAATACAGAAAATTGTGTATGATTGTGTAAATGAGCAAACTTAACGTTTTCTAATTCAGACAATCCGGCTGAGGTAGTAGTGGTTGTTTTGGTTTCTTTTAGAGACGCAAGGCGCTTTCTAATTTTTTCACTTTCTTTTTTAAGATTGATGTGTTTTAAACCAATAACCTGAATAGGTTTGGGATTGGCTTCCGAAAAATTCTGAAAATATGATTCATCAACATCTAATTTCTCTTTAGAGAATTCTCGCAAACGAATTAATTCTAAGAAACATCTTGTGGTTGCTTCAACATCTGCAGTAGCATTGTGAGCATCTCCAAAACCTACACCAAATAAATGCTTGTGTAATTCTGTTAAGGTGGGTAGTTTAAATTTTCCGCCACGACCTCCAGGTATTTGACACAATTGTGCTGTATGTTCTGTACAGGTGTCTAAAATAGGAAGCGTTGTTAAGTTACTTGCAACCCCCAATCTATGAAATTCACAACCCATAATATTAAGGTCGAAGTTTAAATTCTGACCTACAATAAAAGTTGTTTTTTGTAAAACTTCATTAAATAGTTGTAGTCCTTCTTGCAATGAAATTCCTTGTTCTTGAGCTAATTCTGTAGAAATTCCGTGAATACGTTCTGCATCATACGGAATATTAAAACCCTCTGGTTGAAGTAGAAAATCATGATGTTCTATGATGTTTCCCATATTGTCATGCAACTGCCATGCAATTTGAACGCATCTTGGCCAGTTGTTTGTGTCGGTCATAGGAGCGTTCCAACTCTTTGGCAACCCAGTGGTTTCCGTATCAAAAATTAAGTACATAGTTGCGGATTTCTTGTATAGAAATTAGTAGTATAAAAGTACTAAAAAGAGGCGGGAAAATACGCGAAGAGTTATTCGGTTTTATTAACAATTAAGACTTGTGAATAAAATTAATAGTTTTCTTTAAAACAATGCTAAAATCTTCAGGTAATTTATCTTTAAGCCAGGGCTGTGAGGCTCCAAAAACATGATTGGCTTTTGGGAGTAACATTAATTCACTAGCCGGATTCCATTGATGTAAATTTTCTGCATGTATTACCGGAACTGCAAGATCTCCCTCTCCATGAACTATGAGCTGCGGAATGCTTAGTTGTTTTACTGCTTTTTTAACATCTAAACGTTCTTTGTTTTTACTATAATTATGGTAAAATTGTATATAATGAGGCATTTTTTGTTTGGTTCTCCCATTTAAAATATACAAGACACCATCCTCTTTCCATTTATTTAATTCGGCACCCTCATGAAACATAGTTCTATTAAGATCACATACTGCAGCCCATGTAACTAGTTTTTTTATTCTTGAATCCTCTGCTGCTTTTATAATGGCTATTGCACCACCCCTTGAGTGACCAATTAGTGAAATATTATTGGTATCTATTTCATTTTTAAATTTTGTAGTAGTAGAAATCCAGTT
>MDTG01070582.1_pt1 | contig 36086 bp, 31 predicted proteins | sample 811421 | NCBI WGS metagenome assembly MDTG01 (sample SAMN05326645, study PRJNA326480) | marine metagenome | isolation source: seawater | place: Pacific Ocean: South East | collected 2011
TCCATGAACATGTCGACCATGCGGTGCTGCAGCACCTGGAACTTGCCGATCGGCGTGCCGAACTGTTTACGCTGGCGCGAGTATTCGACGGTCATCTCGTGCGCGACTTTCATCGCACCGCATGCCTCTGCGCAGAGCGCAGCAATCGCTTCATCCGAAACGAGTTCGATCAGCGGCAGGCCGTTGTCGACTTCGCCGATCACAGCTTCTGCGCCGACAGCGACGTTCTCGAAGTACACTTCCGAAGCCCGGCGGCCGTCGACCGTCGGGTAGTCGCGCGTCGTAACGCCCGGTGCCGACTTCTCCACAACGAACACCGTCACGCCGTTTGCATCGCGGCGGCCGCCGGATGTGCGGGCAGTGACGATCAGGTGGGTCGCCCATGGCGCACCTAGAACAACGGCCTTGTGGCCGTTGATGACGAAGCCTTCGCCATCTTTCTTCGCGGTGGTCTCAAGGTCAGCCAGATTGTAACGGCCGCGCGGTTCGGCATAAGCGAAGGCGAAGATCGTCTCGCCCGACATGATGCCGGACAGGTACTCTTCCTTTTGCGCATCCGTGCCGCGCTTCACGAAGCCGCCGCCACAAACCACGCTCGGCACGTACGGCTCGACCACGAGGCCCTTGCCGAACTCTTCCATGACAACCATGGCATCGATCGGACCGCCGCCGAGACCGCCGTCTTCCTCGCTGAACGGCGCCATCATCAGGCCCAGCTCGGCGAACTGCATCCACATGTCCTTGCGCCAGCCTTCTGCCGAAGCGACCACCTTGCGGCGGGTTTCGAAGTCGTACTGGTCGCGGATCATCTTCGCGAGGCTGTCGCGAAGCATTCCCTGTTCTTCAGTGAAATTAAAATCCATTTGAGTCGTTTCCTCTCTGGCCTCGGGCTTAAAGGCCCAGGATCATTTTCGTGATGATGTTGCGCTGAATTTCGTTGGAGCCGCCATAGATGGACGTCTTCCGCATGTTGAAATACGTCTCGGCCGCAAAATCCGCATAGTCCGGACCGATGCCAGCGCCATTACCAGTGGCTTCCATGCCGTACGCATACGGCGCACCGTAATGGTTCACCGCTTCCAGCGTGAGTTCCGTCAGGCGCTGCTGCACCTCGGTACCCTTCACTTTCAGGATGGAACTTTCAGGTCCCGGCCCTTTGCCAGCCGCTTCGGACGCGAGCGTACGAAGCTCGGTGAATTCGAGTGCGGTCAGATCGATCTCAAGCTGGCTGATCTTGCGCGCAAATTCCGGCGTTTCGATCAGAGGCGTACCGTCAACGGTTTCCTGCGTGGCGATGTCACGAAGGCGTTCAATGCCGCGCTTGGAGCGGGCAACGCCGGCGATACCGGAACGTTCGTGCGCGAGCAGGAACTTGGCATAGGTCCAGCCCTTGTTCTCTTCGCCGACGAGGTTCTCGACCGGAACGCGGACATCTGTCAGCCAGGTCTCGTTCACTTCATGCGTGCCGTCGATCAGCTTGATCGGGCGCACTTCAATGCCCGGCGTCTTCATATCGACGAGGATGAACGAAATGCCTTCCTGGGCTTTCGCGTTCGGGTCCGTCCGGCAAAGGAAGAAGCCCCAATCGGCGTGCTGGGCCAGCGTGGTCCAGGTCTTCTGGCCATTGATGACATAATGGTCGCCATCGCGGACGGCTGTGGTCTTAACGCTTGCGAGGTCAGACCCTGCGCCCGGCTCCGAATAACCCTGGCACCACCAGACATCGCCCGAGCGAATGCCCGGCAGGTGCTTTGCCTTTTGTTCTTCATTGCCGAACGTGTATATCACCGGGCCGACCATCGAGACGCCGAACGGCAGCGGCATGATCGCATCCATGCGCGCATTCTCTTCACCCCAGATATATTTCTGGGTCGAGGTCCAGCCTGTGCCGCCGTATTTCTCCGGCCATGCCGGGACGGACCAGCCTTTTTTGCCGAGGATTTTGTGCCAGGCGAGGAATTGCTCGCGGCTCAGATCCTCGCGTGTGCCGGTTCCAACCAGCTCCTTGGGATAGTTCTCTTCAATGAAGGCCCGAACTTCCTTACGGAATTCGATCTCTTCGGGTGTAAACTCCAGATTCATTACGTGCTCCTCCGAAACGGTCTGATCCTGCTGCCAGGCACACGCTCTCTATGTCAGTCATTTGTATTGGCTGGCAAGGTGACGCGAACGTCAACGTAAAGGAAGTCGCATATAAGTCGCAGATGACCTTGCGTCAGGTCGATGCCGGCTCTGCGATGAAGGGCGCACAGGCCGTTTTCAGCAAGCCAATGGCCGAGGCCGATCCCAGGCCGCCCCCTGTCTGGAACTCCATCTGCATGAGTGGTTTCAGGCCCAGCCGCTCCAGCGCAGCCTCATGTGCCGGCCGGCGCGTGATGTGCGACGCCAGGCAATGGCTGATTGCTTTCGGATCGATGGCATGCACCACACCCGCGGCAATCGTTGTTGCAAAGCCGTCCAGAACGACAGGAATTCCCTGATGCCGCGCCGCGATGATGGCCCCGACGCACGCCGCAAGTTCGCGCCCACCGAGGCACCGCAAGGCCTCAAGCGGGTCCGAGAGGTGACCACGGTGCAGGGTCAGCGCCCGGCTGACGAGATCAATCCGTTTTCGGGCGAGAGTTGCTGAGGTTTGGCTGCTGGGACGGACCCAATAGTCCGGAGACCCGCCATAAAGCGCGCAGGCAACAGCCGCGGCAGCTGTCCCTACACCCGCGCCCGCAACAGCGAGCGCCAGCAGGTCAGGATGGTCCTCCGTCGCCTCGAAACCATAGGCGATGGTCGCTGCGCACTCTTTTTCGGACATGGCAGCCGTTTCGGCGATGCTCGGAGTGGGCTTGTCCAGAGCCAGTTCAAAGACCCGAATGGAAGCTCCCGCCTGTGTCGCGATGGCCGAAAGCGGCGCGCGCCCTTCCCTCAGCGCATCCACATGGGCCTGCGTATCGCTGTTGGAAGACATGGAAACGCCTTCCTCAACAATACCGTGAGAGCCGGCAAAAATGGCAAGTGTCGGTTTTTCAATGCGTGGCGGGTACCGGTTCTGCCAATTCGCCAGCCACTCTGCAGCCTCGCCCAGACGCCCGAAATCCCCTTCCCGGCCCATTCCGAGCAGGGCTTCGCGGACCTGTTTGCCAGGTTCTGTCGCGGGGGGCGGCGCGCTCATGATGAGCGCACGCACATCCGCCAATGGTGAGCCTTCGCGAACAGGTTCTGGCACGTTTGTTTACTCCTGCATTCCTCTGACGCGTTACACACGTCATAATAGCAGGTTGCAAGGTGGCTGTATGACAAGGATTTGTTACCTTGCCGATTATACACTCCGCCCCGCAACCCGCACAGGCCACAGGGTATATTGATGTCTCGCGAACCGATAAAGTCCCCATGTATCAAGGTATGCGCAGTTGACGCCTCAACAGGCTGGTGCCTAGGCTGCGGGCGCACATTGAAAGAAATTGGCCAATGGGTCGCCATGGGGGAATCTGGCCGCGAGAGCGTTCTATGCGAACTGCCTGAGCGGATCGGCAGACTGGAGGCTCTGGGGAAGCGCTGACGCCATGTACGCCCGACATATCTTGCCCATGCTCGCCGCCGCGCTTTTGATCGCTGCGACCGCGGTCTTTTTCATCGTCCCGAAAACGGACGCCATGTACGGCACAACACCGGCAGCCGCGTCGCTGACCAATTCTGCCCCCACGGACATCAGCACACGCCCAAGGGCAAACTTCGACAAGGCCGCGATCATCAGCCGTGAAGCGGACGGTCATTACTGGACCCGTGCAGATGTGCAGGGAACCGATGTCCGGTTCATGGTGGATACAGGCGCCAGCATCATCGCTCTGACACTTCACGATGCCCAGAGGATCGGCCTCAATCCGGCAGAGCTGGAATTTGACAATGAAGTGCGCACCGCCGGCGGCCTAACCAAAGGGGCCTACATCGTGCTGGACCGGGTGCGTATTGGCCGCGTCGAGATGGAAGACGTCAGCGCCATGGTGCTGAAAGAGGGATTGGAGCAATCCCTGCTCGGCATGAGTTTCCTTGGCGAACTCTATTCCTATGAATTCAAAGGCGACACGCTGATCATACGCCAGTGATCGGCTTTCCGTCTTCGCCCTTGCCGACGCCGACTTCCCAGGCGAAGCGCGCCTCATCCCCGGCCCAGCGCGCATAGGCGACACGGCCCTTCAGGCCGGCAGCCTCCATCAGGTCACGATACCAAAAAGCCGCACCGGCGTTGAGGCGCTGCGGATGCACGCCCCACAGCAGACAGGCTTGCCGCAACCGCCGGTCATCCAGCGAACCGTACAGGATCGGTGCCGGGCCGCGCACGCGGGAGAATCTGGCCAGCCGGTCAAACGCACCGGTTCTGAGCGCAAGCGCCCCCGCCCCCTCGGCAGAGGCCATCGCCTGAGCGGTTGCGGCCACGACATCCACAGCTGATGCTTCGGCCTCTGTACCGGCGAACTGGGCAATTGACTGGCGATAGTCTTCTGCGGATTCCGTTGCGCGTATGATCCTGGACATGATGGCCACAGCGGTCGCCGGGTGCCGGCCGACTGCCGTCTCAGCTGACAGCATCACTGCATCGGCACCCTGATAAATCGCTGTTGCCACATCGGAAGCTTCCGCCCGGGTGGGCGCCGCATTCTCGATCATGGATTCCAGCATTTGCGTCGCAACGATGACCGGACGCCCGCGCGAGCGCGCCACCCGCACGATCCGGCGCTGGATAACCGGCACATCTTCCGGTGCAAACTCAACCCCGAGGTCACCCCGCGCGACCATGACCGCGTCGGATGCCTCGACGATGGCTTCCAGATTTGTAATCGCCGCCGGCTTTTCCAGTTTGGAGACAAGCGGCGCGCGCCCGGCAATGATGGCTTTCACTTCTTCAACGTCAGAGACGCTCTGCACGAATGAGAGCGCAACGATGTCGACGCCGATCTCCAAAGCGAAATACAGATCAGTCCGATCCTTGTCAGTCAGTGCACGAACCGGGAGCGGTTTCCCGCGCACGGTAAAGCCCTTCTTGTCGGAAAGCTTGCCCGGTACTTCCGCCCGGACCTTTGGCGTCTTCCCCGCCTCGGTCACCGTCAGGATCAGCTTCCCGTCATCGACGAGGATCGTGTCACCTTCTTCAAGAATGCCAACGATCTCCGCGTGCGGCACCGGGATCGTGTTCTCGTCAGCGCTCTCTTCGGCCGCCACGATGTCGTACTCTTTCCGGAAGCCGAGACGCAGGCTTCCGTCCGGAAACTTTCCGACGCGGACTTTCGGCCCCTGCAGGTCTGCCAGAACGGCCAGCGGCCGGCCGGTTTTTGCCTCTGCAGCGCGCACAGCCTGAAGCGCTTCGAGATGGGCGGCGTGCTCGCCATGGCTGAAGTTCAGGCGAAAGACGTCGACCCCTGCATAGGCCAGCGCCACCACCTCTTTCGGAGAACGGCTGCCTGGGCCAAGCGTTGCGACAATCTTCGCGTTTTCCCCCAGAAGAGGCTTCTCTGTCATGATGGCTCGGCCTCTTCCCGTGGACACCGCTCCTGTTTAGGCGACTCGCAGCCTGCCTTCCAGTCGCCTAGGCGGCGAAAACCGAAAACTCAGGCCGCGAAAGGGTCGTAATTGAGGATCGGCGCCAGCCACCGCTCTGCCTTGCGCTGGTCCCAGCCTTTCCGGCAGGCATAATCCTCGACCTGATCCTTCTCGATCCGGCCGACGGCGAAATACACCGCTTCGGGATGCGCGAAATACATTCCGGAAACGCTGGCCGCCGGCGTCATGGCGAAACTGGACGTCAGCGACACGCCGATCCGGTTCTCAGCGTCCAGCAGGCGGAACAGGGTTTCCTTCTCGGTATGGTCCGGCTGGCTCGGATAGCCGGGCGCCGGGCGGATGCCCCTGTACTTCTCGGCGATGAGGTCTTTTTCCGTCAACGCCTCTTCCGGTGCATAAGCCCACAGTTCGCGGCGCACGCGTTCGTGCATGTACTCCGCCATGGCTTCGGCGAAACGGTCGGCCAACGCCTTCACCATAATGGAGGAATAATCGTCACCCTTCTTCGCAAAGTCAGCAGCAATGACATCGGCCTCCGGTCCGGCAGTGACACAGAAGCCGCCAATCCAGTCTTCACCTTCCGGCGCAATAAAGTCGGACATCGCGAAATTCGCGCGCGTGTTGTCCTTCTCCATCTGCTGGCGGAGCGTATGGAAGACATCCCCTGTCTCAAGGCGTATATCGTCTCCGTCGCGATTGGCCCTCCAGAAGCCAACGACAGCTTTCGGTTTCAGCCACGCCTCACCGACAAGTTGCTGCATCATGGCCTGGGTATCATGCCAGAGCGTTGTCGCGGCCTCCCCGACAATCTCATCATCCAGGATCGCCGGATACTTCCCGGCAAGGTCCCAGGCAGAGAAATACGGCGTCCAGTCAATGTAGCGCGCAAGTGTCGCCAGATCGATGTCTTCGAATGTCTGCACACCGCTGAACGTCGGCACCGGCCTGTCATAGCTTTCCCAATCCGGCTGGAGCGCCTTCTCTCTCGCAACGTCAATCGGCAAGCGCGGCTTGGGCGGACCGCCCTGACGGGATTCCCGCATACGCAGGTACCGGGCCCGCGTCTGCTCGACCAGGCCCTGTTTCTCACCGGCGCTGAGCAGCGCGCTGACAACACCGACAGCGCGGCTGGCATCGGTCACATGCAGAACCGGAGCCGTTTTGATCACGGGGTCGATCTTCACGGCCGTGTGCGCCGGGCTCGTCGTCGCGCCACCGATCAGAAGCGGCTGCACCATGCCACGCCGCTCCATTTCAGCCGCCACATAGACCATCTCGTCCAGGCTGGGCGTAATCAGGCCGGACAGGCCGATGACGTCGACGTTTTCTTTCGCCGCCGTGTCGAGGATCGTCTCCGCCGGCACCATGACCCCGAGATCGATGATGTCGTAGCCATTGCAGGCCAGCACCACGCCGACAATGTTCTTGCCGATGTCGTGCACATCGCCCTTCACGGTCGCCATCAGCACTTTACCATTGGAGACATCCACCGTGCCCAGGCGTTGCTTCTCTTCTTCCATGTAAGGCTCAAGCCAGGCCACAGCCTGCTTCATCACGCGGGCGGATTTCACCACCTGCGGCAGGAACATCTTGCCGGATCCGAACAGGTCACCGACGACGTTCATGCCGTCCATCAGCGGGCCTTCGATCACATGCAGAGGGCGCTCTGCCTGCTGGCGGGCCTCCTCCGTATCCTGATCGATGAACTCGGTAATTCCGTGAACGAGTGCATGCTCCAGTCGTTTGTTCACCGGCGCCTCGCGCCAGGACAGATCCTTCACCGCCGTCTTGCCCTTCTGCCCTTTCAGGCCTTCGGCAATCTCGATCAGACGTTCGGTCGCGTCCTCGCGGCGATTGAGGATGACGTCTTCCACGCGCTCCCGCAGCTCGGCCGGGATGTCGTCATAAATGTCCAGCTGGCCAGCATTGACGATGCCCATATCCATGCCCGCCGGAATGGCGTGGTAAAGGAAGACCGAGTGCATCGCCCGGCGCACGGGTTCATTACCCCGGAAACTGAATGATACGTTCGAGAGGCCGCCGGAGATATGGCACCCCGGGCAGGTTTCGCGGATGACGCGCGTCGCCTCGATGAAATCCACGGCGTAGTTGTTGTGTTCCTCGATCCCGGTCGCCACGGCGAAAATGTTCGGGTCGAAAATGATGTCTTCCGCCGGGAAGCCCACCTCTTCGGTCAATATCCTGAACGCCCGCTGGCAGATCTCGACCTTGCGGTCTTTCGTGTCCGCCTGCCCGACTTCATCAAAAGCCATGACGACAACAGCCGCTCCGTAGGACAGGCACTTTGCCGCCTGCTCGCGGAACGTATCCTCGCCCTCCTTCATGGAGATGGAGTTCACAATACATTTGCCCTGAACGCATTTCAGACCCGCCTCGATCACCTCCCATTTGGAGCTGTCGATCATCACCGGCACGCGAGCGATGTCCGGCTCGGCGACGATCAGGTTCAGGAAGGTGCGCATGGCCTCGGCACCGTCCAGCATGCCTTCGTCCATATTGACGTCGATCACCTGCGCGCCGTTCTCCACCTGCTGGCGGGCGACCTCGACGGCGTCCGCATAGCGGCCTTCCGTGATCATGCGGCGGAATACGGCCGAACCCGTGACGTTGGTACGTTCACCAACGTTCACGAAGGATTGGGAAGCTGAAGCTGTCATGCTGGCCATCTCACTAGTTTCCTGAAGAGTGCGTCTGCCTTTATCCTCTCGGCAGGAGACACCACATGTTTGTTTCCGGAGTTGTCCGCTCCCCATGAGAGCTCGAACTCGATTAGATCATCCAAAGGCGCGATACGACGACCAGTTCCGACCTCGCTTGCCTTGGCCTTCGCGCGCAACAATTCACCAATCTTGCTCTGAAGCGCCCCTTCTATACCGACCCCAGCCACGAGCTGCTGAAAATTCATCGGCGGAAGCGTACCGGGATTCAGGCGTGCCCACCGAATCGCAAGTGCAGGACGAAGTACGTAAAAGTACTTCTTCAGATTGACGGATGTCTCACCTTCAATGTTCCGCAGCCACTGTCGCCGAGCCAGATGGTAGTAGTGCGGAATACATTCTCTGGGGGCGACCACTTCATTCGAGAAATCGACAAGGCTTTTGCATGCGCCGTCATCCCACTTATATTTGATCGGGCTGGACAACCATTCGAGAAGAACAGGATTGGGTTTCAGCAGCAGCGACAGCGCTTTGCGAATATCCCAGCCGTTAATATCGAGATCGCCTTCGATCGGCAGCTCAATCACATCCCTGCGATCAAAAATGCTCAGGTAGGAATCAGGTTTGTGAGCATATACGAACCTCACGTCGTAATCGCTGTCGGGAGATGGAAACCCCCATGCCCGGCTACCGCTTTCGATTGCGAACAATACCTTGACCTGATTGCCCTCTTCTATCCCGGCAATCTTTGTCTCAATCTCCAGGCGGCGTTTCGGGTCGATCACGGCATCATAGGCGAGCGTGGTCATTTTCTTGTTTTTCCAGCGTCGAGCGGCCAATTACCATCGGCGACAGGCGGGAAGCCGTCGACCGGTTTGTTGTACCAGTAGATCCAGGCGGTTTCGCCGGTCTCATTTCCTGAGTCGTCGCACAGTGGAATGCGCGTACGAATGTAGAGGCTGGTGGCCGGGTCGTCGGTTACATCCTCGAATTCATCCATCGGGCCGACGATGCCAACATCGTCCAGCTTCCAGCGGATGCCATGGCAAAGCTCGTCACCGGCCACGACTCCCGGAAAGCCGCCAAGGTCCACCATCCGTCCACGGAACCGGCAGGGCGCCCCAAAGGCCCCCGCAGTTCCAAGCGGCAGATCCGCCGGCTGCCCCGCGGCACCAAGTTTCAGGAGGCCATAGAAGACGAACAGGTCGCCGGACTGAACGGGCGGATTTGTCACGAGACCACCTCGAACGGCTCAAGGCCTGCGAGGCGCATTGTGTGTTTCTCCGGAGCAGGATCGCGAGGCTTCACGCCTTCCACGGCTTTCGCGATGGCGGCAATATGCTCGGGCGTCGTGCCACAGCAGCCGCCAAGAATGTTTACGAGGCCATCCTGCGCCCAGCCGCCAACCGCGCCGGAGGTCTGTTCCGGCTGCTCATCATACTGGCCCATCTCGTTCGGCAGGCCGGCATTCGGATAAGCTGCGACGAGTGTGTCTGCCACGCGGGAGAGCGCCGCGATGTGCGGGCGCATCAGGTCTGCTCCGAGGGCGCAATTGAAGCCGATGGCGAAGGGCTTCGCATGGCGGACTGAGTTCCAGAACGCCTCAACCGTCTGGCCGGACAGCGTTCGGCCGGACCGGTCGGTGATCGTGCCGGAAATCCAGATCGGCAGCTTCTCCATTCCCTCTGCTTCAAGGTCCATGATCGCCTTGATGCAGGCCTTGCAATTCAGCGTGTCGGTAATCGTCTCGATCAGGTAGAGGTCCACGCCGCCTTCGTTGAGCGCCTGGATCTGCTGGCGGTAGGCTTCGTACACTTCGTCGAACGTCACAGAGCGCGCGCCCGGATCGTTCACGTCCGACGACATGGAAAGCATCTTGTTCAGCGGCCCGATGGAGCCAGCCAGGAAACGCGGCTTGTGCGGCTCCTTTGCGGTCCATGCGTCCGCCGCTGCCCGACCGAGCTTCGCGCCTTCGAGGTTGATGTCGCGTACCGATTGCGCATCCAGCTTGTAGTCATCCTGCGCAATGACCGTCGCGCTGAACGTATTCGTTTCGGAGATGTCCGCGCCGGCGGCGTAGTATCCATTGTGCAGGTCGGTTACGATGTCCGGCCGGGTAATGCAGAGAATGTCATTGTTCCCCTTCATCTGCCCGGGATACTTCGCCTCGGTGAATCGATCGCCGCGATAGTCAGCCTCTTCCAGGCCTCGGCGCTGGATCATGACTCCCCAGGATCCATCGAGAATGAGGATGCGTTCTTTCGCAGCCGATTTGAGAGCTTCAATCCGTTCTTGCCGGGTCATGGGTCAGGCCGCCTCCGCCGATTGAGGTTTCAGGCCGAGCAGGCGGCAAGTGGACAGTGCCAGCCCCGCCCGGTTCAGCGTGTAGAAGTGAAAGTTTTCGACGCCTTGCTCCGCCAGCTTGCGGCAGAGATCGGCGGCGACATTCGCAGTGACCAGTTCGCGGGTTTCCTCGTCGTCGTCGAGACCGTCATAAAGGTCCGCCAGCCAGTCCGGTATCGTCGCCCCGCAGAGTCCACTGATCCGCTGTAGTCCGCGGAAGTTCGCCTGAAGCATGATTCCGGGCACGACAGGCATGGTCACGCCGCCTGCCCGCGCCTTGTCCAGAAAGCTCAAATAGGTCTCCGGTTCGAAGAAGAATTGCGTGATGGCACGGTCGGCGCCGGCATCCTGTTTGGCCTTGAGATAGGCGATCTCGGCCTCCCAACCCCGGCTCTCGGGGTGGAGTTCCGGATAGCAAGCCACTGAAATTTCAAAACATTTTCCGAGCTCCGGACGATGTTCCCGCAGCCCCTTTATCAGGTCCACGGCATCGCGGAAGCCGCCCGGATGTGCCTCGAACTTCGCCCCCATCCCTGCTGGCGGATCGCCCCGCAGCGCCACAATATGCTTCACCCCTGCCTGCCAATATTCCTCAGCAACCGCCAGCACCTCCGCCTTCGTCGCCGACACACAGGTCAGGTGTCCGGCGGGTTTCAGGCTGGTTTCCTGCGCGATGCGCTTGACGGTTTCATGCGTCCGTTCACGGGTCGAACCGCCTGCGCCATAGGTAACGGACACGAAGTCCGGCGCCATCGGCTCAAGGCGCTGTACCGTGTCCCAAAGACGATTTGCCATCGCGTCGGTCTTTGGAGGGAAAAACTCAAATGAAACGTGGGGCGTAGAGGTGCTCATGCCGCGGATTCCTGCGCGTTTGCGGGCTTTTCGGCAGTCCAGATATGGACCGTCAGCCCTTGTTCGTTCTCGGGAGGTGGCGCCAAAGCGCGCGGCTCCGACAGTTTCAGCCCTGCGGAGGAAGCCCATCGTTCCATCGCTTCCGGCGACATGCCAAGGCGGTGATGGCCATGCTCGGTCCGGAGGAACTCCAGATTGTGCGGCGCGAAATCGACGATCAGCAAGCGCCCGCCAGGCTGCAGGACACGCGCTGCTTCAGCGATCACGCGATGCGGCGCATCTACATAATGCAGCACCTGATGAATGATCACCAGATCAGCCGAAGCGTCCTTGAAGGGAGTTGCCGTCACATCCCCCTGCCTGACGCGGGCCACCGGGCTTCCATCCCGTTCCAGATTCGCCCTCGCGACGGTCAGCATGTGGTGACTGAGATCGATCCCTTCAGCCTCCGCAGCAAGCGGCGCGAAGAGTGTCAGCATCCGCCCGGTTCCGGTCCCGAAATCCACAACACGTCTGAACGGTCCCGGTCCGGCAATCTCCAGCAAAGCCTGCTCGATGGCCTCATTTGGATAATGCAGCGTCCGAATCGCATCCCAATTGTCTGCAACAGACGAGAAATAGGCCTGCGCGGACGCAGCGCGCGATGCGCTGATCTCATCCAACCGCTCTGCGTCTCGTTGCAATTCCGGCACATCAACGCCCAGCTGATTAAATAGCGAGTCCAGAAACAGACGCCCGTCCCCTCCGCTCGCCGCCCGGTAGAAAACGAATGAGCCTTCCGGCAAGCGCTCAACCAGTCCTGCGCCCGTCAGTGCTTTGAGGTGATGGGACAATCGGGGCTGGCTGAGAGAAAGAATTTGTACGATTTCGCCCACAGAAAGGTCGCGTTCACGCAGTAATGCGAGGATACGCAGGCGTGTCGGCTCTCCAGCCGCTCGCAGCTGCTCCAGCGTGAGGGTAAATCGATCACTCATGAGGATCGTATAAACATTCTTTTATACGTTTTGCAAGGAGCGTCAGTCTGTTGCACCATTGTCGCATGTAATTGGAATTACATATGAGGCAGTTGCGTCATTTGAGGGAAATAACCATGTACCGGGCCAAGAAACGGGAAATCGCAATTATGAACGTTCGGTTTGCGGCCACTGCGGTGGTCTTCACGCTTGGCGCATGCGCTTCAACTCCACCGAATCCTTCGGACCCCGGTTCGATTGCTGACCCCTATGAAGGGTTCAACCGGCAGATGTTCGCCTTCAACAACGGCGTGGACAAATATGCCCTGGGCCCAGCCGCTGATGTATATGAGACCGTAACCCCCGGTTTCGCGCGCGACCGGATTGGCGATTTCCTGCGCAACCTCCGGGCGCCTGTTATTTTCGTAAATGACGTGCTGCAGGCGGAACCATCACGGGCGGCCGACACGTTTGTTCGATTCACCATCAACACAACTGTTGGCGTCGCGGGCCTGTGGGATGCCGCTGGCCATTTTGGCGTAGAGCATCATTCGGAAGACTTCGGACAGACGCTCGCCGTCTGGGGGGTCGACAGCGGTCCTTACCTGGTGATGCCGATCATGGGGCCGACAACGCCGCGCGACCTTTTCGGCTCAGGTGTCGACCGGGCCCTTGACCCACTGACCTGGACAGAATTCGACGGTGACCCCGATCTGGACGACAAAATCGCGGTCAGCCGGGGCGTTCTGTCCGGCCTGAATGCCCGCGTCGCGCTGGACGATCAGATCGAGCAATTGAACTCCCAGCCGGAACCTTATGTGGCCCTCCGGCGTATTTATTCATCTCAGCGTCAGGCAGCAATTCGTAATGGTCGTCCGGAAGATGATTCAGAAATGTACGAAGATCTCCCAGATTTTGACGAATATGACGAATAGCGACGAAGATACGACTGAAGCAGGAGCCCGCCCGTGAAACGCCTTGTGACCCCCGCAATTGCCCTCGCTGCGCTGTCCGCGCTGGCGATGCCGGCGTTCGCGGACGCCAAGACCGAAGCCTATGTTCAGAAAAATGCCAGTGAAGTGCTCGCTTCCCTGAATGATCCGTCCCTGAACGCAGACGAGCGTACCGCGAAATTCAATGCCTATATGGATGAGTTCACGGACATGAAGGCCGTCGCCAATTTCGCGATTGGCAAATATGCCCGCCGTTTCACCGACTCCGAACTCGCCGCCTACCAGAAGGTCTTCCGGGAATACGCGCTGGCCGTTTACGAAAACGAACTCGACGCCTATCGCGGCGAAGCCGTTGTGGTGAAGGATTCGGTCGACCGGTCTGACACCGATTCGATCGTCAACACCGTCATTCGCCGCGAAGACGGCAAGGACATGGATGTTCGTTGGCGTGTTCTGTTGCGCAATGGACAGTACCAGGTGGTGGATGTCGCCCTGAATCTCGACGGCAACCTGATCTGGCTTGGTATTGAACAACGCGCTCAGTTTCTTGCGCTGCTCGACCGGACGAATGGCTCCGCCCAAGCGCTGATCGACAAGATCGAGAGCATGAAGCAAAAGCTGGAAAGCGAAAAGCGAACCTGATTTCTTTCAAGTTTTCGAACATAAAAAGAAGCCCGTTTCCTCATGGAAGCGGGCTTTTTCGATTTCGGACGAACCTCAGAGGCGCGGAACGCCGCATGCCTCCTTCATCAGGAGATGATATGGTTAATTCGCGGCTGTCGATTGATGCGGCTTTCCATTATAGTGCCGCTTAAATGCAGAAAGCTGCGCAGACTGGTGGGTGAGGCAATGACAGCACAGACGGCACGTCAACTCTGGAAAACGCCCCTCGGCGCACTGTGCCTTTTGTCGATTGCCAGTTGCGCCTCTGCGCCGCCGGCGACACCGGAATCGACAGGTGTCAGCCAATGGACGACTCTCAAAGACTGTTTTGAGCGCAGCATTGCTGTCCCGCAGACAGGCGTGGAAAACATGGCGCGGACCTGTGAAGGACCGTCCGCAGCGGGTGATCCTTCCCGCAGCGGGATCGACCGGGCCAATGCCTCCTTCAATGCCGCGAGCGCCTATAATCGCCTCGCATCGGCGAATGCTGCCAATACGCTTTGCCCGACGAAAGCCGCATGCAGCCAGCGAGCCCTCAACTTGCTCGATCAATCGCTGGCATCGCAGCAGGACAGCCAGATCAGCCTGACCGGAACCGCAGAGCAAATCGCGGCCAACAAAAGCTTCATGCTACGGCGTACGCTCGCTCGCAGCCGCGCCTTGCAAGGCGTCGCCCAAAGCGGTGTCTCCGACGCGACCTGCGGCACCCCATCGGCTTGCCTGACTGATGCCGCAGCGCTGCTCTCCTCGATTTCAGTAAACATTCCCCCTGGCGACGAAGCGCCGGAGACGGCCCGCCTCGGTTGCGAAGTGCTCGACACGCGGTGGCGCATCAACAGGGACCTCGGGCGGGAACGTGAGTATCTTTATGTCGAAGACCTAAGACGCCTCGTCACTTCATGCCCCTCATTCGCAGCATCTGCCTCCGATCAACTTGCCGCGATCGCATTCGATCGAGCCGAACGCGTGAAGGAAGCCCTGGCCAGCGCAGATCCGGCGCCGTCGGTTGAAGCTGCGCTCGGAGCGATCACGGACTATCGGGATGCCCTGAGGACCGATCGGTTCAAACTGCCGGCCAACAGGGGCATGGGCGCCATCTATCAGGCCCTTTCGCGGCGCGACCCGTCCGGCACCCGGACTTATCTGGAAAATGCGGTCAAGGCCTACGGTGATGCAGCAATGCTGTCTGCCTCCACGCCCACCGCTGAACATGCAGCTGATCTCGAACATCTCGGCGTCTCCCTTCTGGCACTCGCCAGTGTGACCGGCACGCCGGGTTCAGAAGCACGCACGACCCTGGCTGAACGCGCCGCAGCGACTTTGCAGGATGCGGTCGATCTGGCCCCCACGCCTGCCCGCTATGCACGTCTTGGAGAGGCGTACGACAAAACAGGCCAGTGCACGCTTGCAATTCCTGCATACAATTCCGCACTGCCCGGATTGATGGGAACGGAAAAGGTCTCGGCGGTTCTGGCACTTTCAGCCGCCTATGACGCCTGCGGCCAACCGGACCTCGCACTACAAGCACTCAATCAGGCAAATTCCGCAGGCGCTGTCTCTGCAGAAGTTCGGTACGAAATCGGACGGAAGGAATTCGACAAGGGGAATTTCGGTGCCGCGCTAAGTGCCTTGAGAGCTGCAGAAGCCGGTCTGAATGGGCCACAAGCAGCAGATGCGAACTATATGATGAGCGTCGCAGAAACGATCACCCGACCATCCGGGTGGCAACAAAGTGCGCTTGCGCACGCAGAGCGGGCCGTTTCACTGAACGCCCGGACGTGGGAATACAATCGGCAGGCATGTCTCGCGACAATCCTGAAAGCCGGCAACAGCGTCAAAAATGGCAGCAGCCTCGCCCGGTGCCCGGACACGGGCACACCGGAAGCGAACCTGCTGCGCGGCATGTATTTCCTGAAGCAGGCCCAGTCGATGGATGTCAGCGCGTACAATCTCGCCTCTCAAACGCAATGGCGCAGCGTGCTGCGTGCAGCTGAGACGGCCTTCACGAGAGGACAGGAAGCGCTCACGGATGCACCGGAGCGGGAGAAGTTTGCGCGCTTCGATGATCTGCAGACAGATGTCGACATCTCCGCCCGTCTGAAACAGGGCCTGACCGTCATCCAGAGATGCAATCGCGAGATCACACTTGGTCCACAGGATCCGGCCTGGAACGACCTGAACGCTTTCTATGGCCATTACGGAGTCCTGAAATGCTCCTGACGGCGACGAACACAGAGAATGAGGAAACCTCGGTATGACGGTGCCAACAGTCCAATCTTCCGACAATTCGGACATGCAAGTGTTCCAGTCAGTGCCCACGCATGACGACATGATGGCCTTGTCGCATCAGCTAAAGGAAGCCAAGCGCGGGCAGGCCCGGCTGCTCATCATGGTGATCTTCCTTGCGGGCGTTTTGGTCGCCGCTGTGGTGGCTTTGTTCATGGTCTTTTCGAACACAGACGCACAACTCGCGGAAGCCGATCAGAAACTGGCAACTCAGGCGGCTGAACTGAAAAAAATGGAAACCCAGATTGGCAATCGTGAACAGGTCATCGCCCAACAGCAGGCAACCATCGCCAGCTATGCCGGGTTCCAGAGCATCGTTCAGCTGCAACAGCAGTCGAAAGCATTGGAAAAGGACATCGCCGACCTTCTGGCCCAACCCAGCCGTGCAAACGCGCCCCGCCGTTTGAGAGAGCTTCCGGAGAATGTCGAGTGGCTGGATGACGTCATCACCAGCCTGACAGAGCGCCGCGATGCCCTGGCCCAGCTCAAGTCAGATGTCGAAGCCTGGCCACCGGTTCCGGCCCCTGTACGGCCAGATTGATGAAACCGCTTGCCGCCTCAGATACCCAAGCAGGAGTACACGCAGATGGGTGACCAACAAGACAACTCCCAGGCACTGTTCGGCCCGATAACGGTCGAAAAGAAATCCGGCTTCAGCATGCAGGAACTGGTGACCGAATTCCCGGATCACCCTAATGACTGGAGCATCCCGGAAGCTTTCCTATGCCTCATCCTTTCCACCGCCTTTGCAGATGGACGCATTGCCGAACAGGAGCAGGAGGAAATCCGAGCCCTCTCCCGCCGGTCACGCACCCTCAAGAACCTCGACCAGAACGAATTGGCGCAGGTGAACCGGGTCGTACTGAAGCGACGCTCAGACCGGCCTGACTGGCTGGCTGAGGCATGCGAAGCGCTGCCCAAGGACATGCACCCCGCCGTATTCGCCCATTGTCTCGATATTGCCCTTGCCGATGGCGTCCTCGTTTCTGCCGAGGCGGAATTTCTCGAGAAACTGATCGGGTTACTCAACATCACAGAAGAAGAAGCAAAGCTGATCACCAAAGTGATCTCACTCAAAAACCGATTCTGACTTGTTCGCCGGCAGGCCAGGATGGCTTTTACTTCAGCATCGCCTCGGAGATTTCTGGGCGGTCCTCGGCGCTGTTCAGATAATGCGGATCGGGCCTCAGCTTGCTGGCCTGCTCATACGCATACCCGTAAGCAAGGATCGCGGCATCATCGCCAGCTGAACCGATAAACGACACGCCCACAGGTATGCCGTGCACATTACCCATCGGCACCGTCAGGTGCGGATAGCCTGCCTGAGCAGCCATCCAGCCGGCCCCTGCCCATTGTGGCCATACATCGCCATTGACCGGATCGATCCGGGGGGCAACGGGGCCCGATGGCGAGACCAGAACGTTCACGTCGTATTCGGCCAGCAGACGGTCGATCCCCTGTTCGCGTGTTGAGAAACGCACCGCCGCCTTCGCAGCAACATATGCCGGATCGGTGAGAGGCCCGCGCGCCTCTGACGCCTCGAACAGGCTCTGCCCGAACAGGGGCATTTCCTGATCCGCATTAGCTTCATTGAACGCAATCAGCTCACGGAGGGTTCTCGTCGTCACTGTGTCAGGTGTCGTCGCGAGATAGGCATTCAGACTGTCTTTGAATTCAAACTCCAGAAGGGGCTGCGTACTGTCCCAGAAATTTTCTGCGGCCGGTTCAAATTCATCTATATCGACAAGCGTCGCCCCCTGCGCCTCCATTTCAGCGAGAGCAGCGGCAAAGCGATCCTTGATATCCTTGTTGGAACCTTCGGCAAACCGCATCACACCAATCCGCATCCCATTCAGCGCATCAGGTGAAAGGCTCAGCGTGTAGTCTTCATCCCCTGAATCCATTGCGTTCAGCATCAGGGCAGCCCCGCGAACCGTGCGCGTCATCGGGCCGGCCGTATCCTGCGACGGCGAGATCGGGACAATCCATTCCTGCGATACCAGACCGACTGTCGGCTTGAACCCGACAATGCCATTCACGTTGGACGGGCAGATAATCGAGCCATTAGTCTCCGTGCCGACCGCTCCGGCGGCCAGAGACGCAGCAACAGCCACCCCTGAGCCCGAGCTGGATCCACAAGGATTCCTATCCAGCATGTGGGGATTGTGAACCTGTCCGCCCACGGACGACCATCCACTCATGGAATCATCGTCTCGGAAATTTGCCCATTGGCTAAGGTTGGTCTTGCCTAGAATAATCGCGCCCTGCGCGCGCAATCCAGCAACCAGCGGACTGTCCCGCCCGGTAATATTATCCTCTAAGGCCAGCGACCCCGCTGTTGTCGGCATGGGATCCAGGCTTTCGATATTATCCTTCAGAAGCACGGGCACGCCGTCCAGCGGCCCGAGCGTGTTTCCGTTCGCCCGGCGCTGGTCGCTGGCACGCGCCAGCGGAAGCGCATTCGGATTGAGTGAAATGATACTTTGAAGCCGCGGACCATCACGGTCGAGCCGCTCAATCCGGTCAAGGTAGGCCTGCACCAGTTCTTCAGAACTCACGGCACCGTCCGACAGATCATCGACCAGTTCCGGAAGCGTTTTCGCAGCGATCCCGGTGGCTTCATAGGTCGGCACAACCGCGATCTCTTCCTGCGAGGCAGGCGCCGGAGGTCCTCCGCATCCAGCCAGCAACAGTGCCGCCAGAGAAGCTGTCACCAGAATTCTCATACCTCATACCCCTTTGTACGCTGGGCCTGAGCCTAGCGGACAGGTATCTGAGGGCAAGAGCAATCGTTCCGTGCCGTCAGGTTACAATGCCCAGGCGCTTGCGAAGCGTGCGGCCCAGTCTGTTCATCCATGCCGGACGGGCCGCAACGTCGATCTTCCATGACAGGACAGTACGCGCCGCTCCGTTCGGCAGGAGACCAATCAGAATCCACCAGGCATTCCGGGCGAGTGCCTTGCCGCCAAATCTTTCACGATTGGCGGCACGGAGCTTTCTCAGGAGCCCGGCACGCGTGTCGGTGCTTACCGGGTGCAGCTTCGGCTCAAACAAAAGCGAGACCAAACGTTCCTGCAAATGTCCCGGATCGCGTTCTCCCAGATCTGCTGCGGTCGGCAATCCCTGACGTGCCGCATGGTCCCGGATGCAGTCAAAGCACGCTTGCTGGTGACCGATCCGCCAGCGGGCGCGCTTCGCGTAGGCCTTTGCGAACTGGGAATGTTGCGAACCGTGGAGACGATAAGCAGAAATCGGCTGGTCATAGCCTTTGGCAGTCGCGTGCAGCGGCACGGTCGCAGACAGGTAACCATCGCCGCCTTGCCGGAACATCTCCGAATCCATCGGCATGACCTGTTCCAAAGCGGTGCGGGTGTAGACCAGGCCAGACGTGATCGTACCGGAATAGTGCCCCATCTCGCGCAGCTGCGCAGCGACATCCCCATCGGCAAGCGGCACTTGCGGCGGAGGAAACAAACCGCCAAGCGTGCCCTGCTCATCGGCATAGTTCATCCGGTAGAGATACATGCCGATGTCCGGGTCATAATTGGAAAGAATGGTCTTGCCGGCGCCGGGCAGCAGGAAGTCGTCCGCGTCCAGGAACATGACCAGATCGCCCGTCGTACGGGCATATCCGGCATTGAAACCACCGCCATGTCCCTGATTTACGTCCTGCAGGACCGGAATGATCCGGTCGCCATAAGATCGGATGATGTCCCGCGAATTGTCCTTCGAACAATCATCGACAACCACGAGTTCGATCTCGACATCCTGAGACAGGACACTGTCGATCGCCGTCGCAACGAAGGCGGCGTAATTATAGTTCGTGATCACAACCGAAAGCTTCGGCGAGGCACTTGTCGTCATATCGGACTCCCTGACGTTCCGTCCTTACGCAATTTTTGCACCGAATTGCGTAGTCACCGACGCCGGAGACCGGATATTTTCTCCTATCGCGCGAATTTCTTGAATTTCAGGCGCTTCGGATTGACGGCGTCCTCGCCCAGACGGCGCTTCTTGTCTTCCAGGTAGGAGGAGAAATCGCCCTCGAACCATTCGACGTGGGAATCGCCCTCAAAGGCGAGAATGTGGGTCGCCATCCGGTCAAGGAACCAGCGGTCGTGGCTGATGATCACGGCGCAGCCCGGGAAAGCATCAAGGCCCTCTTCCAGCGCCTGCAGCGTCTCCACGTCGAGGTCGTTGGTCGGTTCGTCGAGCAGAAGAACGTTAGAACTTTCCTTCAGCATCTTGGCGAGGTGCACGCGGTTACGCTCACCGCCGGAGAGCAGGCCGACCTTCTTCTGCTGGTCAGAGCCTTTGAAGTTGAACGCCCCGACATAAGCGCGCGAGTTCACCTCGACGCCGCCAAGGTCAATGACGTCCGTCCCGCCCGAGATTTCCTCCCAGACGTTCTTCTTGTCGTCGAGCTTGTTGCGGCTCTGGTCGACATAACCGAACTTTACCGTGTCGCCGACACGCAGCGTGCCGGCATCCGGTTCTTCCTGGCCGAGGATCATCTTGAACAGCGTCGACTTACCGGCGCCGTTCGGGCCGATCACGCCGACGATACCGCCAGGCGGCAGTTTGAAGTCCAGGTCTTCGATCAGGAGGTTGTTACCGAAGCCCTTGCGCAGGCCTTCGGCCTCCAGAACCACATTGCCGAGACGCGGGCCTGGCGGAATGCGGATCTGCGCAGTGGAGACCTTCTCGCGTTCGGCCTCGGCGGCTTTCTGCTCATAGGACTGGATACGCGCCTTGGATTTTGCCTGGCGGGCTTTCGGACTGGAGCGGACCCATTCGAGTTCCTTGGCCAAAGAGCGTTGTTTGCCGCGCTCTTCGCGAGCCTCCTGCTCCATGCGCTTGGCTTTCTGCTCCAGCCAGTCGGAATAGTTCCCCTGATAGGGCATGCCGCGGCCACGGTCGAGTTCGAGGATCCAGGTCGTGATATCGTCGAGGAAATAACGATCGTGGGTGACGAGGATGACGCAGCCGGGGAAATTGATCAGGTAATTCTGGAGCCAGGCCACCGTCTCGGCATCGAGATGGTTGGTCGGTTCGTCCATCAGGATCATGTCGGGTTTGGACAGAAGCAGCGCACAGATCGCGACACGGCGGATCTCCCCGCCCGACAGCTTTGTCACGTCGGCATCGTCGTCAGGGCAGCGCAGGGCTTCCATGGCCATCTGGATCTTTGAGTCGATGTCCCAGGCGTCAGCTGCGTCGATCTTCTCCTGCAGCTCCGTCATCTGCTCCATCAGCTCGTCGGAATAGTCTTCGCCGAGTTTGCCGGAGATTTCGTTGAACTGGTCGAGCATCATCTTTTCCGGGCAAGCGGCGGCGATGTTCTCGAAAACGGTCTTGCTCTCGTCGAGCTTCGGCTCCTGTGGAAGGTAACCGACTTTCACACCATCGGCCGACCAGGCTTCACCGATGAATTCCTTGTCCTGCCCCGCCATGATGCGCAGCAGCGTGGACTTACCCGCACCATTGACGCCGACGACACCGATCTTGGCATCGGGCAGGAAAGACAGGTGGATGTTTTCAAACACCTTCTTGCCACCTGGATAGACCTTGGTGAGGCCCTGCATGTGGTAAACGTATTGAGGTCCGGCCATGGTGGAAGAATCCTGTTTGGGGAAAGATTGAACGCCGCTGAGTTACGCACTCACCCCATAAAATCAAGCACTCAGGTGCCCGCCATCAGCGAACCACGGTCCGCAGAGACACCTTGAGAGACAGAACCGGCGAAACCCGTGATCTGACCGGATCGCCGGATTCATGGCAGGTCAGCGCCCACCCTCTGTCTGGTGCTGCATATTTTGGTCAGCTCGCCCGCCGGAATGCCCGGCTCTGCTCTTCATCGCTCATGGCAAATTCGAGCCGGCGAAGTTCGCTTTCGGCCTCGGGATTACCGAGACGCTCGGCCTGCCGGAACCAGCGCCACGCTTTGACCAGATCCTGCGGACACCCGTGCCCGCCTGCATGGGCGATCCCCAGATTGAAGGCACACCGGCTGTTCCCGAGTGAGGCGCCACGGCTCCACCAGGCACGCGCGGCGCGCGGATCGGCCGGGCCGCCCTGCCCTGACATCAGCATCAGGCCAAGATAGGTGATGGCATCCGTCTCATCCTGTTGCGCTGCCCTGAGAAACAGGAACCGGGCCCGTTTGTGATCCTTCGGCCCTCCGAGGCCATGGAAGCACATAAAACCCATATTAAACAAACCAATAGGAAGCCCTGCACTGGCGGCCTGATGGTAGTAGGCTCGCGCGCCGACCAAGTCCTGACGCACGCCCCGTCCAGCATGGAGCATGGCCCCGTAATTGTTTGCTGCTGCAACATGTCCGAAATCAGCGGCGCGGCGCATCATATCGGCACCACGAAGAAGGGCGTTGCCGCCGCTGCCCGAGGCGACCAGGGCTATTGCTTGCTGAAACAATCCCACCCCATTCATCATGGGTCTTACTTTATTGTGAGGTCCACGCTTGGCTAGGGGGCGAAAGCAGTCTGTGTAGAAAAAATCCAAACCTGCCAAGCCGGTGAGCAACATCTGATGACAATCAATCGCGCCCCCGATTAGGTTCGTAAGCATGAAACGTACGATTTACACCCTGTTCACCGTCCTCACCGCATTTTTTCTCCCGTCATTTCACTCGCAGGCCCAGTCGCCAGCGAACACATCGGAGACCGAAATATTGACCGATACGCCCCAAACGCTGCCGCTGGAACGCCTGTACGCCTCACCCTCCCTGTCCGGACCAGTGGCCCGATTGGTCAAATACTCTCCTGACGGAACGCGCGTTACATTTCTCAAGTCCCGCGCAGGAGAGCAAAACCGGTTCGATCTCTGGCAATTCGACGTAACAACAGGCGAGCAGAGCATGCTGGTCGATTCCATGCTCCTGGAGCCTGAAACGGTCGATCTGTCCGAGCAGGAAAAAGCCCTCCGCGAACGCAAACGGATCGCAGGCACGGTGGGTATCGCCGACTATGTCTGGGGAACGGCCGATACGATTCTCGTGCCGATTGCCGGCGACCTGCACCTCGTTACGCTGACCACGAATGGCCCGGTCGTTAGACAGCTGACGGACACGGACGCCTTCGAATACGACGGCCGGATCTCCCCACGCGGTAATTATGTCAGCTTCATACGGGAAGGCGCGGTCTTTGCGGTCCACCTCGCCACCGGTAAGGAAACCCGCCTGACACCTGCTGCAGATCCGGACCAGGCGATCAGCTATGGTGTGTCAGAGTTCGTTGCACAGGAAGAAATGAAACGCTTCACCGGATATTGGTGGAGCCCGGACGAACGCTACGTCGCGTTCACTGAGGTGAACGAAAAGGGTGTGGACATCGTCCCCCGTTTTGACATCGAGGCCGACAAGGTGACTGTTGTCGAGCAACGCTACCCAAGGGCTGGACGGCCAAATGCGCGGGTCGCCCTTTTCGTGAACGACTTGGTAAAAGATCGAACCGACCGGATATTCGAAACAGGCCCGGACACCTATCTGGCGCGTGTAAACTGGACGAGCAGCAGCCTGTGGTTCCAGACCGTCAACCGGGACCAGACGGAGATCAGGTACAACAGGACTGACTCCCTGCCGTGGCGCGTCTGGTCTCCCTACACGGAACGAAACCCGGTTTGGGTAAATCTCTCCAAGGACTTTCGGGAACTACCGGATGGGCGCTTCCTCATCACCACGGAAGACAGCGGCGTGCGCCAGGCAGCCATCCTGCCGCCTTCAGGACAGAAAGATGTTATTCCCGTTACCCCTGCAGGCCAGGTGGTCGACTCTGTGGAGACGGTTTCCGAGGACGGAACAGCGCTCTATTATTCAGGGTACGCTGACACAGTTCTCGAACGCCACCTATACAGTATATCCCTGGATCCGCAGGGCGGCCCGGGCTCGCCCAAGCGCATAACAGAAGCCGGGAAGACTTGGGACGTCCGGATCAGCCCGGACCGGAAAACCTTTGTCGGCACGTCATCCTCTCCGGAACATCCACCCCAGACGGGGCTCTACCGGATGGATGGCACACTTCTGGGCTGGATTGAGGAGAACGCGCTCGACGCGCATCACCCCTATGCGCCGTACAAAGCAGATCATGTGGTTCCCGAATACGGCACCTTGAAAGCCGAAGACGGACAAGACCTTCATTACTCAATCCTGAAACCGCCGGCTTTCGATCCGTCCAGGAAATATCCGGTGATCGTCGAAGTTTATGGCGGCCCGCATGTGCAGACCGTGTCACGATCCTGGGGCAGCATGTCGGACCAGTTCCTCGCGCGGCGTGGCTACATCATATTCAGGTTGGACAATCGCGGCAGCGACAATCGCGGCCGTGAATTCGAGAATGTCATTCACCGCCGCACCGGCGGACCTGAAATCCGGGACCAACTGTCCGGTGTGGAGTGGCTGAAGTCCCAGCCCTACGTGGATGCGAGCAGAATTGGCATTCAGGGCTGGTCCTATGGAGGATACATGACGCTGATGACCATCCTGCAGGCCCCGGAAGGTACCTTCGCTGCGGCAGCCGCTGGCGCGCCGGTCACGGACTGGAGCCTCTACGATACATTCTATACGGAGCGTTATATGGGAACGCCGGAGAACAATCCTGAGGGTTATGCAGCCTCTGGCGTCCTCCCCTATGCCGCAAACCTGACCACACCCCTCCTGCTGATGCACGGCATGGCGGACGACAATGTCACTTTCGACAACACGACCCGCCTGATGACGATCCTGCAGGAGAACGGCAAGCGGTTTGAACTGATGACCTATCCGGGACAGCGCCACGGCATCCGCGGTGAAGCGCTGCAGACCCATTTGATGAAAACCCGGCTGGATTTTCTTGACCGGCACCTGAAACCCTCAGGTTCAGACCAGCCTTGAGGCAGAAAAACCATGCTCGACTTCCTGGACAAACTCCCCCTGATGCTGGTCATCTTCGGATGCCTGACACTCGGCCTTGCGCCATTCTTTCCGGAGCCGCACATCTGGGAGAAGATCAAAATGCTGGCGAATGGGACACTGCAAAAACCAGTCGATATTTTCGATCTCTGCTTTCACGCCCTTCCCTGGGCCGTTCTGCTCGCCAAGCTGGCCCGGATGACATTGGTGAAATGACATGAAGCCCTGGACAATCCTCTCATCGAAACAGGTCATGCGAGACCGCTTCATGGGCCTGCGCACGGACCGATGCATCCGGGATGACGGGCATATCGTCGAAGCCTACCATGTCACCGAACTCACGGACTGGGTCACGGTCATTCCCCTGACAGATGCAGGCAACGTCGTTCTCGTCCGGGAATACCGCCACGCCGGCGGCGTGTTCACGCTCGGCCTGCCTGGAGGCGTGTCCGATCCGGGCGAAACGGACTGGCCATCTGTCGGCGCCCGGGAATTGCGGGAAGAGACAGGATATACGGCCCGTGCCATGCACCATGTCGGAACCTGCTATCCAAATCCCGCGACACAAAACAACCGGCTGCACTATTACCTCGCGCTCGGCTGCAAACCGACCAGCACTCAGTCCCTCGACCCCAATGAGGAAATCGAGGTGCTTGAAATGCCGTATACAGAATTCCTGGACTATGGCGCACTGGAAGTTCAACATGCGCTGCATGCCGCAGCCTTATTCTATGCCGAACGCTTCCTGATGCGCCATCCTGAACTGCGCCCGTCAGAAACCCCATAAAGGAGCCTGCCATGCCCGCCTTCCAGCCCACAGCCGATCAGTTCCGAGCTTTTCGTGACGACCCCCATGAAGGACCGATCGCACAGGTGAACATCCTGAAGTTCCGCGTCAAAGCCGATTACCGGCCAGAAGACCCGGAATTCGGAAACGATGAACCGGGAGCGGCCGCCTATCAGCGCTATGCCGACGCTTTCGGTATCGCCGCCGCCGAAGTGGGCGGGCGGTGCCTGCTGATGGGAGAGGTCGAGCGCTACTTTATCGGCAATGGAGACTGGGACGCCGTCATGGTAATGTTCTTCCCGGACCGCAAAGCCTTCATCGCCACCCTGAACCACCCCGACTACAAATCCATGGCCCGTCACCGTGAGGCCGGACTCCTCTGCCAGGAATTGCTGACAACCCGCCCAATCCGGGCGGAAGGTGTCCTCTAAACACGAACGAGCATTCGCCTGAAGCACGAGCCAACGGTGACCGGATCGCCCCTGGCTTGCACAGGACGCCTGGCCACCGGCTTGTTGCCGCCAATTTGCGCACACTCTGATCACGGAGTGCAAAGCGCGTCTTCGGTTTCAGCCGATCTCGCCTGCGCCCGCCCTGCTTGCGCTCCGGGGAAACCGGTACAGCTCGGCCTGCAACGCAGGCACTCCAATATGTTGTTTTATTTCAACGACCTGAAGAGGTTCCCAACCTTCGCAGACCTGACGGGCAACCACAGCCTTTCATAGGCGGCCTCCCGGTTTATAGCGACAAAAGGCAGGACAGACGACCCAACAGTTGCGGCCGACGTCACCAAGTTGTGGCCATGTTAACACGCCGGTTGGATTCTCATGGTTAAACAAGGCGACAACTCGGTGACACCCCCTAGTCGTCTGGTATAGTAGTTGCACCAAGTCGGGGGCGGGTAGATTACATGAAGCGCCTTAGTATTGTTCTGTTTTTGCTGCTGATTGCGGCTGGTGTGTGGGGGTGGTTCAAAATGACCGCTCCGGCAAAGCCTCTCGCTTTGGCGGAACCTTTGCGCATTAACCAGGGCCTCGTCCTGGGCGGCATCGACGCTGACAATTCCGACATTCAGGTGTTCAACGGCATCCCCTACGCGTCTGCGCGCCGCTGGGCTGCGCCAGGTGCGCCGCCACAATGGGGCGCGATGCCCCGCGATGTCCGCGAATACGGCGCTGAGTGCATTCAGGTCCGCAAGGGGATGAATGGTTTCGTCAATGGGATCATCGACGGCGCAGGTCTTCCCGGCTGGAAGCGCTTCGCCGCAAAAAAATACATGTCCGCCATGCCTGCCCCGGCGGAGGCGGAAGACTGTTTGTTCATCAACGTCCGTACCTCCAATATCGGCAATGACACACTGCTTCCGGTCATGGTCTGGATCCATGGTGGCAGCCACCAGGCAGGCGCAGGGTCGTCGGAATTCTATCAGGCGAATGCCCTGGTCGAAAACGGCGTCGTTCTGGTCACGTTCAATTACCGCCTAGGCCCCTTCGGCTACATGGCCCACCCGGCCCTCACGGAAGAGGCCGGGACCTCCGGCAATTATGGCCTGATGGACCAGGCAGCCGCATTGCGCTGGGTACGTGACAATATCCGCTCCTTTGGCGGTGATCCGGACAATGTGACCATCTTCGGGGAAAGCGCCGGCGCCCAGTCTGTCAGTGAGCTGATGGCATCTACCATCGCTGACGGCCTCTATCACAAGGCCATCCTCGAAAGCGGCACCAGCAGCTACAACGCCAACTACCTGTCTGAAGCGCCTCTGCCCGGCTCCCGCAGCATGGAATCGATTGGCGAGGAATTCCTCAGCACATTCGTGGACAGGACGGCAACCGCTGCCGAACTTCGTTCCATTCCTGCAGCCTCGATCATTACCCGCGCCGAACAGCGGGCTGACCTTGCCGGTTATTTCCTGCCCAATGTCGATGACAAGATCCTGCCCGATACGGTTGGCGCAACCATCCGGGCTGGCAATGCGGCGGACGTGCCGATCCTGGCCGGTTACAATGCCGATGAAGGCAGCCTGTTTTACTCGGCCTTCCAGTCGCCTACCGTCCTGGCACGCGGCATCACCGGGTCCCTGGAAGAGCGCGAGCAACGTCTCGCTGAAGTATTTGGAGAAAACCAGGCGAAAGCCCTCGAAGCGCTTTATGGCATGGACACGCTGGAAACCTGGGATGAAGGCGCAACCGACATGCTCGGCGATGACATGTTCGGAGTTCACATGCGTTTCCTCGGCAAGGCCAATGCCACCGCCGGCAACCCGACCTGGATGTATTTCTTCACCCGCGCAACGCCGACCCGGGCCCAATCGATCGGCGCCTATCACGGCTCGGAAATCCCATTCGTCTTCGGATCCGCTTCTCCGCTCCTGCCCATGTCCGACAAGGACGAGAAGCTGGCCGAAACCATGCAGGCCTACTGGACCAATTTTGCCCGGACGGGCGATCCCAATGGCCCCAGCCTGCCGGAATGGCCCGCCTACGACCCGAACCGGGATGAATGGCAGGTGCTGGATCATGAAATCCTCACCGTCGCCGGTGTCCGCGCCCGCAAGCTGGACATTCTGGAAGAAAACCTGATCGACCGGATCGATGCCGTCAGCCGCGCAACATCCAGTCAGCCGCCCTTTGAGGCGACCCTTATGTCGACCGTACCGAAATCAGGCGACGAGTAGGATTTCGCAGATCGCGCTGAGGCCTTCGCGATCAACATCGTCGAACGCATCCGGCTCGGTCGAGTCGATGTCGAGCACCGCCGCCAGTTTTCCGTCTGCGTCGAACACTGGCAGAACGATCTCCGAATTGGTCGCCGAGTCGCAGGCGATATGCCCCGGGAAAGCATGCACATCCGGCACGATGATCGCCTCTTCCGTTGCCGCGACATGACCACAGACGCCTTTGCCGAACGGAATACGCAGGCAGCCGAGCGTTCCCTGATAAGGCCCGACAACCAGTTCACGCTCTTTCAGCGGGTCGACCACGTAGAAGCCGGTCCAGAAAAACCGCGGCCGGAAAGCCTCTGCCAGGATGCAGCTCGCCGTCGCATACCGGGCCGTCACGGAGGTTTCGCCCGCCACGACGCTTTCGATTTCCATTTTCAGGTCACGATAGACCGCCGCCTTGTCCATGGTTTGCCTCATCTCTGCCTTGGCCGGGCTATATCGGTTGGCCGGACCGGGTTCGCAATAGGGCGTTGAAGCCTGCCGCGACCTCTGAAATAGTCGGTTGCAGACGGCTGCCTGTCTGGCCGCCATGAGAGGAGTATCCGGTGCGGTTGAGGTTGAGGACAGGAACTGCCCTTGCGCTCGCCAGCCTGCTTGCCGGATCCGCCGTTTCGGGGGCCGCGCTGGCGCAGGGTGCGAACGACCGGACGGCGACGCATGCCGGCACCGTCATCAATGACGAATTCGATCCCGGATACGTTGCGGACGACTGGCGCCCTGTGACAGACCTCGAGGCCCTTGATCGCGCACATGCCGACTATCTGAAGCGCGGAGACATGCAGCTGGAACGCCCCGAATGGGAAGCGGACCCTCTGCCACCGCCCGATCCGCCGCCACGCTGGCTGCAATGGCTGGGGAACCTGTTGAGCGGTCTCGGCCCGCTGTTCCAGTTCCTGTTCTACGCGATGATTGCCGCGGTGATCGCCGGCTTCCTCTATTTCGTGTTCGGGGAGGCCATCCGCGTCCGTTTCGGCCGCTCTGGCGAAGGCAAGGTCGATCTGGCCGACGATGTTCTGATCGATGTCCGCCCGAACGAAGCCATGGCGCGCGGCCTTCTGGAAGAGGCCGACGCCCTCGCCCGGGCCGGCAAGTTCGCCGAAGCGGTTCACCTGCTGCTGTTCCGGTCCATTGAAGACATCCAGACCCGGCTCGAAGGCGGCGTTCCGAAATCTCTGACCGCTCGTGAGATCGGCGGTCTCCAACACCTTCCGGACCGGGCGAAGCGCGGGCTCGGCCCGATCATCCGGATCGTCGAGCGCAGCTTCTTCGGCGGCCGCCCGGTGGATTCCGAAGGCTGGCAGGAAGCCCGCGCCTCCTATGAAGATTTCGCCTTCGGGGAGGGCTGGGCATGAGCGACAGCACGCAGAACAACGCGGCCCCTTTCGCGGTCCGTACGGTCGCCATCCTGATCGCCGTCGCCGTCTTTTCCTTTGGCGCGATCATGGTTCTGGCGGGCTGGTCTCCGGAACTCCGGGACCGCGACCGTGCAGGGGATCACCCCTTCTCCACCTCTGCCATCGGCTATAACGGCTTCATCCGGTTGCTCGAAGCGCAGAACTATCCGGTCGAAACCTCTCGTTTCAAAAGCAATCTGCAAGGTCATTACGGCCTTATGGTGCTGACGCTGTCTCCCAGAGGGATGAGCAAGGCACTGCGAGACTATGAGCTGCAGGACGGCACGCTGATCGTCCTGCCGAAATGGTGGGGCACGGTCGACCGGTTCGATCCCTCTCGCCTGAAAGACACAGACCTCGCAAATGAGAGTTCCATCGACGCCCTTCTGGAGGCGCTCGATATTGACGCGGAGATTGTGCGGACAGATGTCCCGCCGCGCGTCTCGACGCCATTCGGCCGGATGGCCCTGAAACCTGACCTGGAGATGCAGCTTCTCCAGTCTGATGACCTGACCCCGGTCGTGGCGACACGCAACGGCGCGCTGTTGGCCCAGATCCCCGGCCGCGACATCTACATCCTTGCCGATCCCGACATGATCAACACCTTCGGCCTGGCGGAGCGGGAGAATGCCCGCTTCGCGATGCAGATGATCAACATGATGCGCTACAGCGATGACGAGCCCATCCTCTTCGATGCCACGCTGCATGGGTTCAACCAGTCTGAAAACCTGCTGCAGATGATGTTCGACATCCCCTTCCTGGCGGTGACGCTGGTGGCCCTGGCCGCCGCCCTGTTGCTCGGCTGGGCCGCTTCGATCCGCTTCGGCCCGCCGGCCCGGGAATCCCGCGCCATCGCGCTGGGCAAGCAGGCGCTCGCCGACAATTCCGCCGGACTCGTCTCCATGGCGCGCCGGGAAACGCGGATGGCCCCGGGATACCTCTCGCTCATCCGGCGGCGGCTTGCCCGGCAGATCGGCGCACCGCGCAATCTCACCGAAGCGCAGCTATCGGAACTATTCGACCGTCTTGGTCCGGAGGAAACCTCCGGAAAGACTTTCTCGCAGATCGAAGCCGGACTGCGCGGCCCTGCCGCCAGCCGGGAAGACTTGATGTACAAGGCCCGCGACCTCTGGCGCTGGCGCCGCGATATTCTCAGGAGATCCATGAATGACCCCAGCTGACATCCGCGAGCTCGCCGCGCGCATCCGCGGCGAAGTCCGTAAAGCCGTGATTGGCCAGGACACGACCGTCGACCTGTTGCTGACTGCCTTGTTCTCCACCGGGCACGTCCTGCTGGAAGGCCCGCCCGGCACGGCCAAGACCCTTCTGGCGCAATGCTTTGCCCGCTCCATCTCGCTGGACTTCGGACGCATCCAGTTCACGCCGGACCTGATGCCCGGCGATGTTCTGGGCACGAATTTGTTCAACTTCCAGACCAATGAGTTCACGCTCACCAAGGGCCCGATCTTCACTGACCTTCTCCTCGCAGACGAGATCAACCGGACCCCGCCTAAAACCCAGGCTGCCCTGCTGGAAGCGATGCAGGAGCGCAAGGTAACGATTGACGGTGACGCCTATCAGCTGAACGCCCGCTTCATGGTCATCGCTACCCAGAACCCGATCGAGCAACAGGGCACCTACCCGCTGCCGGAAGCCCAACTCGACCGTTTTCTGTTCAAGCACACGCTCGATTACCCCTCGCGCGAAGAAGAGTTCGCCATCGTTGCCCAGCACGGCACCCGCACCGGAATGAAGACACCGCAGGCCTTCGGCGTGGAGTCCGTCATCTCGCATGACGAGCTCGATGCCGCGGTCGAGTCTGTCGCCGCCACCAAGATACAGGATGACGTCATTGGTTATGTGGTGGATATCATCCGCGCCACGCGCACCTCTCCCGCACTTGAAACTGGCGCCAGCCCGCGCGCAGCTGCAGCGCTTGCAACAGCCGCCCGCGCCCGCGCCGCGCTTGACGGACGTGACTTCGTCATCCCGGATGATGTGAAAACCCTGGCTCTGCCCACCCTTCGCCACCGCGTCCTGCTTTCGCCTGCAGCCGAGATTGAGGGCCGCACCAGCGAAGAAACGCTGATGGCCATCATCGAACAGACGGCGGCGCCCCGGTGATCTCCCCAACCGCCCGCGCCATCTTCCTGATGCTGCTCGGCCTGCCGCTCATGGTCGGCATTGCCTTGTTGCGCCCGGATCTCTGGACGCTCTCGGCCGGGTGGATTGCGCTGGTCGGCGGATTGATCCTGCTGGACGCGATGGTCGGCCCGACGCTGCGAGCCTTCGAAACAGATGTCGATGCCCCGCCAATCCTCTATGCCGGGGACAGCGACCCGCTTCCGGTGACATTCCGGTTTGTGCGCGGCAGCCTGCCGGCCCGATTGGAAGTCCAGCTGGAAACCAACGAGCTTCTCGAAGACCAGCCCACGCGTGGCCTGCGCGGCTGGGAAGGGCGCGAGCGCCGCTATGACTTTACGCTGACACCGCTGCGCCGGGGCACAGCCAGACTGGTCCGCCTCTGGTGCCGGTGGCAGGGCCCGCTCGGCTTGATCCAGAAGCGCCACATCCAGGAGCTCGACACGGAAATCGTCGTCACACCCAATGTTCGCTGGGTGAAGGATGAGGCGGTCCGCCTCTTCTCCCGCGATGCGGAATTCGGCATCAAGACACAGATTGAGCGTGGCGACGGCAGCGAGTTCGACGCGCTCCGTGAATTCGCCGCGGGCATGGACCGGCGTGCCATAGACTGGAAGCACTCGGCCCGGCACCGCCACCTGCTGGCCAAGGAATTCCGCACCGAGCGCAATCACAACATCGTCTTCGCCTTCGACACCGGCCGCCTGATGAGCGAACCGCTGGGCGGCGTGCCGAAGATCGACCGTGCTATCAATGCGGGCCTGCTCCTGTCTTATGTGTCCCTGCGCAATGGCGACCGGACGATGTATTTCGGTTTCGATGCCCGGCCAGGCCTCTCCAGCGGGTTCCTCTCCGGCTCGCGCAGTTTTCCCCGGATGCAGAGCCTCGCATCCCGGCTCGATTATTCGGCGGAGGAGTCCAACTACACGCTCGCGCTCTCCACGCTGGCCGGCCAGCTGGAGCGGCGTAGCCTGATCATCATCTTCTCTGACTTTGTCGATACGATCTCGGCCGAGCTGATGCTGGAAAATGTCCGCCGCCTGACCGATCGTCATCTTGTCCTGTTCGCGACCTTCGAGGATGAAGCCCTCTCCTCCATGGCAGATGCACCGCCGCAAACAACCGAGGATGTTTCCCGCGCGGTGATCGCCGGCAACCTCCTATCGGAGCGCGATGTCGTCCTGCGCCGGCTGCAGCGGATGGGCGTACAGATCATCGAGACCCGGCCGGAGCATTTCGGCGGCGCACTCATCTCCCGCTACCTTGAGATCAAGAGGAGGGACATGCTTTGAGCGACATGCTGAAGTCCTATCGCTTCCGTGAGGAGCGGGAATCCGACTGGCGCAAGCTGGACCTGATCCTCACCCGCGCCGAGAATTCCGGCGTGAAGGCACTGTCGGATGAAGACATGATGGCGCTGCCGCATCTCTATCGTCAGGCTGTCTCCTCGCTTTCCGTCGCGCGTTCCATTTCGCTCGACCAGAACGTCATCACCTATCTGGAGGGCCTCTGCACGCGGGCCTATTTCTATGTCTATGGCGCCCGAACCTCGATGGGAGAGCGGATCGCGCAGTTCATCCGCACCGACTGGCCGGAGGCCGTCCGCGGCGCAGTTCTCTCCACCCTCCTCGCGGCCCTGTTCCTGTTCGGCGGCGCCGCGCTCGCTTTCTTCCTCTGCCTCCAGGACATGGACTGGTACTGGACCATCCACGGCCAGAGCTTCAGCGAGATCCGCACGCCGGATGCGACGGTCGAGCAATTGCGCTCCACCATCTATACCGAGCCGGGCGAGATCGGTCAGGACCAGCTCACCGCCTTTGCGAGCTTCCTGTTCAACAACAATGCCCAGATTGCGCTGTTCGCCTTCGCACTTGGCTTTGCCTTCGGCATTCCGACGGCCTGGCTGCTGGCGTGGAACGGTATCAATATTGGCTCGATGTACGCCGTCTTCTGGGCCAAAGGGCTCGGCTATGAGTTTACCGGCTGGCTGATGATCCATGGCGTGACCGAACTCTTCGCCATCATACTTGCCGGTGCCGGCGGCTTCGTGATCGGCGGCGCGGTCGCCTTCCCCGGCCGCAAGTCGCGCCTCACCTCTGCCAGGGATTCCGGGCAGAAAGCGGCGACCATCGCAATGGGCTGCGTGATCATGCTCATCATCGCTGCCGTGCTGGAAGGCTTCGGGCGGCAGCTGATCAATTCTGACACGGTCCGCTATACGGTCGCTGGCGCCACGCTGGTCTTCTGGCTCCTCTATTTCTACCTCCCCCGCCGGAGGCCGGGCGCATGACCGCTCAGGCCGCCACCCCCGTTCGGCAGATGGACATCGAGGCCGCCCGCCGCCGCCGCGCACGCATGGCGGAGGAACAGCGCCTCAACAAGATGACGCGCGTCCTCGTCACGCCGGAGGGCGCCCAGCTTCACCTGAAGCTCGCCACGGCCGCCGAGCGGGCCGGGGCCTTTGCCATGGATGTCGCCATCCAGTGGGCCATCGTCATCGCCACCCTGCTCGGCCTTGGCTTTGCCGCCTCGTCCATGGGATTTGAGAATGCCAATATCGCATTTGCGTTCTGGCTGGTCTTCTATTTCTTCGTCCGCAATTTCTACTACATCTTCTTCGAGATCGGCCGGAAGGCCGCGACGCCGGGCAAGCGGGCGCTGGGCCTCCGGGTCGCTTCCCGGGATGGCGGACGGCTGACGGCCAATGCCGTCCTCGCCCGGAATTTCACGCGCGAAGTGGAAGTCGGCCTGCCAATCCAGTTCCTGCTGATGGGCGGTGACCAGCTGGGCGCCTGGATGGCCCTTTTCGGCCTGCTCTGGTCCGGCGTTTTCCTGTTCTTCCCGGTCTTCAACAAGGACAAGATGCGCGTCGGTGACCTGATCGCCGGCACCTGGGTGATCAAGGCACCAAAGGTCAAGCTGATGGGCGATATCGCAGAAGTCGTCGTTACCGCGCCGCGCAGCAACATGTTCGCCTTTACCCCGCAACAGGCAGATGCCTATGGCATCCACGAACTTCACGTGCTGGAAGATGTACTGCGCAATTCCACCGGCGAGATCAAATCCCAGGTCGCCGAACGCATCCGCACCAAGATCGGCTGGACGGCCCAGCCCGGGGAAACCGACATCGCCTTCCTCGAAGCCTATTACGCCGCCCTCCGCCGGCGGCTGGAACAGCGCATGCTGATGGGTGACCGGAAGACCGACAAGTTCGACGTGCGGCGATAGCCCCAGCACCTTTGCCCGGACACGCGTCAGCGCTCCGGTAAAAATCCTGATTGTGCGGCAAGTTCAGCTCGTGTCGGCGGGCGGCCAATCGCGCAGGGCTGCGATCAATTGCACGGTCAGGCCGCCTGAGACGATGCCGAGGGGCGCCGGCATCGCGTGTGTCCGAGGGATGGGCGCGACGTAAGGCCGGGCTTCGCCATCAGCTTTCCAGCGCTGGATCGTGCGGGCGAGACACTTCGCGCGGCGTTTGCAGAATTTCAGCGTGTCCAGCATGGCTTCCCAGCGCGCGATCAGGGGCGCGGCGGGCACGAGGCCTCGTGTCGGCACAGTGATAGGTCCATGCAGGAAGTCTGGCGCCTCACCCGCGGGCACCGGCAGCACGGAAAAGAAGGCCTTGCGCGCTTCCGGTTCGCCTTCAGTTTTCTCGAAATAATTGCTCGCCGGGCGCGGCACTAGAGGCGCCAGCTCCACCTGCAGCGCCATCTGGAAGATCAGACGGCGGAGCAGCACGGCAAGGCGCTTCAGCTCCGCCGAGACGCGGCGCTTCAGTGTTTTCGGAATAAATTCCGGCTGTTTGAACAGGTCCGCATTCACGCCCGCTTCCGCCACGGCGCGGGCAATCGTCTTAAA
>MDTG01096499.1_pt1 | contig 36082 bp, 30 predicted proteins | sample 811421 | NCBI WGS metagenome assembly MDTG01 (sample SAMN05326645, study PRJNA326480) | marine metagenome | isolation source: seawater | place: Pacific Ocean: South East | collected 2011
GATTTTACGTGTTTCACAACTTTCCAACCAAGGATCAAATCTGCCATTTCATCCTCACCTGGTACACGTTTAGTAACTATCTCTAGCGCGTTGAAATCAAGTGAGGCAATATCTTTGTCTTGTACAAGAAATCCACCCGATACCTGCATGATATTGGTTAGGGGATTATTTGGGTCGGCCATTGAACCAGTTGTTAAAAGCCTCAGATTTGGCTTTTTGGCAAAAACTGCTTTCGCTTCCGCCGTTGCCGAGGGTGCTATGACGACCTCGGTAAAAACCTTAATGATTTTTCGGGCAGTATCAGCATCCAATTCCTGATTAACTGCAACAATGCCTCCAAACGCACTCGTACGATCACAATCGTAAGCGGCTTGATAAGCGCTAAGAATGTTATCTCTTTGCGCCACACCGCATGGGTTGGCGTGTTTGATGATGGCGCAGACAGAAGAACTATCGGAATCAAATTCGCAGGCGAGTTCAAAAGCGGCGTTGGTATCACTTATGTTATTATAAGATAGTGCTTTTCCCTGGTGCTGAATGGCGGTTGCAACACCAGGTCGGCTTGAGCCATAGGTATAGAAAGCGGCGTTCTGGTGTGGATTTTCGCCGTAGCGTATTTCTTTAACGAGCTTTCCAGCAAAGGATTTACGACGGGGCGCCACATCATTCAGTTCATTACTAAACCAGCTAGAAACAGCGGCATCATAGGCAGCTGTCCTACCAAAGGCATGCGCAGCCATTTTTTGGCGAAACGAAAAACGCGTTTGACCATCATTTTCTGTAATTTCACTTAAGAGGGAACCGTAATCCTCCACATCCACAATAGTCGTTACAAACCGATAATTTTTTGCTGCCGCTCTGATTAAGGCTGGACCGCCTATATCAATATTCTCAACACATGTATCCGCATCAGCACCATCACTGACCTTTGATTCAAATGGATAAAGGTTTACAACCAACAAATCGATAGAGGCTATGCCTTGGTCTTCCATTGCCTTGAGGTGATAAGGACAGTCTCGTAAAGCCAATAGACCACCATGGACCTTGGGATGGAGTGTTTTCAACCGACCATCCATCATCTCCGGAACGCCAGTTAGAGCGGAAATATCCGTTACCTTAAGCCCAGCATCTCTGATAACTTGGGCACTTCCACCAGTCGATATCAATTCCACTTTTAAAAAAGAAAGTGCTTTTGCGAGGTCAATTAGTCCGGTTTTATCGGAAACGGACAGCAATGCTCGATGTATCGGAAATAAATCAGTCATTCAGTTTGACCCCTTCGTTTTTCACATAATTTGTGCCCGAGCATCCAAATCGTCTCGAGAAAACCTGTCTGTTTTCATGGCCTTGGTGAGCGACCAGCGGGTGCGCGATGCAAACTCTTTTGCTCGATGAGATAAAACTATCTGATTTGAATTTCGTGGCTTTAAGTGTCCACCGTCAAAAAAAGTGCTTTGCTCTATGGAAAGCTCAGCTTCAGAGATATTACGAAATACCCACATTTCTCCGTTTTTCAGGGTAAGCGATGCAGCCACCCCTCCCATGTCCAGGACGGTTGAAACGTCAGGATGAAGGTGGAAACGAATTTGATAGGAAACACCCCGGAAATCACCGGACTCCAGCATATTTGCAAAATGCTTTTTGTCATCTTGCTCCAAAGCAATCAGTAGATCTTCACCTTCAAGGGTACTTCCATCGAGAGACAAATCAAGCCGTCTAACATGCGTTAGACCAGTCGTTTTAACATATCCGTTATGCCCCGCTTCAAATTTCTTAGTTTTTTTGCCAATTGAATAATCGAAAGGTACACTGTCAGGCCCATCAATTAACGCTTCGCTTTTCTGGATCGTATGCACCATAACTCGACCAAAACGTGCGCTTGAAGCATTAGCCATCGTCAACGTGGAATGGGACGGTGTCTTTCGCCCTGCACTTTCCCAGTCCGCTCCAAAACGTGAACCTGAACCAGCATTTACAACTATGGGGTTCCGTCCTGAACTAAGTTCAATCGCTAGGGTTGAAGCATGTGCGTTTAGCGATGCAGGCCTGCCAGGTGGTGGCGCAGCATCCATTATGACACTCGTAAGTCCTGCCGACAAACGACCAAAACCCATTGCCCGGTTAGTTCCAGAAACCTGTTTATTCCCAGATTGAGCCAAGGCTTCGTCAAGACGACCTTCAATCCCTTTCCCCCCACCATGAAAGCGTGCCAGGGATCCGTCTGAGTGACGTAGCGTCCTAAGAGTAGGTGCAATCCTATCAAGTGCTTCAAGATGGGAAGATGACGGTATCCAGTCAGCCATACGCAAAGCGTCTGCAACCCAGATCAAAAGTGTAAGAACTTCTAAAAGCTCTTCTGGATTCCGTGTGGGTATTCCGCCGTAATCATCAATTTGTGTTCTGCATTCACGAGCAAGGGCAATCGTGGCAGGTTTCACATATTTCTGCATTCCCTCAAGCGTGAGGCCAGCGTAAATTAAGCCTGCCAGAGCTTCAAAACGAGGCACTCCTGGTGGAGTAGCCGACCAACGGCGCGACAAAAAAAGAGTCTGGCGACCAAGCGACTGATAAAAGGATTTTGAACTTTCTGGCCCAAGGCCACGCAGTATCATGAAGCCATGGTGGATCCACCTTATTAGCCGTCTTCCAGTAATATCAGCCATCCACCCGGGACCTGTCCCGTGACCGAACCGTTTGATCCACGTTTCAACCCAGTTTTGAGCAATCATCCGTGCCTCTTTATCGCCTACGGATGCCAGGTCATCTAACCAACCAAAACCATGCGCTTCATGTAAGAAGCCAAAGTCTGGCGGTGCGATATTCCATAGGTTCTCCTTCGGCGCCTCTATCAGATGCCCAGCAAATAAAATATTTCCAGCTTTCAACTGCAGACCCCGGGGATAGCTGCCGATCGATCGTGGCTCTGGCTGTCGAACAAACCCTGTGGCTGGCTTTGAGAAACCCAAGACCCGTGCGTGCAACCGATTTGCCAGAGATACATATGAAGAGGATAGGCTATATATCCGCACCTTATACAATTCCTTTCTTTTGGATTATGGAACTGGACAATAGGCTTCTCTCATTCAACTAAACATTTGACAATAAGCCGTATAAAGGGCTCAAGCTTTTTTGCGCAAGAGTGAGATGAAAAAACCGTCCATTCCACCATGATCACTGAGATAATCAGGCCTTAGTCTAATACCGAGTGGGTCTTCCAGCCAACTATCATCAAGAAACGAATGCTCAAACATGGAAGAGTCAATGTTAACATCTGATCTTTTTGATAATAGTTTTTCGACCTGCACTTCACCTTCGTCAGGTAATAAGGAGCAGGTACAGTAGACCAGCCGACCCCTCGGCTTCAATAAATGTACAGCATGTTCCAACATTTGCCCCTGGAGGTTAAATAGCCTGTTAAAATCACTTCCATTTTTAGCAAAAGGCAAATCAGGATGCCGCCGTAAAGTACCGGTGGCGGAGCAAGGTGCATCCAAAACAATCACGTCAAAGTTCTTTTCTGTAACATCACGTGCATCCATTACTAACACTTCCGCCCAGAGTCCCGTACGATTAAGATTTGCCTCAAGGCGTTTAACTCGAATTGACGAAACATCTACAGCTTTTACTTGAGCGCCTGATGCCGCGAGCTGTAAAGTCTTCCCTCCAGGCGCTGCGCAAAGGTCTAAAGCTAACACTCCATCTAATTCCCCCAACAGTCGCACCGGTATCGCTGCTGCAGCGTCTTGAACCCACCAATCACCAGTGTGATAGCCTTTCAGCTTGCTAATCTGTCCTGCCTTCTGTAGCCGCACAGACTGGCCAAGCACCAACTCTCCACCCAAGGAATTAGCGTAGGCTTCAGCCTGCGACGGATTTTTCAATGTAAGATCAGTTGGCGGGATATAAGACTGAACTTTTTCTATAGCACTCATTACATGGCTTCCATAGACTTTTTTGAGCGGTTTACGTAGCCATGTGGGAACCCTGGCAGGCCGCATTAAAATCCACTGTTCAGGACCTGATGTTGACACTTTTCTCAACACAGCATTCACAAGGCCTTTAAAATCATTTAATTTTTTTTCAGAGGCAACTAAGCTAACTGCATCATTAACAACGCCATGGGCCTGACCACCGGCGCATAACTCAAACGTGGCCAAGCGCAGAATGTTCTTCACTTTCAATGGTGGATTTTTATTTAGATATTTACCAAGAACGCGGTCCACCCTCTCTAATGCTCTCAGCGTTTCAGTTGTTAAACGTTGCGCCCTCGCTCGCTGTGATGGTGTAAGAAGCATGAAGTTTGGCCCAAGTGTAAGTTCAGAAAGCAATTTTCCGTTCTCGATCACTTCGGATATTAACCCCAAAGCTACCCGGCGTGCGATGTCAGGCTTTGACACTTGGTACCTCTTGCCCATTTAGGGCGAACTGATATAAGGATTTTGTAGTAAGTGAGTAGAAAAATATGTCGAAAAAAAAACAACTCCCGCCTGAAGCCGTACGTGCCTTAGCGGAAGCAGAAGAGCGCAAAAAAAATGTGGCGAAGCAGGATCTTCCTAAGGAGCTTGGCGGAGGTAAAGGGCCTGAACCCGTCCGATATGGAGATTGGGAACATAAGGGGATTGCAATAGACTTCTGAAGCTTACCCAAAGATATCGCCCCTTTTAATTTTCACACCTCTGAGAAAATCTTCTGGAATTTGCGCAGCCTTTCCAGCTTTTTGAATTCGGGTAATCCTTACACTTCCTGTTTGGCAGGCGACCTCAAGGGTATCACTTATAACTTTTCCAGGAGCACCAAAACTCCCAATTTTACGGCAAACCTCCGAGCAAAGAAATTTTAGTCTCATGCCTTTAAATTCTGACCAAGCGCCAGGGAACGGTGACAAAGCTCTAATTTTACGATCAACAGTTTCCGCTGGTTTTGCAAAGTCAATAAGAGCTTCCGACTTTTCGACTTTAGCAGCATAAGTAATGCCGTTGTAAGGTTGGGGAACAGCATCAATACTTTCTACTTTCCCCAATGTCTTTACAATTAGCTCAGCGCCAATGTCTGAAAGCCTGTTGTGTAAGTCCGCTGTCGTTTCGGAAATCCCAATCGCTGTCTCTTCACGGAGCAGCACAGGCCCCGTATCCAAACCAACCTCCATCTTCATGATAGAGATTCCAGTGGTTTTATCACCTTCCATTATTGCCCTATGAATCGGAGCGGCCCCTCGCCAACGGGGAAGCAGAGAAGCGTGTACGTTCAGACAACCGAATCGTGGCAGGTCTAAAACCGCTCTTGGTAACAAGAGACCGTAAGCTACGACCACAGCGACATCCGCATTAAGCGATGCAAATGCCTGCTGAACTTCAGCGGTTTTGAGACTGATTGGATGCCTAACTTCCAAGCCCAGCCCATCTGCATATTTATGTACTGGAGAACGCTGCTCCCTTTTTCCTCGACCACACGGACGTGGCGGTTGCGTGTATACACAAATCAGTTCATGTCCAGTATTACATAAGCGATCTAAGACTGGAACAGAAAAATTCGGTGTGCCCATAAAGATGACCTTCATCTGAATTTCCTAGCTTTGCACAGCAAAATATTACTTCGCACTTTGGAAAGATTCTCAAAGTACATTTTACCTTTAACATTTAGAAATCGGACAATGACAGTTTTTGGACGTTTTAGCTTTGCCGACACTTCGCGGAATTTCGGACTTGCCTCAACATGTTCAAAAGGCAGGGATGAACATCTCAGTATTTTTGAGTTAGCCATGCATAGGGCTCGTTGCCTGCCCTCTGAATCAGAAGTTACTGCGAGTAGTAGCATTTCACCAATTTGTGGTGGTGTAATCCCAACACCCGGGATTGTTTCCATAGTATCGATCATATCTTGCCAAATAGCTAGGATCTCGTCCGTAATGTTTACAACATTGGTCGTTGCGGCCCTTAAACGCGAATCGAGCCAAAAAATCCATAGGCAAACTACCATCAAATTACATCTTTCTTTCGGACGAGGTCGCGCTTGAATTTTTGCATTTTACGAGTGATCACCTGGCGTTTTATGACGCCAATGTAATCTATGAAGAGTTTACCGTTCAGATGATCAATTTCATGCTGGACACATGTAGCAGTAAGGCCATCGAACCCCTGCTTTTGAAAATCACCGTTTATGTCTAACCATGATACCTCAACCTCTTTCGGGCGAGTTACTTCCGCGAAGTGCTCTGGAATAGAAAGACAACCCTCCTCATAAATATTTGTTTGATCGGATGAAGCGGTGACTTCTGGATTTAACATTACAAACGGCTTAGCTTCAGTAACCTCATTTTTTTTACAATCCATCACAATGAGCCTACTTAAAACGCCAATCTGTGGCGCAGCGAGCCCTACTCCAGGCGCAGCATACATAGTTTCCAACATATCATTTGTGAGCTGCCTAATGCTGTCGGTTATATCAACAACTGGAGCACAGGTTTTCTTAAGTCTTGCGTCAGGGTGATATAAAATTGGTCTTTTCATGCGTTTGATCTAGGACAAAGCGCCTAAGGTTGCAACGCCTGTTGCGCCTAAGCTCTAAATGATTAAGTTGCTTGAACTTAAGGGGAGTATAATAATGAATTTTGATACAGTTATTAACCGCCGAGGGACTAATTCATCGAAGTGGGATAAGATGGAGAAGCTCTATGGCGTTTCAAACAAAACCGGTATTTCTATGTGGGTGGCGGATATGGACTTCAATCCACCCAGCTGTATTCAGGAAGCATTAAAGAAATATACTGATCACGCCGTCTATGGATATTATGGCGATGACAGCGCTTATCGGGAAGCAATTTGTTGGTGGCAAAAAAATCGCCATGATTGGTCGATTGATCCACATTGGATCTTTAGCACCCATGGGCTTGTAAACGGAACCGCTCTTTGTATCGATGCTTTTACGAACCCTAATGAAGGAGTTGTCTTATTTACACCCATTTACCACTCTTTTTTCAAAATTTTAAAAGCTAGTAACCGACCAGTTACGCAATGTCCGCTCCAGCTAGAAAACGGGCGGTACAAACTGAATTTCAGTTTGTATGACAAATTGATGACAGGTCAAGAAAAATTACTCGTACTTTGCTCGCCACATAATCCGAGCGGAAGGGTTTGGCGATTAAATGAATTACGAGAAATTATTGACTTTGCAAAACGCCATAGCTTGATAATCATCAGCGATGAAATCCACCAGGACATTGTCTTGCCCGGGTACAAACACACACCTCTTGCTTTGGTCGACAGGGAAATCGAAGATCGGTTAATTATGATGAACGCCCCTACAAAGACTTTCAATATTGCCGGATCGCATAACGGAAACGTCATAATCCCAAACTCTGACCTTCGAGACATTTTTCAAAACCGGATGCTCGCGCTTGGTATGAGCCCTAACAGTTTTGGGATGATTATGACTCAAGCAGGATACTGTCCCGAGGGTGCCGCCTGGGTTGATACATTAATATCGTATTTGGATGAAAATCGGCGTCTTTTTGAAGAGGCTATTAATTGTTTACCTGGCATTTCAGCTATGCCATTGGAAGCAACATACCTTAGTTGGGTCGATTTCACGGGAACTGGCTTGTCAAAAGATGGGATTCTAAATCGTGTGTACCGGGATGCACAAATTGCTGCTAATGATGGCGATACCTTTGGACTAGGCGGAACCGGTCACCTACGCTTCAATCTGGCTACACAGCGCAGCAACGTTAATGAAGCTATTGAACGGCTTTCAAAATCGTTTTCCGATTTGCATTAAACTTAAGTGAGCAGTGCAATCGGTGCGTCACTGCGAAGCGCAAAATCTAGAGGAGCCTGGTCTTCGACCAAAGTGCTACGTTTGAATTCAAAAGAGACTTCGCCATTCTTTTCATCAGAGGCAATTATAAGGCAGCGTGAGAGGTGAGTAGGACCTTCAAAAATGTCGACTAAACCACGCATTTGTGGGGCATCTTCACTTTCGACAGAAAAACCATTGTCCCAGAGATCAACAACAGGGTACATATTACCGTCAAATTTAACACGATGACGTGCTTTACGGCGTTTTTCGTTGACGCGCGCTTTATCCAAACCCTCTTGTACTTCTTTGGGCAAAAACGTTGACATAATTCTACTCCTCGTAATCATAGTTGCTTGCTGCTACTAAAACTCAAGAGAGCATTTGCGATGTCATTACTATCTTTTCGGATCACCGACTAAAAAAACGCCAAAACTACAGACTAATTAAGAATTCGAAACGCTTGTATGAAAGATTGTATATTCTTATACCACATATTGTGCTCTCATCTTGTTTGCCGCCTAAACCGATGGATAAAACGCAGCCTAAATTACTATGGCAAATCCGTCACGCTCTTAGAATTTTTGATTTTGACACTTAAAAAGTGGCCTTATTATCCAAAAGGACTACTCAGAAATCCAGCTTCGCAACGATCCAAAGACCGAATCGAAAAAAAGAGGAATCGCCTTGTTTACGCGTGTAAATGTGCCATAAAACCAAAATTGTGAGACGAGATTTTATTTCTCGGCGCATTAAAATAAATAAGCCATAATCCTTTACAGATGTAACTAGCAACTCGTCTTCGTAAAAAGAATTAGAAATCTCCCAAATATTAACAACCTGAAAAACGGCTTATGTACCCAGTCACCAAGCTTATAGACAATAGGAAAATAATTTCAAAAACAACCGTTCACAAGAACCGGCGCATATAATTTTAAATTCCTTAGTATCGGAATTTAAAATATATCTTGAAACGTTGCCTTAAACTTTTCCAGAAACAACGCATTTTAGTTTACAAGAGTTGGTAAGGAAAGTTTTCAGCATTTAGGGGGCAATTGGGTTTCCTATGGTTAGAACTTTCGTATCACTCAATTATTTCAACTTAATAAAATGGGGCTCAAAAGAGGGAAAGCGGTACAATTTTGTAGAACAATTCGGTAAAACGTTTGCTAAGAAGATTTGCACTGGAGACTATACTAAATGATGAGCTTTTTGGCTTTGGGCATGGTTATAGATGCACTCTTGGGGGAACCCAAATGGATATGGTCACGTGTAATGCATCCGATTGTCATGATTGGCAAAATCATCTCACTTGCCGATAAACTTCTCAACCGAACCTCCCACCGAAAGCTGAAGGGAATTTTTTTCCTAGTTCTTCTCATTCTGCTTGGTTTGTTCACCGGATGGTTACTAAGCCAATTCGGAGGCATTACAGAGATCATTGTGATAGCAATACTGATTGCTCAAAAGTCTCTCTCCGAACATGTTATATCAGTAGCAAGCGCCCTACGCAATTCGATCGCAGAAGGCAGATTAGCCGTTTCAAAAATCGTAGGACGCGACACTTATAGCATGGACGAACCACAGGTAGTCAGAGCCGCAATAGAATCCGCATCTGAGAATTTTTCAGATGGTGTCATTGCACCGATTTTTTGGTACATGATCGGTGGTCTACCGGGTATGGTTGTGTACAAATGCGTCAATACTGCAGATAGCATGATCGGGTTTAAAACAGAAACATATGCTGACTTTGGATGGGCCTCTGCCCGCTTTGATGATCTTCTAAATTGGATACCAGCGCGTTTAAGTGCTTTTGTTCTATTAATGTCGGGTGGAAATATTTTACTTAATGGCTGGACCGATATTGCCTCTGATGCCAAACTGCATCGCTCCCCAAATGCTGGATGGCCCGAAGCCGCTATGGCATCCTTATTAAACGTTGCTCTTGCGGGTCCACGAAGTTATGAAGGCCGTCTACAGGATTTTGATTGGGTCAACAAAAATGGAAATCGTTCTGCTTCGCCATATGAAATTGAACGAGCAGTACGCATGCTGTGGTTAGCCTGGACGATTGTTTTTGTCATTGTTTTGGGTCTTTCTTTGCTTTGAGACTGCTGGCCAAACCAAAGGATTTTTGCTACATTTTTTCGGAAAAGAAGGATACGATTGTGACGCGTTTATCTCTGATGTTTTTTGCCTTCACTTTTGCGGCATCCGTTGTTAGTGCCACTACCTGTGGCGGCAATTTTCAAACCTTTCTAAGTTATATGAAAAAAGAAGCTCGCCAAAAGGGTCATTCACCAGAGAGCATCCAACGTTTCTTTGCAACAGCTGCAAGAGACTTTAAAACGATTGAAGCGGACCGGTCACAAGGGATATTTCAAATTCCTTTTGTTGAGTTTTCCAATCGTCTGATAAGCAAGCATAGAATAGATCATGCAGCAAAAAATCTCAAAAAATACGCCTCAATCTTTGATCGAGTTGAAAGCCGTTTTGGTGTGCCCCGAGAAATACTTGCCGCCTTTTGGGCTTTTGAAACTGACTTTGGCGCGGTACAGGGCCAATTCAACACTCTCAATTCGCTATTAACACTAGCGCATGACTGTCGTAGGCCCGAACTTTTCCACCCACAAGTATTTGCAGCGTTGAAACTTTATGAAAGGGGGAATTTTGATCCAACAACTACACAGGGTGCCTGGGCCGGAGAAGTCGGTATGGTGCAAATGTTACCAGAAGATATACTTTTTAACGGTATAGATGGAGATGGGGACGGGCTTATAAGCCTGAAAACTTCAGTGCCAGATGCAATGATGTCGGGCGCCAATTTGTTGAAATCCCTAGGCTGGAGAGCAAACGAGCCGTGGCTGCAGGAGGTGACACTACCCAGTGATTTAGATTTGTCGCTTACTGGATTGAGAACGGAAAAAACTGTTAGAGAATGGGAAGGACTGGGCATTTTAAGCCGAAGCGGCGAGTTTCAAAGTGCCAACGTAACCACATCGATTATACTCCCGCAAGGTCAATTTGGACCAGCGTTTATAACATATCCGAATTTCAAGGTGCTTTTTGAATGGAATCAGAGCTTTGTCTACGTAACTACAGTTGCTTATTTCGCAACGATCCTAGGAGGAACGAAACGCTTTAAAAATACAAAACCTGAAGCGGGATTAGATGATTCTGAGATGAAAACCTTGCAACGAAAACTTGTGTCTTTAGGCTTTGATGTGGGGAAAATCGATGGCATATTAGGTGCAAAAACGCGTTCTGCTATTCAAAGTGTCCAGAAAAAGCTAGGTATACCAGCTGACGCTTGGCCTACAAAAAAATTAGTCTTGAAACTTAATTAAGGCTTTAAAGGTTCGAAAATAAGCTCATCACGGGTCGGAAAATGAGGTGTTTCAGGCCACCATCGCTTCTGCTTTTTTCAAATCCACGGAGACGAGTTGGCTAACACCTTGCTCCTGCATGGTTACGCCAAATAGGCGGTCCATCCGGGCCATTGTGATCGCGTGGTGTGTGATAATTAGAAAACGTGTATCCGTACGCTGGCACATTTCATTAAGCATCTCGCAAAAGCGCGTCACATTTGCATCATCTAAGGGAGCATCAACCTCGTCAAGCACACAAATCGGTGCCGGATTAGCTAGAAAAACCGCAAAAATTAGGGCCAAGGCTGTGAGTGTCTGCTCTCCGCCCGATAAAAGTGACATTGTGCTGAGTTTTTTACCTGGTGGCTGGCACATTATTTCAAGCCCAGCTTCCAGGGGATCTTCACTTTCCACCATTATGAGATTGGCTTCGCCTCCACCAAATAGGTGCTTGAATAACATACCAAAATTAGCATTTACCTGCTCAAAAGCTGTCAAAAGACGTTCGCGGCCCTCTCGGTTAAGGTTGGTAATACCAGTACGCAAAGTTTTGACTGCATCTTCAAGATCAGTCTTTTCTTTGCCAAGTGTATCGTACTCCGCTTCAACCTCTTTAGCATCTTCTTCAGCACGCAGGTTAACCGCGCCAAGCGCATCTCTTTGGCGTTTCAAGGCACTAACCTCAGCCTCCACTGAGTCAGAAACTGGCATTTTTTCAACATCACGATTAAGTGCAATAAGCAACTGCTCGGGCGTTTGATTTAGCTCTTCCTTAATCCGCTCAGAGGCCTTTCTTCTAGATCTTGCGTCGCGTCCGCACGTGCTTGCGAAGCAGCCCTTACCTCTCTTGCCTCCGATGCGATCCGTTCAAATTCTCTTTCAGACTGCGTTCGTTCCCGAAGCGCCTCCTCACCAAGCGCAAGAGCATCTGCTGCTTCTTTGCAGCGCTTCTCAGCCTCAAAAATTGATGCTGCATTTTTTTTTCTATTTTCAGAGATTTGTTTGGGTTTTTCAAGCGCCTCCCTGAGTTTTTGCTTCGTATCTTCCTGACGGCCCAAAATATCTTGGCTACGTTGCTCTGCCGTCTCCAAACGCTCGCGCCATGTTTTCAGCTCCCGTTCAACATCATTTATACGGCGAAAACGGCTTTCACCTTCGAGGCGTAGCTCATCACATAGAGATCTTTTGGTCATCATCTTAATTCGCGAAGCCTCAACTGTGGTCTTGACATCCTCAGCCTCACAACGCGCCGTATTGAGATCACCAAGGCCGGCAACTGCCTTCTCAGCACTTTCAAACTGCGCCCTCGTAACAAGCGCGTCCTCTTCCTGTCTTTTTACCATCAACTCTAGACTTTCAAGACGGCTTTGTGCCAAATTGCAATCCGCCTCCGCACGGCTTAACGTGCGGCTTGCTTCTGTTACAGCCTTATCAGTATGACGGCGGGCTTCTCGAGCCAATTTGTCTGCCTCAGTTGCTTCGAAGAATTCCTTAGATGCCGCTTCATGAGCTTGGCCTGCTGCTTCGGCAACCTTATCTGCCCCAGCCAAAGCATCTCTCAGTTCTGTCAGCCTGTTGACTTGTTCAAAACGTAAAGCTGAGGTTGACGAAACATCATTTCCAAGGGTTTTATATCCATCCCAGCGCCAAAGGTCACCTGCTTTGCTTACCAACCTTTGGCCCGGCGCTAAAAGCGGTTGGAGCTTTGCCCCAACCGTTGTATCAACCAGCCCAATCTGTGATATCCGCCGCGTTAACACTTCGGTACCTGATACAAACTTCGAAAGCGGTTCCGCGCCATCCGGTAGCTTTTCGGTGTTGTCATAGGGTGGCAATATTACCCAGCCGGTTGCCACATCCGTCACTTTAACCTTTGAAGCTTTCAGGTCATCCGACAAAGCCGCTCCAACCGCTTTTTCAAAGCCCGCCACCACACGCATTTGATCAACTATCTGTTCTTTGTCAAAAGTTTCTCGATCCACTAATTTTTCGAGTGCAGCGACCTCTGCTCTAAGAGCGCTAGCTTCGCCGTCTGCCTCAGAACGGCGGGCACGTGTCTCAGATTCTAGGGATTGAGTACGAGTACGAACACCTTCTGCATCCTGTAATCTGGTCTCACTTAACTCAGAGGAAGTGAAGGCCTCTGCCTCAAGAATTTGCGCAGCTTTTAGTCTTTGCTGTGCTCCTTTCAGGACGTTTTTCGCCTCCATCAAAGATTCCCGGGCATTTTCAACTCCCTTTTTGTTTCTTGCTAGCGTTGTTTCACAATCGGACAAAAGGCGATGAGCAGATTGATGGCGCGCCGCAAGGCGGGCAACATCCTCTGTCTTTTGCGCAAGATCACTTTCACTTGCTTGTAAAATACTTGCAGCATCGCGTGCATCGCTTTCCGCTGATGCTAGTTTAATATCAAAGCCATTCTGAGCATCATCCAATCCCCGCATTTCCAATTCCAAGTGTTGGATAGTTTGACCCGCGTCACGATTCAGACCGCGCTCACGTTCAATATCAAGCGCAAGTTGCTCTGCTTTGCTATTCAGTGTCTCAATCAGTTCCAGGATACGTTCTTCCTCTTTAAAAAGAGTATCCTGCTCCACCAAAAGTCGCTGCATAATTACTCCTGCAAGGCCTTCTTCTTCGCGCATCGGCGGAAGCATTTCTTCCGCGCAAAGCCGTGCTTTGGCTGCCTCGCGCGCGGCAGACTCGGAGCGCGAAGCGGTTATAGTCCGATCACGCAATTCTGCAGTGGCACGTAGACAGTCCTGCTCCGCATCTCTCCAACGGAGAAATAGCAACACACACTCTGCGTTACGTAAATCTTCTCCTATGGCGCGATATCTGGCTGCCTGACGAGCTTGTTTAGCTAGTTGCGCGAGTTGCTGCGCTAATTGCTCCAAAACATCGTCAACGCGGGTTAGATTTGCTTCAGTACTGCTTAATTTAAGCTCCGCCTCATGGCGTCGTTGATAAAGACCAGAAATACCTGCCGCTTCTTCCAATACACGTCGGCGATTTTTAGGCTTTGCATTGATTAGCTCCGAAATTTGCCCCTGCCGGACCAAAGAGGGTGAGTGTGAACCCGTTGATGCATCAGCAAACAGCACCTGGATATCCCGCGCACGCACGTCCTTCCCTGAGGCTTTATATGCGCTACCTACATCACGCGTGATCCGGCGCACAATTTCGAGAGTATCAGAGTCGTTAAAGCCGGAGGGCGCGAGGCGGTCTGAATTATCTAGAAGTAAACCGACTTCTGCAAAGTTTCGCGCCGGGCGAGTTGCGGCACCGGCAAAAATCACATCCTCCATTCCACCTCCACGCATCGCAGTTGGACGGTTTTCTCCCATGACCCAGCGCAAAGCTTCGAGTAGGTTCGACTTGCCGCATCCATTAGGTCCAACAACGCCTGTTAACCCATCCGAGATTAACAACTCGGTCGGGTCAACGAAGCTTTTGAAACCTGTCAGCCTTAATTTGGAAAATCGCACGGTCAACCTACCTTTGATTCTACTTTCTTTAGTTTGCCTTTGCTCGCTTCTCGAGTCAAACCAGCTTTACTTGATATCGTAGTCCTATCTAATTACAATACTATATGTCGATGTATATACCATGTAACTCTTCAGCGTTGTTCAAACCCAGTAAGTCAGATAAGCTATATTTGAGGTTTAAATAAATGCTTGAAATCGATTATGCTGATCCAAATCACCCAGAGATTATAGCGCTTCTCAAACAAAGCCACGCGTTGATGCAGCTTTTTTATTCAGCTGATGAAAATCATTATCTTTCTATAGAAGAATTATGCCGGCCAGACGTACGATTTTTTGGCGCCAAACTGCATGAAATTTACGTCGGATGCGCAGCTCTCGCCATACGGGATGGTTATGGAGAAATGAAATCGCTTTTCACAAGCCCGGATCATCGCCGGCAGGGAATAGCGAAAGAGCTGGTTGATGCTGTGGAAAAAGAGACCAGAAAGCACAAATTTTATATCTTACGTCTCGAAACCGGCGCCTTACTTGGTGGCGCTTTATCACTGTATAAAAAGCTTGGTTTTAATACTTGCGGACCCTTTGGGCACTATCGTGAAGATCCTGCCTCGCTCTTTATGTACAAGCATCTCAATAAGAGCCACGATGCTTAAGGCTACGAAGAATTTGAAGTGGCCTCTACTTTTAAAAAAATTTTCTTACACTGCACTTTAGTCAACGGATTTAGATTGCGATAATGAACGTTCATTTTGTTAGTTTTTCCGATACACACATATTTAATCTTAATCAGATTGAAAATTACTCTCTAATTCCAAATGCGGGACTGGCAAGCATAGTCAGCAACAAAATATCTTAAAATTTACCTATCCACGTATGGACAAATTGTTAAAGAAACGGTTTGACTGGGTCTATTTACGTTTGGAGGAGGCCCAAGATGCTTGACGATACCACAAATCTGATAAGTTTGCTAAAAGACCCAACATTGCTGGTCACTAAAGGCTATCTGGCCGGCGACTGGGTGGATGGTGAGGGCGGTGCAGTTTTTGACGTACGAAATCCTGCGAGAGGTGACGTAATTGCTCAAGTATCGGATTTCAATCGCGCTCAAGCAAAAAAAGCGATCGAAGCGGCAGAAAAAGCACAAAAGGATTGGGCAGCAGTGACGGCTGGAGAACGCAGTGTTATTCTGCGCCGCTGGTTTGATTTGATGATACAAAACGCCGATGATTTAGCAATAATCTTAACAGCTGAGCAGGGCAAACCATTACCCGAGGCCAAAGGTGAAATAAGCTACGGGGCATCATTCATCGAATTTTTTGCAGAGGAAGCCAAGCGCATCTACGGTGAAACAATCCCGGGGCACCAACGCGATAAACGAATCGCAGTTCTGAAACAGCCAATTGGCGTTGCGGCATCAATAACACCTTGGAACTTTCCAAATGCAATGATCACCCGTAAAGCAGGTCCAGCACTCGCGGCAGGATGCGCCTTTGTGGCTCGTCCTGCTAGGGAGACACCTTTATCTGCCTTGGTCATGGGAGTTCTGGCAGACCGCGCAGGATTTCCAAAGGGCATTTTGTCTATTATTCCTTCCTCGCGCTCGTCTGAGATAGGAAAAGAGTTTTGCGAAAATCCGATTGTGCGCAAACTGACGTTTACCGGATCAACCGAAATTGGCCGTATTTTGCTTAAACAAGCGGCAGATAGTGTCATGAAATGCTCGATGGAACTTGGCGGAAATGCTCCCTTTATAGTCTTTGATGATGCCGATCTAGATGCGGCAGTGGAGGGTGCCATTATGTGCAAATTTCGTAATAATGGACAGACCTGCGTATGCGCCAATCGAATTTATGTTCAAGACGGTGTATACGATGCCTTTGCCGAAAAGTTAGCGGTGGCAGTAAGCAAAATGAAAGTTGGCGATGGGCTTGAAGAAGGAACGGTACTAGGCCCACTAATCAACACTGCTGCAATTTTAAAAGTACAAGAGCATATAGCAGATGCAACCGCCAAAGGTGCCAAAGTGATTCTGGGTGGCGAAGCGACACAAGGAGCTGGCAATTTTATCAATCCAACTATTGTAACGGAAGCTACCAAAGACATGGCCGTGTCAAGTGAGGAAACCTTTGGCCCGTTGGCACCACTTTTTAAATTCAACGATGTAGACGAGGTAATAGAGCTCGCAAATGATACCATTTACGGTCTTGCTTCCTATTTTTACGCAAAAGACTTGAGCCGTGTTTACAAAGTGGCTGAGGCCCTGGAGTACGGCATTGTCGGCGTAAACACTGGGATTATTTCTACTGAGGTAGCTCCTTTCGGAGGCGTGAAACAATCGGGCCTTGGCCGCGAGGGTAGTCATCACGGTATCGAAGATTATCTCGAGATGAAATATATTTGTATGTCTGTTTAACATTTGTAACGATTTTGCTGATCACGGCAAATCAACTTCACCTTGATCCGCACGCAATTTGCCTGCTTAACTGTGTTTAACCAAGGGAGGGTTTAGTTATGTCACAGCGAAAAGCCATTTGGGGATGGTTCTTTTATGATTGGGCCACACAGCCTTTTCATACGCTATTGATGACCTTCATCTTCGGGCCTTACTTCGCGATTGTAGCTTCACAATATTATTTGGGCTTAGGGCAAGATGAAACCCTCGCAGATGCGAACGCGCAGATCGTTTGGTCAAATTGTCTTGCTATCACAGGATTAATAATCGGCTTTGGTGGACCAATCCTTGGGTCAATTGCCGATACCACTGGAACTAAAAGACCATGGATCGGTATTTTTTCCATTGTCTACTTAGTAACAGCATGCGCACTTTGGTATACTTATCCCAATGGGTCGAATATGTGGCTTATGCTAACTATTTTTGGCATTTGTTTTATAATGGCTGAATATACATATATATTTACCAACGCACAGCTGCCTTCGCTGGGTTCACTGGATGCTGTAGGAAAGATTTCTGGATCAGGATTTGGCTTTGGGTATGCCGGTGGTGTGATTTCGCTTCTCGTAATGCTGCTTTTTTTTGTCGAACAAGACAACGGAAAAACAATGGTCCTTAATCTTGATCCTATTTTTGGTCTGGACGCTGAGCAAAAGGAGGGCACTCGTTTCGTTGGACCATTTGTTGCATTGTGGTTTTTGATTTTTATGGTGCCCTATTTTCTTTGGGTTCGGGAAGACAGCGCTTTACGGAGGAAATTGAATGTATCTGAGGGGCTTTCCAACCTTTGGTCGTCAATCATCTCTTTGCCATCCAGAAAAAGCTTACTCGCTTACTTACTCTCTTCAATGTTTTATCGTGACGCATTAAACGGACTTTACTCATTTGGAGGAACTTATGCGGTGCTAGTATTGAATTGGAATATTGTTAAATTGGGCCAGTTTGGAATTATTGCAGCAATCTCGGCGGCATTCTTCAGCTGGCTTGGTGGGTATTTTGACCAAAGATTAGGACCAAAGCCAGTTATTGTTACGATGACACTTATACTGACACTGGTATGTTTTGTAATTGTTAACACGTCACTAACCCATGTCTTTGGCCTTCCCGTACCAGACGGGTCAAATTTACCCGACTTTGTATTTTATGTATGCGGTGTATTTATTGGTGGTATGGGTGGTATCCTTCAGTCTGCTAGTCGCTCTATGATGGTGCGGCATACAAGGCCTGAGCGTGCCACTGAAGGCTTCGGTCTTTATGCACTTTCTGGACGCGCGACAGCCTTTCTCGCTCCCACGCTAATTGGTATTGTAACAGCCATTAGTGGAGACGCACGCATTGGGATATCCCCACTAGTTGCTCTGTTTCTAATTGGCTTGGTCCTGCTACTGTGGGTTCATCCAAAAGGGGAGTCTGATCGATGGGATGCAGAAACCTAAAAACTATACAATTCATTATTTTTCTAGGCCTATGCTTACCGAATAAAAGCTTAAGTGAACCAGAAGCACGCGAACTTTCTGGAGTAAAAACTCAGAGTCTTCTGTGACGGCACACCCATACGGTAGTTATACTAAAGGCTGCCTGGCAGGTAGGGTTAAATTGCCCGAAACAGGACCAACATGGCAGGCGATGAGGCCTTCGCGCAAGTGACTGGGGTCACCCGGAGATAATCGATTATATCAAAAAATTCTCAACCAAAGTTTCAAAGCTCCCTGGTTGGAAAGGTATCTATGTGGGGGATATTGCGCAACCTCGCGGAGGGCCGATGCTCAGCTACCACGGAAGTCACCAAAGCGGTTTAGATGCAGATTTTTGGAGGCTCCCCGCAAGAAACGTGACCTTTAAGCGCAAAACACGTGAGAAAATATCGTCAATTTCATTGCGCCACGCTAACGGTGCCTATGTGAACAAAAAATGGAAAAAAGAACATCATCAATTTTGAAGGCCGCTGTCAACGATAAGCGAGTTGTACGTATTTTTGTCTTTCCCGGTGCAAAGGTCAGAATGTGCAATGATGAGCAAGGCTACCGTACCTGGCTTCGTAAAATTAGACCATGGTGGGGACACCAGTATCACTTCCACGTCCGGCTAAAGTGCCCTGAAGGTTACGGCAGCTGCGTTGATCAATTTCCACCTCCAGTTGCTGATGGATGCAAAGAAGCAAACGCATGGGTTGAGCGTATCCTCAACCCAAAGCTCGCTGATCCGGACATGCCCAATGTAAAACCTCCTCGACAATTGATAATGGCAGACCTGCCTTAGCAATGTGTGCGGGTCTTGACCTCAAAGTAATGAAAGCGTAATGGCAACGACCTTTTGACTTTCAAAGGTCAAGTGCCGAAACCTTGAAAAAACGGATCACATAATGAACAGACTTCTTCCAGGCATTGCCGCTATGGCAATTATAGTCGTTTCCTCAAATATTCTCGTCCAGTTTCTACTGCTAGATGGGTTACTAACCTGGGGCGCCTTTACCTACCCACTTGCCTTTCTTGTGACAGATTTAATGAACCGCGTGTATGGAGCCGTTGATGCACGTCGCGTTGTTTTGGCAGGCTTCATAACAGGTATTATCTGCTCTTTTGCTGGCAGTCAGATCACACTCCAAGGCGATGGATACGAATACAATGCTGTTGCCTTCCGAGTAGCTATCGGATCAGGTTTAGCGTTTCTTGTAGCACAACTTACTGATATCTTTGTATTTGACCAGCTACGGGAGGGCACATGGTGGCGCGCACCGCTGGTTTCATCAATGATCGGATCAGTCGTTGACACTGCGCTTTTCTTTACAATTGCATTTTCGGAAAGCGTCCACCTTTTTTCCGAAGCAGTGGACAATGAAATATCATGGGCTTGGGAATTGGCACCGCTATTAACAACAGGGGCAGATGCTCCGCTTTGGATGTCCCTAGCCATCGCTGACTGGATAGTGAAGGTTTTAGTTGCAATCATCGCTCTTATACCTTTTCGCTTCATCATCAGTAAAATTTTTGCCGCTGGTACATAAAATATTTTGACAAGTGCTCATTATATGTCACCATGACACTTAGTGTAAAAATAGAGAAAGGAGGTGATCCAGTGTCTAGAGAGGTATTGGAGAAAGGTGTCGGAACAGTCGTGGAGAGCCATGTCTAAAGCAGACCTAGATATATGTGCCACATGATTGGTGAGCGCCTAACCGGCCCACCTCCCTGAATCTCGAAGGGCCGTCCAGAAAGGGCGGCCCTTTTTGGCCTTAAAACTTATCAAGCAAGCGATGTTGCAGATTACAGCAAAAATAAAAATCCAGGATTGGGAATTAAGTGAGCATTTTATACGCGCCTCTGGACCCGGTGGCCAGAACGTGAATAAGGTCAGTTCCGCAGTAGAACTAAGATTTGAAGCAGCGCGTTCTCCATCTTTGGCGGAACCAGTAAAAACCAGACTAAAAAGCCTAGCGGGACGCAAATGGAACAAAGACGGTGCTATCCTTCTGCAATGTGATGAGACCAGACATCAATCGCGTAATCGGGAGATCGTAAGAGAACGCTTAAAGAATCTTATACTGGAAGCGCTGGTGAAACAAAAAACCCGGATCGCAACGCGCCCTACCGTTGCAAGCAAGCATCGCAGGCTTTTTGCAAAAAAACATCGCGGAGACATAAAAACCGGCCGCAGTAAAAACAAACAAAAGTTCGATGGCTTAGAGGATTGATTGCCACCTCTTGTGTTTTTCAGCGTAATGATTACTTGTGTCGCAAGAAAGGGAGTCAAAAGCCGATGATGGCAATCTATGGACCAATCCGACTTATTTTAGACATCGCATTTTTCTTTATGATTGTGCATATCATTATGAGCTGGCTGATAAACTTCCAAGTACTCAACTTGCATCAACAAATTGTGGCTCAAATTTGGATCGGGCTAAATCGTTTATTGGAACCAATATACGAACCGATCAGAAGGATTCTGCCCAACACCCGACCACTTGATTTGGCTCCACTCGTCGCGTTCGTGATAATTATATCGATGCGTGACTACATACTTCCTACAGTTTTGCTTGGCCAATAACCCCAAAAATTGTGCATTTCCCCTTGCCACTTTGACCAGTGTATGGGACATTTTCAACAACGAGCGTAAATTAAAAATCCCTACAGGTTTCCATGAAGTGTCCTCAAACTCTTTTGCGTGATGTTTTTGGATTTGATAAATTCCGTGCAGGCCAGCGGGATATAGTTAATGCTGTAATTGCTGGAAAAAATGTTCTTGCAATAATGCCGACTGGTGGCGGTAAGTCTCTCTGTTATCAATTACCATCGCTTGCAATAGATGGCTTAACTTTAGTAATTTCTCCTCTGATTTCGCTGATGCGTGACCAGGTCCGGGCGCTAGAGGCAACTGGCGTAAGTGCCGGGGCTTTAAGCTCAACAAATACCCAAGAAGAAACTGATAAAGTGTTCGATCAATTACACGCAGGCACATTAAAGCTTCTTTACCTTGCACCAGAGCGTCTAGCTTCAGCAGGCATGCAATCAGTACTTAAGCGTAATAACATTAAACTGCTTGCCGTTGACGAAGCGCATTGCGTGAGTCAATGGGGTCATGATTTTCGCCCCGATTACTTACGAATCGGAGAGCTCCGTCGAAAACTGGGCGTACCCTTAGCCGCTTTTACCGCCACCGCAGATGCGGAAACTCGCCGAGAAGTGATTGAACGGTTATTTAATGGTAAAACACCCGAGATATTCTTGCGAGGGTTTGATCGACCAAATATTCATCTGTCTTTCCAAGCCAAAAATAGACCACGTTTACAAATTCTGAGTTTTGTGGATGCCAGGAAGAGCCAGTCGGGTATTATTTACTGCGCAACGCGCGCCAAGACAGAGAGCCTTTCTACTGCACTTTGTGAGGCAGGCCATAACGCCTGCCATTATCATGGTGGGTTGGAAGCAGATGCACGGCGCATTGTAGAAGAAAGGTTTTCTGCAGAAGATGGATTGATTGTTGTGGCTACTGTTGCTTTTGGGATGGGTGTAGATAAACCGGATATTCGCTGGGTCGCTCACGCGGATTTACCTAAATCTGTAGAAGCTTATTACCAAGAAATTGGCCGGGCAGGACGTGATGGTTCTCCCGCTGAGGCGCTCACACTTTACGGAGCCGATGACGTGCGGTTGCGGCGCATGCAAATTGATGAAGGGTTAGCTCCAGCAGAGCGGAAAATATCTGATCATGGTCGTTTAAACGCGCTTTTGGGATTGGCTGAAGCGCTAAAATGCCGCCGCGAGATCCTTTTAAAATACTTCGGTGAAAAGGAAATCACCTGTGGACAATGTGACCTTTGCACCAACCCGCCTGAAACCTTTGATGCAACGATGGTTGTACGCAAAGCACTATCTGCAGTTTTGCGTACAGAAGAACGTTTTGGTTCAGGACATTTAATCGATATTCTGATTGGAAATAATACCGAAAAAATTCGCACGCATCGACATGACAGGTTGAAAACCTTTGGTGTAGGGAAAGAGATTAAAAGGTGGATGTGGCAATCTATTTTTAGACAAATGATGGGCCTTGACCTTTTGCGTCCAGATATATCGCGTCATGGCGCACTCTGTATCACAGAAAAGGTGCTGCCAATCTTACGTGACGACCAAAGCATTACACTTAGAGAGGAATTTCGAGAAACTAAAACGAGCCAGCCAGACACCAAAATACTTATCAGTGATGAGAACGCACCTCTTTTATCCGCTCTCAAAGCAAAACGGCGAAAATTAGCAGAAGCGGCGCGCGTACCAGCCTTTATCGTCTTTAATGACAAAACGCTGATTGATATAGCCGAGAAAAAACCTGCAACGCTTGACGAGATGGCGCACATAAATGGCATTGGCGCCAAAAAATTAGAAACCTATGGAACCGCTTTTCTTTCAGTAATTACAGGGAAAACAGAGCGTATGCACCCCACTCGGCGTAAACTGGCTGGAACGAGCGATGGAGCATTATATGACCAGCTTCTGGAAGCTCAGGCCACAATGTCACGAGGAATTCTAGGAATTGATAAACCCATGAGTTGCTCAACCTCGCTGCTTACGAAAGTCGTCCGGCTTAAACCAAAGACGCTTCAAGAAATTACAAACATCCTTGGCGAACAGAAAGCCAACCGCTTCGGTAGTACTTTTCTGGACGTTTTGACACAGGTGCTCTAAATAAAAGGAAAAAAACGAAAAGGTGCTCCAATGCTTGTTGTTGTTTCTCCAGCCAAAAAGATTGATATGAGTCTTGTAGAGGCGATTACTCCTACCCAGCCCATCTTTAGAACGGAAGCGCTTGAATTAGCTAAGGTAGCAGGAAAACTTTCCAGTGCACACCTCAAAAAGCTTATGGGTATTAGCGCTAAACTAACAGAATTAAACAAAGAGCGTTTTGCAAATTTCGGCACTCAAGAACGCAAACCCGCTGCTCTCGCTTTTGCCGGTGATACATATCAAGGTTTAGAGGCTAAAAGCTTTGATGTAGATGAGATGAAGTGGGCTCAGAACCATCTTCGTATTATCTCCGGTCTTTATGGCATCTTGCGGCCTTTAGACGAAATTGAACCTTATCGCCTAGAAATGGGTAGCCGGCTAATGACAAAACGTGGCAAATCATTGTATGAATATTGGGGCAGTAAGATCGCTGAAGTTCTTAATTCGCAGGGCCAGGAAACGAAAAGCAAAGTCGTTGTTAACTGCGCTTCAAAGGAATATTTTTCAGCCATTGACACAACTTGTTTGAATCTTCCTGTCATTACCCCTGTTTTTATGGAAAAGACAGAAAAAGGGCCAAAGATCGTGAGTTTTTACGCAAAGAAGGCGCGAGGCGCAATGGCGCGTTTCATTATAAAGAACCGAATCAAGAGCGCGGTTTCGCTGCGTGATTTTGATACGGGCGGATATCAATACACTGCCAATCTATCATCTGACAACAAACTTATATTTACTCGTTAATTGAATTTTTTGGTAAAAATTTTTACGTTTTATAACTTGTTTTTTAAATTATCCTGGCAAATAGAATATTGACCCTGTACTAACCAGAAAAAATATTAGAATAAGCTACTTTTCAGATACCTCACCGCTACTGCGACCAGAACTTTCAGCAAAAACTTCCATAGCGTATTAATGTGTTGCAACGTGGGTTGAAATATATGTATAGGCAACTCTGAGAATTTCGCAGACAGAAAGGAAATCCGCGAATGACAAACTTATTGGCTCTACCGCCCGTCCTTGGATTGTTCGGCTTGTTTGTAGCGTTCATCATCTACCAAATGGTGTTAAAGGAGGACGCGGGCGATGGCGTGGTGAAAAAAATTGGTGATCAAATCCACTTAGGCGCTATGGTTTTTATGCACCGTGAATATAAAATGCTGGGTCTTTTTTGCCTTGTTTTACTGGTGGCAATTTATGTTTCACCACTAGGCATAAATACTGCAATTGCCTTTCTTGCTGGTGCTATATCTTCTGCGATTGCTGGATATTTAGGCATGTTTTCAGCCACTAAGGCCAATGTGCGAACCGCAGTTGCTGCAAATAAATATGGAGAAGCAAAGTCTTTATCCGTTGCTTTCTTAGGTGGGTCAATAATGGGTCTCTGCGTAGCATCCTTAGGTTTGATGGGTCTCGGTGGATTGTATTACTACTTTGGAGGCGATCCACACACAGCTCATGCAATCCACGGCTTTGGTATGGGGGGGTCGACTGTAGCTCTCTTTTCACGTGTGGGTGGCGGTATCTTCACTAAAAGTGCCGATGTAGGAGCAGATTTGGTGGGCAAGGTCGAAGCCGGCATACCGGAAGACGATCCCCGTAACCCTGGTGTAATAGCTGATAATGTGGGCGATAACGTGGGCGATATTGCTGGCATGGGATCGGATATTTTTGAATCCTATGTTGGATCAATGATAGCGTGTATTGCGATTGCATCTACTATGGCAATCAATCCAGAACTTCAGGCTTCTATGATGGCATTACCTTTAATGCTTGCAAGCATTGGATTGATTTCGTCTATTTTTGGCATCATCGTCGTTAACCTCCGATCAAGCGCAGCTCCAGAAGCGGCCTTGCGCAGCGGGACTATGGGCGCACCAATAATCTTCTTAATCTTAGCATGGTTTCTGATGCAGTACATGGGCATTTCCTCAAACTACTGGTGGGCAGTCGTCTGCGGTGCAGTTGGAGGCATAGCCATAGGTCTAATAACGGAATATTATACCGGTGGATCTCCAGTCCAAAAAATTGCTAAATCCGGAGAAACGGGGACCGCCACGGTTATGATTTCCGGTCTTGCAGTGGGATTGGAATCTGTTGTAGCTCCGGTCTTGGTTCTGTCAGTAATAATTTTTATATCAACGTCACTCGCTGGACTTTATGGCGTGGGTATTGCAGCCGTTGGAATGCTCGCCACGGTTGGCATTACAATGGCAATCGATGCTTACGGGCCAGTTTCGGACAACGCCGGCGGTATAGCTGAAATGGCGGGTATGGGCGAGGAGACACGGAAAATTACTGATGGTCTTGACGAAGTAGGGAATACAACAGCTGCTATCGGCAAAGGGTTTGCCATCGGAGCCGCTGCTTTAGCAGCTCTCGCCATAATTGCAGCTTTTTCGGAAACAGTTGATGCTGCTTGGACTGCAAGAGGTAAAGGTGCTTTCACTTTGGAAATATCCGATCCTACGGTTCTCGTGGGGTTGTTCATTGGCGGCACAATACCTTTCTTGATAGCATCCATAACTATGACAGCTGTAGGCGAAGCGGCTTTCGATATGATAAACGAAATTCGTAGGCAGTTCCGTGAAATCCCAGGGTTATTAGAAGGCACAGCGGAACCTGATACTGCGAAATGTGTGGACATCGCGACAACTGCGGCTCTTAAAAGGATGATATTACCAGGCACAATTGCAGTAGGGGCACCTGTGCTCATTGGCTTTGGTCTCGGTGCGCAGTCACTTGGCGGCATGCTCGGCGGAGCACTCTTGGGCTGCGTTCTGATGGCGTTGATGATGGCTAATGCAGGCGGAGCTTGGGATAATGCAAAAAAGTTTGTAGAAAAAGGTAATTTTGGTGGAAAAGGATCTGAAACCCATAGTGCTGTTGTTGTTGGAGACACTGTAGGAGACCCTTTCAAAGACACTTCAGGTCCATCTATGAACATTTTGATCAACGTGATGGCAATAGTAAGCTTGGTTATCGCGCCACTACTTTAAAGGGCTACGTACAGAGCCTCTAATGCAATTTGGGGCTCTGTTTTACATCCAAAAATCTTCAACCGCAATCTTGTTTCTAACGTGCTTTCTAAGCGCAAACGGAAAAGTGAAATTGATTTAGTAATTGTGTAATAATTTCTTGAGTTAAAGCTTTAATTGATTTTTTGCAGTACACTGCATGAATGATAAAAAATAAATGACTAATTGTTCATTCATAGGAAATAAATGACAAAGATAATTAATTCACTTTCTGAAATCTCAGACCACTACGAGGCGCTTTTTGTGGATCTTTGGGGATGTGTTCACGATGGCGTACGTGCCTATGAAGATGCCAATAAAGCCTTGACCAAATATCGTTCTCGAGGTGGAAAGGTTATATTAGTAACTAATTCCCCCAAAACTTATGCTGAACTGGAAAAGCAACTTATAAAATTTGGCGTAGCAGAGGAAGCTTGGGACAGTATTGCGTCCTCAGGGGACAGTGCACGCGTAGAGATGTATAAAGGCATTGTTGGACAAAAAGTATATTTTATTGGTGAAGAAAGAGACCTAACCTTTTTTGAGCCTCCAGATGTGTTGGAAAAACCGCTGGGTATTCAACGGGTCCCCTTGGAGGATGCGGAAGGTATAGTTTGTACGGGACCCTTCGATCCCAAGGCAGACCCCGAGATCATGCGTTCTCAATTTTTTTTCGCTAAAGAACGCGGACTGAAGCTACTTTGCGCAAACCCCGATATTGTAGTAGATCGAGGAAACGTTCGTGAATGGTGCGCCGGCGCGTTGGCCAGTATCTATAAAGAAATAGGTGGTGAAAGCCTTTACTTTGGTAAACCCCATCCTCCAATTTATGATCTAGCCCTCCGCCGATTGGCTATGTTGTGCGCTACCATTGGAAAGAACAAAATTCTAGCCATTGGAGATGGTATTCAAACGGACATCCAAGGAGCAATAAACCAAGATATCGATTCTCTCTTCATCACCGGCGGGCTTGCAGCCCAGCAAACTCAGACCACTGATCAGCCAAATAAAGACGCATTAAAAACGTATCTAGAGGCTGAAAACCAGTTTCCAACCCTTTCCATTGGGTTTTTACGTTAATCAAGGCTTGATTTTCTGCAACTGCGAAGTAATAAAGTTATCAAATAATACCGTGAATCGAAAAATTATTACTGAGAGAACTTGAGGCCCTCATGCTGGACAATCTTGCTCGCGGAACAATTTGCATTGAAGACATCGAAATGGGGATGAAACGTCATTTGCGCAAAGTAGTTAGTGACAAAGATATTGAGATGTTTGCCGAAGTGTCAACTGATCGAAATCCAGTTCACCTGGATGAGGAATACGCTCAAGATACTATTTTTGGAGGGCGGATTGCGCATGGAATGCTGACGGCTGGATTAATATCTGCCGTGATCGGAGAACAATTACCAGGGCATGGTACTGTGTATATGGGCCAGACATTAAAATTTCTTGCACCAGTACGCCCAGGTGACCTAGTTTATGCAGAAGTTGAAGTGGTTGATATCGATTTGTCAAAGAGACGTGTAAGACTCGACTGCCATTGTGCAGTTGAGGGAAAGCGTGTGCTTACAGGCGAAGCGATAGTTCTCGCTCCAAGCCGAAAGTTTGACTGAACACAATCAAATCTTGCGTCTTAGTTGAGGTCGGGCTACCTCATGCGCATGAAGGTTATCCGGGATTATCAATTTTTGGAGGTTGCTGATAAAGGTGCCAGCGTTGCCATTGGAAATTTCGATGGCGTACATCTTGGCCACCAATCTGTAATTGATGTAGCTCTGAACAAGGCAAGGGACTTGCATGCCCCTCTTGGGGTTTTGACTTTTGAACCACATCCACGTACCTATTTTGCGCCAAATGCACCTCCATTTCGCTTGATGAGCGCAGAAGCGCGTGAAACGCGACTATCTAAAATTGGTGTAGACGTCCTTTACGAACTGAATTTCAACTCAAATCTTTCTTCGTTGACCCCGCGCGAATTCGCACAAAATGTAATTCATGATGGTCTGGGTTTGCGCAATGTAGTAGTTGGTGCCGATTTTTGTTTTGGGAAGGGGCGCACCGGAACCGTGGGAGACCTGCTAAGATATGGTAAAGAAATGGGGTTTGGTGTGAGTATCGCTCCACTTATCACTGCTGGTTTAGGTGAAGTATCCTCAACGTCAATCCGTAATGCATTAGGAGAAGGTCGGCCACAGGATGCCGCGGATCAACTTGGCCATTTGCACAGGATTGAAGGCCCCGTAATCAGTGGTGAGCAACGAGGTCGAGAGTTGGGTTATCCGACAGCAAATATGTCTATGGAAGGCTTACATTTGCCCAAACTTGGCGTCTACGCCGTATTAGTTGATGTTCAGGATGGCCCGTACAAGGGAACCTACCATGGCGCTGCTTCGCTTGGTGTTCGTCCTATGTTTGGGAAAAACAATCCCAACTTGGAAACCTTTATCTTTGATTTTTCCGGTGATCTTTACGGCGTTCACTTATCCATCGCACTTGTTGAATTTTTGCGCCCAGAACTAGAATTTTCAGGAGTTGAAGAGCTTGTCGAGGAAATGGCTAAAGATTGTGATAAAGCTCGCGAGGTCCTTTCAAGCTTATGACTGCTTCGGACCCAATTTTACGCGATGGATTGTCAGAAAACTTCTGGGAATATAAATCGCTGACCAGGATGTCACCACAAGAGTGGGAAGCGATATGCGATGGATGTGGGAAATGTTGCCTGAATAAGATTGAAGATGAAGACAGTGGAGCTGTCTCTTTAACTCGAGTGGCTTGCCGGCTCTTTGACGACACCTCATGCCGATGCGCACAATACAAAAACCGTCATCAATTTGTCTCGGAGTGCATAATACTCACGCCAAGCAATATTGGTCTCCATGCATATTGGTTACCCAAAACCTGCGCATATCTTTTGCTCTGGCAAAAAAAGACTTTACCCGAATGGCATCCGTTACGAACGGGGACACCTGAGAGTGTTCATCAGGCCGGCATATCCATTCAGTATCAAACTATTCCAGAATTTGAAGTGGCTGAGGACGAATGGGAAGAACACCTTATTGAAGAGGGTCAATAAATGAAGCTTGCATCCGATAATAATGGACCTGTTCCAGAGCAAGTTTTTGAAGCTTTGAGGGTAGCAAACGAGGGTAGCAGAAAAGCTTATGGAGAAGACGGAATAACGGAAGAAATTTCGGATATTATTCGCGAAAAATTCGAAGCCCCTGAGGCAGCAATATACATGGTAGCCACAGGTACAGCAGCTAACTCTCTCGCTCTCGCTACCATAACCAAGCCCTGGGAAACTATTTTTTGCACTCCCTGCGCGCATTTAAATGAAGACGAGTGCAATGCGCCTGAGTTTTATACTGGCGGAAGCAAATTAACCCTCTTGGATTGCGATGATAAGATTACCCCCAGTGCGTTGGAGCGCGCCTTATCTGGACTAGAAAGTCGTGGCGTCCACGGACCACAATGTGGGCCAGTCTCACTGACCCAAGCAACAGAAAAAGGTACGGTTTATTCCCTTGCAGAGCTTGATGCTATTATAAATGTTGCTAAATCCCATCACCTAACTGTGCATATGGATGGCGCACGATTTGCTAATGCGCTTGTTTCACTCAACTGTACGCCTGCAGATATGACTTGGAAACGGGGCATCGATGTCGTCACGCTTGGTTGCTCCAAAAATGGTTTGATGGCTGCCGAAGTGGTAGTATTCTTTAATCCCGAATACGGTTGGGAATTTGAACTGCGTCGCAAACGGGGTGGGCATTTATTTTCGAAGCACCGGTATCTGTCAGCTCAAATAAAAGGCTACTTTGATGGTGAGCTTTGGCTAAAAATGGCTCAACAGGCAAACCAAAATGCCAATTATTTAGCGGCCCAATTAAAGCAGATCGATCATGTGCATTTCAAATATAAACAAGACGCCAATATGATGTATGTTCAGTTTCCTCGACATATTCATCAACGTGCTTTTAACGCTGGTGCTTACTATTATTTACGTGACGGCGCCGTTTTAAATGTTGGACCAGCAGACGAACTACTTACTGCACGGTTGGTATGTGACTGGTCTATATCGCAAACCGATATTGATCAGTTTATCGAATTGATTAAGGGTAATTGAGAAACTCACCTCGATAAAGATTTATATAATTCAAATGTTTTTAACGGTATTTGTTCTATCTATTTTCAATCCTCTGGCAACTGGGCAAGAACGGCACCGGTAGTGAGTATAATTACGCCAGTTGTTTGCATCCAGTTCCATTCTCCCCCTAGGAGAAAAATAATCACCATTACGTAAAACGGTGTGGCATTTAGGTGGAAGGAGGCAATCCCAACTCCTATTTCACCAACCGCTTTAATCCATAAAATTTGTGAAATAGACAACGCCAAAATGCTGTAGACAAACAATAAACCCAAATCGTTTAGATCTGGTAAGCTCATTTTAGCAGTCGGGTGCCCCCAAAAAGCAGAAACAATCCACGAAAAAACACAAAATGCTCCCATTCCACTTGTGGTAATTGTTGTCCGTGACAACGGCGTTTGATCTGGTAGGGCCTTAACAGTTTTTCTTGAACCCCATGCAAAAAAGCCAGATGCTATAAGCCCCAATGCAAAACCGAACCCAACTGAAAGCGTCTCCAGAAGGACTCCACTTGCAACTATACCCCCCAAAATAACGAGACCAACTGATATCACAAACTTTAAGCTCACACGCCTTTCGTCTAATAAGACCTCAAGTCCCACAGCAGTTAATGGCATCGCTGCTGCTGCCAAGGCAGCCGTTGTCGCATTAGACATAGATTGAGCAACCAAAAGCATCATTGACCCCAAACCAAAGCCAATGAAACCAATTCGGAAACCTTTTAGCCAAGGCAGTTCTACTAAATTCGTACCCTTTTCAAAAATCATCATCAAAAGGACTAACATTGAAAATCCAATAAGGTTCCGCGCAGAAATAAGCCCAACTACACCCCATCTCTGTAATAATTCATCGGCGGCAGGAAACCCAGCAGCAAAAAACAGGACTGCTGTTGCGCAAAAGGCGTTACCGCTCAATTTTACCGATATTTTACTCAAAAGGTAAAAGCTCCAGCCTATGAGTGACAACTAAAATTTGACCCACGGTTTAAATCACAAAAGTTTCCAGAAAATTCGCGTCATAATCCGAGCTACAGGTCGTAAATCAACCAAATAAAAAGTAAAACTGCTACAGTACAGTTAGGAAATATCCCTATAAGTGATAGTTTTTTTATCTTCACCTACTCGATCTCTGCGCAAAATCAGGCGGTTTAAGGCGTTAATATAAGCTTTTGCACTGGCAACTACTGTATCTGTATCAGAAGATTCTCCGGTCGCAATATTACCATCTTCTTCCATACGAACACTCACAGTGGCCTGCGCATCTGTTCCTTCCGTGACAGCATGGACCTGATAAAGCTGCAGATGTGCATTATGTTTGTAAAGTACTTTGACGGCATTAAAAGCTGCATCCACTGGACCATCTCCAAGAGCGGAAGTAGAAACTTTTTTTCCATCTATAATCATTGCCATTTCTGCAGTTTGAGGGCCTTCTGTACCACAGATAACCTTAAGATATTGCAGAGCCAGTCTATCGTTTTCGGTATCTTCTCCGACCCGCATTAGAGCAATAAGATCATCGTCAAAGACTTCTTTCTTACGATCTGCCAGCGCTTTAAAGCGTACAAAAACATCTTTCAGCTGATTATCCCCAAGAGAATAACCCAGTTCTTCCAGTTTAGAGCGCAGCGCAGCACGACCTGAGTGCTTCCCCATAACTAAGTTGGTGGCCGCCAACCCAACATCCTCTGGCCGCATAATTTCAAATGTTTCTGAATTCTTCAACATACCATCTTGATGGATACCGCTTTCGTGGGCAAAGGCATTTTTACCAACAATGGCTTTGTTGAACTGAACCGGAAATCCCGAAACTGTCGCTACCCTACGTGAAATATTCATGAGCTTCTTACTATCGACTGCGGTATAATAAGGCATAATATCGCCACGCACCTTTAAAGCCATTACAACCTCTTCGAGAGCCGTATTCCCTGCTCGCTCACCAAGTCCATTAATCGTGCACTCAATCTGACGTGCACCGCCAGCGACGGCCGCCAGAGAATTTGCTGTAGCCATACCAAGATCATTATGGCAATGGGTGGCAAAAGTTATCTCATCAGCGCGAGGAATCTTGTTGATGAGCATACGTATTAGTTCGGCCGATTCTGCCGGTGCCGTGTATCCCACAGTGTCTGGAATGTTGATCGTGCTTGCACCGGCCTTAATTGCTATTTCGACCACTCTGCATAAGTAATCACTCTCCGTGCGTGTCGCATCCATTGGGGACCACTGCACGTTATCGCACAGGTTTCTAGCATGAGTCACCGTTTGGTGAATGCGTTCAGCCATTTGGTCCATATCGAGGTTTGGAATTGCTCTGTGTAAAGGTGAAGTCCCAATAAAAGTATGAATACGTGGCTTTTTGGCATGTTTCACAGCTTCCCAGCATCGATCAATATCACCATAACTTGCACGGGCCAGACCACAAATGGTCGACGTTTTCGCCAAACGTGCAATTTCGCTCACTGCCTTAAAATCACCCTCCGAAGCAATTGGAAACCCTGCTTCAATTATATCAACACCCATTTCGTCAAGGAGCTCAGCGATTTCAAGTTTTTCTATGTGGCTCATTGTGGCACCGGGACTTTGTTCTCCGTCCCGAAGCGTGGTGTCAAATATTACAACGCGGTCTTTGTCAGCTATATTTATCATTACGTGATCTCTTTTCGTCTACCAAGAATTTTGGGCGGGCTTAAGGTGCGATCCAAGTTTCCCCTGAGCGGACGCACCATTCTGGCAAGCTCAGAGGCTACTTAGTAGATCTAGGCATAGAGATTCATGCGCGCCAAAAGCGCGCGTCAAGGGCGTTATATGCCGGTTCATTTTCATAGAACTAACTATACATTGATGTTTCAAAATGAAAAGTAGTAATTGTAGTATGGGCTTTACTTGGCTTTGCACATTACCTGCCTGTCCTGTATAGCATGCTGAAAAAGGCCAAGGTGTACTAAAATGCAAGCTCAAACGCCCATTGCTCAAGATGTTTTGACCATCCCACGCAAAACAACTGGCGGACCTACAAACTTGGTAGGTTTAACTCGAGCTGGACTAAAAAAAGTACTTGTCGCTTCTGGAACTCCTGAAAGCCAGTCAAATATGCGAGTAAGACAAATCTGGCAATGGATTTACGAAAAAGGTGTCCGCGATTTTGATCAAATGACCAATCTCGCTAAGACCTATCGTGCAGCTCTAAAAAACCAATTCATCTTAGAGATTCCGAAAGTAGTTAAAAAACACGTTTCTGAAGACGGCACCCGAAAGTACCTTTTACGCATCGAAGGTGGAAACGAAGTAGAAACCGTTTACATCCCCGAAAAGGATCGTGGAACTTTATGCATCAGTTCACAAGTAGGATGTACACTCACCTGTTCATTTTGCCACACAGGGACACAACGGCTAGTTCGAAATTTGACGGTCGCAGAGATTATAGGACAGATCCTTATAGCCAGGGATGATTTAAACGAGTGGCCTGTGCAAGGTGCCCCCAAAAACGAAACCCGGCTCTTAAGCAACATAGTGTTAATGGGTATGGGGGAGCCACTATACAACTTTGAAAATGTGCGCGATGCTATGAAAATAGCTATGGATCCAGAAGGCATCTCTATGTCCCGGCGTCGTATTACGTTATCAACGTCAGGCGTAGTGCCTGAAATCGCGAAAACTGCTGAGGAAATCGGATGCTTATTGGCTATATCATTTCACGCTACTACCAACGAAGTGCGCGACAAATTAGTTCCAATAAATAAAAAATGGAATATTGAGGTTCTCTTGGATGCACTAAAAAGTTATCCTAAGTCGTCAAATTCTGAGCGCATAACTTTTGAATACGTAATGTTAAAAGGGATAAATGACAGCGATTCAGACGCTAGAAGACTGATAAAACTCATCCAAGGGATCCCAGCAAAAATTAATTTAATACCTTTCAACGAATGGCCTGGAGCACCTTATAAACGTTCTGACTGGAACCGGATCAGAGATTTTGCAGATATTATTTACAAAGCAGGCTATGCAAGTCCAATCCGCACACCCAGGGGCGAAGATATCATGGCCGCCTGTGGTCAACTTAAATCAGAAAGCGAAAAAATTCGAAAATCCTATATAAAAAAGCGTTATACTCAATATCTTAAGCAGTACAGCAACTGAAATCTCAAAAAAGTCAATCTAAAGTCATATAAAATTATTGTGCTTGGGGTTGCGGCCAGCGAAAGGCCAGTTTAAAGAAAACTATATTGTCGCGGGATGGAGCAGCCCGGTAGCTCGTCAGGCTCATAACCTGAAGGTCGTAGGTTCAAATCCTACTCCCGCAACCAACACCCTTATTTATATGACAATTATTTCTTTAAGTTGTGTTGTGTTGACATTTGTTGACGTTTTGGCAGCTCAAGAAACTTTTTTCATAAATTTTTTAGACATACCTGCGTCGGCAATCTTCTGAGTCGGATTGACATAAATGTTCAGCATTTCCCTCGAGCGGTGCCCGGTAGTGGCTGCAATCTCGTCTTCAATGTATCCAGCCTCACCCATCTCAGTGGCACCAGAGCGCCGTAAGCAACAGATTAAAGATAGATGCTGGGTAGTTAATTGCTTGATACAGCACTATCGGAGGATTCTTTGCCCTCTGACAGTGCTCTATACGCTTAATCCACTTCCACGTTATTGGATCCTCTTCCGCATCGGTAGTTCCCATCACTACCCTTTGAAAACAAAAAACACCACGAGCATTTACCACAACCACAGCACCACCCGCCAACAACGGAGCCCTCTCCTTCCATAACCATTTTAGCAATAACCTCGTCCTGATCTGCGAGTACAGGGAGGTCTATGGTCAGAAAGCCATTGGCATCCTCGAATACTGCATCTGGATAAACGGCTTGAACGTCTTGGGCGATTAAACCCGCTGGTACGTAACCTCCGTCTTCTGCAGAAGCTCCATACTTTTTATCCAAAGCTGTGGCACTGTCATTCCATTCCCAAGCGTGGATAACCATTCCATTGTCTAGAACACGAATACTCATAACATTGCTAATCAGGCGATTGTCACTGCTGTATTCTTTAATAGGTGCATCTTGCGCTATTACACTACCTGCAAAGAGTAGTGCTGCAGTGCAAGTTATCAGTGATTTAAGTAAGCTCATTTTAGTAAGTCTCCGTAATAGGGATAAGTTAGACAAATAGTTTTATCTCAAGAGGGAGGTTAAAGGTATTTTGCTTTATAACAAGGTATATACTTGAGCAGTTTTAGGTTACCAACAGCTAGCTACCGCCACTGTCCTGTCCCACCAGCCTCGCCACACCGCCCTTTAGCACCAGCTTGGAGATGAGATCGTCCATGTCCATTAAAACGGGTAAGTCGACCATCAGGTAACCGTTCTCATCTTTGATAACTGCCTTAGGAAGGCATATGCTCTACATCCCGAGCTATTAAACCAGCATTGGGATGCTTATTTAAACCAAGCTCCTTGGCTTTCTCATTCCACTCCCAAATGTGAATAACTAGACCGTTTTCTAACACCATGCGGGTTTTAACTTCACTAAGAAGCTTATTATCCGTGCTGTAGTTTGCGTTAAACATGTCTTCTGCAGAAACGCTACTTACGAGAACAAGAGTAGC
>MDTG01383495.1_pt1 | contig 36074 bp, 46 predicted proteins | sample 811421 | NCBI WGS metagenome assembly MDTG01 (sample SAMN05326645, study PRJNA326480) | marine metagenome | isolation source: seawater | place: Pacific Ocean: South East | collected 2011
CGACGCCCGTGGGCGCATTTTTCGCCGGCTCTTCCGTGGAAGCCCAGGAGGTCTCGGCGTCCATGACGACGCCCGTGGGCGCATTTTTCGCCGGCTCGAAGTGCAACAACTGCCCCTCGTCGCTCTCAGCGGCGTTGCTTCTGGGCGAAGTAGTGCTGCTGTTGTCCACCTTCAAATTATCTAATTCTCTTAAAACTTCTATTAATTTATCAATATAATTATATGACATCGTAGTGGTTTGATCACTTATTCCTTCATTATAATGATGATCCACAATCATCTCCAATTTCTTTCTAAAATGATCTAAGTTTGGGAATAATTCTTTGTAAAAATTAAAAGATTCATCATCATATTCATCTGTTAAATTTAAAAGTATGTCAAATATTTTTAGAATATTATAATAATAAGTATTACCATTATTAAAATCTATTATACATTCAATTAGTGTTTTTAATATTAAATTTAAGTACAATGGTGTGTTACGCATCTTTAAATCAGAATCTAAAAATAAAATACATGACGGAAAACTGAGGTCAGGATAACAACTTTCATTCATATTATCAACAAAGTTATTTTGCTTATTACTGTCCTCTTTCGTAATCACACTCGCCCCACCCTTCCATTTCCTCTTTTTTCTTGTTTTATTAATCTTCGCCCCTCCGCGCTTACTTGTTTTTTTTGAGTTTGCTTTCTTTTTTTTGTTATCCGTCTTCATATTACCAGTAATGGGATCTTCATCTGCTAGTTTCATTAGTTCATTAATATCCTTGCCTTCAACTTCGCGTGTCACACGTTCGAAACTTTGCTGGGATTGATCTTGAATACTTCCAGTTACACCCGCAATATGGAGCGTTGCAATATTCTGATGATATAAAACATGCGCTTGATCAATTAAAGGTTTGATATCCCTCAAATTCTTGAATCTTTGAATAATATCATGGGGTTCTCTAACAAATTTACTTGCTGTAACATATGCATGAAACATTAAAAAAAATCTTGGAAATGTTAGTTCATTATATGTTTTATTTGATTTTAATTGATCTATTACTCTATATGTAAAGGATGACATAGTTATATTTTGCCCTTCTAATGGTTCTCCTGATTGTTGTTCTATTAAATCTTTACTTATATATTTATGATTATATTCATTACTCATTCGTGTTAATACTAAACGAAGTGCTTCTGGATATAAAACACCCAATAGTATCATAAATGGTAAAGAATGTTCATCTTCTAATTTGCTTTTTTCATTTTTTGCTGTTGATCTTTCACCTGTTATAATACAATGTTCAATAATACTGTTATAATCTTGTATTTTTTTGAAGTTTTTGAGTCCATCTATAAGTTTTAAAAATGTATAATAAGAAAATTTATTTTCAAATTTTGTAGCCTCTTTCAATGTAGATGAATTAAAACCAGTCATATTAATTGACATTCCTGTAGCTTTTAAAAATGGTGTACTATCAGTATAAAATTTTTTCGTAATTTTCGAAATATCACTATCTTTATAGTATTTTTCTTTATTTATACGGTTTAAAAATTTCTTAATTTTATCTTCATCCAATTTATCATTTGTCTCGTGTATTATTTCTTTCATTTTTTCTTTATCCAGAAATAATTGTAGTGCAGCGTGATGAGACGCCACTAAACCTTCTTTTGGATTTACTTGTGTACGAAATGTACTCATATTTATCCAATGAAAATTTCGTACTAACTGAAATGTATAATGTTCTGCCTTTCCCAATGGTGAGTCTATAAATTGAGTTGAATGACAAAGAAGATAATTCCAGAATTTTCTAAAACAACTTATTCTGACTCTTGCGTTAGGATTTCTAGAATTTCCTTCACCAAGTATTTGTATAATTTGTAACAAATACTTCACTATTTGTTCGTCTCCTCTTCCTTGTGTGAGCAATATTTTATGAGGAGAATTTACTCTGATACAATTTTCAAACCATTCTTCTTTTTCTCCTTTCTTCATGCTTTCAAAATTTCTATTTGTAAAGTTAAATTTCCTATTTAAATATGGCGTAAGATCTTGTAAAACAATAGTTTCTATTTCCTTATTCGGTATTGGACTATTATCATTACCCTGAGCAGTATCATTCTTTATAAATCTTAGAGTTTCTGAATTTAATTTTAAAAAATTTAAAAAATGATGACATATTTCAAGCGCAGTACTTAAATGATTCCATGTTTCGGGAGTACTCCAGGTCCCTTTAGCCACTTCCCCTTTATCCCAAATACCAATATTAAAAACACCAGGATGAGGAATATCAGGAAATGTTGCATTTTTGATTTTTAGATCAGAAACATTGTAATAACAAGGTGTTCGAGAAGAAGATAATGAAGAAGAAGATAATAAAGAAGAAGACATCCTTATTTAATTAACAGTATATTTTATTAAATCAGTTTAATTTCATTCCATGGTATTTCAAATATATATTCTTTTTTTTCAGTTGAAATAAATAAAACAATCATTATTTCTGCGTTTTTTTGACCAACAATAATTCCATTTGGTGAAATTGGATAAATCAATAACTCGTTTTTATTACACAATACTTTTTTTATTTTATCAAAATCATTACTTTTAAATGTAACTGAATCTCCAATTTTAAAACCATTATCTAATACATGACTTATTGGAAATGACATTTTATAAGTTAGATCACTTAACTTGGGGGTTTTTATAAACTGTAATTCTTTTTTAAATTCTTCACTTATACTTTTTTTTATTTCAACCTTTTCTTTGTTTATATATTCAAGTTCACGAATTAATTTTTTTTCTTCTATCGAATATTTATCTTCTAATTCTTTATCATTTTTTTCAAATTCTTTTTTAATCTGTTCTTTTTTTTTCTCAAATTTTGCAGTTATTGATTTTAATTCTAAATTTATTTCTTTTTCTTGTAGTAAAATTCGTCTTGCTTTTGTATATTCTAATTCTAAATTATCATTTATAAATTCACCCATATATTAAGAATTACTTATAATATATATTTAATTCTTAATACACTAAAAATTTAATAATCTAAGGTTGAAAATAAAAATAATTTAATATGATATAAAATTGAAATAATATTTTAGATATATAAAATATCATATAAATGTTTCAACACTTTTTAAAAAGATCAATTCGTCCTCTCTTTTATGTACCACCCAAACCTGTTGGAAGATGGAATATTCACAAACAAAATGATTCATTGTATTTAAATAATTATTATTCAAATATAGATCATTGTGGAGGATGCAATTATCAAAAAGAAACCGTTCAAAATATAATCAAAGATAGTAAAAACATTAAAGATAAAATAGATAATAATTAAGATTCATTCCGAAGATATTTTGTAACAATTCCAACATATGTTATATCTGAAAATTTACAACCATGATGATCTTTTGTATTTGAAATCACAGTTACCCGTACTTCTTCTCCCTTTTCATTTAAATAAATTTTATATGGACCAGTTTTTTTTTCTTCATTTGTAACCATATCATTTCTCATTTTTATTATACTTGCTTGTTTCTCTGAAATCCAACCGTGTTTTTCTTTTATGTCAGTCATTTTATATATTTCTATATTATTGCCATATTAAATCAATTTTTATAAACAAATTAGTTCTTGTTCTTCACTATTTTTAACAATCATATTTCGTTTATTATACAAGTATAAAATGATTTCATTTTTTACCATATCTCTTATTTTATTATCGTCTATATTTGCATCAAATCTCTCAAAATTTTTTTTTAATTTATGATATTCTTCTTCACTAACATCTTGTACGTTATTATCATACCATTCTTTTAATATCATATATTTATCATCAATTAATTCATCCACTTCTTTATTTCTTATTTCTATTTGCCATGCGTTTTCTTTAAACATTACTACATATTTATCTTTGATATTGGGTATATAAATATTCATATTTTCAGGTTTATTTGGATTAAAATGAATTCGCTTCACAAGATCTAATGTAGCGTAATTGACCTGATTGATTGCTGCTTTATAATCAATTGATGTTAAATGTGATAAATCTGTATCTTTATAGTTTAACAATCGTATATGATTATTTACGACAACATTGTTTTGATTATAATTTGTAATTTGTAATTTATGTGTTAATTTTTTTATTAGTTTATTGTTTTTTTCTTGTTCCTTCTCGTATTTTTCTTGTTTTTTTAAACATAATTCTACTTTTTTGTCTTTTTCTTGTAATTCTTTGTCTTTTTCTTGCAACTGTTGATTCATCAATCGCACCAATTCTTTTAAATCTTCATCTTCGCTCTTCTTACAATATAATTTTATATGTCGATACATTCCTTGTTTAAATTTAAATGTTTTTTGACAATATTTACAACTATATTGATTTTTTGACGTTTTTTCATCAAAAATGGTGACTTTGTGGTGACTTTGTGGTGACTTTATGGTGACTTTTGGGTCCAAAAATGGTGACTTTGTGGTGACTTTATGGTGACTTTGTGGTGACTTTTGATGTTTTTTGGTCCCTAAATGTCTTTGATATTTTGTTTTATTATCTGTATGAAAACCACACTTATCACAGTTATATTTATACATTATATATCATATATATTTTTTTTTAAGTATTTTTTTGGTCCTTTTTTATCCATTTTTGGGTCTTTTTTTGGGTCTTTTTTTGGGTCTTTTTATAAATCTTATTATATTAGTAACAAGATTTATAATTATATATTTTATTTTCACAGCATAAAATAGAAAAAAGGACCAAAAAAAGGACCAAAATAAAAAATAAAAAAAGGTCTTTTCAGAGAGAGAGGGGCAATTCTAATGGATTCTTGAAATTTTTAAACAAATGAATCCTTTATTTATCAAATTGGATTAATCCTAATCCAATAATAATAACAACAATTCCTAAAAGTTTTTGTAATGTTAATTTCTCTTTTAATACAACCAATGAAACAAGAGTCACTGCCAATACAGATAAACACTGATATATTGCATTTGGTACTGCCAAATTATCATAGTTTTGAAGAATTTTATAATATAATAATCCCATAATTACCGACATTCCTAATCCGATTCCTAGAAATAAATTTTTATTTTTTTTTCCATGAATACTTTTATGAAAACACATATCTCCAACACATTCTGATAGAACAAGTAAAAAAAATAAAAAAACTAAAAAATATTTTATCATGTATATTTTAATTGTATATTATATTTTATGATATTAAAAAATACAAGATATCCACAATATAATCAAATTATTAAAAGAAAACAAATTATGCTTCATGAATTAGTTTATAATAAAGATTATTGTATTCAAAATATTTCATTAAATCTTTATGAAAAAATGAAAAATGCAAAAACAATATGTGTTGTTGGTAATGGACCAGTTCAAACAAATCATTCTAAATTTATTGATTCATGTGATTTTGTAATAAGATTTAATAATTATTCTGTGGATACTAATCCATTGTTAGTAGGTAAAAAGACAAATTTACAAATAAACTGTTTATTGAGTTACTCTATATTTAATTCATGGATTCGCGATAGTGATTTTATTCTTCCAATTGAATCAATCTCTATAGATAGATATAAAGAACTTTTTATGTCTTCTTATAAACATCCGAATTTAATTTTAGCACCAATGAAAATGATATATTTGCTTAAAAGTTTTGGTTGTGATTATACGCGTGGATTTTATGGATTATCCATGTGTATACAAATAAAAAAAAATATTAATCCAGATTTACAAATATATATTTATGGATTTGGTGGAAAAGGACACCATTATAATCCAAATAATATTATGCATCATAATCATTTACAAGAATTAGATGTAATTAAAAGTTTACAAAAAAATAATATAATCATACATTTAAATGACATTCAACATATTCCATTCATTAAAGAAATAAAACAAGAAACTCCAATTGTTGAAGAACAAAAAATACCAATTATTGAAAAACAAGAAACTCCAATTGTTGAAGAACAAGAAGAAGAATTCTCAATCATTCAATCCAAATCAATATTAAAAAATAATCTAAAAGAAAAAAATTCTATTTTTAAACCAGTTATTAAATCAAAAATATCTTTTTCTTTAAATAATAAAGTTAATACTACTATAAAAAGCAATAAAATAAAAACAAATAAAAAGAAAATCAATAAAAAGGTATTTAAAACAGGAAAAGATTATCTTAAAAAACATAGAAATCGCAATAATTGATTTAAATATTACTTCTATTTATTCTTATATATGAGTATATTATATCGTATTATTCCTTTACGCATGTTACGACGAACACCGGGTGTACATTTTGATGAAATGGTACCATCTGATATACCAAAAATTGATGGTATTGATCGTGTAATACACGCCGCAAATAGTATTTCTCCAGGACCAATTCAAAAAAACGATGTTACAATTAAGCGTCCATGGTATATGCATCCTGGTCAAGATGATAATTTAATGGTTCTTCAAGGTACCCGTTATATTGATATTTTTAATCCATCTTCAAGTGAACGCGCTTCATTCATTATTACTCCAAATAAAATATATAAAAATGATAAATTATATTATGATGGACCTGCAATGGTTGTATGGCCAGCCGGAATATTTCATAGAATTATAAGTGGTTCAGAAGGAAGCATCTCTATTAATTTTGCAACAAGAACACAACAATTTAATCTAAATAATAATTTTAATATTTATGATTTAAATACAGAAACGGGTGATTATAGTATTTTAAAAGAAGGAGACGAAGATCAACCTAAAATTGATTATGAATATCCAAATTTAGAAATAAAAAATTTATTTAAAAACGATTAATAATTATATTCTTTCTTTAATATATTAAATATTTTATCATACTATTATTTTCATGTAATCTTCTTAATAAATATGGAATACTTTCGTAAAAATTTCCATATGGTAAGTATTTATATACTTTGAATCCAGATTTTTCTAGTTCTTGAGTCATACAATCTCGCATTCCATATAATTGCGCAAATTCAATATTTGTTAAGTTATGATTTTTAATATAATTGCGCGCTAAAAACGTACTTCTTATATTATGTGTTGCACATAACAATTTATCACCTTCTTGATGATGTTTTATAAATTGATGTATACCATTATCATATTGTTCATGTACTTCATTTTCACTATTGCAAAGAACATTTAATTTTTTATCTTGACTTATGTATGCACCGCGTACAAGTTTAACACCAATCTTATAATTCCGAGTATATTGTAAATCTTCTTTTAATTTTGTAATAGCATTTTTTTTATACATTTGATAAGTTTTATAAATCATTGGACTCTGTATATTATACAATGAAACATAATAATCTGTTAAATTATCTATTCTTTCTTGGATTTCATGATTTTCAGCGTCAATTAAAATAGTATTATTATATTTTTTTGCTGTTTCAATCAATTGTTCTAATTGATTTGCACATTTATTTTCCGAGGTTTTTATACCAAGAGAACTTAATTTAATGGAAAAATAATTATTTGGATATATTTCCATTTTTTCTTTTATTTCTTCATAATTTTTATAATTTGAATATTCGGAAATAAAATCAATCATTGGTGGTGTATTTAATTTATGTAATTTATATATAACTGATTTTAATTGTTGTGGAGTACATGTGTACTTATTAATAAAATGAATCATATTTGTCTTTTGTCTTTTTTATAGTATAATATCAATTTTATTTTAACAAAATTCAGGTTCCTCTATTTGAACTTTTTTTTTGCGATAATCACAAGGACAACATGGGACAAATAAAGCAACTGGGGGAAAAATAATTAACAATGCTACAAAAAGACACATACTTTTTGGACCACAATATTCTTCAATTTCTTCTACAACTACTTTTGTTTCAGAAACTGTTTGCGAATATTCTGGAACAGGATATGCAATAATATTAATAACAGGTTCTTCGTCAATCATGTATAATATATATTCTATTTAAAAATATAGAATATATTATTATATGCTTTTATCTCAAAAATTACCTATTATTCAAAAATCAAATTTATTGTATAAAGGACATACAAAATCATTAAGTCATTATCATTCTTTATGTTTGTCTTTTATTATTCCACATGGTTCAACAGATGTGTGGATATTTCCTATAAAAAAATACGCTTTAAATTATGCATCTTCTAGTGTATTTTTTATGTTTCAACCTATGCGCATTAAATTTTTCTTTTTATTTTTATATTCTATTTTTCATATAAAAAATGATATTGAAGCGTCCTTACCAATTCAACTTGCTTATTCATGTACAATACATGTATCTTGGTTATGGTTTCCACAATGGGCGATTACTTATTTAGCGTGGATTCATACTAGTTTACATTATTATAAAGTTATTCCCTTTTTAAACAAATTACAATTATGTACTTTATTTGCAACACATATTTTTGTTTATTTTTTGCTGAAAAACTACAAAATAGATGATTTATCCTTAGGTGGTTCTTGGATTCCAATTGTAATTGGTCATATTATTACGAATTCATAAAATGTTTATAATAATTTTCAGGTGATGTTACCATAATAACTTTATTTTCATCATAATTTTTGCAAGAAATTCCAAAATTAAATAAATGTTCAAACTCATTACTGAAATGACATTTTGTTGGTTTAAAATATACAGTGTTATTATCAACTAAAACATTCAATTCAAATTGTTTATGAAATTCAATATCAAACGCAATAATATAAGGAACCCATGTTCCAGATGGAACACTAGTTACATCTCTTACTGATTTTGGTTTAAAATGAACGGTTTTCATTTTTTTTATGTAATAATAACATATTGCAATACTTTAAATCAATTTTATTGTGTTGATGATGTTAAAAAATTATTTTGTATATTTATAATATGTCATTAGATACTACAGATCCAGATAATACTTTAAAATTACAACTTAATACAATGAGAAAAGGAGATACCAAAGTAGTTTATCAATTGGCAAGTCCTTCTAATCGTATGGTAACCGCATCCGGGGGATATAATTATGAAAAATTTGATAAAATGGTTCGAAGTCCAACTTATTTACCATTATTAAATTTTCAAAAATATAAAACAGTTCAAAAAGAACAATCAAAAAATAAATATATTGCTGATATTTTAATCTTTAAAAATAGACGCTATTATAAATTTAAGTTTATAATGAGTCTTCAAAAAAAAAGTGTAGTCGACACTCATAATAGTTTAATTCCTTTTCAAATGATGCCCGGACATTCTCCTGTTTGGAGAACAGATAGTGTAATTCCTATTGAAATATAATATATTATTTCTTTTTATTACGAATAATATCTTTTGTTTTTTTCATAAATACATCATAATCAAATATATCGCCATATTCACAAAACGCCATACGTATAATTGCTCGTTTTGCATATAATGAAACATATAATGAACTAACTATTTTATTTTTCTTTTTAATTTTGATGTTATATTTTTTAAGAATAGCATCAAAATCTGCCTTTGATTTTGCCTTTTCATATTCTTCTTTTATGGATTGTGTTATAGTTTCGATGTATTCTTCAGATTCTTCCATATTAGTTTAGAATAAAAAAGACAAATAAGTAATTCAATTTTATCATAAATATTTATTTTAATTTTTGTAATACATAAATACAGTAACTTTATCCATCCAACTTGTTTTTACTTGGAATTTTTTCCAAAAAAAAGACAAACAACGAGGTTCTAATGTAAATAATAGAAATACATGTTTACATTCAGATAAACATTTATCCACTAATTGTTTATTTAAATCTTCATCAAACATTGTATTACAACAATAGACAAAATCTACTTGTGAAAACGAATGATTTGTGAAATCATCTAATACAAATTCTAATTTATGTTGAATGTTTAATTCACATTGGGTTAAATGATCTATACTTTTATTATATCTATATTTATTGTTTTCAATACCACATAAATATTGCAAATATGGTATATTTTTTGCAACAATAATCAAAGCGCGACCACAACCACTTCCAACATCTAATATAGATTCAATCACAATAGGTGATTCTTCTATGATTGATTGTAATAAATATCCATCAATTTCTCCATAGATTTGATTTATATTTCCTTTTTCATAATTTTGATATTCTTGTGGAGAAATAGAAAATTTCATTTCATTTATTTATATTGTTTTTTTAAATACTATATTATTAGTATTTAAAAAATGAATAATATTTTACTAAAAATATTTAAATAATATATAAAAATTATTTATAATAATGTTTCAGCATCCAAAACAAGTTTGTATGAGTTATTTTCAACATTTGAGATTATCATTATATTTTAGTTATATTTTGTGGAAAGGTAGTCTTTTTGCATTTATTCATGCATTTTTTCCAGATACTTATATAACATCTACATCAGATTTAAGCAATCAACTTCAACTTACTTTAAAAAGTGTTGGTTGTAAAGACTGATTACATCCAATTAAATCCAAATGATTGTTGAGTTTCATTTATTATTTCTCCTTGTTTCATCACTATTTTACGAATTTGAGGATCAATTTCATCATGAGATATAATTAATATAGTTTTGTCTTTTCCTATTTCTTTAATAACCCGAATAATATTTTCCTTATTTTTTTTATCTAATGCAGACGTTGGTTCATCAAACATAATAATCGATGGATTACGTAACATTGCGCGAATAATCCAAACCATTTGTCTTTGTCCACCTGATAATTTGATACCATCATTTCCAAGTCGTTGGTCCATTTTTTCCATAAAAATATCAATAATATTTTCTTCTAATTTCATTTCGTTCATTATTTTTTTGATTTTTTCAATATTTGATGATTTGTCTTTTTCTTCTACTTTAATACCGTAAAATATATTTTCATATAAACTACGATTTAATAATTTTGGTTTTTGAGGAATATAAAAAATATGATCATATAATTCATCTCGGGAAATATGTTTTAAATTTATATTATTGATTAGAATTTCACCTTCACTTGGTTCAAAAAATTTTAATAATAGTTTTACAAAGGTTGATTTTCCACTTCCTATTTGTCCTATAATTGCCACATTTTCATTTTTCTCTATTTTTACATTTATATTTTTTAAAGCGTATGCATATTTCCCCTTAAATTCTGCGTTTTCTTCATATTTATAACTTACATTTTGAAATTCAATAATACCATGAGAAAAAGATTTGTCTTCAGTATGTATTTGCATTTCTTGATCTAATTTTGTTTTTTCATTAAAATAATTCTCCATATCTTTTACTTGACTATACATATCAACAACTTGTCTTATTGATGAGTTAGCGTCTGTAAATAAATGTAAAATACTATATGTTACAATAAAAGATGAAATAAATTGTTCTTTGGTAATTACTTTTGATTCATAATCAAAATATAAATATGAATTTAATATTATAAATGCAATAACGGTATATACTGCATAAATGACACGATAAATAAAATTTATATTTAAAGATTTATAAAATACTTCTACAAATGGTTTAAATTTTTCATGTAAATATTCTTTTTCGTAGTTTTCTTGTTTGCATACTACAACGGATATTAAATTGTTTAATAAATCTTGAAAATGTTGATAAATATTGTCTTTTTCTTTTTCTCGTTGAATCTCAATATCCATTGTGGCGTAATAAGTAATGATTTGTAATAGAATAAGACCCAATGATAATCCAGTGTAAATATATAACATACGAGATGATATTGTAGAATAGTACCATAATGTACCAGCCGTAATAAACAATTGAGAAAAAATCAATGTACGTAATAAATCTAAATATTTGTAAATAATATTTGGTACTTTGATAATTTTTGCTAATATTTCACCTACTTCTAAATTTTCATAATTTAATTTTTTATTTTGCAATAAACTGGAAAAAATATGTTGAATCGCATATTCTGAAAATCCTGGAATAAAAGAACCTTGTACTTTATTTAAAACGGCAATTAGGACGTTATACGTGATAAAAATATACAATAAATATTTTACATTTTCCATAAATTTTTGATTTTTACTTTGATTTAAATTTGATATTACTTTACCATAATATTTTGGAAGAATTACCTTATGAAGAGGATAAATAAATAATAATAAAACATAAAATAAAAATAATATTTTATTTTGTTTTATGTATTCAATTAAATAGTAATTAATATCTACTTTATTTGTTTTCATATAAATAATTAATATACAACAATATAATAATATTATGAAAAAAAATAATTATCTTCATTTTTCAAGTGAAGATGAAGATAATGGATCCGTAGAAAGTTATGCAAGTAGTATAAAAGAAGACAATATAGATACTTTATATTTATTGATTCGTTTTTTTTATTATTTAATTCATATTGTTCCTCCTGACCAACATCATGGAAATGATATTGATAATTATATTACAGTATTAAATAAAGTTAGTAAATTAGATGATAATAATAAAGTAATTTGGTTTTGGGAAAATAAAGAATTATTTCAATATTCAGAAGAAGATGTCCAATATATTTATGAAATAATTGAAAAATATACATTTGATATTTACAATCGTAAAACAATAGAAATAGAAGAAAAAGACTATTATGATACACAAGAATTATTGAATGAATTTTACATTTTATTCAAACACAAAAAAATAACTCAATATCAAAAAGATAATATTTATTCGTGTTGTTTAAATTCTAAAAACTCAGATAATTATAAAGATAAAGTTTATACAAATTATATCTTAGAACTATTTTATAAATAATTTATTTGATTATATTATATGAATACATTTGTGACTATTCAACAATGGTTATCAAATGATAATACAAAAAAAATTCAATATATTTTATTATTTTTTATTTTTTTATTTGCTCTTTCTCATAAAATGTTTGATAATTTATTTGGTTGTTCATTAGATAAACTAAGTAAAAATATTTATTTACGTCATGGAATTAGTATTTTATTTTTATTTTTAATTATAGATATTAATATTGATTCGCAAGTTGATTTTATAAATCCATTTTATTCATTTATATGTTCGTTCTTTTTATATTTTACTACTATTATATTGCTTCATAGTAATCAAATTTATATTTTCTTTATTCTAAGTCTTATATTTTTAATTATTATACTCAATAAATATAAAAAATACTTATCGCAAAGTTTACAAGATGAAGAATTAAAACAAGATAAATTAGAGATTATTTATAAAACAAATAATGTAATTGTGATTTTAATGTTTTTATCTATTTTCATTGGATCAATGACTTCTTTCAAAATTTCATCTTTTTCCAATATATTTTATTTAAAAGAAGAACAAAAATGCGAAAGAATATAAAGATAAATTATTCCTTTTTGTAATGAGTGATTCTGAAAAAGAGTGTGAAAATCAAGAAGAAATTAATATTGAAAATAGATTAGATAATTATTTTAATAAAATTAGAAAAAATCAAAATGTAAATACAAGTATCTATTTATCTACAAATTTTTTTTATGGTGTTGGTGTTGCATCTACTGTCCGTTTTGTATATGAAAAAAGAAATGAAATTATTATTATAGTTTTTACGGCGTGTTGTGGAATAAGTTTGATTTTTATTATTTTGGGATTATTTCAATTATATCATATTATTAAAGATTTTTTTTCAAAAATAGATGAACAAGATAAAATAACAGAATTTCTTGAAAAAGATTATGAAGAATTACAAAATATATATATAAACCCTGAATTAAAAAAAACAGAATATGAAAATGATAATGAAATGTTTCTAAAGGGATTGAAAGAAGTTGATTTACATTTTCATGAAACAATACCATTTCACTATAATAAAGAACTTATCTTATTTTATAATGATGAAAATGAATCATTTGATTATTATTCTGCAAATAGTGATATTCATTATAAATTTTTAAATGCAACGTGTCGTTCATATGTATTAAAATATCATTGTGTCAATCTCTTTCAAGATGAAATGGATATTAAAAAGTTTTCTTTAGATGATGAAGATGATGAAGATTATGAAAAGATAGAAGAATCAGAAGATGAAGAAACAGAAGAAGAAGATTATGAAACAAAAAAAACAAGAAATTCTGTTTTTTATGTTAAAAAAACAAGACAAACAAAAGAGAAAAAAAAAAGAATAAAAGAAAAAAAAATTAATAAATTTATCTATAAAGGTAATATGACAGACTATTATAATGAGTATTTAACAGATAAAAAGGAACTTTCACAAAACATGAGTTATCAAGAATATAAGCAATTGAATGAAGAAGATAAAGTAAATATAGAATTATCTGATTCATCTAATGATATCTAAGGTTTTTGTTCTTGTTTTTTTTTATATTCTATAAATCCAATTGATTTTTCAATATCAAAACTAGATTCTAAATTTTTAACAGCAATATCATAAGCAATTTTTTCCTGAGGATTCATTTGTTTAATATACATCTCAATCAGTTTTTTTGTATTCATTTATATAAATTATAAATTATTTATATAAATCAATTTTATACGACAGCTACAGGGTTCGAACCTGTGCGGGCATAGCCCAATGGATTTCAAGTCCATCTCCTTAACCACTCGGACAAACTGTCCTATTCTTTATTATATTGTTCTTTTTAAATTATAATACTGGATCATATGTTAATGTATGATTATCATATAAACTAACATAAAATGTATCATTCATATTTTCCAGTTTAACTAAATCACCATTCATTAATGAATCACAACCTTGTTGACTTGAACATTTTCTTCCATTACTATATATTGGTAATTTTATATTATCATATATGGTATAATAATACCATTTATCTCTACGAAGATGTATTGGTTTTGCAAAAATAGGAAACATTTTATTTCCATAATGTTCATTTTTTAAATAACCAATTTGTTTATATGTATGTGGTTCATTGTATCGAACAGGTGGGGTATATGGATTTAATAATGTATCACTTGGATTATTATTATAAGATATCCCAGGTCTCGCAATTGGACGCAGCATATCATAGGAACTAATCTGTGTTGTAATAGATGGACGAAGAGGTGGTTTTGGAACATACGGTGTAATTGGTGCCATATGCATTTCACACGAAGAACAAAATAAACATCCGCGTTGTTTATAAATATAATAACCAATAATTGCTAATAAAATACATAAAAATAATATTGTATATTGTTCAATACATATTGCTCCTTTTGGACATTTTCGGGGCATTTAAAATATAATTATATAAAAAATAGATTGATACTATAAGTATGAATAAACATTTTTTGTCAAAAATAGGATTTTTATTATTATTGATTATTATTATAAGTATTTGTGCAGTTTCTAAAACTACAACTTATGAATCATTTACTGAAATAAGATTAAAAAGACTAATAAATCAATTTGAAAAACAAAATAATAAATATGAAAAAATAATAAATAAATTATCAAAGGCACAAGAAATAATTAATTCAACTTAATTATTTTATTTGATTTATGTAATGTATAAAATCGTTTTATTGTTCTTATTATTAATTAGTTTTATTTTTATTATTTCACTTTGTGAAAAAATATATGAACCAATGGAGATTTCATTTAATGAAGCAAGTTATAATGAAATATTGACAAATACATTTTCAACAATCAATAATAGTTTAACAACTATTTGTGGTGATTTGGTAACTATTGGTAATATTTAATTATAAATGATGAAAATACTGATTTAGTAATATATTTTTAATTAAAATATAAAGTATGATATTTAAAACCGATATATGAAATGTAATTATTTTATTTTCTTCATTTCGTATTGCAAATGTTAATATTTCATAAAAGATAATATAAAAATAACTACTTTGATGATCGTTTGTTAAATTATAAAATTTAACATAATATAATAAATCATTTGATAAGTCATCCTTTATGATAGTTATCATATTTTCAGCAATACGCTCTTTTGTTAATGTTAAATGTTCAATATTATTTTTTATATAAAACTGATATTGAAGTCTTAATCGACGACATAATTTTCCATGTACCGGTAGATTTGAAATAAATGCATTACTATTATGGAATAATCCCATCCATAATAATATTGAATACTTCATATAGTATTTTTTTATTTTATAATTAATTCTCTTTCAATTTTAATTTAGAAATAAATGACATTCTTTGCTACAATATAAGTATATTTTTGCTGGATAATTATGCATATTGTAAATAAACATGTGTTTTATTTCATTTGGATGCTTAAATTTTTTTAAACAACAATTACATTCATCTCCTAAGAATTCATAAATGTAATTGATAATTTCTGGCGGCATTTTACCTTTATAACTATAATTATGTTTAAACCTTTTATACTTTAAAAATGAAATTTAAACATTTGTCTTTATATCTAATTAATGACTTCTTATACATTAACAAGTGTAAAAGCAATTGAATTTTATAAAAAAAATCCATCATTAGATTTTAATAATGTAAATGAATTATTTGTTGAATTAATAGAAAAAATTACAAATACAATTAAAGATAGTATTAGTGTAAATGAAGTAAAAGCATTGCTTCATAGTATTCATAAAAAAGTAGAAAATGTAGAACAATGTGCAACTACTACAAATCAATTGATTCAAATGACTCATGACAATATTGGAGAACAAAAACAATTTTATATTCAACAAATGAAAGATGTTTTGCAAAGTCGTAAAGAAGAATCAGAAATTTTGAATTTGATTCGTGAAACAAATAATGCTTTTTTAGATAAAACAACCTATTCTATTTTGCAGCAATTTCCAAAATTAACAAGTGAAATAAAATCAATTCAAAAAGACATGCTTGAATATTCGCAAAGTGAATTTCAAAAAATAGCAACACAATCACGAGGAGAACATGACCCAAAGAATTTGGAACATTTTATTCAGACTCAATATCAATGTATGAATGATAAAATGATGTCTACACTTCAAAATATGTTTTCACAAGAATCGGTATTTTATCAAAATAATATGGAGTTGAAGAATTTTTTAGAAAAACAAAAAAATTCTACAAAGAAAGGAAAAGAAAGTGAAAATAAACTAGAAATTTGTTTAAATGATACATTTCCAAATGGTTCAGTTGTAGATAAAAGTGGAGAAAGTAAAGCGTGTGATTACTTACTTCAACGTAATGAAAAATGTGATATTTTATTTGAAAATAAAGATTATAAAACAAATGTACCTAATGAAGAAATTAAAAAATTTATACGAGATATTGAATACCAAGATAAACATGGAATTATGATTTCACAACATAGTGGAATCCAAAATAAAGATGATTTTCAAATAGATATTCATATGAATCATATTGTTGTATATATTCATTATGGACATTATGATAATAATAAAATAAAAACAGCGGTTCATATTATAGATCATTTAGATATTGTATTAAAAAAACACCAAAATTTAACAAATTCTGCACCAGTTTCTATGGAACAATTAAGTGGAATTAATAAAGAATATTTACATTTTATTGGTCAAAAAAAACAATTAATTGAAACTTATAAAAAACAACACAAGGATCATTTAAAACAATTGGAAGATTTTGAAATGCCTCAATTGACTATTTTACTAAATAGTGTATTTACAAATGTAGAACAATTGTCTTTTAAATGCACTATTTGTAATAATTTTAATGCAAAAAATAAGCGAGCATTAATTACCCATCAAAATAAATGTAAAAAACAAGTGGTCCATTTAAATCAAGATTCTTGAGGATAAAATATTTTTTCTAAATCTTTATAAGAGGTATTTGTTATATAAATATTTTTTTTAGGATAATTTAATTTTTTAATCATATGAGTGGCAACCAATGAAGCGCGACGACCACTTTTACAATAAATTAATGTTGTTTTTTTTGGATTTATTTTTTTTTCTACAAATAAAGCATCTCCTTTACTTTTCATTACATCTTTATAATCAATATGAATACTATTTGTTAAATGTCCTTTTTTATATTCTTCACTTGATCGAACATCTATAATTTGTTCAAAAATTTCTTTTCTTTCTGAAATTTCACTTTCTGAAAGATATTGATGATTATGTAATTGTTTTCTTCTTAAATCGTCTTGTATTTTATGTAGTCGTGGAATATTGAAATATCCGACCATTGTAAATATTGTAAATAGAATAAGTTTAATTTTATTATCCCATAGTAAATTTAAAACAGTTTGATTATATACTTCTATATTTTGATTTATTGTGTGTGTATTTTCCATATTTTATTGTATTGTATATATAAATACATTTTATGGATCCATATAAAACTCGTGATGTTTATTTTGATTTTAGACATTCTCAATTTCAAAAATCATTATCTTTAAAACATCGTAACATAAAAGACAAGCGAATTATTTTATTTATGAAACATTTATATTTAAAACAAATTGTAAATTTATTTCAAATTTCTATTATATTTGCCTCAACTATTATTACTTTTTTTGAATCTATGAAACCTCATATATTTCAACACAATCCAGATAAGAAAACACAAATTATATCTATTTGTTTATCCACATATATTGCAATTTCTACAGCAATTTTTAAATTTATTAAAATAGATGATCGTAAAGAAGAAATTTATAAAATGCTGCAACATTTTAATGACGTTGAAACAATGCTTAATCGTAAAATAAAAGAATTAGGATTAATTCAAAGTCATTTTGATGATGAAATGTTATTTTATAATAAAAATCATATAGAAAACGAAGATTCACAAGATGAAAATAAAAATCATATTATTGAAGATGATGAAGAACTTGTGAAAAAAAAAGAAATTTTACAAAAATATTATACATTATTTGAAGATGAAATTTTAAATTATGATCGTGATGAAATAGAACAAAAAATATTAGATGCTAAAAAAGATTTTCATACCATGTTTTCGTATAATGAAATTATTTATTATAAGGGAAAAATTGTAGAATCCATGTTATTGGAAAAAGTTCACATTGGGAATCGTTCTATTCTTGAGGCACCCATGGAAGAATATAAAAATCATTTTAAAATGATTGAAAAATATAATAATGATAAAAAACTTACAACAATTTCTGGTGAAATTTATTCATTAGAACAAGATATTAATAGATTAAAACAATCCTCAAATCAAATTTATAATGAAGATGAATTTTTATATGGAAATAGTTGGTTTAATAATTTATGTTTATATTTTTCTCTTTCATGTCATTTTTGTTTAGTGATGAACTTATATTTAAGTTTAGCAATCAAACGTTCTAAGTTTAGATCTTTAAAAAGACATTTTGACACTGAAAATCAACCAAAAGAAGAAGTATTAGAATTTAAATGTTGTCGTTTTCGTGCATTTGATCAGTTTGTTAATTATTGGAAATGTCAATCGTATTGTTGTTGTGCCAATGATCAAGTAGATATATCAAATAATACAATATACTATTGTTGTGATTGTTAATATTTTATAATATATATATATATATGAAGCGCAGTATTCGTAAAAGACAAAATACATCAAGAAAAATTAGAAAAACAAAAAATAGAGTTAGCAAATTGAAAAAAACTAGAAATAGGAAATTTAGAAAAACTAGAACTAGGAAATCTATAACTAGAAAATTCAGAAAAACCAGAACTAGGAAATTTAGAAAAACTAGAAGAAAAAATCAAAAAGGAGGATCAGGAGAAAAAGGAGGAAATAACCCGACGAACAGTGGTACATTTAAAGAATTACAAAAATTACAAGATGATGTCAAGATTATAAGAGATAAAGTTGAAAAAGTGATTAAAAAAATAGAAGGAGCAGGATCAGGAGAAGGAGCAGGAGAAGGAGCAGGAGCAGGAGCAGGAGCAGGAGCAGGAGCAGGAGCAGGATCAGGAGAAGGAGCAGGAGCAGGAGCAGGAGCAGGAGCAGGAGCAGGAGCAGGAGGAGTACAAGGAGAAGAAGTAGTACAAGCAGAAGTAGTAGGAGAAGAAGAAGAAGGAATACAACGAGGAAAAGTACTAGGACTTGCTAGCAAAGAAAATGAGCAGAACCTAGAAGAAGGACAAGTACTAGGAAATGGTACCACATCATCGCAAGAACAAGTAGTGGAAGCGGATGCACAAGTAGTGGAAGCGGATGCACAAGTAATACAACAAGGAGAAGTAGAGAGAGAAGCTACCAAGGAAAATCAGAACACCCTACCGCAAGCACAAGTAGCACAAGTAGCACAAGTAGCACAAGCAGAAACACAAGGAGTATAACCTAAATCTAAAGAGTAATGATAAAAATTCAAAAAATATAAAATTATTTTAATTTAAATAATTCTATATATAAATACTTTATTCTATTTATATATAGAAAATATGGGAGATGTTCCATATGACAGTCTAAATACAGTTGATACATCCTATGCAAATTTATTAAATACTCCAGATAATCATGTTTATTGGATAGATATTTGTAGTTCAAATAATGATGGTAATAATGAAGGATATGATTTATCTGGTTATGTTTTTGAATTTTTTACATTAGATACATCTACACAATTAATTGTAAATCCTAGTTTTGATACAATCATTCAACAAGTATCTGGATTAGAAGATTGTTCAGCAGTTGCCACTTTAGATGTATCATTATCAAAGTTTCAACATCTTTTTTCATTCAAATCCGATTCAAACGATATAAATGATCTTTCTACAAGTGACTTAGAATTTACAATTAATAATTTATCTTGTTTTGATGATATATGTTTTTCAAAAGCAATTGTACAAGCAGGAAATATTAATTTTCATAATGGTTTTGATCAATCTATTGGAAGTGATTATGTAAGAAATCTTGCAAAACAAATTACAGGTGGATTAAGCGCATCAGATATATTTAGTAATGAAGTAGAATTAATATCTGGTGTTGAAGATATGGACATAAGTTTAGATAGTAGTTTAAACGAAAAAATAGCAGAAGCATCAACAGGAACTTATCTTACAACTGATACCTTTGATGGTTCTACTTATAAAGATCTTTATAAAGCAGCACACGCATTACTTATTATTAATCTAAATTCAAATAATAGTAGTGAATACTATCAACGTACTATTGATTTATTTACAGATATTTGTAATACAGCGTATGAATTACAAACAACAAATGAAGATCAACCTAGTTTACAAGAAATTGAAGTATCTTTAAATTTTCATCATAATGATAAAATTGCAGTAAGAGTAGAATATCAACAAAGTGATACAACTGGTGGATTAGATCAAACAAATTTTGGAATTACAATAGAACCAAGAAGTTATAAAGTAATATTAAATTTAGTAGATGAATCAATTTAATTACACTAATATATATATATATGTCATTTGTGGGTTCAAATCTAACATATGGACTACATGGAGAAGGATTAACTGGAACTGGTGGTTATGGTAATGTAATTAATGACTACTTTCGTTTAAAAATTTTATTTGATGAAATTGTTGAACAATTACAACCACCAAAAAAAGAATATGTAAATGCTAATTTTGATAATTTTGTAAATAACTATCCAGATACTTTTTATAATGTACTTTCTGTAAAATTAAATAATGATAGTACATTTTTTTATGACAATGATAATGCACTTAGAGAAAATTATGAATACGATGAAGATCTTGTAACAAATTGGCGTGCATGTGCTGGTCGTATGATTAATGTATTAAAACAAGCAGTTTCAGAATATTATAAAATTCAAACATTAGAAAATGATAATATTGAACTACAATCATGTAAAGAAATATTAGAAAATCGTGAAAAATTAATTGCATATGTTGAAAAAATTCAAACAACTAGTTATTTATTTTCAGCGCAAGCAACGTATTCAAGTGATTTAGAAATTAAATTATGGTATAAAGTATATTTAGAAAGACATGGTCCTCCTGGAGATGGAGTATTTGATTCAACCTTGTTAGCAGAAATTATACAAGAGTTATATGATACAAACCAAATACCTGAAATGGTATATATTTATTAAAACTCAATTTGAGGTTCAAATGTAATTGAATAATAATATTTTATAAAATCTTCCCAAAATAAAAATTCCTTTTTATTTCCATTTTTATGAATAAAAATATAATTTTTAAAAAAAAATTGAATATCTCCTCTATGAAGACGAGATAGAATACTATTTGGATTTTCTTCTTTTTCTTCTTTATCAAAAGAAGTTCCTTCTATTCCAATAAATTCCAACCGTTGAGTTGTGTATTTTAAAAAAATACTATCTGGATCATGTCCGGATACAATTAATGCATTTGATTTTATAAATGCGTTTTCTAATTTAAAATAATGGTCTGGTACACATGTATTTACGTGATAAATAATATTTTGACCATTATTTGAATATTTTCGTACATCATATTTTTCTATTTTAGTTAATAAAAATCCAATGTCTTCATAAGATTTATCTAATTCTGGTATAAAATTAGGACGAGAAAACGCATCATATCCATAATTTGTTATTCTTCCACTTTTTAATATACCAAACTCACTTTCAGGTTGACTATCAATACACTCAAATGTGTCAATCCATTTACAATGTATAAATGGAACTGTATCTTTTCCGGCACCAATATATAAAGCGTGTGTTCGCATAAATATAAATAGTAATAACTATTTATATTTATTTACAAATTTCAATACTTAGTTTTTCTATAAATTGTTCTGTTGTTAATCCATCATATCCACATATATCTCTTGTTCCATAACCATTTTTAAATAATTTATGTGTATTTACTCTTAACTTTGAATTAAATTGTTGTATATCAGTTGACGTCCCTTGTAGTTGTTCTGCATAATTCATTGCACCAATTAACGCTTCCATTAATCCAAGTATATTTAAAGAAGTTTCTTCTCCTTTTATGTGTTTTTCCCATAAATCTGTAACTGTTCCGTGACTCGCTTCAAATTGTTTTAAAATTGTTCCATTTGAAGATTTTCCTACTAAGTTTGATGTAATTAATCCTGGAGATTTATGAATTTGCGCCATTTCATCGGTTAACATATCTGCATCATAATTGTGAGCAACCATACCAAATCCACCTTTTTTCCATTGTATTAATTTCATTGTTGCGGCATCAGAAATAATATGTTGTAATTCATAACCTGATTTTAAAATATTTTTCTCAATATATTTTTCCTTGTAATAACTATCAAAAATATCTTTCATTATTTGCCAAAATGGTTCTTGCCATTTAAATACTGTTTTTTTTGTAATTACATATGGAATTAAATTTGCATCCAAACATCTTGAAAAAAAGTGATGCGCTAAATCTTCTACATTGTCTAATGGATTATCATAAGTAACAATCGCATTTATATTATTTGTAATATTTCTTTCATCAATCACAGTAGGAATATGTTGATTTTCTTTCCAAAAAAGAGTTTTTATTCTTCCTGGACCAACAATTCTCCATCCTGCATTATATTCTCCACCAATTGCATGTCTTTCAAAAAAAATTGGATTTTCATATCCTAATGAAATATCTTTAATATGAATCGTATCTCTACTAATTGTAAATCCATTCCACGCATTTCGCATTATTCCATTTGGAGATTTTAATATCATATTGAGACCATATTTTTCTTTTTGTTCTATTGTTGGTGTAACAGTAGGTTCTTTAAAAATAGAACATAGTTCATTTCCAGATATTATTGCGTTTTTAAGAACTAAATCTTTTGTATTATCTCTATTTTTACATGATAAATCAAAATATTTCCAATTACTTGTATCAATATGGGGATATATACATTTATCTAAAAATAGTTGCATTGCGTAACGGGTCATTTCTTCTCCTTGAATATATACAATTGGAGGACAATGTATTTGTGTTTTCTTCATATATAAATATTATATATATGAATTTAAATGAAATAATTAAAAATGTATAAAAAAATTAAATATAATATATATATGTTTTATTTTTTGAGTTCCTTTATCCAATATGCATTATATTTATCACAAGCAACATATTGTGAAACTAGTCAAAATTGGACGTGTAAAACATGTGATCATAATTTACAATTATTAGAAACCATTGAAAATTATGGTGAAAAAGCGTTGATCAATAAAAAAGACAATACTTTATTTGTGTCTTTTCGTGGTTCTACTAATATTCAAAATTGGTTAGATAATGTACAATTTACGGAAACATGTCCTTATATAAATCCAAATATTTGTGTTGAAACTGGATTTTACAAGGTATATGATGCAATGAAACCATATATTTTTGATTCACTACAAAAATATGAAAATATGTATCCAATTCAAAATATTGTATTCACAGGCCATTCACTTGGTGCAGCAGTAGCAACATTAATGGTCTATAATTACAGTGGTAATTGTGAAAAAGAATTAATTACATTTGGTTCTCCGCGAATAGGAAATGATGAATTTGTAAAGGATTTTGTTTTTAATAAAAAGACAAAATCATCTAGAATTACTCATTATTATGATATTGTACCTCATATACCACAAATGTTTTTAAATTATATACATATTCCCCATGAAATTTGGTATAATGAAGAAAATACTATTTATAATGATTGCAATGATTCATATAATGAAGAAGATTCATTATGTTCTAACTCATGTGGTCCACTTCATTGTACAAGCATAGACGATCATTTACATTATTTAAATATAACAATGGGAACAAATGGAGATTGTTAAGTTAATATAAAATAACCCGCAAAACAAGATAATACAATACCAAATGCTTTACGATAAGTTACTTTCTCATTAAATAAAAGATACAATAATAAGGTTGTCAATGGTAAATAAATACATATTGCAAATCCATCAATTACTCCCATATTGATAATACTTTGTGTTCCTAATTGTAAAAAATAGTTTTGAAAAAAAATAACTAATCCAATCATAAAAATAATTCCATATTTTATATTTGCTTGGGGTATCATAATTTCTTGTGGTTTATATAAAATACACAACAGCGCTGCAATACAAATCACGTTAATAAAAATTGTAATCGGTTTTATTTTAAACTTATTCATTAAATATTGTGAAAATAATATATATAACGTATATATCGACGCTAAACAAAAACTAATTAAATACCACTCCATTATATTAATTTTATATTTTAATTAACCAACTAACGCCTTTAATGTTTTTGAATGTAAAATTTTGGAATATTGATGCGATGGAGCACGAACATTATATATAATTGATTTTTGCATATTTTGTAAAATTTCACTTTTATCGTGTGGTAATCCCCAACGAAATAAAGAAGTTCCTATTTTTCTAACAAAATATAAATATTTTAATTGTGTAATATATGGATTGTTTTCAAAATATGGATATTTTACATTATTTAATAATGCATTGATAAAATAATTCATAAATCCAAATATACAATCACGTTTCTCTTTTTTGGTCATATTATAAAAATCTTCTTTCATATCATTTACATCCTCTATTGTACCAAATATTGAATTTATTTTACTTGGTACAATATATATTTTAGATTTTGTAAATGCTATTTCTTTTTTATGTTTTTCTCTATTAATATGGCAAGAAAAATGCTGTGATTCTTTTGCACAAGACGAAATAATTAAACATTCGTATTGCGTTAATCCATTACAAATTATATTAAATATTTCAGTTGGAATAGTTTGCATTTATGTTAATTTCTATATAATTATGTTTGTAAATCAATTTTATCTAAAATATCTTTTGCTAATTGCTGTCTAGGTATAGATGGCAAAATTGTTTTACCATACGATAATGCTTTTGGTCTTAATATTGTTTTTTTTAGTTCAGGATATTTTGTTTTAAATATATCAAGATCTAATATATTTTCTTGATTGTTTTTAGAACGATATACATCTTTTAAATACCATTTATTCATAACATTTATACCTAGTTCATTTTCATTTAAACTATCTCCAACTCCGTATGCACTAATTAAGATTAAATGTTTACATGATTTAGGTAAATCAGCAAGTATTTTTACTAATAAACGGTCAGAATAATCTTCTTTAAAAGGTTTGGCACTTGTTGTAAAAACAATATTTTCATATTCATAATCTTTTAAAGATTTCCAATAATTGTCTTTTTTAACATTTGGATTATTAAATATTGGTTGTGAATTTATTTCTTCAAATGAATTTTCTCTACATGGAATTGTTAATGGTTTAGATGTTCCACTTAATGCTAATACAGACATGTTGCGTTCTACTGTACTTTGATATACTAGTTCTTTACCTAATCCGCTTGTTGAACCAATTACACATAAGTTGTAGGCGCGTGTTAAAGTTCCGTATAAAAAAAGAAATAAGATTTTCATTATAGTTTGTTTAAATATTTAAATCTAAATATTTAAACTTGTAATATTACAAAGATATGGAAAAAGACTATACTAAAATATCATATTATCAAGTATATGATAAAGTATCAAATATAATTAATGGTTATGTATCACCAAATCAAAAAGATATATTTGAATATTGTAGTACCACACCAAATAATGATAATGAATTAACTAAATTTAAACAATTGTTAGAAAATGCGAATATTTCAAATAAAGAAAAGATAAAACTTTATTTATGCGCTCAAATTTCTCTTTCTGATGAGGATGTAATGAAACAATTTGATATTATAAAAGATTGGATAAAAAAGTTGATTCCTAATTCAGACGATCCTATTTTAAAGAATTTATGGGAAGAATACAATAAAAATATAAAAGACAAGTATCAAACTATAAAAAATAATGACTTAATTTATATTATACAAAATTGTATTCTTTAAAGTAATTCTCCTAAATTACACCATTTAGGTAGTTCAATAATATTTTCTTTATTTTTTATTTTTTCATGAATATCTTTATTTAAAATGGAATCTTTATTTACTATTGCCATAATTACATGTTTATTAAACCAAGAATCCGACATTTTAATATATCCATAATTTTCATCATAAGATGTTTCATCTAGTTTTGAACCATGAGAATTTTCAACAATCCAATAAGATGGTTTTTGTTTTGAATCTTTAAAATAAAATCCATGAAACAACATTGCATGATTTACATTTGTTTGATAATATGGTATTGCATTTTCTTTTTTTAAAAACATATTTTTTTTATTAAACTCAAATTCATGATAATTATATACGCTGTTATTTAATAATGATTCTTGTTCATAATGAAATAAATTTACATCACTTCCAAACCAAACAGGAAATTTTCGCAATAATTGATTGATAATTGTCTTTTTTAATGTAGATAAAGATGTATTAAAATATAATACTTTTTCACCATGTTTCATATTATTGAGATCACTAATTGTATAATATTGATTCACTTTTAAATGTGGTACGTGCAACAAAACAATTTTATTATTTAGTTTATTTCCAGGTAAAATAGAAATACACTTTTCAAAAAATATCTTTGGACTGTATTTTGGTTTTCCTTTTATAAGTTGTACTTTTTTTGGAGGAGTACCTAATGCCTTTTTCAAAAATTCGTATATTTTTTTCATTTGTTTTTGAATTATTTTTTCATGCTCTTTTTTTGGACTACTTCGTATTTCTTTTGATGTTGTTGTCAATACATTAAATAAAATATTATTTAATTGGTCTGTACTTACAGTATGAAATGATTCTTTCATATCTTTATATGGAACAATTCCGTATTTTTGAATCAAATTATAAAGCATATTCCATGTACCACCATCACTTACTGAACCACCTGAATCGCTCATAATTGAACGAAATAATAAATGATTATTAATATCATCTAATGATACATTTGAATAATCTGATACTCTTTCTAAAAAGTATTTACATTTTTCATATTTATCCCAAAATAATAAATAAGATGTGCTGAATGAATATGTTTCATGTAATTTGTAATGAACTATAACACTTAAGCGAAGTATATTTAAATATGCAAATAACCAACATCTTCCACTATAATGTTGATTACTCGCTGGTAAATGTATTTTTAATTCATCTTTAATATCATATTTTTTTAATTTTTTAATAATATTTACTGTTTTTTTTACCTTTGATTCGGAAAGTACAAAACTATTTATATTACCATTTTTCCATTTTTTTATTGTTTTTCTTTTTTTTGATTTATGGTTTGGTTTTATTTTTTTTGTTTTCATTCTTGTATTATAACTATATAATTATTGAAGTTTTCAAAATGAATATTTCAATAATCTAATTTTTTCTACGTGTTTTCCTTTTTTTCTTTGCTTTTAAAATTGTTTTATTTATTTTTTTCGCAGCATTTTCTGTTTTTCTTTTTACTACATTTGCATATTTAGATGTTTTATTTTTTAATTGTTTTGTTAGTTTAACTACCTTTTTTATTGTTTTTTTTGGAAATGTTTTTTTTAAATTTTTAATAAATGTATTTGTAAGTTGTTTCTTTTGTACCATTATATAATAGTATTATATTTTAATCTTCCTTTGTTGGTTCCTTAATTTCTTCGGATGATTGATTTTTTAAAAATGTTTCATTAAAATCTTCAAAATAATATGAGATATGTTTCAAATTAAATTGAAGAAACGCATACAATACTTGTAATACTACAATTCCATTTTTTTTTATATTTTCAAGTTGTAGGGACTGGTTCATAAATGTATTCTAATATACATGTTATTAATTCTTTAATTAATTTTTTTTTTATTAATGTTTGTTTGCCATAATATGTTGTTTTTAATGTTTTAAACCATTCTTCATATGCTCTATTTTCTTGAAGAACACACATAATATTCTTACCTGGTTGCCAATTTTTAATAACATTATTACAACAACAAATACATGTATGATTTGTAGATGAATTAAATTCTGACAAATTTTTTAAATAAAATTCACTTAACCATTTATATAAATGTTGATATTGCATTCTTTTTGATGTTTTTTTATTTTGAATCATTAGTTGTGGTGGGTGAAAAGGATATCCATGTGGTAAAGTAATATTTATAATTCTATTTTTATCGTCATAAATATAAAAACTTGTTATTCTATCTTTATTTTTATCAGTTTTAATAGATAACTCCACGTGATACATTCCCATTAATTTATCAATTTCTCTTTCAATGCGTCTACTCATTCTATTATTTCCAAATATACTATTTGATTGAAGATAATACGAATCATAATGAAAATTAGACATGTATATTTTACGTAATTTATCTTTAATACTTACTTAAACATATTATTTAATTGCTGACTAACCAATACAAATGTAGTACATTTTGGCATATGTTTTATACATTTTGCGCCTATATATGTACAAGTTGAACGTAATCCTCCTAAATAGTCTTCAACTGTATCTTTTAAAGTACCTTTATACGGTATATAAACTACTTTACCTTCACTTGAACGATAGTTGTCTTTTTTTCCATAAAACTTTTCCATTGCATGAGTAGAACTCATACCATAAAACAATTTAAATTTTTTATTTGTTCCATTTTGGTTCGTTTCAACTATTTCACCAGGATTTTCATCATGTCCTGCAAATATTCCACCCATCATAACAAAATCAGCGCCTCCACCAAACGCTTTGCTTAAATCACCAGGACTTGTAATACCACCATCGCCAATAATATATTTTCCAACTCCATGCGCTGCATCACCACAATCCATAATACAAGATAATTGGGGCATTCCTACTCCAGTTTTTAAACGAGTTGTGCATGCGCTCCCTGGTCCAATTCCACATTTAATTATATCAACGTCTCCTTCTAAACATAATGTACTGACCATATCTGGAGTTGCAACATTTCCCGCAACAATAATTTTGTCTGGATATGCATCACGTACTTTTTTACAAAAAACAAGAAAATTTGGAATATAACCATTTGCAATATCAATACATATCCATTTAACTGAAATGATGCTACATATTTTTTGCAATTTTTCATAATCATAATCACTAATTCCAGTTGAAACCATAAAATAATCTGGATTCATTGGAGTTCCATTTTTATTACATTTTTCAAAATAATTTTTATAATCTTCACAACTGTAGAATTTATGAAAAGCAGTAATTATTTTGTATTTACTTAAAACATCATATACTTCAAATGTCCCAGTGGAACTCATATTTGCACAAATAATAGGAATTCCTTTCCATGTTGTACCATTTTTAAAGACAAACTGTCGCTCTAATTCAACTTCACTACGAGAGTTTAAATTAGAACGTTTTGGGGTAATCAATACTTGATTAAAATCTAATTTTTGTTGAAAATCTATACGAGGCATATTTATAAAAAGATATAATCTTTTTATAATGTTTTTATATATAAATGAATTTAACTCTTTATCATAGTTTTTATATTACTTACGCTTTTTTAGTTACAACTGGTACAATTACTTTTATTGAATCCTTGCGAACACAAATAGAACCAATGCGTCATATTTTAAATTTAGAAACATGTATTAGTATTGTTGCAGCATTTTTTTATGGAAATTTTATTAATACTTTAAAAGAAAAAAAAGATCATATAGACGATGAAACCCTTCAAAATGAAATTAATGATAATCGTTACGTTGATTGGAGTATTACAACACCAATTATGCTTGTTGTTTTAGTTTTAGGATTTCGATACAATGCTGGATTAAAAAGTATTAAATTTAATGATATTTTACTTATTTTGTTTTTAAATTATGGAATGCTTGGTAGTGGATATTTAGGAGAAAAAAATGTTATTCAAAAACCGATTGCAAATATCATAGGTTTTCTTTTTTTTGCATTTCTTTATGGATTTTTATATAATACTTATTTGTTGAAAACAAAAGGAGGTAATAATCCATCTAATCAGCTTCTTTACTTTTCATTCCTTATTTTATGGGCGCTTTATGGTGTATTTTATTTAATGAAAGAAAATGTAAAAAATGCAGGATATAATATTTTAGATTTATTTTCAAAATGCTTTGTAGGTATTTATTTTTGGACATATAGTTCAAAAATTTTTGGTTAAATTAATATATATAAATGTCTTTACGTTATTTATCATTTTTTTCAAAAAAATCAGCATATTCAAGTATATTTATATTTGATATACCAAATTTTGAAGGAAATTTTAATTCAAATCATCCATTAATTGAAAATATTTTTTTAGAATTAGGAATTTATTTAAGAAATTATGAAGAAATGAATGAATTATAATGTTTAAATACAATATAATGGAAGTAGATAAATTATTATTAAAAATCTGTTATCTTCTTGTACTTTTAACTATTTTTTATATGATTCTATCATCAAATAAACAAATCTCTAAAATAAATTGTATTATTATTTCCTTTTTATTTTCTATTTTAGGTATTTATTTTACATTTAATTATTTATACAATCATTTAACTCGTTTTATAACAAAAGAAGTTGATGAAGAAGAAAAAGAAGAAGAAGAAGAAGAAGAAGAAGAACACGAAGAGCAAACACATTCGCATAAAAAAGAAAAAGATTTTATCTTTGATACAACACAATACGTTCAAACAAATTAAACAAATTAAATTAAGTTTATAATTAAATTTAATTTAAATTTACTTTTTTTTATAAAATTATTATCTTTATAGATATTATAAACAATGGCGAATACAGCGACATATGATGTTTCAAATCTTTTGGTTACACCGGGTCACGATTCACTTACGGTAACATGGACAGGATTTTTCAATAACTCCGGAGGAGAGAATATTTGTGGAGATTTTAATGCATTTACTGACACGTTAAACGAAAATCCCATGCCATGGTTGGAGGGTAAGTCGGCGGCGGTGGGCGGTGTAGATAATGGAACAGGATTATCGGGTCCTGAATTAACAGGGTTTGGTGAAAAGGGAGGGGCAAATGATTTAAGTTCTAATAGTAGTGAAAAAATTGTAGTTAGTGTTATGAATTCAAATACTGGTGTATTTTCACTCACAAATAAAGTAATTCATGATCATACTGATGTAAGTAATACAAATGAATATACAATAGAAGGTCTTACTGCTGGTGAGACTTATAGCGTAATGTTAAAAGCATATAAAACAGATACTTCAGGAACAATTCGTATGTATGAAAAAGGTGGCGATGAACCATCTGGTGTTCCATTTACAAATCCAGATGTAATAGTACCTAAAATACGGTCATTAGCTTCAGATACATTTGAAGTAAGATTGCCCGGAACAAAAGATGATTATTTTAAATCTGGTCTTCCTGAAACTGGATATAGTGCGCTAAATTATATATCAGTTGTTATAATTGAAGAAGCTTCTTCGAATATTGAGATTTCTACAAATGTTGCACCTTTAAATAGCGTCCTAAATAATGATCCCCTTTGGAATGAACAACTTGCATGGGTGTTTGATGGAAGAAATCGTGATAAGAAAGTCACAGTAAGATTAGATTATGAAAATGACACAGGAGCAATTGTTTCTACAGATCCATTTACACTTGAAATGAAACCATGCTCTGATGTAAGTAATGTGAATGTAGATTTAACAGACTTTATGGAAGTATCCTTAAACTGGGTAGACGACGAGGTTGCAAGAACAAATATGGGTAGTAAACCATATACTACAAAACTTGAATTCAAAGCATCCACCTCTTTTGCTACAACGCATAATGAATTTCTATCATTGCCTGTGATCTCTACAAAACATTACTTACCAACAGATGAAGAAACAGTTCATAAATTTAATTTATTAGATATGGGAGTATCAGTAAATGATAGATTATTACAAATTGGAAGTTATCATGTTGTTCTTGAAAATGGTGTGTATGAAAATGGTCCTATATCATACAGATATATTGTATTGTTACCAAAATCTGGAATATCTCCATGGGCAACTTTACCAGACCCAGCAAAACATTTCAAATTGCTACGTTCGCATGAACAATTTACTATTTCTGATGAAAATTCGAACCCTGAAGTAGAGTGGTATGAAGAGTTAAGTGCTGCGTACTATGATGGAGAATTATCTAATAACATTGGACATGGTGATCCAAATGTCATATATGATAGTGAAATGAATGTATATGGTGGAGATATACTTTTTGAATTAAATGAAATTTCCTATACATACGACTGGTCAGGTGAATTACTTCTTCCAAAAACATTTGATACAACCCGTTTTGATTTGAATGCCGACAATGAACTACATGTTCCTGCAGAGTTCGAACTTATTCCCGGTGATACAATCGGCGACGCGATCACGGACACGACAAGACAGATGGCAAACGCGAACGTGGCTTATGGAGAGACCAACGCCGACTGTTGTGATAATGTTGTAATAAATGTGTGGAAAAGAACACTACTTGATACCAATTATACTTATAAATATAAAGCATATCAAGTCAAAGATCGTGAGTTTGCAAATGAACTTTCACTAAACATTAGCGCAGGCGGAACAGTAAATGAAACCACACTATCTCTTGCCTGGTCAGGTGCAACTAAACCAGTAACAACAAGTTCAGGTCTTCCTTATTATTTTGTCGGTGTTGATGTATGTGGTACTTCGGAAACTCAAATTCTTGAAGCGGAACAAGAGGCGATGTTGGATGGTTCATTTGAAGCAGTAAATGGTTTTGAAGTATCTGATAAAAATACTCTTTTACACACAACTACAAGAATAATAGCCGATAACTCCTTTTCCTTAGTAAGAATTCGTCCATATTATACAATTGTAAATAGTGATAATACAACAGATGAATTGAGTGGTAACGATGAAAATCTTTTTTTCATGGGTTATGAATTCCCAGTAATTAGTGAAATTAATATTGGTAATCTTTCTGGTGGATTCGCCGACCCAAAGTACAAAGAAGCTCAAGGTTCTTATTATCCTTTTAACACTGAAGACCAAATAGGTACATTAGTAACTGATAGCACCGCTGGTGCTAACCTTGCTGTTTCTGGTGAATATATTGTACAAATTCGAACTTCTGGGGGAGCTGGTTACAGAACACAAGAATCTGCCGGTAGTTCTTCTAGCAACAAACATCTTGGAGGCGGGGCCAGCGATGTATCCGTCAATTTCCTTGTAACAGTTCAAGATATGAGTGATCTAGATATGTCTTTCGAATTTGATACAAGTTTTGGTGACTCTTCATATGTTGCTGTCCCACAACAACATGATCCTGAGCGAGCGGGTGGAGGTGGCCTTTGGGGAACTAGTGGTGAATATTACTTATCAATACCAGTGACTATGGATGAGACCGAAGGTAATGCCCATGATGAAGTAAATGAAGATACAAGTGGAGTTCTTGAAGGCAAAAAATTCAAAGTCACTCTAGAACCATACATAAATATATTATCAAACGTTACTGAAAATATTAGTGGTACCCCAATAGTTGAATATTTATATACAAGACCATCTACTGAAAGCACATTAACTGTTACTACACTTGTTGAAGATGATGCTAGTGGTAATCCAACTCATGTAACATCTACTAAAATAATAGATTTAAATGCTATTGAACCTAGTGGTGATTTTATAAGTAAGGTTGAACTTTTCAGAGATAACAATTCTGAACCATTTAAAACATTAAACCCAGTTGTAACAAGAGATGAAGATACGGGCAAGTTAGAATTTAATGAAGACGCTGAAAGTATATTTGGTACTGAAAAAAAGACTGAAGATAATACTGCTGAACCAGAAGGAGCCCACTATTATACAGTAAAAGCACATTACGAGCATGGTTGGGAACCACTTGAAGTGACAACAACTGGTAAACATCTAATATATAGAGACCTAAAATTAAAAGACCATGGTTTTGAATATATGTTCATTACACAACTTACTGAAGTATCTGATAATGGAATAACTTATGACCAAAGTGCTGTTGATATTTCTTTGATTTTCAAACCATTTACATCAGATAATTCCATGTATAAACATTATGTAACTATGGATCATACGGCAAAAGATGGACTTTTGAGTGTGAATGCTAGTGCCATGAAATATTACTATATTAATTCAGTTGGTTCGGCGGTTGAATTAGGAAATGTCACCGCCGATGTTACCACAGTTGCAAATTTCACTACAATCCCTACAGGAATTATGATGTCTTCTGCAGATCTTTCAGATGTAAAACTTCTAGATCTCAGTTATTCAGTTATTGTTGATAAAAACATTGCTGGTACTAGAATACTTAAGGATGTAAGACAGGATGATGTTAGTGGAAAAGATTATTTAATTCATAATTATGTAAATAATAAGGTAACAAATGTAGTACTTGAAGCAGTACATACTGACCATGACGCTGTCCCAGATCAAACTTTACTTGCGTTTGAACGTCCTCATGCATATCGTGATGAACTTATGACAGATTTTGGAGAACTTGATACTTTTGAATTAGTTATTGATGGTGTTACTACTGATATATCTATTGAAGAAGGAGGACAACTTATTCCAAATTCTCAAAATCCAATAGAATTAAGGTCTAAATTTGATTTTACTGATGCGTGTGGGGAAGAAAGGATTACATCGGAAAAACTACACGGAGAACATGGTTTAGATTTAATAGTAAATCGTCCAAGTAATAATACTGTTACATTTTCTTCACCAAATGATGTTAACGCTTATCCATCTGCATCAAATATGTCAATTGTTGACTTCGGTGATTGTTCTGGATATCTCAAATTTACAGCAACGTCTAGTGCTGTTGGTGCAATTCTATTTAGAACACATGGTGAATATGGTAATGAAGATGAAATCTGTGGATGGCATAGTGCGGAATTACTTGATACATCTGCTACTGGTGAATATCTTGGATGGACTGGTGTTACTGGTACTGGTATAACGACAGTTGGTAGTGAGAATAGTGTACTTGGAAGTTGGAGTATCCCAACTAGTAATGCAGCGAACAATGCACCTATTGGATATATTGACTTCAGTTTTGATAATGTAGATGGTTATGAATACAAGTTTGGTATTCCTATGGATGACTGCTCTTACGGTGATAAATTCGGAACAAGACTTGTATATTCAAATGATGGCGCTACAGCAGTATCAAATCTAAGGATGGTACCATTTAATTCCGAGGTTGCCCCTGCAAATCCGGGACTCACTGATCTGGAGATTACTGGTATAACTACAACAACATCGCCAAATCAAGTAACATTTGAAA
>MDTG01133176.1_pt1 | contig 36073 bp, 36 predicted proteins | sample 811421 | NCBI WGS metagenome assembly MDTG01 (sample SAMN05326645, study PRJNA326480) | marine metagenome | isolation source: seawater | place: Pacific Ocean: South East | collected 2011
AGGGTGTCGTAAATAAGCTTCAACATATGGCTCATTATATCCTAATTTATCTCTCCAAACTAAAGTGTCAGGCAGGCATTTCTTATAAACTTCAGGGTAACTTTGGCTATATATTCTTTTAATCCAATGTAAGTATTCTAGATAGTCTACATTTCTAACTTCTGTCTCATCTAGATAAAATGAAGATACAGTTACTGTTTTTGGAACATTGTTCCAGGCTGAAAAAACATCTTGATCTGTCCTTCCCATTGTAAAAGATCCTCCCTCAACAAATAAAAGGCCAGGCCCTGTTTTTTGTTCTTCATAATTTAATTTAACTTCAAATCCGCCATTTGTTTTAGTATTATATTCCCATCCTGTTGTACTAGAAATATTATGTCTTTTTGAGCATGCATATAATACAAGAATGTTTAATATTGTTAACTTAACAAGATTTTTCATTATACAAATATACAAAACACTAATAATAATTTATATATTTGTTAATCATTAAGTTATATAAACTATATGAAATCCATCAATAGCACAATTATTTTTTTCCTAATATTATCAGTGGTTATTTTCTCATGTAAGAAAGAGGAAGAGATTGTTTTACCATCTAATTGTACATTAGAAGTTAATTCAAGTCATATAACCAATAATACAGAGTCATTTACTAATAATCCTATTTCTCCAATTACGGGTAAGAATGGTACAGAGATCTCTTTTACATCAGGATCTTTTACAGGTATTCCTGCTAGGATTGATGTTTTAGATTCGCAGGATAATAAAGATATGTTATTAATGGGTTATCCTACTATAGATAATAATGGTGGATTATTAATATCTGCAGGAGTATGTTTTATTTCTGCATATGATGCTGATGGAAATATATTGTCTATTAACCCAGCAGCAGCTCCTACTATTAATGTTCCAAATACAACAAATTCTGGTGATATGAATGTTTATAGTGCAAGTGAAAATATTAATGGGGAATTTGTATGGGATGATCAAAATATGACTATTACTCCTAATACAACTACTAATGAGTATCAGAATGTTATTGTTCCTAATAGTAGTTTTAGTAGTTTCTCTGGAGGTGTAAATATGGATATACCTAGGTCGCCTTGTGTGACTTCAATCCTAACTATAAATCTACCTGATGGTAGAAATGGTAACAACTCTTCTGTCTATATCTATTTTACTAATCAGAATTCATCTGTTACTGCTTATGATGGTGACTCTAAAGATGGCGTTTTTGAGGTTCCTAATATCTTTTGTGCTGGAGATTCTGTTCAATTTGTTGTGGTTTCTCAGATTGAAGGTGTGAGGAAGTATTTTGTATCAAGTCCGCAGGAGGTATCACTGGGTAATACATGGACAAGGAATATCTTAAATGAGGATTTCAATATTGCTCTTTGTGCAGATGCATTAAGACTACTAATTAAGGAAGAGTTACAATAAAAATCTACAATTTCACTTTAAGTAAATCCCTCCAATTTGTTGTATAGCAAGGAGATAGGTTCCTTTGAATCATATTCCATTTTCCGTGAAATCCTTGTGAAGCTATACGTAATTTATCTCTTCCCATATTATTATTAATTATATCTATCACAGAGGATATATTCTTGTACTTTGCTCTATCCTTAATACTATCAAATAATGATAGTTGTATTTTCTCGTATGCAACACATTTACTAACAATCACTCCTGCTTTCTTATACACATATCCTTCTTTATAGATTAATTTAAGTCCTTTTAGAGCTTCTTTGATAATAATATTATTGTCACTAGACGCTACATCTAATTTAATCTTGATATTACCATAGTATTGTTTTTCTTTATTATTATGCGGGTTAGTGTAAATAAAGACTCTTATTTCAGAGGATGAGCATTTTTGTTTTCTTAATTTTTCACTACATCTTGCTGCAAATGTACTGATTGCTTCTGATAGTTGCTTGTACTCTTGTGTTGGTGTCCCAAATGACCTTGATGTACATATGTTTCTTTTTGTTGGTGTATTCTTGACGATAGGAAAGCAGTTTACACCTTTTAATTCTTGTACTAATTTAAGACCCATAACTGACATGTATTTTTTTATCCATTTTTCTTCTATTTTGGTTAGATCATAAGCAGTCTTTATTCCTTTCTGCTCTAATATTTTAGTATAACCCTTCCCAATCCCCCATATATCTGTAACTGGGATATAATGTAGAGCTTTTTTAATACTCTCTTTTTCTTCTAGAATACATACGTCTGATTGACTATTTTTTTTTGCTATATGGTTAGCTATTTTAGCTAAAGTTTTTGTTGGTGCAATACCAATAGATATAGGTAATCCAGTCCATTGTCTTACTTGTTTTACTATATCTCTAGCTATTATCTTCTTATTTTCTATTCCATAAAAGTCTAAGAATGCTTCATCAATAGAATATACTTCTATTTTTGTTGTTTTTTTTTTGAGTATATTCATTACTCTATTAGACATATCGCCATAGAGAGCAAAATTGGTAGAGAATACATGTACCATATTTTTTCTGAATACATCTTTCTTTTGGAAAGCAGGTTGACCCATCTTTATTCCTAATTTTTTTGCTTCATTACTTCTAGCAATTACGCAACCGTCATTATTTGATAGTACTACTATAGGTTTATTTTCTAAATCAGGTCTAAATACTCTTTCGCATGATGCGTAAAAGTTATTACAATCAACAAGTGCTATCATATAGCTTTATGGATGATATGTGTTATAACGCCCCAAACTAGGAAGTTCATTTCTTCTGTTATTTTAATGGGATTGAAGTTGTCGTTTTCAGGCGAAAGATATAAGCTATCATTATTTACAGCTAATCGTTTAACAGTAAATTCTCCATCTATTACTGCAAGCACAATATTATTGTGCTCTGGTTGAAGTGATCTATCTACGATTAATATATCTCCACTATATATATCTGCTTTTTTCATGGAAGTCCCCTCTACTCTAACACAGAATGTTGCATCTTTATTTTTTACAATATAATCATGAATATTAAGCTCCATCTCAACAAAATCATCTGCAGGAGAGGGAAATCCAGCTGGAACCATTGGTTCAGCTAACTTAATTTCATCTAATTTCATTTGTTTTAACGTGTAAAATGAGAAGTCTTTTCCTTTATGTAGGTTATGTATTTTCATGCCTATAAATTAATGAATATTTTTTTAAATAATTATATAAGTTAATATATTTAATATTTATTGTTAATTATAGTGATATATTTAGTAATATCTGAAAATAATTTCTAAGTTTGACATCTAAAATATCTAATTGTGCGAACATCTGTTTTTCTTCTACTTTTTAGTTGCGTATCTTTTATTTCTTTTAGTCAAATTAGTCCGCATATAGTTTCAGGGATTAATTTGAATGAAGATTGGACTACCTTAACAAATAAGGAGCCAGTAACATATTGGGTAGAAGAGAAATTTAGAAAAGATAATAATATCCCTGGAGTAGGAGCGTATATCGATAAAGATTATTTGATTAAACATGCAGATAATGATTTTATGAATATAGGTTTTACCAATCTAATTCTAATTTTTCCTCAAGATAATCAAGCAAATCTAGAGCAGGTTACACCTACAATGTTTACTGCAACTTTAGAATATAAAACAGAAGATGATTATAACAAGTCGAATGAGAGCAATTTCACTAATATCGCATCTATCTTAATAAGGCAGTTTGGTTCTCCAAGTAAAAAGAAGAGTAATTCTTTGGGAAATGTTCTAGAATGGAATCTTGATAATGCAAATATATTATTAAATATAAACAAAGATAAACACCTTGAAATGGTATACTCAAAACATATAGATTACCAATAGAATGAAAAAACTACTACTAATATTATTCTGTTTGCCTATACTATATCAATGTAGCTATAAAAATGATTTAGAAGAAATTATTGTTGATATTAAGAAAGATAGTTATAATGACTCTACACATTATAATAAGGATGTGAATGTAGTTTTTTTAAAAGAATGTTGGTTTGGTCATGATGGTTGTTATCTTGTAGATATGTATTTTAAAGCAAGTGACACATTAAGGAATGCAAAAGTATTTTTGGCGGCTACAGATCTTTATGACAAAGCAAAGTATAACTGGATAACAGACACATCTATATATATAACTCTATATGATGCAAGAGGTGATAGTAGTGTTTCATTTAAAGCATCAGGAACATTGGATGGTCGAGGAAGTGGCATAGGAGAAATAGATTAATAATGAAAAAAATACTACTTATATTACTTTGCTTACCTATGATTGGGTTTGGACAAGTTTCTCTATTGCCGTCTATAGGATTAATAAATGAACCAAATGATGCTGATTCAGTATGTGATATAATTCCTAGAAATCAGGGAAATTTATGGAACACTTTGAGTCCAGGAGATACAATGGCAAATTTTAAGCTTTGGGATGTTAATGGAGACTCAATTATACTTTCTGATGTAATAAGTAGTGGAAAAAATGTATTGATGATTTCTGGTAGTTATACCTGTCCAATTTTTCGTAATCATATGTCAGATCTAAATGCAGTTGCTGCGCAATTTGGAAATGATATTGAATGTTTTGTAGTCTATACAGTAGAAGCGCATCCTACTGGAACCCCTATGCCTTATAGTGGCAATATAAATCCTTCAAATCCTCCATATTTTCAACCTAACACATATGGAGAGAGAAAATTAATTGTTCAGGACTTGCTAAATGGAGTTAATGGCCCTCCATCAGGAAATTATATCCCAGTTCCTGTTAACGTACCTATTTATATTGATGGACCTTGTAACGAATGGTGGGGATACTATAATGGCCCAAACAATGCATATCTGATTGATACAAATGGCATTTTATTTGCATATCACAATTGGTTTAATAATTCTAATCCTCCAAATGGATCTGCTACAAATATATGGTGTGATATAGATAGCCTATTATCTATAAATTCTGGTGGATGTAATCAAGTAACTACATTAAATGGTACTTTTGATTTTCAGTTAAAATCTTTTGCAACTTCAATGAGTTATGGTAATCCTGGTGATATTATTGATGTTTTCGGAGAAATTATAAATACTAGTAATGATGGAGTAAAGGTGGAAATTGAGAGAGTAATGAATAATCTTCCTTCAAATACTTGGGAGAGTGCAATGTGTATTGGGGTTTGCCTGCCTTCAAATCAAGATACTGCATCAGCTATTATTGCAGCAGGAGATACTTTAGATTTTTCTTTTCATTTTTTTACTGACCCTTTAATGTTAGGATCTGATACTGGAAGAGCAAGGGTGAGATTTAGAAATGCAAATGGTAGTCAGCAACATATAATGCAAAATTATCGTGGAGTTACCCATTCACAAACTACAAATGTTAATCAATCTATTCTATACACTAAAGATATTCATAGAATATATAATTTTTCTGGAAAGAGAGAAAATAAAAAAAATAATCATATTCAGGTTTATATATATAATGATGGAACAGTAGAGAAGAAGATAATTATTGAATGAAAAAAATAATATTCATATTTATCTGCATCCCGCTCTTTGGAATTGGTCAAGGATCATTAAAATATCAGAAACCACCTAAAGAGATATTAGAGCTAGTAGATGTACCTTTAGCTCCATCGGTTATTGTTAATGATAATCAAGATTTTTTAGTATTATTATATAGAGATCCATTTAAGACAATTGATGATTTATCAAAAGAGGAATTAAGATTAGGTGGATTAAGGATTGATCCAACAACAAATATTGGAAGTAGAGTAAGGTATTATAATAATATTAAAATTAAAAATATTATTAGTAATTCTGATCTGATACAGGTTATTGGATTACCTTCAGAAAGAAAGTTATCTAATTTTACATTTTCTCCAGATCAAACAAAGTTAGCTTTTACTAATACCACATCTAAAGGTGTTGAAGTATGGGTGCTTGATTTACTTAATAACGAATCTCAGAAAATTACACAGCCAAGAGCTAATGCTAATTTAAGGGATGTAATAAACTGGTTTGAGGATAGTAAATCAATTTTAGTCAAGATGGTTCCAGATTCAAGGAAAGAAATCATTGATAACGATAAATCAATCCCTGAAGGTCCAGTTATTTCGGTTAATGATGGTAAGAAGGCGCAAAATAGAACATATCAAGATTTATTAAAGAATAAAAATGATGAAGATAACTTTGAAAACCTAGCTCTTTCAGATTTATATAAAGTTTCATTAAATGGTAATAGTGTTAAATGGTTATCAAAAGATATGTATAATAATATTTCTTTTTCACCCGATGGTGAGTATATTATGATTACAATTATTGAGAAACCATTCTCATATCTAGTACCTTATTATAGATTTCCTTCTAGAACAGTTATATATAATAAGTATGGTAAAAAATTACAGACAGTTGTTGAAGTCCCTTTAACAGAAGACTTGCCAAGAGGCTTCATGTCTGTTAGAAAAGGAAAGAGAAATTTTCAATGGAGAGGTGATAAACCATCAAGTCTTATTTTTATTAAGGCATTAGATGATGGTGATCCTAGGAACAAAGTTAGTTATAGAGATGAAGTTTTTCAACTTAACCCACCATTTACTGGGGTACCTATAAGTCTAATAAAAACTATTAATAGATTCAAGTCAGTTATTTGGGGTGATGATAATGCAGCAATAGTAAATGATAGGTGGTGGAATTCTAGGAATACAAAGTCATATTTTTTTAATCCATCTAATCTTAATTTTAAACCAGTAATACTCTTTGATAGAAATTATCAGAATAAATATACAGATCCTGGAAATTTTGTTACTACAAGAAATGATATGGGAAGTTATGTATTATTCCTTGATAAAGAGCGTAATATTTATTTAAATGGGGCGGGCTATTCAAAGCAGGGTCAATTTCCTTTTATAGATAAGATGGATTTATCTTCAAAAAAAATTAGTAGATTATATCAATCTGATTATCATGATAAACTGGAAAGTATTAGAAGTTATAATGCTGAAAAAAATCAGTTATTAGTTAGGATAGAATCATCTAATGAGTATCCTAATTATTTTGTGAGAGATTTAACTACAAATACACTTTCTCAATTAACTTCTTTCTCAAACCCTTATGTTAGTTTAGATGGAATACATAAGGAGGTTATTGAGTACAAAAGAGATGATGGATTAAGTTTGTCTGGGATGTTATATTTGCCATTAGATTATAATCAAGATAAGAAGGAGAAAAGACCAATGATTTTATGGGCATATCCTAGAGAATATAAAGATCAGGCTAGTGCTGCACAAAAAACTTCTAATCCTAATAAGTTTACATATCCTTATTATGGATCACCAATATATTGGGTTACTAGAGGGTATGTTGTATTAGATAAGGCTACTTTCCCTATAGTTGGTGAAAGTAAAGATCAACCTAACGATTCTTTTCGTGAGCAATTAATATCTAATGCGAAAGCTGCTATAAATGCTGTTGATGAGTTAGGTTATATCGATAGAGATCGGATTGCTGTTGGCGGACATAGTTATGGAGCATTCATGGTGGCTAACTTATTATCTCATTCTAATCTTTTTTCGGCAGGTATTGCTAGGAGTGGGGCTTATAATAGAACTTTGACTCCTTTTGGTTTCCAGAGTGAGGAAAGGAGTTACTGGGATGCCCCAGAAATATACTATAATATGTCCCCATTTATGCATGCAGATAAAATGAAAACACCCTTACTTCTAATCCATGGTGAGGAAGATAATAATTCAGGTACTTATCCAATGCAGAGTATAAGATACTTTAATGCACTTAAAGGTTTAGGAGCTAATGTTAGATTAGTAATGTTACCAAAGGAAAGTCATGGATATCAAGCAAAAGAAAGTATTTTGCATATTCTATGGGAACAAGATAGTTGGTTAGATAGGTATGTTAAAAATAAATAATCAGAATTTATAATATTGTAGAAATACAGTATTTTTGTATCATTGCTTTTATAAAAATTATAAAATGAAAAAAATTTACTATTTACTATTTGTCTCTTTTTTCTTATTTATTGCATGTGAAGAAGAATCAGATGATCCTTTTATTTCAACATCATCCTTTACTTGTAAGATAGATGGTCAGCAATTAAGTGATTCAAATCCTGAAGCAACTCTTATTACATCTAGCACTAATCCTATTTTAAATGGAGCTTTAGAGATTAAGGGTGTGTCTAATCTTGCTGCAACTGTTATGAATGAAGTTGTAATATTAGTATTTAACTTTGGTAGTATTAATGTTGATACACCTGTTTATTTATCAACTGGTGCTGGAAAAGTATGGCAAGGTGCTGATGAGTACATTACTTCAGATCCTAATTTTATAGGCACATTAGAGTTTTCTAAGATTACCGCTAATAAGGTTTCAGGTAGATTTAGTTTTAGCGCTTATAATTCACAGACTAATACTCAGGTTATAGTTAGTGAAGGTAATTTTACAGATATATTATTTTAAATAATGCAAAGGACAAGGGTATTAGATAAAAATCAATTAGATCAAAAGTTAGATCGTTTAGCATGGCAGATTTATGAGGATAATTATAAAGAGAAAGAAATAATAATTTCTGGGGTTGCAGATAGAGGAATAATTCTAGCTAAAATGATTGAAAGTAAATTAACTAAAATATCTAATCTTAAAATAAGATTAGTTACCATAATATTGGATAAAGATAATCCTTATAGTAAGGATATTATTGTTGATATTAATGAAAAAGAATTTCGGGATAAAGTTATCATTATTATTGATGATGTACTTAATTCAGGTAAAACATTGATGTATGCTGCAAAATATTTCCTTTCTGTTCCACTCAATAAGCTATCTACAGCAGTTCTAGTTAACAGAAATCATAATCTTTTTCCTATAAAAGCAGATTTTATTGGACTTTCTTTATCTACTACTTTAAAGGAGCATGTTTCAGTTGAATTACGCGGAAATATAGGGGTCTTTCTATCTTAAAATATTTTTTCTTTAATAATTTCCACGCTAATATCTTTTGCATCTATAGTGTAGTCTGACTGTTTATAAAAGTTATCTCTTTTAGGAAGTTGATTCTTTATATATGTTTTTATTTCATTTATAGACTTGTTTTGAATTAGTGGTCTGCCTTTTCTATCTTTTTCTAGTCTTTTTAATAGATCTTCTATTTCTGTTTTTAGGTAGATAGATATACCACAATCTAATATCATTTGCATATTATTATAAAAACATGGAGTACCTCCTCCAGTTGCAATTACAATATTTTTTTCTGTAGATAATTCTATTAGGCATTCTTTTTCGATAATTCTAAATTTCTCTTCCCCTTTATTATTAAAAATATCTATTATAGTCATTCCTATCTTATTTTCTATATATGCATCTAAATCAATGAATTTAAGATCTAGATCTTTTGATAATTCTTTTCCTAGAGTTGTTTTTCCTGAACCCATAAATCCTATTAAGAAAATTCTCATTACTGAAAACGTTTTTCTTTCTTGAAATGATTAAATATTAACTTTCTAGCTAGTTTAGGAATTAGCTTATTAAGCCAGATAGCAAGTTTTCCATCTTTACTGATTATGATGTTATCTTTTCTGCTATCCATTGCTTGAATAATCTTTTGAGCAACCTTTTCAGCAGTCATCATATTTTTCTCATCTCTTGGACTATTATTTTGTGTATCACCATTTTTAGTTAGAGCTTCTTTTCGGATATTACTTTTAGTAAATCCAGGACAAGCAATTAGTACGTGTAAATTATTATCCATATTTTCACTTCTTAAGGACTCTAAGAAACCATTCATTGCAAATTTAGAAGCCGAATAAGCACTTCTTTCTGGTAATCCTACATGACCTGCAATAGAAGAAATACCAATCAATGAACCATTTGACTTAAGTAAGTAGGGTAGCGCATACTTTGTGCAGTATACTGTACCCCAGAAATTGGTCTTCATTACTTTCTCAATAACTTCAAGATTAACTTCATTGAATATTGCTCTCATAGATATTCCTGCATTATTTATTAGTACATCTATTCTTCCATATTTATTAATACAGTGATTAATTAAATTAAGACAATCTCCTGCATTACCCACATTAGTTGGGTAGCCTATTATATTCTTATTTTTTATATTTAATTTATCTACTACATTTTTTAGCTTATCATGATTTCTACTGGCAAGCATTAATTTATTTCCCCTTTGAGACAATTCAATAGCTAATGCTTTTCCAATACCTGAGGATGCACCTGTGATAATAATTACCTTGTTTTTCATAAATTATATTATTTTTACTCTACAAATTAAGGAATTAAAATGCAATTAGTAGAGGTAAATTCAAAGAGTACTATAAAAAGTTTTCATAATCTTCCCTATAAAATATACAAAGGTAATAAGATTTGGGTACCTCATTTAAAACAAGATATTGAATCTGTCTTTAATAAGAAGAAGAATAAGCAATTTAGAAATGGTGAAGCGATTAGATGGATTCTGATAGATAATAATCATGTCGTTATTGGAAGAGTATCTGCCTTTGTTAACAAGAGAATGAAGAGAGGGAAACTTCGTGCTGGTGGATTGGGATTTTTTGAATGTATTGATAATGATGAAGCTGCATTCTTATTATTTAATGCATGTAAAAAATGGTTAGAAGATAGAGAGTGTAATGCAATGGATGGGCCAATCAATTTTGGGGAGAAGGATAAGTTCTGGGGTTTACTTGTGAAAGGTTTTGATAAAAGAAGTGTATATGCAAATAATTATAATCCTGAATATTATCAGAGATTTTTTGATAAATATGGGTTTAAGACTTATTATAATCAACATGTTACTGTTAGGGATTTAACAGCCCCTTTACAAGAAAAGTATATGATTAGAGCAGAAAGAATTGCAAAGGACATAAATTATTCTTTTGAACACTTTAGAAAGAAACATAAGTTTAAATATGCTGAAGATTTCCGAAAAATTTACAATAAAGCTTGGGGAAAATCTTTTAGGAACTTCAAGGAAATGGGACATAAACAAGCTGAAAGTATTATAAAAAAAATGAGTCCAATTATGGATGAGAAAATTATTTGGTTTGCATATCATAAGAATGAACCTATTGCTTTTTCAATCTTTTTACCTGAACTGAATGAGATTTTTAGATATATAAATGGTAATTTTAATATTTGGGGGAAGATTAAGTTTTTCTTTCTGTTAAAGCTTTTCCCTCCTCAAGATGTACATGGCGTTGTATTTGGTGTTACTCCAGATTTTCAGAAGAAAGGAGTTGAAGGTGGTTTGATACAGCAAATATCAAATCAGTTTAGAAAGAATAAAAAATATAAACGGATAATAATGACTTGGGTTGGTGATTTTAATCCAAAGATGCTAAAGATTATAGAAGGTTTAGGTGCTACTGATTATCAAAAACTTAAAACGTATCGTTATTTATTTGACAGAAAGGCAATATTTAAGAGGTATCCATTACATCACTAAAACTTATTGAAAAAGATTTTTTTAATGAGAAATAGTAATATATTTGCAGCCGTTTTGATCGACCTGATAGCTCAGTTGGTAGAGCATCTCCCTTTTAAGGAGAGGGTCCTGGGTTCGAGCCCCAGTCAGGTCACAAAAGTCCCGTTTTTTGCGGGATTTTTTATTATTTAACATAACTAGCCCAGGTGCTGGAATTGGTAGACAGGCATGGTTGAGGGCCATGTATTCTTATGAGTGTGCGGGTTCGACTCCCGCTCTGGGCACAAAACTAATGTATAAAGCTACTTTCTATTGCTCTATGGTCAGAAAGTTTATTTTGATGTATTGTAAATTTAGTTGTACTAAAATAACTGCTATGAAGAATATAATCGATTCTCAAGAAAGGAATCTTTCCTAAAAACGTACTACCAATCCCATTACCTTTCTGTAAGAAAGAGTCTTCTAAATTTTTGGATAATTTATTGTAGGAAAATGAATTTGGAGTGTCATTAAAGTCTCCACAAATTATTACTGGATAGGGAGAAGTATTTATATGTTTTTTAATTACTTCAACTTGTACAGCACGTTTCTTAAATGATTTTTTTAGCCTCTTTGTAATACTAAATATACCTTTTTTAAGAGCTTCTTTATTAATGCCAGGTTTTTCTATAAAAGCTAGATCAGTTTTGTCAAACCAGTTTGATGCTAAATGGACATTATATACTCTAATTGTATCTTCTTTAATCACCATATCAGAGTAAATACAGGTATTATTCATTTTTTCTCCTTTTATACTAACTGTACCTTTACTTATTTGAGGAAATTTACTATAAATAGCCATATGCCATTGACTTCTTCTATTCTGCAACCCAATATGTCTAAAATTATAATTTAATTCAGGAAGCTTATCTGGTGCATAGAATTCTTGGATACATAAAATATCAGAGTCAATATAATCAAAGAAATCTAGAATCTGATTTTCTATATTTTTATCCTTAATCCATTCATATGCATTAAATAGTCTAACATTATAACTCATAATACTAAAACTCTCTTGAATATTAACATTATCATTCTTTGCATTTGATATGTATAAACTAATTGAATTTATTCCAATAAGTAATACTGCAATATTTGTTAATACTGGTTTTTTGACTACTATAAGCCAAAAAATAATAAAAAGAATATTAATAATTATAAACACAGGAAATAAAAGGCCAAAAAAAGAAATAGGCCAGAATACATTTGGATTGATAAATGGAGCTAAATATGATAATAATTGACCGATTAAGAATAAGTAATTAATCAGGAAAAGAAACTTGTTTATAATAGATAAATTCTTCAAATCTTATTTTTTACTAGCTTTAAACAATATGTCCTTCTCTTTACTTGTAAGCCCATCATAACCTGATTTCGCAATTTTATCTAAGATCTTATCAATTTTTGCTTGGTCATCTAATTTTCTTTTTAAATAACTTTCTTCTGAATTATCTTTACTATATATCTTTTTTATTTTTGATCTTTTTGTTAATTGATAATATATATAATCTATAAGATTATTAAATCCACTTGATATATCATTTCCACTTTCATATTGTCTAACATATAAGAATCCATAAAATGCACCGCCAAGGTGTGCAATATGACCACCAGCATTACCATTAGGAATATTTAGTATATCAATCACAATACTAGCAATTGCTATGTGTTTTAGTTTAATTTTCCCAAAAATAAATAAACTAATCTCATAGTTTGGTGATTTCGTTGCAATAGCCATAATAATTGCAAGTACAGAAGCAGAAGCTCCAATTGCATATGAATTATTAATATTATGTTCAAATACAGGGAAAATATTAAAAGATAAAATAAATAGTATTGCGCCACTTATTCCTCCTAAAATATAGGTGCTAATTAGCTGTTTATTACTAAATAGTGACAAAAATATTTTTCCGCTAAAGAAGAGACAAAGAATATTAAAGATTAGATGGAGGATACTTTGGTGTATAAACATATAAGTAATTATAGTCCAAGGACATTTTTTAAGATTAACAATATCTGCTGGTAATGCAAGGAATGAAGAGATTTGCAATTCTTCTATATTAAATAAAAAAGAGAATACAAATGAAAATTGTAATATTATAAAAATACCAATGTTTATATATATTAATTTCGTTAATGTGTTAGCTTTATTAAATTGTTTAATGATATCTTTAAAAAATAGTTTCATTTAGTAGAAGTTATTTGATTTTTTTTCCCAATATTTAATCAAAATAAATCCAAATATCATCCCACCAAGGTGAGCAAAATGAGCTACATTGTCTGCAGGATTATTACTAATCCCAGCATACAGTTCTAATAATCCATAAATAATAACAAAATATTTTGCTTTTATAGGAAATGCAAAATAAATATAAAGTAGCGCATTTGGAAATAACATGCCAAATGCAAGTAAAACTCCAAACACGGCTCCAGAAGCTCCAACTGTAGGTGTATGAACTAGTAAATTAATTTTCCCAATTAGATAATTTGAATAATTTTGCCCTCCAGCTAGAATATTAGCGCCATCATTTAATATCATATCAAGTTCTTGTGTATCAAGATCTGATATTAAGCTTTTTATCTCAAATTGACTGACACCTAGATGGATTATTGCTGCACCTAAACCAGTAATCATATAGTAAATTAGGAATTTTTTACTGCCCCATACATTTTCTAGTACCTTTCCAAACATCCAGAGTGCAAACATATTAAATAGTAGGTGAGTGAAATTACCATGCATAAATATATGCGAAACTAATTGGTGAGGTCTAAAATTAGGTGACTGTAATTGATGAAGACCAAAGTACCTATACATATCAAAGCCCATGCTATCTAATGTTATAGTTGCAAGAAAAAATAGGCAATTAATAATGAGTAAATTTTTCACTACATCAGGAAGATGACTAAAGCTACTTGGTCTATAATTCATTTAAAATTGTTTTAATATATCTGATAATTCAATATTCATCAATACTGTTTCTCCATTTGGACAATTGGTTGGTTTATTGCATTTAAATAAGTTACTTGTTATTAATCTCATTTCTTCTTGTACTAATTTTTTACCTGTTTTAATTGCCATATTTTTTGCTAGTATTCGAGCACATCTACTCTCTATATTTGTTTTAATATCTGTTTCTTCTTTTTCTTGTTGTATAAATTCTTCAAATGTTTTTTGAAGATTTTTTATTTCAAATTTATTAGGGATTGCATATACTTCAATCTCATTATTATTGATATTATTATAATAAAACCCAATACTCTCTATATCTTTTTTTATTTGTTGAATTATTTTGTAATCTGATATAGAGAATGATAATTTTTCTTTAAAAACTAATTGTTGTGATTTTACATCAATTTTATTTATATAATATTCATAAAGAATACGTTCATGAGCTCTTTGCTGATGAATCATTATTAGCCTATCTTTTCCATTGCATATTATAAATTGATTAGCAAATTGTATAAATGTTTCTTTTTCAAAATCTAGATCCCATTCAATATCAAGTTTTTGTTGATTAGCTAAAGTATCCTCAATAATATTATCGATTGATTTTGTGTTATTAGATTTCTTAATATTAAAAGGATTAAAATTAGTGTCAACTCTAATTTGTGGACTTTTGTATATCTTGTTTTTGTCTTTTTCTGTTATATTAAATGATACTTCTTGATTAAAATCAATAGTTGGGGCAACATTATATTTTCCTAATGAATATTTTACAGCAGAACGAATAATAGCGTATATAGCTTTTTCATCTTCAAACTTTATCTCTTTTTTTGTTGGGTGTATATTTATGTCAATTAATCTTGGATTAATTTCAAGATATAAGAAATATGATGGAAAGTAATTTTCTGGGATAAGATCCTTAAAAGCATTCATAACTGCATGATGTAAATATGGACTCTTTATAAATCTATTATTTACAAAAAGATATTGCTCCCCTCTTGTTTTTTTACAGAATTCAGGTTTACCAATAAAACCATTCAAATTAACCACACTAGTCTTTTCTTCAATTGGTACTAGTTTTTGATTAGATTTTGCGCCAATTACATTTACTATTCTTTGCCTTATGTTAGATTTTTCAAAATGAAAGTGTTCAATGTTATTTAGGTGTAAGCTCATTTTAATCTTTGGATTAGCTAACGCAATTCTGGTAAATTGATTTATAAGATGTTTAGTCTCAATCTTATCAGATTTCAAGAAATTTCTACGTGCTGGGACATTATAGAACAAGTTCTTAATTGAGATAGATGTTCCATTTAAACAAGAACAATCATTATGCTTAATAATCTCACCTCCTTTTACATTCACATACGTTCCAAGTTCATTATTAACTTGTTTGCTTTTGAGATCAATATGTGATATTGATGATAATGATGCCATAGCTTCTCCTCTGAAACCCATACTTTTTATAGCAAACAAGTCATCAGCTTTTTTTATTTTAGAAGTAGCGTGTCTTTCAAAACAACGTATTGAATCTTTAGGACTCATACCACAACCATTATCGACAACCTGTATTAGAGTTTTACCAGCATCTTTAACATATAGCTGGATATTGTCTGCTCCTGAATCTAGTGAATTCTCTAACATCTCTTTAGCAGCAGATGCAGGTCTTTGAATAACCTCTCCGGCTGCAATTTGGTTTGCTACATTTTTTGGAAGAAGTTTTATAATATCCAAATCTATTTTTTATTTAAGTAATAAATAAGTAAACAAAAATAAACCAATTAAAATAAAAATTAATTTTTTTGTTCTCTTTCCTTCATTATTATTTCTTCTTAATTTATTAAAAAATAATCTATTTGCTAATAAGTTCTCTTTTTTAGGCAGTTTAATTTCATGATTTCTATTTTCATAGTATCTAGGTAAGAAATTAAATTTTCTTGCATTTCTAGCTTTAAAAAAAGAAGGTATTTTTGGTGCTTGCATTGAACAAAATTAAAGAAATATTTATTCTAATTAACAGAATATAAATTTAATATTGTTTATAAATGAAAGTTATTAGCTGCTATAAAAAAATAATAATAATTATTTTTACAATCTGTGATAATACGAATTATAATAATATACTTTTTTACTGTATCCATAATAAATGATACATATGCAAAAGGAATTTGGAAACCAATATTTCATTCAAAAGAGACATTATGGGCAGATAGTGTAATTGCGAATCTCACATTAGATGAAAGGATAGCGCAACTCTTTATGGTAGCAGCTTATTCTAATAAGGATCAGAAACATAAAGAAGAGATATCAACTTTAATTAAAGAATATAAGATAGGGGGTATAATGTTCCTTCAAGGAAATCCTACTAACCAAATTAAACTTACAAATCATTTTCAGAGCATATCTAATACACCACTAATGATAGCTCTAGATGCAGAATGGGGTCCAGCTATGCGTTTAGATTCACTAATTCCTTTTCCTTGGCAGATGACCCTAGGAGCTATACAAGATGAGAAATTAATATATAATATGGGTAGAAACATTGCAGAACAATGTAAAATGTTAGGTGTAAATATTAATTTTGCTCCAGTATCCGATATCAATTCTAATCCTAATAATCCAATCATTGGCAATAGATCCTTTGGAGAAAGTAAGTTGCAAGTTGCTAGACTTTCTGCAGCTTATATGAAAGGTATGCAAGATAACGGTATACTAGCATGTGCTAAACATTTCCCTGGCCATGGTGATACTGATAAAGATTCTCATCACACATTACCTGTTATAAGACATAATAAACATAGGCTTAATAAGACTGAGATTTATCCATTCAAGTATTTAATTAATAAAGGATTAGGAAGTGTAATGGTTGCGCATCTAAGAATTCCTTCAATTGATGATACTGAAAATTTAGCATCTTCATTATCTGATAAAGTAGTAAATAATATTTTGAAAAAAGAATTAGGTTTTCAGGGGCTTATTTTTACTGACGGACTTAATATGAAGGGTGTAAGTAAATATTTTAAGCCTGATGAATTAGATCTTAAAGCATTATTAGCTGGAAACGATATTTTACTTATTTCTGAAGATGTCCCTATTGCTATCGAGAAGATTAAAGAAGCATTAGCTGATGGCAGGATAACTCAAAAAGAGATTGATAAAAGATGTAAGAAGGTTTTAATAGCAAAAAAATGGATGGGTCTGGATTCTATAAGAGAGATTCCATCAAAAGATATAATAGGAAGAGTAAATAATTCATCATCTGATTTAATAAATAGGAAGCTAGTTGAGAATTCAATAACACTACTCCAAAATTATGATGAGATTATTCCATTGGAGCGTTTAGACACTTTAAGAATAGCTTCTATATCAATTGGACATAATAATAAAAAGTTTTCTGAGTCTTTATCAAACTACGCGCCAATTAGAAATTTTAAGATTAAAGAGCAGCCATCAATCAAAGAACAAAGAGAGATGCTGGATAGCTTAATAGGATATAATTTAATCATTGTTAGTATTCATAAGTCTAATGATAATCCATGGAAAAAGCATAATATTGAGAGGAAAACAGATTTGTTTCTTCAAACTCTTGCTTTACAGTCTAAAATTATTGTAAATATTTTTGCAAATCCGTATATAATTAATGACTTTCTATTCACTAATAATTTTGATGGAGTTATTATGGCTTATCAGAATAGTGAAGTAGCACAGCATTTAGTTGCACAATCTATTTTTGGTGGAGTTTCAATAAGAGGGAGATTACCTGTATCTACTTTGCATTACAAAATAAATACAGGTCAATCAACTAATTCATTTCGTATAAAATATACAATACCAAAGGAATTAGACATTAATGAATCTATATTATATAAGATAGATAGTATTGCGGAACATTCAATAAGAGAAAGAGCTACACCTGGATGTCAAATATTGATAGCAAAAGAAGGTAAAGTCTTTTTTCAGAAATCATATGGATATCATACTTATAATAAGAATAAAAAGGTAAAAAATTCAGATATTTATGATATTGCATCTATAACTAAGATTACAGCAACTATTCCTATGTTAATGAAGATGCAAGAGGAGGGAGATTTCTCTTTAAATTCTAAAATTGAAAAGTTTGATAAATCATTAAAAAATACTAATAAAGGATCTTTACGTGTAAAAGAGATATTGGCACATCAATCATCACTAAAATCATGGATTCCATTTTATAAGAAAACAATTGATAATGATAATTCCTTACGTGATACGCTTTATCGTAATCATTATTCTAGCAAATATCCTGTGAGAGTTGCGGAAGATTTATATTTACATAATTCATATCCGGACAGTATTATTCAACAAGTAATTGAGTCTGATTTATTAGAGGAGAAGAAATATCAATATTCAGATCTTGGATATTATCTTTTAAAGGATATTATTGAGGATCACTATGAGAACACATTAGATAAATTAGTATTAGATAACTTGTATATGCCATTAGGATTGTCTACAATGGGTTTTTTACCAAAATCAAGGCATGATAAGAAGAATATTATTCCTACTGAATTGGATGATTACTTTAGAGATCAGCTACTTGTTGGAGATGTTCATGATATGGGTGCAGCTATGTTAGGAGGTGTTGGAGGTCATGCAGGAATATTCTCTAATGCAAATGATTTAGCAATATTAATGCAGATGTATTTACAAGATGGTAGTTATGCCGATAGACAATATTTTAGACCACAGACTATTAAGGAATATACCAAATGTCAATTTTATCAAGATAAGAATAGAAGAGGAGCTGGTTTTGACAAACCATCATTTCCTGATTAAGAAGGAGGTCCTACATGTAAACAATGCGTCTCTTTTTCAAGTTTTGGTCATTCTGGGTTCACAGGTACATTAGCTTGGGTAGACCCAGAAAGTGAAATGGTTTTTGTATTTTTATCTAACAGAATTCATCCTAAAGCTAATAATAAGAAGTTATTAGATTTGGACATTAGAACAAATATTATGCAAGTTATTTCAGATGCAATTGAAAGGTAAAAAATATAAAGTTGGTATTGTTTGTTATCCCACTTATGGAGGAAGTGGAGTTTTTGCTACTGAACTTGGTATGGCATTAGCTAATAAAGGTTATGAGATTCATTTTATTTCATATTCTCAGCCTTTTAGATTAAATGTCTTCTCTAATAGGATTAATTATCATGAAGTAACTGTACCTGACTATCCTTTGTTTGAATTTATTCCATATGAGCATAATCTCACAGCCAAGTTAGTTGATGTAGCTATATATGAGAAATTAGACTTATTGCATGTTCATTATGCAATTCCACATGCTTCTGCAGCTCTTTCAGCAAAAATGATTTTAGCTTCTAAAGGAATTGATTTACCAATAATAACTACTTTGCACGGAACTGATATAACACTACTTGGTAAGGATAAATCTTTTAAATCTGTAATTGAGTTTGCAATTAATAATTCTGATGTAGTGACTGCTGTTTCGCAGTCTTTAAGAATGGATACCTTGGATTCATTTAATATTAATAAAGAAATTAAAGTAATTCCAAACTTTATTGATTCTAGTCTTTATAACTTTAAAAAAAATAATAGCTTAAGAAGTGAGTTTGCATCTATGAATGAGAAAATAGTTATTCATATTTCAAATTTCAGAAAAGTGAAAAGAGTACAGGATGTAATTAAGATTTTCTCAAAAATTAATAAACAGATTCCATCAAAATTACTTTTAATAGGTGACGGTGTAGAAAGATTAAAGATGGAGCAATTAAGTAGAAGCTTGAACTTATGTAATAGTGTTAGATTTATTGGTAAATTAAAAGCAGTTGAGAAAATTCTATCAGTTTCTGATTTATTTTTACTTCCATCTGATACTGAAAGTTTTGGTTTAGTTGCATTAGAGGCAATGGCATCTGGAGTGCCAGTTATTTCTTCAAATTCAGGTGGCCTACCTGAAGTCAATGTTGATGGTAGTACAGGCTTTTTATTAAATGTTGGTGATATTGATTCTATGGCAGATAAGGCGATAAAGCTACTTAATGACAAAGATATGTTAGCTAAATTTAAAGAGAATTCTTATTCTCACGCAATGAAATTTGATCTACCAAAGATCTTGCCATTGTATGAAAATATATATGAAGATTTAAATAAATAAAAAAAGTAGGATTAACTGGAGGTATTGGTGTTGGTAAAACTTATATAGCTCGAATATTTAAGCAATTAGGATGTCCTATATTTTTTGCAGATTACGAAGCTAAGATCTGTATGCAAGAAATTAAAGAATTAAGAAATGAAATCATTAAAAATTTTGGCGATTTAACATTTATAGATGGTGTTTTGCAAAAAGATATGTTAGCAAGAGTAATTTTTAATGATAATAAGAAAATCAAACTTATTAACCATATTGTACATCCATATGTAATTGATGCTTTTAATAAATGGTGCGAAATGCAAGAAACTGATTTCGTAATTAAAGAAGCTGCAATTCTTTTTGAAAGTAATAGTAATATAGGTTTAGATAAAATAATTTGTGTTAGTGCACCTATAGATCTAAGAATTAAGAGAGTCATGAGTAGGGATAAATGTAGTAAGGATACTGTTATAAAAAAAATACAAAATCAGATGTCAGAGGATGAAAAAATGAAACTCTCTGATTTTGTTATTGTAAATAATGAAAGAGAAAGGTTACTTGCACAAATAATTAATATTTACAATGAACTAGCTAATTAGCCATTTGATTACAAAAAATAATATAACTAAATCTATAAAAAGTAAAAGTCCAAATAAAGTAGGATTGTAATTATATAATTCTCTCAAGTTGTCCCAAAAATTTTTCATAATTATTTCTATTTATTAGATCAGATTGCTCTTTATTATTAGTTAAAATATTAATAATATTTGTAATTATTAAAATGATTATTTTTTTTGAGTATTACAAAAATAATAAATTTTATCTCTTTTCCAATACTAAAATATTCTCTACGTGATGTGTTTGAGGGAACATGTCAATTGGTTGTATGTCTGTAACTTTATAGATATGCTTCATAAGAGCTACATCTCTTGCTTGTGTTGAAGTGTTACAACTAACATAAATTATTCTCTGTGCACCTATTTTACATATTTGTTCAACAACTTTTTTATGCATGCCATCCCTAGGTGGATCAGTTATTATAATATTTGGTTTTCCATTTTTTTTAATAAAATCATCTGAAAATATATCTTTCATATCACCTGTGTAGAAGATACAGTTTCTAATTTTATTAATTTCTGCATTTCTATTAGCTGCTAGAATACCTTCATTTACAGAATCAATCCCAATAACTTTTTTTGCTGAACTAGCAATATATTGTGCTATAGTTCCTGTTCCAGTATATAAATCATATACAGTGTCTTCTTTTGAAATTGAAGCAAGTTCTTTTGTTTTTCTGTAAAGATTTTTAGCTTGTTCTGAATTTGTCTGAAAGAATGATTTTGCTCCAATTCTGAAGACTAGTTTATCAATTCTCTCAATAATATGATCTCTACCATTAAAACAAATAATTTCTTGATCATATATTGTATTATTAGCTTTCTGATTTATTGTATAAAGTAGTGAAGTTATATTAGGAAAAGTATTCTTAATATATTCCATCACTAATTTAATCTTTGATATATTATTTTCATAAAACTGTATCAAGACCATAATTTCTCCAGTTGTTGTGGTTTTTATTAAAAGATTTCTTAATAAACCTTTCTGCTGATGAATATCAAAATAACTTAATTTATTCTTCTGCGCAAACAAATTTAATTTATGTCTAATTTTATTTGAAGGATCCTCTTGAAGGTAGCAATTTTCTAAGTTAATAACTTTATCAAACCTCCCAGGAATATGGAATCCTAGGGCATTTCTATCTTTAATGTCTAATCCAGATTTTATTTCTTTTTCAGTTAACCATCTTTTATTTGAAAAAGTAAACTCCATCTTATTTCTATAAAAATATTTTTTTTTGCTTCCTATAATATCATTATGATTTTGTATGTGTATACCCCCAATTCTTTCTATATTATTTATTACTTCATTCTGTTTAAATTTTAGCTGATCTTCATATCTCATATTTTGCCATTTACATCCACCACAAATGCCAAAATGTTCACACTTTGGTTTAGTTCTTTTTTTAGAATATACATGAAACTTTTCAGCTTTTCCTTCCCAGAATTTCCTTCTTTTTTTAAGAATTCTAATATCACATATGTCACCTGGAACACCATTATTTATAAATATAACTCTACCATCATATTTAGCTATTGATTTTCCTTTATTTGCAGTGTCTATAATTTTAATATTCTCTATTAAAATTGGCTTTTGTTTATTTCTTCTTCCCATTTCTAGAAACTAAAAATAAGTTTTGCATTTAACTGTCTTGATGTGAGATAATTTGGTACAGCATACTGTCTGCCTGCAACATCAGTAACCCATAGATATGAAACAGTATTATTAATTTGTAAAAGATTGAAAACTTCTAAACTAATCCATACAGAATCAAAATTCTTTAAAAACCTACTGCTAACTTTATCTTTTCTAATAAGTTCTTTAGAGAAACCTATGTCAACTCTTCTGTATGGTGGTATTCGTAGGATATCTTCAAACTTCTCTGACTTTGGAGGTCCAAATATTAGCCCACTACCATAAACTAAATTTAGATGCATCTTATAACTAGGATTTTTTGGAAGATAGTCTTGAAAGAATAATGAGAAGTTTATTCTTTGGTCAGTTGGTCTTGGTATATAACCTGGCTCAATAACAGAACCATCAATATCAAGATATGAATCTCCATTTATATCTTCTTCTGTTTTCATTATAGATAAACTGCCCCAGGATTCAATGCCAGGAACAAACTCACCATTTACTTTTAGGTCTATTCCTGCTGCGTAACCATTTGATATCTCGTCTGATAAATATCTTATACGGACATTATCTATCTTATAAGGTATTAGATTTTTTAGATTTTTATAATAAAGCTCACTTACTAGTTTAAAAGGTCTATTCCAAGCGTAAAAAAGGTAATCAGCTCCAAATATATAATGCGTAGATTTCTGCGCTTTTATATCCCAATTTATTCTTCCGGTAAAATCTCTTAACTCTTTATAAAATGCAGGCTGATAATATACTCCGGTTGCTAATTTGAAAATAACGTCTTTTTCCCAATTTGGTAAATAAGATAAAGAGAGTCTAGGGCTAAGTAATAATTCTTCATTAAAACTCCAGTAATTATATCTAAAACCAGAAGTTATTGAAAATTTTGAAATATCTAAAGAGTATTGTAAATAGCCAGAATTTCTATATGAATCTAGATTAATATTAGTCTTTAGTAGCTCATTAACTGATACAATTAAAGATGGTTGAATTAAAGGATTATTAAATCCAACTGAATCAGGTGTATGAGGTATATTGTATCCAGCAGAGTCTATAACATTCCATTCACTAATTTTATCAGATATATTTTCTTTTTGTAATTTAAATCCCCAAATAATTTCTGAAGAATTATTACTAAAAAAGCCATTGTGTTGAAAATTTATTACTGTAGCATTTAAGTTATTCCTTGCATGGTTAATATAAGTACCTACACCTCTATCATATTTTACATCTCCAAAATTATCAGAACCTAAACTATTATCTAATTGATAGAGCCAATACTGTCCCATGATATCAAATTTTTCTTCTTCAATTGTTCTAAATGCGGAAGATATAAAATCTAATTTTATTTTATCATTTAATCTGTATGAGCTTTTTAAGGCTCCAAAATAGGTTTTGTATTGATCTATTTCTTGTCCATCAAAGAATATGGTTAATTTTAGCGCTTCATTTAGTGTTCCAAATTCAGTATCTCTATTTTCTGGAATCATATTATAGGTGTTGCTTGATATATTAGCGAGAAAACTAACATCCCATTTATTATTGATTTTGTATTTTAAATAACTCTGAAAATCAATAAAAACAGGTTTGTAATCTGCATCAGTATCAAGACTATTAAGAATATATTGTGTTGACTTTCTTCTTATGCCAGTCATAAAACTTAATTTATTATTCTTGCTTATTCCTTCAAAGTGTGCAGAGCCTCCTAATAAACTTGTATTTAGTGAAGCTTTAAATTTATTAGGTTTTTTATATTTTATATCTAATACTGAAGACATTTTGTCACCATATTTCGCATCAAAACCTCCAGCTGAGAAGATAATATTACCAACCAGATCAGGATTTATGAACGTTAATCCTTCTTGTTGTCCTGATCTTATTAGGAATGGTCTGTATATCTCAATATTATCTATGTATACTAGGTTTTCATCAAAATTACCACCTCTTACAGAGTACTGTGAACTTAATTCATTTGCGGAACTAACACCAGGAAGTGTCTTAATAAGCGCCTCAACACCACCTGATGAATTTGGTATTATTGTTGCATGTTTAGGCTTTATTCTAGTTAATGTTTTCTTTCTATTCTGTTTATCCTCGACTATGATTTCATTTTTTATAAAGCTTTGTGGCTCCATATTTTGGTCAAGTATATATATTTGACCTACTTTAAGCATAGGAACTCTAATATTAATTGTTTTATATCCGATGAAAGTATAATTAATTATAAAAGATCTATTAGCTGGTAAATTGAGTTCATATTTACCTTCAAGATTAGTACTAGTTCCTATCTGCTTACCCATAATCGAGATATTTACACCTTCAATAGGAGCACTGTATTCATCTAAAATTATTCCTTTTAGTGTTTGTGATATAGCAATATTAGGTATCAGAAGAGAAAGTATGAGAATTTTTTTGAGCATATCTATTGCAAATCTATTAATCTTTTCTTTTAAAATCTCCATCTTGCCATGCTTTAATAAAAGCTGCCCATGCAAATGGATTAAGAATTGGTATGATAGTTGGATTACCCATCATAATATACTGTTGTTGATACATATCATTCATAAAATTCCTAAAACTTTCTTTACCATCATTTGGCATATCAGCTATCATTATATCAACAAATGCATTATCAATATTCCTTTTTGCTCTTTCAATAGCATCATCATCTATATCAGCTGTTAAGAATGCTTGCTTAAACTGATCTCGGCTAGGCCAAGGGTATACATTTGTTTCATCTAATAAGATAGTATCTGTTTCTAATTTTTGTACTATCGTTATAAATTTTTCTTCTGTAAATTCAGGTACGATAAATATCTCTTTCTTATAGCCTAGGCATGAGAATATTATTGTGTCTCCTTTTGATGCAACTAATGAGAAATAACCATAAAAATCACTAATCGTTCCTATATTATTATACTTTACAAATATATTAGCAAATGGAACAGTGAGTAAACTGTCATTAGAGACAATGATTCCTGTTAGTTGTACACTCTTATCTTGTGAATAACAGCTATAATAGAAAAGGAAAAATAAAATTATTAATATCTTTTTCATATAGATATAATAAATAATAATTATGTTAAATTTTAAATGCCGAATCTAAAACAATTAAAGTAATTATATATTGTAAATAAGATGTTATTTTTGTTTTATTAAATATAAATAATGTTAAAAATATTGATAATATGTACCGGTAACTCATGTAGATCTCAGATGGCTGAAGGGTGGATGCGTAAACTTACTGATGATAGATTAATTATTTATAGTGCTGGGACTCATCCCGAGCCAGTAAATCCTAGTGCTATTAAGGCAATGCTAATGGTTAGTATTGATATTTCTAAACATAAATCCAATCACATAAAGGATTATGTTAGTGTTCATTTCGATTATGTAATAACAGTATGTGATAATGCTTATGAAATTTGCACAAATTTATATAGCGCAGGAAAAGCTATACATAGAAGTATCCCAGATCCAGCAAAAGCAAAAGGAACTCAAGATCAAGTTGACCTGGTTTATGTGAAAGTTAGAGATTTGATTAAAGAATTTGCGGAAGAATTTATTTATGATGAGCTAGGTTTTAAAGATTAAATTTTGCCAAATACTTCTTTAAATTACCTAATTTGTCGGTTACTTCTAACTTAAACATATGTTCACCCTTATCAAGATCATCTTTAATCTTATGAATCAATAATTTATTTTTATAATCATATTCCATAAGTATCCACTTGTCATCAATTGATCCACGGAAACTTTGTATTCCACTCTCATTATCATAAATAATACATTTTATAGATTTTTGTCTATTTAATTTTTTTCCTGGAAAAATATTTAGACCCTTAATTATAGGTTGTGTAGTATCTGCGGCAATACAAAATTCACCAAATTCACGTACCTTTACTGAAAGCATTTTGTTTCTCCATGTTCCCCCCATGTAAATAAAGTTACCATCTTTATCTATTTTTGCAATATACACCTTGTCTTTAATATTTTTTGGAATATTTGCTTTTAATGAAATAATGTAGCTTTTATGAACGGGAGTAAGTTCATTATGAACATGATGTATTTTTCCAAATACACCCTGAATTGAATCTAACTCTCTATAATTAAAATTAAGATCCTCATATAGTGAGTAACTTTCCATATGTAGATAAAAATTCTTATTTTTATAAATATTTGGTCTTAAATATTTCATATTTTTTGTAAAGTAAGGATTAATTATTGAATCAATTCTAGCTTTACTATTTGATGAACTTTTTACCTGGAAAGAAACTATACTTTTATTATTATAGTAATCTGTCACTTCAAATCTTATTATATGATTTTTATCGTCTTTAAAATTAACTATTCCTTCTTTAGATTTTTTATGATATAATGAAAGTTGGTTATTTGGCAACTTAAAGCATCTATGGTATTTGATTTTGTTCTTAAGTTTTTCTTTATAATCAATATGAGCATTAATATATCTACTTTCATCAAATCCAAATTCATCCATTTTAAAAGAATATACTAAATTACTATCAACTATCATTTTAATTGAATATACACCATTTTTATTATAAGCACTATCAGCTTTATCATAAGTTGAGATGCTAAACCCAACTGTTCCATTTACTATGGGTAATACATCTTTTAGCGTATATTGTTCACCAACTTTCTTTAATGAGTAGCTAATTTCTTCTCTTTTGCCATTTATTTCCCCATCAATAGGATATATTTTTATTTTATTAATTATTGGCTTAACATTATCATAAATATCAAAATTAAATTGAAGTGGATTAATTGGACGTTCTGTTTTTGTATCTCTAATCTCAAAATGTAAATGCGCTCCAGCACTTCCACCACTATTTCCTGATAGTGCAATTATCTGCCCTTTTGTTATTTTAAACTTATCTTTTTTAGGAAAAAGCTGTAATTCAAACTTCTCTCTCTTGTACTGTTCATCAACTACGTAAGAGTTTATGTTTTTATTAAATTCTTTTAGATGAGCATATACAGATGTTTTTCCGTCTGGATGTGTTATATATAAAGCTTTGCCGTAACCCCAGGTTGACACTTTAATTCTTGATACATATCCATCATCAATAGCATAAACTTTTTGCCCTTCAACACCCTCTGTCTTTATGTCAATTCCCGTATGAAAATGATTAGATCGAAGTTCACCAAAAGTTCCTGATAATAGCATTTTAAAATCTAATGGGGGATGGTAGTTCTGAGATATTACACAATAGTTTGCGATAAATATATTACATAAAAAAATTAAGTTTTTAAATCTAAACACTATCTTAAATGTTGTTGTTGTTTATAAGCCGGTAAATATAACATCAAAAAAACTCTTAAAATATAAAGAAAAAATTAAATTTGTAACATTAATTTTGAACAATAAATGAAAGTAATTGTTGATAATCTTGAGATAAAAATCAAAAAGTTAATATCGCTCTATGAGATTGAGAAGCAAGAAAAAAAATCTGCAATTCAAGAAATTGAGAATATTAAAAAAGAATTAATTGATCAAAGAGAGATTATTAAGGAATTAGAAGAAAAAATTAAGTTAGTAAAGTTGTCAAGAGTTGTTTCTTCTTCTGGAGATGACAATAAGAGGACTAAACAAAAGATAAATGATTATGTGCGGGAAATTGATAAGTGTATCGCTTTGTTAAACAAGTGATTAAAAATATATTAATGAGTAAATTATCAATAAAAATAAATATTGCAGGCAGGATTTATCCAATGAATATTGAAAGGAAAAATGAGGAGGGTATTCGTCGTTCAGTTAAGATTATTGAGGATAGATTAAAGTTTTATCAGCAAAACTATGCGATAAAAGACAAGCAAGATCTTTTAGCAATGTGTCTTGTTGAATTTGCAGCTAAATATGAAACTGTTAAAGATAGAAAGTTTATAGATGATAGTGGTATTGAGGATAAGTTAAAAGTGCTTGATACTCTAATATCTGAAAAACTTTAGTTTCTTCATAGATATATATTCCGCATTAATTAAGAATGTTAGACTTAATTTAAATTTTTAAGTTTAACTAATTAGATTTAGAATTTAACTTAAGCTATTTTGCTTTTTAATTTATAGTAAAGGGAGATTCGATATTTATTTTAAGTATAATTAATGCTTATAAAGTATATTATTAATTAGCTTGAATTTTTATTAATCAAAAGATTAAATACATGGAAATAACAATAATATTAATAGCGTTTATTATAGGGTTTATTATGTCATATGTAGTTTTTAACTATTTTGTTAAGAATAGAGCGCATAAGATTATACTTCAGGCAGAAAAAGAGGCTGAGCAGCTAAAAAAAGAAAAACTTTTTCAGGCTAAAGAAAAGTTTCTTGAATTAAAGACAGAACATGAGAAAATTATTAATAGTAAGAATAATGAGATTAATAAAATTCAAGGAAGGATAAAAGATAAAGAAAATACATTAACTCAAAAATTAGGTAATACAAATAAGAAAGAAAAAGAATTAGAGAATGAGAAGTTTATTATTAATCAACAGAAAGATGCTTTAAGAAAAAAGCAAGAGGAAGTAGTAAAATCTCATAAGAAACAAGTTGAACAATTAGAGGTAATATCAAGGCTTTCAGCTGAAGAAGCTAAAGCTCAACTTGTTGAGGCTTTAAAAGATGAAGCTAAGACAAAAGCATTAGAGATAATACAAGATACAATTGAAGAAGCAAAGCTTACAGCTACTCAAGAGGCTAAAAAAATTGTGATTCAGAGTATTCAAAGAAATGCAACTGAACAGGCAATAGAGAATGCAGTTTCTATTTTTAATATTGAAAGTGATGATATTAAGGGGAGGATTATTGGTAGAGAAGGAAGGAATATTAGGGCGCTTGAGGCAGCTACTGGTGTAGATGTTGTAGTTGATGATACTCCAGAAGCTATTATTATATCTTGCTTTGATGCTGTTAGGAGAGAGATTGCACGGCTTTCTTTACATAAGTTAGTTACAGATGGCAGAATACATCCAGCTCGAATAGAAGAAGTTGTAAAAAAGACTGAAAAAGAAATTAAACAAGAAATTATTGAGATAGGTAAGAAAACAACTATTGATCTAGGAATACATGGTCTTCATCCTGAGCTTATTAGAATGGTTGGTAGAATGAGATATCGTTCATCATATGGACAAAATCTTCTTCAACACTCTAGAGAAACAGCTAATCTATGCGCTACAATGGCTGCGGAATTAGGTCTAAACGTTAAGATGGCAAAGAGGGCAGGATTATTACATGATATAGGTAAAGTTCCAGATGATAATGCAGAAACCCCACATGCTATATTAGGTATGCAATTAGCAGAGAAATACGGAGAGAAACCTGATGTTTGTAATGCTATTGGGGCACATCATGATGAAATTGATATGACATCACTAATTTCACCTATTATTCAGGTTTGTGATGCAGTTTCTGGGGCTAGACCAGGTGCACGTAGACAGCAATTAGATTCGTATATAAATAGAATAAAAGATCTGGAAGATACAGCACTTGGATATCCTGGAGTATTAAAATCATATGCAATTCAAGCAGGAAGAGAATTGAGGGTAGTAGTTGAAAGTGAAAAAGTTTCAGATGCTAAAGCAAATAAACTTGCATTTGAAATATCTGAAAAGATACAAAATGAAATGACATATCCTGGACAAGTTAAAGTTACAGTGATCAGAGAAACAAGGGCTATAAGTTATGCTAAATAATTTATATTTTCTCCAACACAGATAACACTAAATTTTCGATTGTTTTGTTATAATTTTTGCTGTATTCTTTTGTTATCCTATTTCCCATAATAGCACAAATAGTTAAGGTGTTGTGTCCAAGAGACTTTCCTAAGAAATAAAGTGCAGAAGTCTCCATTTCAAAATTTAGTATTCTATTATCTTTAGAATTAAAAGTATTAATTTTATTATGAAAATTATTAATAGATAATTTTAATCTTAACTCTCTTCCTTGTGGGGCATAGAATCCTGAAGCAGTTGCAGTTATCCCACTATTAAAGTTTGAAAATTTATTTATTAATTTTTTGCTAGCACTTACAATGTATGGTTCTGCTAGTTTACTAGGCCAATCACTATGTTTTATAAATTCTTCTGACATTTGAACATCAATAATATCTTTAGATTTATAGTAATGTGCTAAACCATCAAATCCCAGACCATACTTTGCCATTATGAAAGAATCAACTTTGATATCTTCTTGTAATGCTCCTGAAGTTCCAATTCTAATAATATCAAGTGTTTCCTTTTTTAAGTTTACCTTTCTTGTTTTAAAATCTATATTTACTAATGCATCTAGTTCGTTTAATACAATATCAATATTATCTGTTCCTATTCCGGTAGAAATCACAGAAATTTTATTACCATTATATTTTCCAGTATGTGTTATGAATTCTCTATGTTTTATAATAAAGTCTATCCTGTCAAAGTGTCTAGAAATAGTTTCGACTCTTGTCTGATCTCCTACAATTATAATAGTTCTTGCAATTTCTTCTTTTTTAAGGTTTAGATGGTATACTCTATTGTCCTTTGTAAGGATTAATTCAGTATCTTTTATTGCTTTCATAAATAATGTAGTAAATTTGCAAATTCAAAAATAATAAATAATGTCAATAGATAATGGTAGTATACTAATTCCTATTGGTTTTTCAGATCAATCTATTATTGCTCTAGAACAAGCCTTTAGTTTAGCAAAGATTAAGAAATCTAAAGTTTTTTTATTGTCTGTAATTGAAGAACCTAGTAAGATAGAATCACTATTTTTAGATGATAGAAGCAATGAGCTTCAAAATAAAGTAAATGAAAGATTATCAAGTTTGAGTCAAAAATATGCTGCAAAATATAAAGTGAGTGTTGAGATTATGGTTGCTAAAGGTAGAATATATGAAAAAATTATTGATGTTGCTGCGATGATTAATGCTGATTTAATTGTAATGGGTACAAATGGAACTCCTAGAGGTGTATTTAAGAGAATGATTGGTTCAAATGCTGAGAGAGTAGTTCGTTTAGCACACTGTCCAGTTATAACTATCAAAGGTAAAAATCACAAGAATGGTTGTAAGAATATTATTCTTCCACTTGATTTAGAAAAGGAAACAAAAGAAAAAGTAAAGATTGCTATTGAATATGCTAAATATTGGAATGCAACAATTCGTGTTGTATCAGTATTATTAGTAGACAATCAGAATATAAAAGATAAGTTAGTGAGGAATCTAAATCAGGTAGATGATTTTATAAAAGGCTCTGGATTAAACTGTACTGCTGAACTATTAGAAGTAGATGAAAAAGGAAAGAAATTATCAAGTTATATTCTAGAATATGAAAAGATGTTTGAGTCAGACCTAATCCTGATAATGACTAGACAAGAAGATGTATTTTCTAATAAGTTAGGGACATCAGCAAGACAAATAATATACCAGTCAGATATACCAGTGATGAGTATCAAGCCACATATTAGAGAGGATGTTCCTTCTCCTTTTACTTACTAAAATTATAATTTAGAATGTCATTTTCTGAAAGAAGCCATCATTTAATTAAAAAAGTTAGTGATATTTTAATAAGAAAAAAGAAGAGTCTTGCTATAGCTGAAAGTTGTACAGGTGGAAAAATATCTCATTTAATTACTTCATTTCCAGGAAGCTCTCTATATTTTAATGGTGGTATTGTTGCCTACAATAATTCAATTAAGATTAATCAATTAGGAGTAGATTTAGTGGATCTTAAAAAATACTCTGCTGTTAGCGATAAGGTTGCAATTCAAATGGCAAATAATATTAGGAATAAATTTTCAGCAGATTTTAGTATTTCTACAACAGGGTATGCAGGTCCAGATGGTAATAAAATTGGTCAAGTCTTTATTGCATGCTCAACCAGTGAAAAAAACTATGTTAAGGAATTTTTATTTAAAGGAAGCAGGTTAGATATAATTGATGAATCAGTGTGCCAAGGTTTAAGCATATTATTATCTAAAATAAAAAAATAAAAAAAACTTTCTAACAAGGTTTAGATATATTATATTTGCAATCCTAAAATTAATAAAGATGTCAAGAGTTTGTCAAATAACTGGAAAGAAAGTTATGAGTGGAAATAATGTTTCACATGCAAAGAATAGAACAAAAAGAAAATTCTATCCTAATCTTCAAACGAAGAAATTCTACATACCTGAAGATAATAAATGGATTACCCTAAAGGTATCTGCTAATGCAATAAGAACTATTAATAAGAAGGGAATATCAGCTGTTCTTAATGAAGCAAGAGAGAATGGTAATACCTTAATATAATTTTCTTATATATATTAAAAAGTTGTTATCTTTGATGACAGCTTTTTTTATATCTTTATTAAAAAAACAGAAATGAATTATTATCCAAGAATAATTTTTATAGCAATTATCATTATTTCTCTATCCATATCATCATGTAAAAAAGAGGAAGAAATAATTGAAGGTTGTACTGATTCATCAGCAATGAATTATAATTCTAGCGCAACATCTAATAATGGAAGTTGTGTATATGCTTATGATATTGCACAAGGATTATGGTTTTTTGATTTTACATGTGATAGTGTTAGTGGTGGTATATCAATTGATTTAATTAAGGGATTTTTACCTAATTCTGTTATTGTTAATGGTATTGGTAGTGGAGAATTAGTTTTTAATCTAGATACAATTTCAGTCAGTGGAACAATTAACAAAAATGGTAATTTGCTGATTCCAGAACAGACTTTATTTTCTTTTGATACAACTATCTTTGGTTTACCAATAACTGTGCCGATTAATATAGATGGAGAAGGGAATATTGCTTCTCAAAATCAAGGAACACTAACACTTAATTATTCAACTATAGATATATTTCCTATACCTGGATTTCCTTTTACTTGTGAGGCTATATTAAATAGAGAGGAATAGTGTATTCTTATTAATAATCCTTATATGAGATTACTTTGTTTATCTTTAATTGTATTATTTTGTTTACCAAGTTATTCTCAAATATTTTCTAGAAAAGACAGTTTAAGAGGTAATCTTTCAGATATTAGAGCCTGTTATGATGTTAGCTATTATTATCTTAATATTTCAGTGGATCCGGACAAGAAATTTATTGAAGGTTATACTGAAATATTTTTTACTGCAGAATATAGTTTTACTATGTTTCAAATTGATTTATTTGAGAATATGAATATCTCTTTAATAGAATTTGAAGGTTCAGAAATCGATTTTAAGAGAGAGTTTGATGCTGTCTATGTTTATTTTGACAGGTTAATTCATGAAGGTGAGCAATCAAATATAATTGTCCATTTTAATGGTAATCCAAGGGAGGCTGTTAATCCGCCTTGGGACGGGGGATTTTCCTGGGAAAAAGATAAAAATGGAAAAGACTGGGTTGGTGTTTCTTGTCAGGGTTTGGGAGCAAGTAGTTGGTGGCCAAATAAGGATCATCAATCAGATGAGCCTGATAGTATGTTGATTACTTGTAGTGTCCCATCTGATCTTATTTGTATCTCTAATGGTAACTTAAGATTAAATAAAGAAAAACAGAATGAAAATAATATTAGCACTTATTCTTGGTTTGTTTCATATCCTATAAATAATTATGATGTAAGTATAAATATTGGTGACTATGTTCATTTTTCTGATACATATATAAGTGGATTCGATAGTCTTGATTTGAGTTATTATGTTTTATCATATAATCTTGATAAGGCTAAAACTCATTTTAATCAGGTAAAACCAATGTTAGAATGTTTTGAGAGATATTTTGGTAAATATCCTTTTTGGGATGACGGATATGCACTAATTGAAACTCCTTATCTTGGAATGGAGCATCAATCTGGTATTGCATATGGGAACAACTACTTACCAGGTTATAATGGTAATATTGACTTTATATCAGGACTAAACTTTGATTACATTATTATTCATGAAACTGGTCATGAATGGTGGGGTAATTCGATTACCACAAATGATATTGCTGATATGTGGGTTCAAGAAGGATTCTGTACTTACTCTGAAGTCTTGTATGTTGAATGTAGATATGGTTACAAGACTATGTTAGAGTATGTTAGTAACCAGAGGAAAAATATAAGAAATGATAAGCCGATAATAGGTCCGTATAATGTTAATAAAGAAGGTAGTGTTGATATGTATCAAAAAGCATCATTAATGCTACATACTCTTCGTAGTGTAATTAATAATGATGTGTTATGGTTTGATATTCTTTTAGATATTACAGCTAAATTTAAATTTAAGACGATTGATGGTAGTGTTATATTAGAATATATCAATTCTAGAACAAAGAGAGATTATTCAATTTTCTTTAATCAGTATTTAAAGAATACATTTATTCCAGAGTTTCAATACAAATTAATAAAACAAGGGAGAGAAGTAACACTCGTTTACAGGTGGGAAGCGATTGATGGTTTTGATATACCTATATTAATACAAACTACTAATAATTCTATTTGGATTAATCCTAGTTCTGATTGGAAAGAGTTAACACTAGGGGTAATAGATGAAGATGATTTTAGAGTTAAAAAAGAACTATTTCTTGTTGATGTTAAAAAAATAAAATAATATTTATCTTTAAGATATTTTAGTTATTTTTGCAGATAATTAAATTCAATGAAGGATGGCAAAGAAAGGTAATAGAGTACAAGTGATTTTAGAGTGTACTGAACATAAGGAAAGTGGTAAACCTGGTACATCAAGATATGTAACAACTAAAAATAAAAAGAATTCACCTGATAGAATGGAGCTAAAGAAATTTAATCCAATCTTAAAAAGGATGACAGTTCATAAAGAAATTAAATAAAATGGCAAAGAAAACAGTAGCTTCACTACAAAAAAAAGGTGCAAAAGCATTTACTAAAGCAATAAAAATGGTTAAGAATGATAAAGGTACTTATTCATTTAGGTCAGAGATTTTACCTAAAGATAAAGTTAATGAGTATCTAGTTAAGAAATAAATTTAATTTTTCTAACTCAATATAAAAGCTTCTTTCTATTTTTGAAAGGAGCTTTTTGTTTATAAAAGAATAAATAATATGGGGATATTTAATAAGATTAAGAGTTTGTTTAAGGAAAAGATTACTAAAAGTGAATCTAAAGGAAAAGGGGTAAAGAAAGAAGATCCTAATTCTGGAGCTGATCCTGAAATAGCATCAGAAAATGAATTAGAACCTGATCCAGAGCTAGAACCAGTACCAGAACCTGATCCAGAGCTAGAACCAGTACCAGAGCCTGATCCAGAACCAGAAC